>Ga0207796_1000568_pt1 | contig 14382 bp, 13 predicted proteins | sample Pon1CUnioCityCA_6_FD_187274 | JGI IMG/M metagenome (GOLD analysis project Ga0207796, IMG submission 187274) | Marine sediment microbial community from Union City, CA, USA - Pond 1C Sediment 1 (SPAdes) | ecosystem: Environmental > Aquatic > Marine > Intertidal zone > Salt pond sediment ...
GGTCGATCGTTCCCTCCGACGCTGCCGCTGCCACAAGGATGGCGCGAACGGCGGGAGAGTATCGGGAGTTCATGGGGCAAGCCTTTATGGCGCCGGCAACACCGGGTCGGTTGGCACTATGATAAAGTTGGCGAATACCTGGGGGCAAGCAGCTGGGTGGGCAATTCTCCAATGCCTTCTGCAACTGGGCGGTAAGCCGCTCCTCCAGGCACTCGGTCTTGATGTGCAGGCCAGCGGGAATATAGTAGACCTGCTTGGCATCCAGAAAACCTTCTTCCTGCAAACGACTCAATTCCGGCTGGAGGATGGCGCAAGCCACCAGGCAGTGGTCGCGGAAGGATCGTTTCTCTACCATACTCAGTCTCCCTGTTCTTTGAGGTAGGCCTTTACGGCCTGGTGCGGATTCGTCTCCACCGTTAGCACTGGCTGGATCCCGAGGGACTCGGCCAAGCGACGGCATCCTGCTCATTCATCTTCTGCCCCCTTTGCTCGTCTTCTGTTTCCGTCTGCTGGCAGCTGCGCGAGATGTTCCCGTCCTCGGAGCTTGACCAGTCGCTGCAGCGCCTCACGGTGCTCCGTCTGGCAGGATGGGCAGCCCTCCAGATGCTTCTCGATCACAGGCAGGAGCTGCTCACCACCCTGCGCCAGAAGCTCGGCATAGTACTCCATGACAGCAAAGCACTCATCGCAGCTAAGGGTCGATGGATCTTCTCGCAAAAGCTGCCACAGGAATTCGGTCATCTCAGCGTTTCCAAGACCTCCTCACGAGTACCGTTTTCACAATTCGCTTCCCAATAGCCGAGCGGTCACCTCGGCCTCGATCTGGCGCAGTTCCGCTCCCAGTTGCCATCCCTGCCTAGGCTTGCCCCGCAGGTCAAAAATCTGCCGGACCCGAACCGATGGCCAACTCGATAGCAGCGTCAGGGTTGCTCTCGGAGCCCCCTCTTATGCGACGGCTCCGTATACCCCTGAGGGGTATTATATTGATGGCTGGGCACAATGTCAAGTTGAGTGGTTCTCTACACGGAGAAGAATGGACTTGCGAACCAGTATATTTGTTCAACCCTTGCAGTTATAAAGGGGGGATAGCCAGGGCAATCCTGCAAGGATCTCTACCGCTTTCAGCCGATCACCGCCCAGGTCAAACGCCGGTGCTTGCTCATGGGTACCCTCTAGCCCATTTCCTGCCCGCCAGTCACGTTGATGGCCTGACCGGTCATGTAGCTCGACTGCTCGGAGGCCAGAAACACAACCACATTGGTCACGTCCTGGTAAGTGCAGCCGCGCTTCATCGGGACCTGGTCCACGTATTTCTGGCGGACCTCTTCCTCGCTGATGCCCCATTTCTTGGCGTACTGGGCATATAGCGAGTCCACCCACAGGGGCGAGTCCAGCAGATTGCCAGGACAGACAGCATTAACGCGCACTCCGTGCTCGGCCAGCTCCAGGGCGATGCTCTGGGTAAAGCCAATACCGCCGAACTTGCTGGCGGCGTAGGCAGAGTTCTTGTAGCTGCCCTTTTTTCCTGACTTCGAGTTGATCTGGATGATCGCTCCGCCCTGTTGTTTCTTCATCACACGCGCGGCGTGCTTGGCCGTGAGGAAATAGCCGTAGAGGTTCACATCCAGTACCAGCCGCCATTTTTCAGCGGGAAACAGATCCACCGCTTCAGATATGAGGACACCAGCGTTGGAGACCAAGATGTCCAGCCGGCCAAATTCGTCGACGGCCCGCTGGACCATGGCTTCGACCTGGGCTTCGTCGGTGACGTCCACTTCCACAGCGACCGTCCGTTGGCCAGTCTCGTACTCGATGGAGGCTGCCATGTTCTGGGCGCCGGCCAGGTTCATATCCCCGATCATAACGTGGGCACCCTCGCCAGCCAGCCGGCGGCAGATGGCCGCGCCGAGCCCTTGGGCACCACCAGTCACAATGGCTATCTTGCCTTGCAGCACCTGTCCCATGATGGTTCTCCCTCCGTAACTTTCGCGCATCCTCGTCGACTCAGGATCTGAACCAATAGTATGACTTCTGCTGGGCGATGTCCAGATTTTCAGACGGCTATGGCAGCATCCGTCGCAGGAATTCCTGTTCGGCTTCTACCGTCCACTCGCGGCCGTCCCGCAGCTTGGCATAGACGCTGGGCAGCTTCTGCTCAAGGTCTGTCACAGCAGTAAGTGGCATGTCGCGGAGATTGGGGTAGATGACGATCTTGCCGGGGAAAGTCGTTTCATTCACGGCCTGCAGCCCATCCCGCGCTGCACTGAGTGAGCCGACGGCTGCCACTGAGCGGTTGGGGGAGAGCTGGCCGTTCTCCGCCTGGTTCAACATCAAGCGCAGGTCATCGATCGTCGAAGCCGAATGGCCAATGACGCGAACATCCTTGCGGTACACATCACTTAGGTTCAGATCGACCATAGTGCCGCGTGCCACGCCGGCAAAGACGTTCATCACCCCTTTGGCGCCCAGGTAGGTGGCCGCATCAGAGATGACGGGCGGCACCGGAGCGAGCACGATGATATCGTCAAAACCCTCCTCGCGGAAGCGGGCCATGGTGGCCTGGTACTCGTCCATCTTCAGCGGGTTGAGACAGATCCACTCGATGCCGTTGGCCTCAGCCTCAGCGCCAAAGCTGGTGTCCAGGTCTGCAAGGCGCGCGTCGCTGACATCCGTGCACACAATCGTGCGCGGCGGAGCCTGCGCTTGCAGCGCGCGCTGCACGTGCATGCGGCCCATAGGACCACCCGCTCCCACGAACCAGGCCTGGCCCCCAGGCTGTAGCGACGAGCGGACCGGCACGTCGCTATAGGCCCGGACGATATCGGGACCGCGCCCACCAACGTACGCCCAGCGGTTGTAGTGCACCCGCCCCACATCAACAGCGGTCTTGCGCGCCATCTCGTCCTCGGCGATGAGCGCCAGGATGCCATAGTCGGCCAGGTACGGGCTGATGCGCTCCACAGTGCCCGCATCCGTACCCAGCAGCACGATGTCGTCCACCGGAGTCACGGGCGGCGCAGCCAGGTCCTCTACTTCCAGGACTTCTACGCCGAGCGCCGCGGCCCGATCCCTCAGCCATGCCTCAAAGCGGGTGGGGACGTTGGTCACCAGCAGCCGGGCGGGGTGAGATGCCTGGTCGAATCCGGCGCTGATCGTGTACGGTCCGGCCCCCGGCTGGACGCCGATGATCCAGGTTGTGCCCCCGGCCTTGAGGCTAGTACGGTAGCTCAGGCCGTAGGCAGCTATGACACACGCCCAGGGCTCGGTGAGCGCCGCCTCAGCATAGCCCGTTTCGGCCTGGACCGGGATCAAGTAGCTGCCATCGTCGCCGTTGAGGATGCGTTGGTCGATGACGCCGTACTGCGACAGGCCCCCTTGGATCTCGTAGCCGTAGGCGTAGCCGATCCCGTCGACAAAGATGTCGGCCTGGATGATAAAGCGGTCGCCCACCTGGTATTGCCCGCGCAGGTTATCGCCCACACCGACGACGGTCATGCTCACTTCGTGGCCCAGGGTGACCGGTTCGGCTTCCATGTCGCGGTAGATACGCGGGTGCTCCTCGCCCAGCCTGATGACCTTGATATCGGAGAAGCACAATCCACAGGCATCGTGGCGTACCAGTAGTTCGTCAGGACCATACCGGGGCATGGGTACTTCGATCGGTTGTCCCTCTTGGCCCAGGTTGTCAAAACCCGCGCCATAGAGAGGCCAGAGTTGTTGGGTCCTGGGCAAGAACGCCGTCGCTCGCCGGTATTCATTCAATCTGTCGCTCATTCCCTCAATCTCCGTTGGACATGCGATTGTCGGTCCTGATTCGGGCAATCGCTTACTTCACGCTCCGTGGTTGCCAGCAATCCGCGCCAGCATCTCGCCGGGCGACAGGCTAGTACCCAACGCCTCGAGGGATGCCCGCCCGGCCTGGCCCGGTGGCGTATGGCGCCCCATCTTGGCATAGAACTGGTTGCGCTCGCAGCGGGTAGGCAGGTGGCGCTGCGCCCACTCGCTCTGGTAGCCCAGTCCCAGGACACTCTGCATGGCCGTGTGCCCATAGACGGCAAGCGCGCCATCGATAAAGGCATCGCGCACTGGCGCTAGCTCGGGAGCCGAAAAATCATCGGCTTCTTTCTGCCCGAAGCTATTCATCTCGGTCCCGACATTCAAGAGCAAGTCCAGCCGCTGGGCCACTTTGACGATACGGTGCAAATTCTGTACCTTGATCTGCTTGACCCTGGGATCGGCGATATTCCAGTTCCGGTCGGGGATGATATTTAGGGCGACCAAGCCTTTGTCAATCAGGAACGTCAACCAGGCCTCTGGGTCCTGCTCGGTGATGGTAGTACCGTCCAGCCAGGCGGCGCAGGGCAGCGCGCCACAAGCCACGATGAGTTGGTGGAATCGCTCCAGGGTGGGAAACATGCCAGATTCCGGTTCGACATACCCCACTCCCCCTCGCTTCATCAGCCGGGCGCGGACGAGATTGTGGAAGCTGGGCACGTCGGCCATCTTGGTTGCCATCTCCGGCAATGCGACGTCCAGCTTCCGGGCCCAGAACGCCGCCGGGTCCGGCACCGTCCTCTCTGCAGCTTGGACGTAGGCGGCGACCATGTGCCGCTCGGTGGGATGGCCGGCAGGCGTGAGGGGCAGCACATCCGATTCGTAGTCAATGGTCACTGGCTCCAGGTAGGGATTGACCAGGGACAGAATGGCCTGGTTGCGCGCATCGGCCCGCCGGCCCAGGTCGGCGAGGATAGGTGCCACGGCTGCGGGCACATGGCCGCTGGCAAAGCCGATGCCCATATGGTAGCAGACGCCCGGTTCGCCCGGCGAGTTGATCTCCTGGTCGGCATACTCGGGCACAAACACCCGTGTCTCGATGCCGGCGCCGCCGCGCACCGCGGCCTGCTCACAAGCATTGAGGAATTCGTCTACGCCATCGAGCACGTCGAAATCAACGATGCCGGCCGCCAGCCAGCCACTCCGCTTGGCCAGCCAGGCTATCGAGGTGGGCGAGTGTCCGTAGGCGTTGAAGGAGTAGAAGGTGTGGCAGTGCATGTTGACCACGTCGCTGCCAGGGCTCACGCCTATCTCGCCGGTCTCGGACAAGGCCAGCAGTTTGCCCAGGGCTGCCGCCCGTACCGCCGGTTCAAAGTCATTCAATCTGGATTCGAGTTGCTCGGCCTGGCTCGTTGCCATCTGCCTCCTATCGCTGAGAGCTCCCGGTATCACCACGGTCGTCCGTGTGACGATTCCAAAGTGCCTAACCCGAGCCCCACTCCTGGCGCCGGTACTGCTCATCAGGGCGGGTATGGATGCGTGCTACCGCCTCAGGACTCATGGCTTGCACGCCGCCCAGGGCGTACGCGCCCAGGATCACGCGGGCTGTCTTGACGTACATGGCCGTGATATTCTCGACCTCCAGCGCCGTCTCTCCCAGGGCCATCAGGCCATGGTTCTGCATCAGTACGACCTTGGGCCTCTCCCCGTACTCGTCCAAATAGCGGCCGATCTCATCGCGCACCTTGCGCGCCAGGGGCACACCAGGATCGACGTAGGGGATATACACGGGTGCGGGGCCGCAGTACACGATCTCATCGGGGAACAGCCGCCCGGCAATCGCCTCTTCCGCCTTCTTCGAGCACAGGATGGCGTTGACGGCGGTGGGGTGTGTGTGTCCGACAAAATTCACACACTGAAGCCTCAGGGCCAGCGCATGCAGCACCGTCTCCACTGAGGGACGGGCCGTGGCCGCCGGATCCACCCGGGCGGCTTCCAGCCCAGCCTTGACCCCGGCATCGTCCAGATCCCTGGTTTCCAACATGGAGAGCACGCCGTCAAAGCGCACCTGCACAAAGCCGCTGGCATCGATGGTCCGCATTTCGGCGCCGCTGGCCTTCACCCAGAAGGTGTCGTCGTCGATGCGGGCTGAGCTGTTGCCTTCGCCCAGGATCGCATAGTCCAGGGCCGGATCGCCCAAAACGCGCGACATGGAGATCAACTGATCAAGTATCTTTGCTGCTGTCATGGGATTGATGTACTCCTATCCGAATTTGGCCTCAGGTCACTTTGCCTAGCGCACAAAGGCGACGCCGCCATCCACCGAGAGGATCGCCCCCGTGATCTTGGCGGCGTTGTCAGACAGCAGGAATAGAGCCGCGTTGGCCACGTCTCGTGGCTCGATGTTGGTCTTGAGGGCACAACGCTCCCGATAATACGCTGGGATCTCTTCCTCAGAGATATTGTAGCGCTTGGCCGTGCCACTCCGGTAACTGCCTCCTTCCTCCCACAGGGCAGAACCCTCCAGCACAGCGTCCGGACATATCGAGTTCACGCGGATCCCAAACTGCCCCAATTCCCGGGCCAGAGCCCGGGCCAGCGCCAGCTCGCCGCCCTTGGTGGCGCAGTAGAGGCTTTTGTTCTCTGCTCCCTCCAGGCCATTCTTTGAGGAGATGAACAGCAGGGATCCCTTGACGCCTGACCCCTTCATGATTTTGACCGCTTCGCGGGCGCATTTCACGTAGCCTTTCAGGTTGGTGTCGATGATCAGGTCAATATCCTCATCGGACAGGATTTCCACAGGTTTGATCTGGGTCGCCGCGGCATTATTTACCAGGATGTCGAGGCGACCAAATTCCTGTATGGTGAGGTCAAAGGCCCGTTTCACCTCTTCGCTATCGCGCACATCGGCCAAAATGGTCAGGACTCTGCCGGGGCCAGCCAGGGATGAGAGCTCTTCGCCGTAACTCTGAAGCCGCTCTTCGGCCACATCGACCAGGGCTACGTTGGCTCCGACCCTGATCAGCCCTTCACTGATGGCCCGTCCGATAGCCCCCGCTCCGCCTGTAATCAGCGCCACCTGATCGGCAAGATCTACGTATTCTGAAGTCATTTTTTGGGGTCTCCTTGACAACGGAGCAGATTGGGAAAGGAAGGGATCCTTCTCCCGCTCAGCTCTAATGGTAGAGATGGGATTCCAGCGCGTGATAGGTCTCGTTGAACGTGCTTCTCAGGTCTCTGTAGAGCGCGGCGTTCGTTGGATCTGGCCTGGATAGGGTTGTAGCCTTCACTGTCTTGTGGATGGCCGACTCCAGATCCGCATAGCAGCCAATACCCACACCAGCCAACAGGGCAGCCCCCAGGCAGCCAGGTTCGTCGACGTCTGCCACCTCGATGGCATGGTCCAAAGCATCAGTGATGATCTGCCTCCACACTGGAAGCTGGCTCCCTCCGCTCCTGCCGGTGCGCAAGACGGCCACCTGTTCGCCTCTCTTGTCGGCGATGGCTCTGATGGCATCCATGCAGTTGGCGATAGAGAAGGCCACGCCCTCCATAATGCTCCGCACCAGATGCCCTCTGTCGTGCCAGTGTCGTATGCCGAGAAACGCTCCCCGCGCCTCGGGATTGTAGAAAGGAGAACGCTCCCCAAAGAGGTAAGGATGGAAGATCAATCCATCAGAACCCGGGGGCGCGCTGGCAGCCAGCGTTTCCAGGTGGTCGTAGATCGCCGATCCCTGCTGCTCATCCCCAAAACAGATCCGCCGGAACCAGGAGAGCACCGAGGAACCTGCCATAGACGAGGCAGACACGGTAAAGCGCCCGGGGGCCACGTGCTGCTGGATCCAGACCATCTGCGCCAGGGGCTTGATCAGGCCGTCAAAGGAGGCGCGCAGCGTGCTGTTGGAGCCTAGCAACAGGCCCGCCTCCCCGGAACCGATCACGCCCAGTCCTACGAGGGCACAATGGGAATCGCCGCCCCCATAGACCACCGGCGTTCCCGCCCCAAGACCGGTAGCCCTAGCCGCCTCAGGCGTGATATGCCCGGCGACCTGGGTCGACCGGTGGATTTCAGGCAGCTTGTGCCGGGGCACCTGCAGCAGCGAACAGAGTTCGGCAGACCACTCCCGATCCGGCATGGCAATGAGATTGGTGCCGGTGGCATCGCACAACTCCGTGCCGATCTTGCCCGTCAGCCGGAAGCGAAGATAGTCCTTGGCCAGAAGGATCCAACGCGTTCTCTCGACTACGCTTGGATCTTGGGTGCGAACCAGGTGAAAAATGGGCGGGAAGTGGCCAGTCATCACCTTGCTGCCCGAGATGCTGACGACTTTTTCCAGCACGCCACCCTGCTCCAACTGCGCCAGGCTAGTGCCCAGGCGGCTGTCGTGGGTCACAATAGACGGCCTGACCGGCTCACCTTGGTCATCCAGGAACACGGGGCAGTGGTGAAAGCCGCAGACGCCTGCGGCAGCTATGTCACCTGCCCCAAGTCCTGCCCGGTGTAGGGCCCCCTGGACAGCATCACAGCACGCGGCCCACCAGGTTCTCGGGTCCTGTTCCGCCCACCCCGCTGGACCAGGCACGTACTGGTTCTTCGCCCTGCCGAGTCCACAGAGCCTGCCGTCGAGATCAAAGACGGCGGCCTTGGGACCACTCGTTCCCAGGTCAATTCCCAGCAGGTGTCTCATCGTTCCAGGGTCCGTGCAGAAGGTCCAGCACCCACCTTCCACGCAGGAAGGCGGGTGCAGAACTCATCCTTTCCTAGTCAAAGTCCACGCAGGTGATCTTGCACTCCTTGCGATCGTCCTGGAGCATTTCTATGTTCTCCGGCACTTGATCCAGACCGATCCGCTTTGTTACGATGCGGGTCATGTCCATGCCATCGGCCATGCACTCGATCACACGCGGGAAAGTCCCATGCCCAGAGTGGCCTTGGGAGCCCACGATGCCGGCCCTGCGCACCTGCAGCACCTCGCCGGTCACCGGCATTTTGGCGTCGGCGCGGGCAAGCACGACCACCGTGGCGTTCAGCGTCCGCCCCAGCCAGATGGTCTGTTCGATCTCTGGATAGACGATGGTGGGCAGGCCCGTTGCCTCCAGATAGAGATCGGCGCCCATCCCACTCGTGAGATCCAGAACCTTCTCGGTAAAGCTCTCCTCCATAGGATTGATGGCATAGTCTGCACCCATCTCCAGGCCCAGCTCGGCCCTGGCTTTCTCGGGCTCGGAGATGATGACCACTGAAGCGCCCTGCCTCTTCATGATGGCGCAAGCAGCCATGCCAACAGGCCCGCCTCCGCAGATGACCACCTTGTCGCCAGGTCGAATGCCTCCGCCTCTCTCGATGACGGCCGTGTAGGCGACGCTAGTAGGCTCCACCAGGCTTCCGGCGACAAAGAGGTCTTTGTCGGAATAGATGTCTGCCAGGGGTTCCAGGCTCCAAAGCGTCCGAGCTGGAAGCACGAGATATTTGGCAAACCCACCATCGATGTTGATGCCAATCTCATCCAACCGTTCGCAGTGATTGGGGTAGCCGTCGGCGCAGGGCTTGCACTCGCCACACCAGATCATCTCTTCGGTGCATACCCGCTCGCCCCCCTTGAAGGGCTTGTTCGTCGCCTTGTCGCGGGCCTCGTTACCAGCCTCCACGACGACACCCGAGACCTCGTGTCCCAGAATTGACGGAAAGCCCGTCAGACCTGGATACCACATGTACCCTTCGTCATCCATCTGGGCCATGTGAACGTCACTGCCGCAGATTCCGCAGGCCTTGACCTCCAGCAGCACCTCTCTCGGGCCAGGCGTGGGAATATCGCGCTCCACGATCTCCACCCTTGGGTTCCGCCAGACCCGGCTGCCGAGGTAGGTCTGTCTGCCCTCAATGTCTTTGGGACCGAGCACAAAATCGGGTCTCGGATCCCAGTCCGCCGTTAGCTGCACACCTCTCATCTTGCCTTTCATGGTACTACCTCCTTGGGTTAAAGTAAACTAGATTGGATCTTCCGTCAATTGTCTTTCACGCACAAAACAATAGAGCTAACCTCACTCCGCCGCCAGCCGTTCGTGCCCGCAAACTGGAGAAGCACGAGCTGAGAGCAATCGCATTTGGATTCAGACAGCGAGCGGAATAATCCCGAATCCTTACCCCATGATTGAATCAGAGAACGCCCCATATAGCACCCTCAAAACGATGTCACAGTGTCATAGTGTCACAGTAGGGCGTCGGCCCGCCGCTTGACCTCCGCGGCCAGCACGAACGGGTCCCACTCCCAATGGTAGGAGCCCAGCATTTCCACACTCCACAGATCGTCATAGCCTGTGGCCCGTATAGCCTCGATACCTTCGCGCAGTGGCAGGATCCCGTCGCCGGGCAGGACGTCACGGTCAGCGTCACTCCACTCCTCCCCCTGCTGCGGCATCGTATCGCTGATGTGGGCAACTGCGATCAATGCCGGGTCGAGGGCCGCGACCTCATCCCACGATGTGCCTGCAGTCCATAGATGGAACGTGTCGAGGCAGAGCCCGACGTTATCGCGTCCGGCAACGTCCAGGACCTCCAGCGCCTGCGAAAGCAAGCGCAGCGGCGTGAACGTCACCGGCTCGAGGGCCAGCCGTACGCCAAAGGGAGCAGCGATGTCAGCAAGCTCTGCGAGCGACTGGCCCACTTTGGACCGGATCTGGGGCCAGGATTCACCCCGGAGCCCATTGAGGGCAACCACCTGTAGCATGGGGCAGCTCAGGATCTGGGCAACCTGGCAGAGTCTCTCGCACATTTCGCAGAGCTCCCGCCGGGCCTCCGGGTCCTGCCGCTCAATGTGAAGAAAGGAGTTGATCATGGCCAGTTTGAGCGACCCGAGGACAGGCCGCAGCTCTTCAGCCTGATAGCCCGCATCCAGATAGCGCACCAGCTTGGGGATATAGAACTCGATGGCATCGTAGCCCGTCTCCTGTGCTACGCGGATGTCGGTCATCAGGTTCGTATGCATGATGGTGCCCGTGTGCAGACCTAATAGCATGATTCCCTCCAGAGTACTCAGGGTAGGACCAGAATCTTGGCGCAGTCAGCGCCGCTCTTGCCCAATTCAAAGGCGTCCAGGACTTGGGATAGCGGGAACCGGTGGGTGACGACTGGCATCAGATCCACGAGCCGCCGCGACATGAAGGTCAGGGTCTTGGGGAAGAAATAGGGGCTGCCGCTCGAACCGACAATCGTCGTGCGCTGGAATATCGCCTGTCCGATCTCGATGGGAATCTTGCGTCCGGCACTCTGTCCTATGAGGACAATGCGCCCCTGCTTGGCGATGACATCCAGGGTTGCCGCCAGGGCCCCGTTGCTGCCCGAGCACTCGAGCACCATGGTTGCGCCACGCCCCCCGGTGTGATCCAGCACCTGCTCGACCAGGTTGCCATCCGTGGGATCGAGGGTCACGTCAGCGCCAAGGTCACGGGCCATCCGGCGGCGGAAGGGTTGCGGCTCCACCACAATGACAGGGGCACCGGATGCCTTGCAGGACAGCATGGCAAAGAGGCCAATCGGGCCAGCGCCAAAGACGACGACCCGGTCGTGGGGAGCGGCACCCCCACCGGAACCCCACACACCATGATAGGCAACCGACACGGGCTCAACCAGCGAGGCCTCTTCGTAGCTCACATTGTCCGGAATCTTGAAGAGGCGCTCCTCCCGGGCCAGCGTGTACTCGGCCATGCCCCCCGGATTCTCCCAGGAGAAACCGTACAGCTCAAAGTCGGGGCACATGTTGGGCTCCATACCGTCCTTGCAGTTGTCGCAGATATGGCAGGGGATAGGCACCTCGGCGACGACGCGGTCGCCAATGGACACCATCTTGACATCCTTGCCGACCTCTACCACCTCGCCCGACCACTCGTGGCCCGGGACAAAGGGAAATGTGCCCTCCTGGTTGGTACCTTCCCACATGTGCACATCTGTGCCGCACAGTCCAGCAGCCTCCACGCGGATGAGCACCTCGTTTGATGCCGGCTCAGGATCCGGCAGGTCCTGTACTCTAAGGTCGTGTACATCATGCAACACTGCTGCTTTCACAGGCGAAACCTCCTTGAATCTTCTCCTCTGTCGCCGGTTCACTCACCCGGGAATTTCAGACCCCATTGCGCCCGGATGGCATCCATCGTCTGTATGATCGATAGGGTCTCGTTCAGGGTCATGAGGTCGCTCTCCAGCTTGTTGGCTCTGAGGCAACGCATCACCTCGGCAGCCTCAAACTGGTAGCCGTTTCCATCATAGGGTCTCTCGATGGTAGTGGGTTCCTGGCCTGCCAAGCTCAATGTCATCTTGTCAGGATGGATCCACAGTGGATGGATCCGAATCTGCCCGCGGGTTCCTATGAGCACTGCCTCGACGGGCGAATCGACGCGGACCGAGGTAAATAGCGTGCTCACCTGGCCCTGGTCGTAGCCCAACACGATACCCGCCTGCTCGTCCACGCCAGTTTCTCCCAAGTGGCCCAGACCACCGATCCGTGAGGGTGGCCCCATGATCATAGAGGCCAGGGAGACAAGGTACACGCCCAGGTCCAGCAGAGCACCTCCGCCGAGACTGGGGTCATAGCGGCGATCCGACGGATCAAAGTCGAAATGAAAGCAAATGTCTGCGGCCAAGATCTGCACGTCGCCGATTGCGCCCTGCGCCAAAAGGGTGCGCAGTTCGCCCATCAGGGGAAAGAACCGGCTCCACATCGCTTCCATGAGAAAAAGCTTTTTCTCGCGGGCGAACCGGATCATATCCTCCGCTTCGCGGGCGTTGAGCGCGAACGGTTTCTCGCACAGCACCGGTTTGCCAGCCTCCAGGCAGAGCATCGTGTGTTCCCTGTGCAGGGGGTTGGGCGTCGCCACGTATATCACGTCGACGTGGGTATCCCGAGCCAGGGCTTCATAGCCGGCATGCCGGCGGGGTATCCCATATCGCTCCGCGAAACGCTGCGCGGACTCGAGCGTGCGCGAGCCGACAGCTACAAGCTCGGCGTCGGGAAGACGCATCAGACCTTGGGCGAATTCGTTCGCGATCCAGCCTGTGCCAAGGATGCCCCAGCGGATTGGACTGACCATTGCTTATCCTCCTTGCTTCAAGCCTGCTCTCTGCGACAATTCTGCGCCCGCACTCTCGCCGGCAGCCCCGGGCTGAGATTGGCCCGAAGAGGCGCGAACGACGAGCCTCCCGCGAACCTGTGCATCGGAAACAGTCTGTTCACTCCGATCATCATCTGACAGAAGGGCCAACACCATTTCTACGGCTCCCCTGCCCAACCTGTGGACAGGTTGGGCGATAGTCGTCAACGCAGGATGGACAAACTGGGCAAAGGCAATATCGTCAAAGCCCACAATGGCCAGATCTTGAGGTATGGAGAGGCCAGCCTCTCGTGCGGCAGTGATCAAGCCAATAGCCGTCACGTCGTTGTAGCAGAACACGGCAGTTGGGGCAGGGTCTGGCGACAGCAGCTGCGGCAATGCCCGCTGCCCGCCGCCAGCACGACCTGTGCCCTGTACGATCAGCGCAGGATCAGCCTCAATGCCAGCCTCGGCGAGAGCATCGCGATAGCCCCGTTGGCGCTCAGTATTGTCGCTGCGGTCGGCTGGCGCAGAGACATAGGCAATGCACCGGTGTCCCCTCTGGAGAAGATGAGCTGTCGCCAGGTACCCTCCGTGATGGTTGTCCACGCCTATGGAGTAGGTGTATCCCCCGGTGTGATGTACCAAACTGTTGATCAGCACAACCGGCACCCGGAGTCGATCCAGGTGTTCCTGGTACAGCGATCCAACTCGCGAGGAGGTGACGATAACGCCATCGACGCGCCTGGACTGAAGCATCTGTACTGCCTCGATCTCGCGCTCGGGTATCTCGTTGGAGCTGGTCAGTATGACTGTATACCCTTGTTCGAATGCAGCAGACTCGATGGTCTGGACCATGGTACCGACGAACGGGTCGGTCATGGTGGTCACGACGATACCAATTGTCTGCGTCCGGCCTATGACGAGGCTGCGTGCCTGGGCGTCAGGCGTATAGCCCATTTCGTCGGCAAGGCGTTGGATACGCTCCTTGGTGTCTGAATTGACGCGAGGGCTGTCCCGCAAAGCACGAGACACAGTGCCAGGAGTTACATTGGCAGCCTGGGCGATGTCCTTAATTGAGACCGGCACCTTCGCTCCTATCCTATCCAGAACACCAGCTCGCACCCACCGCGGTGAGGATGGTAATACAAACGTTTGTACATCCTACCACACAGACAGTCGTTTGTCAATTCCTCGCCTGGGCTATTCAGGGCCTTTGTCAAAGTCTCCGGCCGAGCCACAGCCAGCGGTAGGATGTGGACGCGTGCGCAGACTGCACGGTTGGCCCACGCTGAGCAAGAGGGGAGGCTGTTCTCGCAGTTGCCGGAATTCACTCCTCCTGTGGGTTGCGGCGCTAGACTTTGATGAGGCTCTTTGGGCTGGCGCTCACCTACCAGGCAGACAAAGACGCGGAGTTGACCTGATCTGCGCAACCACGACTATCCGTTGTTCATCCCCACAGAAATGCCAGGGCGCGCTTGCCCAGTATCTGGTCGTCAAAGGCTACTGTGGCAGGCCGGCCCA
>Ga0207796_1000569_pt1 | contig 14379 bp, 11 predicted proteins | sample Pon1CUnioCityCA_6_FD_187274 | JGI IMG/M metagenome (GOLD analysis project Ga0207796, IMG submission 187274) | Marine sediment microbial community from Union City, CA, USA - Pond 1C Sediment 1 (SPAdes) | ecosystem: Environmental > Aquatic > Marine > Intertidal zone > Salt pond sediment ...
CCTGCCCAAGCGACCCACCCATTTAGCTCTCCCCGGTCTTCCCGGTCTTCCCGGTCTTCCCGGTAAATCCGGCCCTGGCCCTCGTCCGGCATCGTGCGAGGGATTCTTCACCACGAAGACCGCGAAGACACGAAGATTTCGTAGGGGTGGGTCTGTCGGGTTCCGTCGCCAACAGTGACGGCGAAAGGCCGCCGGCGATCATGTAAGCCTGCTTTAGCCCGCGGGTTGCTCAAGCGATTCACCCATTTCCCACTTCCCGGTCTTCCCGAGCTTCCCGGTAAAAAAGACCCTTCCCCTCGGCCTGCCCAAGCGGGACCCGAACCCTGTTTCCCTCTTCGTGTCTTCGCGGTCTTCGTGGTGAAAATCCGTCCCTGCGTGGTGAAGAATCAGCCCCTGCCCTTCCAGATCACCTCGTAGAGATCGCGCCGGCGGTCGCTCAGGTTGCGCACCGAGCCGTGGTTGCGCAGCTCCTTCAGGTTGTCCAGGTCGAGATCGACGATCAGGGTCATCTCGGTGTTCGGCGTGGCCTCGGCCGCGACCGCGTCGTGGGGGAACGCAAAGTCCGACGGCGTGAACACCGCCGCCTGGGAGTACTGCATGTCCATGTTCTCGACCTTGGGCAGGTTGCCGACGCTGCCGGAGATCACCACGTAGCACTCGTTCTCGATCGCCCGCGCCTGCGCGCAGCGGCGCACGCGCAGATAGGCGTTCTTGGTGTCGGTCCAGAACGGAACGAACAGGATCTGCAGACCCTGGTCGGCCATCAGCCGCGGCAGTTCGGGGAATTCCACGTCGTAGCAGATCAGGATTCCGATCTTGCCGAAGTCGGTGTCGAAAACCTTCACGTCGTCCCCGCCCTGCAGACCCCAGAAACTGACCTCGTCCGGCGTCACGTGGACCTTGTGCTGGTGATCCCAGGTACCGTCGCGGCGACACAGGTAGGAGACGTTGCGCAGCACCCCGTCCCGGTACTCGGGCATCGTGCCGGCGATGATGTTGATGTTGTACGCCAGCGCCAGGCGCACCATCTCCTCGCGGATGGCCTCGGTGAACTCGGCAAGGCTGCGCACCGCCTCGGCCGGATTCTCCTGGTTGAACTGTCCCATCAGCGGCCCGTTGAAGAATTCCGGGAACAACACCGCGTCGGCACGGTAGCCCGACACGGCATCGACGAAATACTCGATCTGCAGGAACAGGTCGCCGAGCGTCGAGGTCGGCCGCATCTGCCACTGCACCACGCCCACCCGCACGTCCGAGCGGCTGCCGCCGATGACCTTCTCCTGCTCCTCGTAGTAGATGTTCAGCCACTCGATCAGCGTCGCGTACGCGCCGGATTGGTCATCGGCCGGAAGGTAGTCGGTGATGATCTTGCGCACGTGAAAGTCGTTGGCGAGCTGAAACGTCAGGATCGGGTCGGTGATCTCGTGGTTCTTCACCTTTTCCACGTACTGCTGCGGGGTCATCTGGTCCGCGACCTTGGCGTACCCCGGGATGCGTCCGCCGGCGACGATCGCGCGCAGGTTGAGCTTCTCGCAGAGTTCCTTGCGCGCGTCGTACAGGCGCCGCCCCAGACGCAGTCCGCGGTAATCCGGATGCACGAAGATGTCGACGCCGTACAGCGTGTCGCCGTCGGGATCGTGCGTGGTGAGAAAGCCGTTGCCGGTGATCTGCCAGTAGCTGTGCTGGTCGCCGAAACGGCGGTACTCCACGATCAGGCTGATCGCCGCGGCCACCACCTTGCCGTTGTCCTCGATGCAGATCTGACCTTCGGGAAAGCGCGTGACCTGCGACGTGAACTGGTCCAGGCTCCAGGCCCCGTCGAGGTCCGGGTAGACGCGCTCCATGATCTCGCAGATCCCCGGGTAGTCTTCCAGACGGGTCTGGCGGAGGGTCAGCCGGTGCGGCGTGGCGTCATGGTCGAGGCCGTCGCTCATCGTTTCAGAACACCCACGCGATCATCAGCCAGAAGAACACGAAGAACAGGAAAAATCCCGGGATCATGAACTGGATCTCGCCGATCAGGCCCTCACCCGCGGCGAGCGCGAAGACGACCATCACGGTCAGGCTGATCACCGCGGAGGTGATCGCGGCATTCTTCAGCCCGATCCCGCTGTCGAAGGTCACCGCCACCCAGTCCGAGAGGCCGGGCAGGGTGGTCGCCGCCGCCAGCACCAGCAACGCGACGAACAGGGCCACCAGCCCCGAGAAGCCGAGCAGGATACGCAGCGCGACCCGGCTGTCGCGCCGATCGCCGCGGCTCACCCCGCGACCTCGCGCCGGTTGCGCACGTGGTCGCGCACCCAGTGCGGGTCCGGCATCCCGCGGACGACGAATTCGGCGGCGTCGCCCGTCGTGAACACCTCGATGCGGCCGACCCGGAGGATCCGGTCCAGCAGCCCCTGGTACACGCGCACCGCCCGTATCTGCTCGATCTGCAGGTCGATGTGGTCCTTGCTGAGCAGTCCGCGCTCGAGGTGCACCTGGTCCTCGTCGATGCGCAGCCGCGTGGCCCGTGTCATCAGGTACCAGTACAGGAAGATCACGATCCCCAGACCGGTGCTGCCCAGCAGCACCGCCGGCGGGAAATCGCCCATCTCGGCGATCGGCTCGTGAAACAGGAACAGCGCCACGACCGGAAGCACGATCAGCGCGAGCAGCAGCAGGTAGCCCAGCGGGTGATTGCGGAACATCGCAGGATGTTCGTCGTAGCTGGCCTCGGTCTGGTTCGACATGACACTCCCCTGTTCCGACAGGTCTCCAGTTTGCCAGAAGCCGCGGGATCAACGGTACCCGCCGCCCCCGCGCTCAGGCGGGTTCCGCGGCCGCCTGCTCGCCGGGCTCGTACCCGAGGTTCGGCGCCAGCCAGCGTTCCGCCTCCGCGACGCTCCAGCCCTTGCGCCGCGCATAATCCTCGACCTGATCCCGGTTGACCTTGCCCAGACCGAAATAGCGCGACTGCGGGTGCGCGAAGTACCAGCCGGACACCGCGGAGACGGGCAGCATCGCGTAGTTTTCGGTCAGGGTCATGCCCGCGTTCGCCTCCGGCTCGATCAGTTCCCAGAGCAGTCCCTTCTCGGTGTGTTCCGGGCAGGCCGGATAGCCGGGAGCCGGGCGGATGCCGGTGTAGCGTTCGGCAATCAGGTCCTCGTTGCCGAGATCCTCGTCCGCGGCATAGCCCCAGAACTCGCGCCGGACCCGCTGGTGCAGCGCTTCCGCGAACGCCTCGGCAAGGCGGTCCGCCAGGCTCTTCAACAGAATCGCGTGGTAGTCGTCGTGCGCCGCCTCGAAGGCCTTCGCGCGCGCATCCACTTCGCCGCCGGCGCTGACCGCAAACGCGCCGAGCCAGTCCGCCACTCCGGTCTCCTTCGGCGCCAGGAAGTCCGCGAGCGAGTGGCTGGGAGCGCCGCGGCGCTTCATCACCTGCTGGCGCAGGTGGTGCAGACGCATCCGAACCTGCGTCCGCTCCGCATCGCGGTAGACCTCGATATCGTCACCCACGCTGTTCGCGGGGAACAGTCCCAGCACGCCGCGCAGCTGCACCCAGCCCTCGCCGATCATCCGCTGCAGCATCGTCTGCCCGTCCGCGAAGAGCTTGCGCGCCTCGGCGCCGACCACCTCGTCGTCGAGGATGCGCGGGTAGGCGGCATGCAGCTGCCAGGCATGGAAGAACGGGGTCCAGTCGATGAACCGCGACACCTCGGCGACGTCGTAGTCGTCGAAGCGCAGCAGCGCCGAGTCCGGGCCATGGGGCTGCAGGCGCGTGACGCCCGCGGGCGCCTGCCAGCCGGGGTCCAGCGCCCGGGGACGGGTCGGGACGAAGGTCTGCCAGTCGATTTTCGGGCGATTGGCCCGGGCCTGCTCGAGCCCCAGCCATTCGATGCGTTTCTTGCGCCCGGCGAGGCTCTCGCGCAGCTCCGCGTACTCGGCGCGGATCCTGCCGGCATAGGGCCCCTTGAGCTCCGGGCTGATCAGGCTCTGCGCGACGCCCACCGCGCGCGAGGCGTCCTTGACCCAGACCACCGGGGCACGCGAATACCGGGGTTCGATCTTCACCGCCGTGTGCGCGCGCGAGGTCGTCGCGCCACCGATCAACAGCGGGATGTCGAAGCCCTGTCGCTCCATCTCGGCCGCCAGATGCGCCATCTCCTCGAGCGAAGGGGTGATCAGGCCCGACAGACCGATGACGTCGACGTTCTCGGCGCGCGCGGTGTCCAGGATCTTCTGCGCCGGGACCATCACCCCGAGATCGATCACCTCGAAGTTGTTGCACTGGAGAACCACGCCGACGATGTTCTTGCCGATGTCGTGCACGTCGCCCTTCACCGTCGCCATCAGGATGCGGCCGTTGTTGTCGCCGCCCCCGGTCTTCTCGGCCTCGATGAACGGGATCAGGTGCGCGACGGCCTTCTTCATCACGCGCGCCGACTTCACCACCTGCGGCAGGAACATCTTGCCCTCGCCGAACAGGTCGCCGACCACGTTCATGCCGTCCATCAGCGGACCTTCGATCACGTGGATCGGCCGCTCGGAAGCCCGCCGGGCCTCCTCGGTGTCCTCGACGACATAGGTGTCGATGCCCTTCACCAGGGAATGCTCCAGGCGCTTGGCCACCGGCCAGCCGCGCCATTCGAGATCCTCCTTCTTCGCCGTGGTGCCCTCACCCCGGTAGCGGTCGGCGAGCTCCAGCAGGCGCTCGGTCGAGTCCGGGCGCCGGTTCAGCACCACGTCCTCCACCGCCTCCTTCAGCCCGGCATCGATGTCGTCGTAGACGGCGAGCTGCCCGGCATTGACGATGCCCATGTCCATGCCGGCCCGGATCGCGTGGTACAGGAAAGCCGCGTGGATGGCCTCGCGCACCGGGTCGTTGCCGCGGAACGAAAACGAAACGTTCGACACGCCGCCCGAGACCAGGGCGTGCGGCAGCCGCTGCTTGATCTCCCGCGTGGCCTCGATGAAGTCGACGCCGTAGTTGTCGTGCTCCTCGATACCCGTGGCGATCGCGAAGATGTTCGGATCGAAGATGATGTCCTCGGCGGGGAAGCCGACCTGTTCGGTCAGGATGCGGTAGGCCCGCTCGCAGATTTCCACCTTGCGCTGTTGCGTGTCGGCCTGGCCCTGCTCGTCGAAGGCCATCACGATCACCGCCGCGCCGTAGCGACGCACCAGCCGGGCCTGTTCGACGAAGCGCTCCTCGCCCTCCTTCATCGAGATCGAGTTCACGACGCCCTTGCCCTGGATGCACTGCAGGCCGGCCTCGAGAATCTCCCACTTCGAGGAGTCGATCATGATCGGTACCCGGGCGATGTCCGGCTCCGAGGCGATCAGGCTCAGGAACCGCTGCATCGCGCCGAGCGAGTCGAGCATCCCCTCGTCCATGTTCACGTCGATGACCTGGGCGCCGTTCTCGACCTGGTCCTTCGCGATCTCCAGCGCGGTCTCGTAGTTCTCTTCCCGGATCAGCCGCGCGAAGCGCTTGCTGCCGGTGACGTTGGTGCGCTCGCCGACGTTGACGAACAGCGAGTCCGCGGTGATGTTCAGCGGTTCGAGACCCGCCAGCCGGCACGCCGGCTCGATCACCGGTACCGGGCGCGGGGGGTGCTTCGAGACCGCGTCCCGGATCGCGCGGATGTGTTCCGGGGTGGTGCCGCAGCAACCGCCGACGATGTTCAGAAAACCGGCCGCGGCCCACTCGCCGATTTCCGCGGCCATCTGCTCGGCGGTTTCGTCGTATTCGCCGAATTCGTTGGGCAGACCGGCGTTCGGGTGCGCGGACACGGGTACGTCCGCGATGCGGGCCAGTTCCTCGACGTACTGGCGCAGCTCCCTGGCCCCCAGCGCGCAGTTGAGCCCGAACGCCAGCGGCTGCGCGTGCCGCAGGCTGTTCCAGAACGCTTCGGTGGTCTGTCCCGAGAGGGTGCGCCCGGAAGCGTCCGTGATCGTGCCGGAGATCATCAACGGCACCCGCCTTCCGGAATCCTCGAACAGGCTCTCGACCGCGAACACCGCCGCCTTCGCGTTCAGGGTGTCGAACACGGTCTCGATCAGCAGCAGGTCGGCGCCGCCCGCGATCAGGGCCGCGGCGGACTCGCGATAATTCGCCACCAGCGTCGGGAAATCGATGTTGCGGTAACCGGGGTCGTTGACGTCCGGGGAAATGCTGGCGGTCCGGTTGGTCGGTCCGAGCACGCCCGCGACGAAGCGGGGGCGGTCGGGCGTCTTCGCGGTCCATTCGTCCGCTGCCTGCCGGGCCAGGCGCGCGGCCTCCCGGTTCAGCTCGGGAACCAGGTCCTCCATGCCGTAGTCCGCCATCGCGATGCGGGTGCCGTTGAAGGTATTGGTCTCGACGATGTCCGCCCCGGCGGCCAGATACTCGCCGTGAATCGCGGCGATCACGTCCGGCCGGGTCAGCACCAGCAGGTCGTTGTTGCCCTTGAGATCGCGCGCCCAGTCGGCGAAGCGCGCGCCCCGGTAATCGGCCTCGTCCAGCCGGTAGGACTGGATCATCGTGCCCATCGCACCGTCCAGGATCAGGATGCGTTCGGCGAGCGCCTGCTCGATCTGCTGTCGTCGTTCCATTCCCGCGAATCCATGAAGGCAAACGTCAGAAAATACCACAGGCCCGGCGTCGGCCCGCGCTCACACACCCCGCCCGAGCCTTTGCGGGAGCCGTCTCCCGCGCCGCCCGCTCGCCGTGTCACCATACGACCATGCGCAGCAGCCCGATCCAGTGGTATCTCACCGCGCCGCAGGACTGTCCGTACCTCGAGGGTCGGCAGATGCAGACGGTGCTGGCGGACCCGACCGTCGGCTTCGGTGCCGCCAGCTACGGCCAGCTGCTCGCGGAAGGCTTCCGGCGCAGCGGGCGCTTCGTCTACCGGCACCAGTGTCCGGCCTGTTCGGCGTGTGTCGCGGTACGCGTGCCGGTCGACCGGTTTCGGCCCGATCGCTCCCAGCGTCGCTGCCTGCGCAGGAACAGCGACCTGCAACGGGTCGTTACCCGCGATCCGGACCTGGACGAACACATGGCCCTGTTCCGACGTTACCTGCTCGCGCGCCACCCCGGCGGCGGCATGGAAACGCTGGCGCCGGACGAGTATGTGGACATGCTCAGCGACCGCCACGCCGACGTGTTCCTGATCGAGTGGCGCCACGACGGAGCGCTCGTGGCCGTCGCGGTCACGGACGCCACGCCGAGCGGTCTCTCTGCGATGTACACCTTCTTCGATCCCGGACTCCCCGAACGAAGCCTGGGGACGCTCGCCGTCCTGCTCCAGATCCAGGAGGCCCGACGCCGGAAGCTTCCCCACCTCTACCTCGGCTACTGGATTCCCGACGCCGCCAAGATGGCCTACAAGGCACGCTTCCAGCCGATGGAGGGCCTGATCCACGGGATCTGGCAACGACTGCGGCCGGGATGACCCGGAACGTGCCCGACCCAGCGCTCTGCAACAGGGGAGTCGGATTCGAATCCGGGTACTATCGCAGGTGAAGACGGTCCGTTGGAGATGGACCCCCCGGTTCGGCCGCCACGGGCACGGACTCGTTCGGGCGTCTCCCGGACGTTGCCTTGGAGGAGATTCGTGATGGGCCACCTGTTCAGGAAATCTTATCATCCGCCGGGTACGGCTCCGGGAACGCTGCCCGAACGGGGGGCTGGAAAAGGGGCCGCCCACATCCGTCTCGTCCGTTACAGCGGGCAGGAGATCGTGGAGCACGAGGACTGTGATCTCGCGCAATGCCTGAAAGCTGAAGGACAGGGCACGCTCTGGTGCCATCTGCAGGGGCAACCTTCGCCGGAGCAGCTGGGCCAGCTCCGCGAACTGTTCTCGCTGCACCCCCTCGCGGTTGAAGACGTCGGAAATCACGGGCAGCGGCCGAAGGCCGACATTTTCGAAGAGAGTGTGTTCGCGATCCTGAACCAGCCGCGATGGGACGAGAGCAACCTGGCGCTGGATCAGGTCAGTGTCTTTCTCGGCGAGAATTTCGTGATCACCGTGCATGCCGGCCCGAGCGATCCCTTTGCACCCATCCGTCGCCGCATCCGCACGACAGGCCGTCAATTTCGTACCCGGGGTGCTTCCTACCTGGCATACGCGGTGATCGACATGGTCGTGGACCAGGCTTTCCCGATTCTGGAGGGACTCGGATCGCGGATCACCGATCTCGAGGATCGCGTGCTGGAAACACCGGAGCGCTCGACCTACGAGCAGATTCATCTGCTGCGGCGCGATCTGCTCATGCTGCGCCGCCAGTTCTGGCCGGTGCGCGACATGCTGGGGAAGCTGATGCGCGATGGCGAGGATCGGTTCGGCGAGGAGGTGATTCCCTACCTGCGCGACGTGCACGACCACACGATCCAGATCATGGACATCCTGGAGTCGTATCGCGAGATGAGCGCGAGCATGGTCGACGTTTTCATGTCATCGGTCAATCACCGGCTGAACGAGGTCATGAAGGTCCTGACGGTCATCGCGACGATCTTCATTCCGCTGACGTTTCTGACGGGGATCTACGGGATGAACTTTGCACACCCCGGTAGTCCGTGGTCGATGCCCGAGCTGCACAGCTATTACGGGTATCCGGTGCTCTGGATCGTGATGCTGGTCATCGCCGGGGCCATGCTGTACGTCTTCCGGCGCCGCGGTTGGTTCTGATGGTTTCCGCGGACGGGATCCCCGTTTCTCTGCGGCCGCCCCGGATGGCATGACCCGCGGGAATCACGAGCGATGACTCTGTTGGCTCGCGTGCATTCCGGGGCAGCCGCGGCTATCGGTGTACTATCCCCGGACAGCCCCGACGGCCGACAGGGCCAGCGTCCGATGCGCCTATTCCCCGACAGCGAAAAGCGGAAAGACCGACCCGGCATCGCGCCCCGCGTATCAGGCGGTCGCCGGGCATCTGCTGTCCAAGCGGCAGACCCGCGGCGCGATGGGCGGAGAACCGCAGGCAGAGACCTCTCAACCGTCATGAGAGCCGTCGAATACCGTCTTGACCGGCGCTGGGAAACGCACTGAATCATGTCCCTGTTGCGCACAGCCGGCCGGACGATCGCAGCCGTTGCGGCGGTCGCTTTTTTTCTGTCGTCTGCAGCCCACGCCGAAACAGACGATCGTCCAATCCGTGTGGCCACAACGTCCTGTCCGCCCTTCGTGATCGCCGACGGCGAGTCCTTTCGAGGACTGAGCGTCTTCCTGTGGGACGAGATAGCCAAAAGCCTGGGTGTAACGTATGAGATGGAGGAATACACGCTGAAGGAGATGCTGGATGCCGTTGCCACCGGGAAAGCCGATGTGGCGGTTTCGTGTCTGTCCATCACGCGCGAGCGAGAGGAGATCGTCGACTTCTCGCATTCCTTCTACGAGACCAACCTGGCCATTGGGACCAAGGAACGCGGAGCGGTGAAGGCGATCACCGGGGTCTTCCTGAGCAAAGAGTTCCTGGTCGCCATCGGTATCGTTCTGGGAGCCGCTGTGTTGATCGGTGGGATCTTCTACGCGCTGGAGCACCGTGACAACAGCAAGCTCTACGCGATGAAAACGCGTGCCGGCAAGCTCATCGAGGCGTTCGTGATCGGTCTGCTCTTCGTGACCCGCGGCCCCATTCGCTTTTACGAGTTCAAGACATCGGTGGCGCGCGTGCTGGCTGGCCTGCTCGCCGTAGTCAGTACGATCATGATCGCCAGCATCACTGCGGTACTCGCCAGTGCCTTCACGCTGGATCAGCTCCGCGCCCGCATTTCCAGTCCCCATGACCTGGCCCGCGCAAGAGTCGGCGCGATGGCGGCATCCACAGGGGCGCGTTATCTCGACGACAAAGGCATTCCCCATCAGGTTTTCACCGAGCGCGACGCCCTGCTGACGGCGCTTGACGATGGTCGGCTCGACGCAGTGGTCTCGGACGAGGCGGTATTGAATTACACCTTGAAGGAGGGCAAACAACGGGGCGTGTACGAATCGCTCGTGGTGTTGCCGCATACGTTCGAGAAACAGAACTATGGCCTCGCGTTAAAGGATGAATCACCGTACATCGAGCTGTTGAACCGAACATTGCTGGACGTCCGCAAGAGCCCGGAATGGAGAAACGAGCTCGCGCGATATCTCGGGGGTCCATAGCCGTGCGCCTCATTTTTCGCGCGTTTCTGCGTCCGGATCGTACAAAGACCGGGTAACCCGGGCACGGCGCCACTGAACCACCCCGGGTTTTCCGGAGGCGGGCGGCTGTGGGTCAGCCTGCATTGCCAAGACCCTTCGGGTGCGGACATTCCCCTTTGTGGCGCGTCGACCCGTGTGAACGCTGGCCGCATGGATGGATTTCGGGCGTGCAGGGTCGCTCGTTCTTGCCTCCATCGGTGGATCAACCGTTGGCCCTTCCTGAAAAGGGTGTTTATCCTTGCCGTGTTCTCGCGGATAGCGCGTTTCGTCCCACCGCGGCGCCCGTGAGGCGAACGGTGTCTGCGGCGTTTTTCACGAATCAGAACGAGAGCAGCTTCGGTAGAGTCAACGTGCAGCAGCAACGCCCACTGGACATCGACCATCTCCGTCGCCTGGCCACCCGGTTGTTCACCGACGGCCAGTATTTTCATGCCGACATGTTGTTGGCAGAACTGGCGGATCTGAACGAAGAGGATCGCGCACAGATCGCACTTCGCCGCGCGCAGATCGGGTTACTGAGCGACCGCCCGGATGATGCCAGCGAGCAGTTGGCGATCGCGCGTGACGAGTACGGCCGCCACGTGTACTTCGTTGGGCTGGAGGCCGACGTGGCCGTCCGCAAGGGCGACCTGCCCTCGGCCGTTGCATCGCTGCGCCAGCTGGGGCGACACGCCCGGGCCGATCACCTCGAGCGATTCGATGGTACATGGCACCAGGTCGCGAAACTGTCGAGCGAGCCGGTTGCCTGGGACGACACGCACCCGCTCCCCCTCGTCGAGGTCACCGTCAACGACCAGGCCGGGCGCTTCGTTCTCGATACCGGCACCGGGGACTGCCTGCTGGACATCGAGTTTGCGCGCCGCGCCGGTGTTGAACCCGGCCCTTACGACCAAGCCAGCTTCGCCGGCGGCCATGTCGGTCACTGGCGACTCGCCAAGATCGAAAACCTGCATATCGGTCGATCCGAGTTCCGAAAAGTCCCCGGCATGGTTGCGTCTCTTGGCAACGCTTTCCACCACATCGCCGATGCCCGCGTCGACGGCATCATCGGCGCAGGGCTGCTGCGTGCCGCGGGTGGCATCGACATTGAATACCGGGACGCCCGGTTCACGCTTGGATCACCCAACGTCGAACACGGCGAAGCGCTGTGGATTGCAGGCCCGCACTACCCGCTGACCTCCTGCCGCGTCAACGGCGGACCACCATCGAGCTGGTTCATCGACAGCGGCATGAGCGGAATCGAGCTGGCATGCTCGGAGTCGGCTGCCCGCCGTCACGGCGCACGACCGCTGCAACAGGAAGTCGCGGCCCATGGTGGTGGTGGATCCCTGGCCGCCAAGGCCATTCGCATCAGGCACTTCCAGCACGCGGAGCTCGAGTACCCCGAACTCCCCGCCGCGGCACTCCGGGAGTTCAACCTCGGACGCGAACTGGGGATCCGCATCGGCGGCATCATCGGCCACAACTGGCTCGCGAGGCACCGGGTCAAACTCGACTACCGCACGATGCAGACCCGCATCAGCATCGATTGAACTGGCCGGGGCTTGCGCAGGGCACTCGGGCCACCCACGCCGTCAACGCCCGTGACCGTCCCAGTCGAAGCCCGTGAGCTGCGCGAGTTCGCGCGGCTGCAGCACCTCTTCGAAGCGCCGCCCACGGATGACCCAGGTCGGGTAGCCGGCGATTCCCGCCGCCACGCACGCCTGCGCCATCGGCGTTCCGCGACCGCCGGGGCTGCATTCCACGTAGGGAAGGCGCGCACTCGCGGCCCCGAACAGGCGCGCCTGATCCCGGCAGCTCGGGCACCAGGACGCGCCGTAATAGCGCACCCCGGACTCTTCCAGGTGGATCGCCAACGCCGCCAACCGGGGGTTCTCGGGTCGCGAGAGGAGATCGCTGGAGTAGAGATGCAGGGCGACGACGACGGCCAGCCCGGTGCCGGCGCTGCGCAGCAACCACGGACCCCAGGCCATCCCCGGGGCCGAGGCGGGTCGGCGCAGGAAGACCGCGATCAACAGTGCGACGATCGTGGCCAGGGAGAGGAGGCACCAGGGGCAGAAGGCGTCCAGAACCAGCCAGCCCACGGCCGTCAGGTAGAGGCTGATGGAGACCCCGATGAAGGCCAGAAACCAGAGCCGGCGCCAGCGCTTCAGCCTGGGCGGCATGCGCCATGCGATCAACCCCAGCAGCGCGTACAGCAGGAGCCCCCACAGCGAAATGGGCAGCCCCAGCAGGGTGGACCACTCGCTTTGCTGGATCCGATCGCAGCCGGAGCCCTCCGCACAGAACGCAGGCGCCGCACTCAGCCAGCTTCCCGCGGTCAGGTACGCCGTGATCGCCACCCCGACCAGCGCCAGGCCGACAACCACCCAGTCGGGTTCCTTCCGGCCCGCTCGAACCGTTGCCCTGCTCTTGGATGCCGGCGGCGAACCCTTGGACTTGCGCCGTGCCTTTGCCATCGACTTCCTCCTCGCGCCAGACCCGCCAAAGTAAACGATAAAACCCGGCTCCGGGTAGACCCGCGGGAAAGGACTCATCCACCCTCAGCGCCGTGCTCTCGGTCATGTGCCGAACGGTGGCGCGAAGCTTACACTTCAACGGCAGCTTCCGCGACGAGTGTCTGAACCTGAACGGGTTCCTCTCTCTCGAAGATGCCAGGGAGAAGATCGAAGCCTGGCAGATTGACTACCATGAATTCAGGCCGCATCGGTCGCTCGCGGATCGGACCCCGAGCGAGTTTGCGGCAGCGTGTGAGGAGGCCGGATTTCTCTAGCGTGCCGCGTCTCAATATCGGGGCATAGGTCAGTCAGGGACCAACGTTACGCTTCGCCATACCGTCACGACTATGAAAAAAGCCCCGCCGAAGCGGGGCTGGAAGAAGAAAAATGGAATCCACTTTCAGGCTAGTTACTGCATATTGTAATAGCTGACAGCGGACGGACTAATCAGCTTTGGAAGCATCCTGGTGTCAAAGGGAAGACCCTGGAAGTAAATCCACCCATCCTTGTCGCCAGAGTCGATCGCTTCATTATTGTTAAGGTCGAGATCAAAGGCATCAAAGCCTTTTGCGGTGGTGCCGTCGGGCAGCGTCAAGTCGACAAGCGTCTGGTCATTGCCCGCCACATAAAGCGTTCCGCCAGACCTCACGACGCCCTCTTTTGGCTGACCGACATAACCTTCCCATATATTGAAGACGTTTTCATACCCCCTACCGGCGTAGTCGGGCCCCAAGAACTCTTCAGGGTTGGCGAGAATGTTGCCTGCCAAGACACTCCTGAAGCCTGTGCGGCAGAGCAGGGCGACCCTTGTCGCCTTGTCAGGAATACGCCCCTCGACCTCAAGGAAGAAGTCTTCGGGGTCTTGGGACACGGTACTGCCGTCTATTACGCCGTCGGTGCATGAGCCGCCATCTTCGCTGCGATTATTGTTTTCGCACTGGCGATAGATGCGGGGATAGGGAGAGTGGAGCGCGCCCTCTGGGTGCCCGGTTCTGTACTCCGTCGCGTCACGTACATCAACGATAACCAGCGGGTCCGCCCTGTCTGACCACTTGCCCCGTTTTACCACTGCGTCAAGGAAAGCCTTCGCTGAACTGATGTCGGCAGTATAGTATCGCTCCAGAAAGTAACGGTTACCGTCAGAAGCACCTTCTTCGGCTATCGCATTCGATGATATGAAAAGAGCTAGAGCCGCTCCGGCGGCGGCAAAGCAGAAGCCTCTATATGGGTCTCTCATGTATATTCCTCCTCTCACTCCGATATTTTTTGTCTTGTTATCGCATCCATTCCGATCGCCAGGCTGGAATGTCATTCCCTGGATTACGACATAGCTACGGTATCGCACATATTTAGCTGGCGCAAGGCCATAATATAAGCATAGTCCTAATTTCGCATACCTTTATATTGATCGGGTTGTTAGTTTCGATCCGGCTTGCGTCCCGAGACGCCGATCATCCGCGTCCCTGCAGTAGATCCATAATTGCGTTTACAAGGCATGGCCACGCTGTACCCCCCAGCGGCCCGGCCAAATTACTGCTTACTGGGCAACGCGAAGAACCGGGGTACTTCGCTGCCAATCTCGAAATCCCGCGCGCCACTTGGCCTGTTCACACGGGAACATTTGCTGTCAATTTCCATATTCGTTGCTTTTAGACCGGCAAGCCACCCACTTGATCTAGGGCTGTCCTGTGGCGGACAGCGCTAGGGAAAGTCAGCCCGACAACACGTGG
>Ga0207796_1000570_pt1 | contig 14378 bp, 10 predicted proteins | sample Pon1CUnioCityCA_6_FD_187274 | JGI IMG/M metagenome (GOLD analysis project Ga0207796, IMG submission 187274) | Marine sediment microbial community from Union City, CA, USA - Pond 1C Sediment 1 (SPAdes) | ecosystem: Environmental > Aquatic > Marine > Intertidal zone > Salt pond sediment ...
GGAAAAAATGACTTCGGTGATTTGAGATGGGCGGCAATCAACGTGGATGACCCGAAAGGAAAAGAGCTTTTGAGCCTGACTGATGCCAGAGTTGTTACCTACGGACTGGGAAAAGACTGTGACGTGCGAGCTGAAGAAATTCGGGTAACCCGTGACGGGCTCAACGCTTTACTGATCACCCCCGCAGGTCATACGGAGATCACATCTGAACTCATCGGCGACTTTAATATTTACAATATTTTGGCCGCCTCAACCGCTGCCTTTTGCATGCATATTGATCTCAAACCGGTGAGCGAAGGGATCGCCCGCCTCAAAGGGGTTCCCGGGCGTTTGGAATTGGTGAAGAATACACGATCATTGATGGTGGTCGTTGACTACGCCCACACGCCCGATGCGCTATTAAAGGCCATTGGGGCCGTCAGGCCTCTTGTTAAAGGAAAGTTGATTACCGTTTTCGGTTGCGGCGGGGATCGCGATAAAGGTAAGCGACGGGAGATGGGACGGGTGGCCGGCCGGCACAGCGATCTGGTTATCGTCACTTCGGACAATCCGCGAACCGAGGATCCGGCGGCCATTGCCGCTCAGGCTGAGAAGGGCGTTCGGGAATCCGGCCTAAGAAAATTTGGAGATGTCGCTGACAGGAATCTCAGCGAGCCGAGTTATATCCTCGACTTGGATCGAGCGAGTGCTATTGGCAAGGCTGTTCAGTTGGCTGATGTCCGAGACGCCGTCTTAATTGCCGGAAAAGGTCATGAAGATTACCAAATCATCGGAAAAGAAAGACGGCATTTTGATGACCGAGAGGTGGCAGCGGAAGCTGCGTCGGGAGCGCGGTGAATGCCGGCTATTTGGGGTGACATAACCGCGGAAGAAATCGGGAGCCGGATATCAGGGCAATGGATAACAGGAAAGCTGCAGACCCTGCCGGGAGGTGTCAGCACCGATTCGAGAAAGATAGGCGCCGGTGAAGTTTTTTGGGCGTTAACGGGAGAGCGGTATGACGGTCATGATTTCGTTGAACACGCTGTGAACAGAGGCGCTGCGGGTGTTGTTGTCGAAGCGGGCCGCCGCTATACCATACCGAACGGCAGGAACCCATTTGTCATTTCGGTTATGGACAGTTTAAAAGCGCTGGGTGATTTTGCCGCATGGTGGCGACGGCAACATCGTGTAACGGTGATTGCGATCACCGGATCCGTCGGGAAGACGACAACGAAGGAGATGGCGGCCTGCATCCTGGAGCTGGGTGGCGCGACATTAAAGAATCCTGGTAACTACAACAACTTGATCGGCTTGCCTTTGACCCTTCTCAGCTTGGAGCCGGGTCACCAAAGGGTGGTTTTGGAAATGGGAATGAACCGACCGGGAGAAATCGCACGTTTAGCAGAGATTGCCGATCCGGATGTGGGAGTGATCACCAACGTGGGGATGGCCCATGTGAAGGGACTTGGGAACTTAAAAAGCGTAGCAAAAGCCAAAGTAGAGCTGGTGGAAAAACTGTCTCAAAGCGCGCATGCGGTCTTAAACGGGGATGACCGACTCCTTCTCAGAACGGCCTCGGTTTTCCGAAAGGAGATGATTTCATTTGGTCTGGGGAAAGGAAATGATGTCAGAGGCCGGAGAGTCAGAAACAAGGGCCGGGAGGGTATCGGTTATGACCTCGAGTACCGGGGTGTTTCGTGGCCGGTAAATGTGAGGGTTCCCGGTGTACAGCAGGTCTACAACAGTCTTGCGGCGGCAACGGCTTGTTTGTGTCTCAAGGAGTCATTCGAACATATTGTTCAAGGCCTAAGTCATTTTGCGGGAATTAAGGGTCGTTTTTTGCTCATTCCTCTGGCGGAAGGCGTCACACTCGTGGATGACACTTACAATGCCAATCCACAGTCCCTGAATGCGGCCCTTCGGTCTCTTAAGGCATTCATCAATGAAAGGTCGAGAATCATCGTGGCTCTGGGCGACATGTTGGAACTGGGAGACGCGGCCGTCCCCGCACACAAAAATGCAGGAAGGCGGATCGCGCAGCTCGGGACGAAATACTTTGTAGCGATCGGTGAGTATGCACCCGTGATGACAAAGGCTGCAGAGCAGGCAGGTATGCCGAAGATGAAAGCGGAAGTGGCACGCACGCATGCCGAAATGGTCAAGAAAATCAAGGGAAACATGAGACCGGGGGATTTAATTTTTCTCAAGGGTTCCCGAAGAATGGCTTTGGAGAAAGTGGTCGAGGAATTAAAGGGTTGCAAACCGTAAGCAGGAGGTTCGTGTGACCATATGAAGGGTAAAGGTGCCGGCGGTGAATGACAGGTCTCTCAGCACCGTGATCGCAGCCACATCCAACAGACAGAGGCCGTTACCCCGAAAAGCCGGTGTCCGAAATATTGAAATTCTGGACTAATTTGAGTTCAAAAAAGCCTCACGCCCCACATGATAAACATCGCTTTTACGCAGTATGGAATTTAAACCCGGTGTCGCGCAAGCGGTGTTGAAGCAAAAAAAAGGTTAAAAGTTTGAAGACGGTAATTAGGACCATACGGCACGTGGTATTGATTTGGATCGGAATGGAGCAACGTCTCAGATGCTTTATAAGTTGATTTATTTTTTCCACACTGATTTCTCTTGGTTTAACGTTTTCAGGTACATAACTTTCCGGACGATTCTTTCCACGCTTACGGCCTTAATGATTTGTTTCTTCCTTGGAGGCCGGGTCATCCATTGGCTGCGGAAGATGCAAGTGGCACAATATATTCGAGATGACGGACCGCCGAACCACATGTCCAAGAAGGGGACGCCGACAATGGGGGGATGCCTGATTTTGCCCGCAATTTTTCTTCCTACGGTTTTTTGGGCGGAGCCTAATAATCTTTTTGTATGGATTGTTATCTTCGTCATTTTGTCCTTCGGCGGAATTGGCTTCACAGATGATTATCTAAAGATGACAAGAAAGAGCAGTCGCGGACTTAGCGTTTTCTCGAAGCTTGCGCTTCAGATCATAGCTGCGCTCATTGTGGCCCTGGTGCTGGAGTTTTATGTCGAATTTGATTCCCATTTGAATTTTCCTTTTTTCAAGACCGTTGCACCTGATCTCGGCCTCGGTTACATCCTGCTGGTCGTCTTTATCATCGTGGGCGCATCCAATGCGGTCAATTTGACCGACGGTTTGGACGGCCTTGCAATCAGCCCCATTATCGTCGCCTTCGGGAGCTATGTGGTGTTCTCGTATCTTTCCGGCAATATAAAGGCTGCGTCATATCTGCAGATCCCTTATGTTGCCGGGTCTGGAGAGATCTCCGTGCTTTGTGGCGCCGTGGTGGGCGCCGGTCTCGGGTTTTTGTGGTACAATGCTTACCCCGCAGAAGTCTTCATGGGTGACGTCGGTTCACTTGCGATGGGAGCCGTGCTGGGAACCGTCGCAATCATTACGAAACAGGAATTGGTCCTGATCCTCGTAGGTGGATTGTTCGTATTCGAGGCCCTTTCCGTGATTTTTCAGGTGGCCTATTTCAAAATGACGGGGGGGCAGCGAATTTTCAGAATGGCTCCTATTCATCATCATTTTGAGCTGAAGGGGTGGCCTGAGCCCAAAGTAATCGTTCGATTCTGGATCATTGCCATCATTCTGGCGCTTTTGTCTTTTAGCACTTTAAAGCTGCGGTAAGGTAGGCGTATTGGAAGGTCAATCTGCACTTAGGTTTAAAATGTCAGATTCTCCGGATCTGAAATTTTACAGAGAGAAAATTCTGGTGGTGGGACTGGGAGTCACAGGGCTTTGGACCGCCCGATGTTTGGCGGGACGGGGAGCCGCTGTGACCATTAGTGAAGCAAGGAATGAGACGGAGTTGGACCCGAATGTTTGCCGGGAGATCCGGGATCAAGGGATCAGGCTGGAGACGGGTGGACATCGGAATGATACGGTTATGGCTTCAGAACGGATTGTTCTGAGTCCAGGCGTTCCCCCTGATACCGAGCTTTTTCATGCCGCCAGAAAGATGGGTATCCCCGTCACGGGCGAGTTGGAGCTTGCCAGCCGCCTGATCGACACCCCCATGATTGCGGTGACGGGTACCAACGGAAAGTCCAGCGTTACGGCATTTTTGGGGGCCATGCTTCAAAACGCGAACCAGAAGGTATTTGTAGGCGGAAACATCGGCACGCCCTTGATGGCCTACGTGGCGGGAGCCCAGAATGCGGACTATATCGTGGTCGAGGTCAGCAGTTTTCAATTGGATACCATTGAGACTTTTTCTCCTTTTGTGTCGATAATTTTGAATATCTCTCCCGATCATTTGGACAGGTATTCATCTTACGCAGACTATGCCCGATCGAAACTGAGGATATTCATGAACCAGCGCGCCGGGCAATATGTCATCCTAAATGATGAGGATGAAAGATTGTCAAAAGTATATCCCCAGTCGGGCGTTTCAATTTTTCGTTTCGGGATTCAGAGAAAAGAAGGCCGAAACGCCTTCATCACGGATAAAAGTGTTCTTATGAGTGTTTTGGGCGATAAACAGAGCGGGTTTCCACTGGAGTCTTTCAGGCTTCCCGGCGAACATAATTTGCAGAATTTGATGGCAGTGGTGCTGGCGGGCTTGGCACTGAATATAGATCCTGCGGTAATTCAAAAGACAATCGGTGAACTAAGGGGTCTTGCCGATCGACTCGAATGGGTGGCGGAGCGGGGGGGAGTCGCTTTTTACAATGATTCCAAGGGCACCAATGTGGACGCGGCGATTAAGGCAATTATGAGCTTTGAACGTCCCGTGGTACTGATTGCAGGAGGTCGGCACAAAGGCGCTGATTACGCACCCTTGGTGAAGGCCGCTGAGGGCAGGGTGAGGTATGCGGTTCTTTTGGGGGAGGCAAAGGACATGTTGGCAAAAGCATTTGAAGGCACAGTCCCGTATTCGATCTGTGAAAACATGGAAGAGGCCGTGACCGGAGCCTTTTCACAGGCGCTGAGCGGTGATGTGGTGTTGCTCTCACCGGCCTGTTCGAGCTTTGACCAGTTTAGAGACTATGCCCACAGGGGCCGGATCTTCAGGGCCGCTGTCGAGAGGCTGGTTCGTGGCTAAAGGGAAAACAATGCGTCCGGGGTACGATTATATGATCCTCGTCCCCGTTCTCTTGCTGATAGGGTTGGGGTTTGTAATCGTGTATAGCGCGAGTTCTCACCTTGCTGCACATCGGTTGGGGGATAGCTACTTCTACCTCAGGCGGCAGGTCCTGTTTTGTGTGATCGGGCTTTCGTTGATGCTGGTCGCAAAGCATATCCCGTGCACCCTGTATTCCAAGTTGGTGTATCCCTTGTTGCTTGTCAGTTTTTCTCTCTTGATACTGCTGTTCGTCCCCGGCATCGGACACAAAGTGGGTGGCGCATCCAGGTGGTTCAGGTGGGGAGAGTTCTCGTTTCAGCCTTCGGAACTGGCAAAGTTTTCTTTGGCTGTGTATATGGCCTACTCCTTGTCGAAGAAAGGGTCGGACATGGAGTCATTTTCAAGAGGGCTTTTACCCCACCTCATTGTAGCCGGTTTATTTATGACGCTCATCCTCCTTCAACCTGATCTTGGAACCGCGGTAATTATGGGCTGCTGGGTTCTGATCGTTCTATTTGTGGGTGGTGTCAAACTTATTCAATTGTTTTCCATTGGGATGCTTTTTGTGCCTGTTGTTTTGTGGCTTGTTTGGCAGGCTGATTACAGGCTGAAAAGATGGTGGGCGTTTCTGAACCCCTGGGACGATCCAAAAGGGGTCGGTTTTCAGATTATACACTCTTTTTTGGCATTTGGATCTGGTGGTGTGTTTGGTGCGGGTCTCGGCAACAGCAAGCAGAAACTGTTCTATCTGCCGGAGCCTCATACGGACTTCATTTTTTCCATAGCGGCCGAAGAACTGGGTTTCATGGGCGTAATCGTGATTATCGTTCTGTTCGGAATCTTGATCATTCGAGGAATCAAAGTATCCCTTGATGCGAGAGATCTTTACAGCACCTACCTGGCGCTTGGATTGACCTGTTTGATCGGTCTTCAGGTGCTGGTCAATATCGGTGTGGTCATGGGGCTGCTCCCTACAAAAGGATTGACATTGCCGCTCATGAGCTATGGCGGGTCCTCTTTGGTGATTAACCTCTTGAGTGTGGGGATCTTGCTGAATATTTCTTCGCGTACATGAGGTGTCGGAGAAAAAATCCCCTGACAAGGGGTATACTCAGCGACTCACGATAGCGGCAGGTGCCACAAAATTCGAGATGGATTTCAGGTTTCTAATCGCCGGCGGCGGCACAGCAGGACATCTTTTTCCGGGTATCAGTGTTGCTCGGGAATTGGAGAGAAGATTCAAGGGGACGGAGATCTTATTCATAGTCGGGCGCAGAAAAATGGAGTCTGATCTCTTGACGCATTACGGTTACCGTGTAAAAGCGATTGATGTGGAAGGATTGAAAGGGCGTGGTTGGAAAAAGGGGATTACCGTGGTGTTCAAATTACCCGGGAGTGTTACTCAATCCCTCTCAGTCATCAGGGAATTCTCGCCGCGTCTGGTTCTTGGGATGGGCGGATATTCCGCCGGCCCGATTTGTTTGGCAGCCAGGCTTATGCGGGTCCCCACAGCGATTCATGAGCAGAATTCCTACCCCGGTCTCACGAACCGTTTGCTGTCCCGGATTGTTGACCGGGTATTCATTTCTTTTGAGGAGAGCAGGGTGCACCTTAAAGCAAAGTCGATCACTTTGACCGGGAATCCGGTTCGCAGGGAGCTTTTTTCAGAACTCAATGTGCCAACTGAAAACAGGAAGGTATTTACAATTTTAGTGGTGGGCGGAAGCCAGGGAGCCAAAGCCATAAATGAAGTCTTTGCGGAGGCGTTGGTACATTTGAACGCAAAAGGCAAGCACCCGAGAGTAATCCATCAAACAGGACAGCTGGATTATGCGCGTGCGGTTCAGGATTATCGGAAACGAGGACTCAAGGCAGCGGTGCTTCCTTTTATTCGAAATATGACCGCCGCTTATCAGCAGGCCGACTTGGTGGTGAGTCGGGCAGGGGCGACAACGATATTTGAACTGGCAGCACTGGGAAAACCCTCTGTTTTGATTCCCTATCCTTATGCAACCAATCAACACCAAGAAATGAATGCTCGCAGCCTCGTTCAAGCAGGCGGTGCGGAGATGCTTCATCAAAGCGGGTTGACTGCTGAAATTCTCTCCAAGCTCTTGGTCGAATATATGGACAATCCGTCCGCCCTAAAAGCAATGGGGAAACGGGCGCGAAAAATGGGAAGACCCGATGCGGTAAAGGACATCGTGGATCAGTTGGTGGCAATGACAAGCTAATGCAAAAGTTTGGTAAAACAAAACACATTCACTTCGTGGGCATCGGCGGCATCGGCATGAGCGGAATCGCAGAGCTTTTGCTTAATCTGGGGTATGAGGTGAGCGGTTCGGATCTCAAAGCCACACACATGACGAGGCGACTTGCAAAACGTGGGGGCCGCATTTTTATCGGCCACAAGAGAGCGCAGATTGAGGGAGCAGATGTGGTGGTGTTTTCCTCGGCAGTGGACAGAAGCAATTTGGAGATCGAGGAGGCAAAAGAACGTTCCATCCCCGTAATTCCGAGGGCGGAGATGCTGGCGGAACTTATGAAACTAAAATACGGCGTGGCCGTCGCGGGCGCGCACGGAAAGACGACCACCACCTCGATGGTTGCTTCCATTCTTACCAGCGGGCATTTGGATCCGACAGTGGTCATCGGCGGAAGGCTCGATATCTGGGGGGGATCCAACGCAAAGCTGGGACAGGGTGACCTTTTGGTTGCGGAAGCGGATGAAAGTGATGGGTCTTTCCTCGCACTATCTCCCACCATAGCCGTAGTGACCAATTTAGACCAAGAGCATCTGGATCATTACGAAGACATGGAATCCATACGCGATACGTTTGTCGATTTCATCAATAAAATTCCGTTTTATGGCGTCGCTGTGCTCTGCCTCGACAACGAAGAAATTCAGGGAATCATCCCGCGTCTTAAAAAAAGATACATTACCTACGGTATGACCTCCCAGGCGGATTTAAAAGCTCGAGATTTGGAAAAAGAAAAGCTGGGAGTCAGATTCGAAGTTCTTTACCACAATCAGTCACTGGGCAGAGTTTTCGTGGGAATGCCCGGTGAGCACAATGTATTGAATTCCCTTGCTGCAGCAGCCGTAGGCATTGAGCTCGATTTGGATATCGAGGTGATCAAGGCGGGGCTCAAGAATTTGGGCGGAGTGGGAAGACGCTTTGAACTCAAAGGTGAGCATGGGAATATTCTTGTTCTGGATGACTACGGACATCATCCGACCGAGGTTATGGCCACTCTGAAAACGGCAAAAGAATCCTGGCCGGATAGGCGTCTCATTGTTGCGTTTCAGCCGCACAGGTACACCCGAACACACGCGCTTTTTGACCGTTTTGTCATTAGCTTCAACGAGGCGGATGTTTTGATTGTCAGCCCCATATATTCAGCGGGAGAGAAACCCATCGAGGGCGTGAGCGGGGAAGGATTGTGCCAGGGTATCAAAGCGCACGGGCACAAGGAAGCCGTCTATAGTCCGGGACAGGAGGAAACCCTGTCCACGCTGCTATCGATTGTGACGTCCGGTGACCTTGTCATGACGCTCGGTGCGGGCGACATTTACGAACTGGGCGGACGACTCTTGAAGGAATTGAGTGCCCGACCCTCCTGAGCTATGGACAAAAGGCAAAAAGACGATATCCGAAGACTGGCAGGGGAAACGGTCCGTTTTGATTGTCCAATGGCGCAGTATACGACGCTCGGAGTGGGAGGACCTGCCGAGGTGTTGTACGAGACGGACGATTTGGAAACCCTACGGCGCGTGATAGTCTATCTGAACCGGGAGCGGGTTCCGTATGTTGTTGTAGGCCGGGGTAGCAATCTGTTGGTAAGGGATGAGGGTCTGGACGGTCTGGTTATAATCCTTCGTGGGTCACTTGCATCTGTGAAAAGGAATGCAACTGATGCTTCGGAACTTATGGGGGGGGGAGGCCTGGTCCTTTCAGATCTTTTGGTTCACTGTCGCTCCTTCGGATTGGGAGGCCTTGAGTTTTTAGCCGGAATACCCGGTACAATCGGCGGAGCGATCGCTATGAACGCAGGCGCCTTTGGGAAAGAAATTGGTGGCAGAGTGAGAGAGCTCCATACACTGAACGCAACGGGTGATATGACAGCGAAGCGCCGATCGGATCTCAACTTTTCGTATCGAAACCTTCAATTGGAGAAGGGCAGCATCATCGTTGCTTCTGTTTTGAAAATTGACCTTGAATCAGAAAAAACAGTTGCAGAGCGAATTGCGAATTACCTGAAACAACGTAAAGAAACCCACCCGATTGAATATCCCTCTGCAGGGTCCGTGTTCAAGAACCCACCGCATGATTATGCCGGGCGGCTTATCGAGCAGGTGGGCCTTAAGGGGAAAAAGATCGGCGGGGCGATGATATCTGAAAAACATGCCAATTACATTGTCAATACCGGCAATGCAACTGCCGAGGATATACTCGCACTGATGTCTCTGGCCCAAGAAAAGGTGATGGCAGAGACAGGGGTAGGGCTGGAACCGGAAGTTCGCGTGGCCGGTAGGTAAAAATGAAACGTCGATTTGCGGTCAAGAACTCGCCGAGTAAACGAAAAAAGAAGAAGGTCGTTGCCTTATTCGGTGTGATGCGACATCTGGGAGGGGGCATCCTGAAGATCTTCTTGTTATTTGCCGTCGTGGCGGGGATCAGCGCGGTTTTTTTGATTTTCTACCATTATTTGACCGTATCTCCTTATCTAAAACTGGAGACGGTGGAAATGGAAGGCGTGGACGCCGCCATGCGAAAGGAACTCATTCAGACAGCCGGTCTAAACTTTGAATTGAGCCTGTTGTCACTCAATCTGAATGCTGTCAGAGAAAAAATGAAAAAGCACCCTTGGGTGCGATCGGTGAAACTGGAGAGGCGTTTTCCGAATACTCTGATTGTACGGGCTGAGAAGGAAAATGCATGGGCCTTGGTTTTGATGGAGAACAAGATTTACTACATGAATGGATGGGGAGAGGTTTTCAAGGAAGTTGAGGACTCAGAAGACATAGATTTTCCCGTAATTACAGGAGCTTCCAATCAGGGATCCGAGATCCGGAAACAGCTCAAACAGGCTGCCGGCGTAATGAGAATTCTCAGAGCCGAAGAAGGATCATGGTCGTTGGGTGAGCTTTCGGAAATTCACGTCCAGGAGGGGACCGGCATGTCTCTTTATTTTAACCGCCTTTCAGCTGAGATCAAGATACGGTCCGAGAATCCAGCCAGAAGGATTGAAAAACTGAAAAAGGTGGCGAAGCATTTGGCCCAAACGGGCCGGATGGATGAAGTAACCCGCATCGATCTAAATCGTATCGATGGGGCGGTGGTTTCCTTCAAGAATGGTTAAGGCTTTCAGCAGCGGTGAGAGGCGTTGAGGTAAAAACGAAATGTCAGGACAAATTATTGTTGGTTTGGATATCGGAACCACGAAGGTCTGTGCAGTCGTAGGGGAAGCACGTCCCGATGGCGTCGAGATCATCGGCATGGGAAGTCATCCGTCAGAAGGTCTAAGAAAGGGGGTGGTCATCAATATTGAACATACCGTCAACTCCATAAAGGAAGCAGTGGAGGAAGCGGAGACAATGGCCGGTTGCGAGATCAGCGCTGTTTACGCAGGCATTGCCGGCGGTCATATCAAAGGCTTCAACAGCCACGGGGTCATCGCATTAAAGGAAAAGGAGGTGACGAAAAAAGATGTTGATCGTGTGATTGAGGCTGCCAGTGCGGTGGCCATTCCCATGGATCGTGAAGTAATTCACACCTTGGTTCAAGAGTTCATCGTAGATGAACAAGACGGGATTTCGAACCCCTTAGGCATGTCCGGTGTGCGCCTGGAGGCGAAGGTTCACATCGTAACCGGTGCCGTCACCTCGGCACAAAACATTATCAAGTGTGCAAATCGCGCCGGATTGGATGTCTGCGATATTATTCTCCAGCCTTTGGCTTCGAGTGAGGCGGTGCTTTCCAAGGAGGAGCGCAATCTTGGAGTGGCGATTATCGACTTCGGAGGCGGGACGACCGATATGGCAGTGTTCTCAAGGGGCTCCATCAAGCATACGTCGGTTCTGCCTTTAGGAGGAGATAACCTGACCTATGATATTGCCATCGGTCTCAGAACACCCAAACTGGAGGCGGAGAAAATTAAAATCAGATACGGATGTGGACTTTCCTCCATGATAGGTAGGAATGAGACCATTGAGGTTCCCGGCGTAGGAGGAAGGAAGCCAAGAGTGCTTTCACGACAGATTCTGGGAGAGATTCTGGAGCCGCGCGTCGAAGAAATTTTTTCTCTCATCTACAATGAAATGGTTCGTTCGGGACATGAAGGCAGTATTAGCGCGGGTGTGGTCGTCACCGGCGGGTCAGCAGAACTTGCCGGCATTACGGAGCTGGCCGAGCAGGTATTCAACACGCCGGCTCGCGTCGGATATCCTCAAGGGATGAGCGGTCTGGTAGAAATCGTCAACAAACCGATGTATGCGACAGCAGTCGGTCTTGTCCTCTATGGAGCCAGGGGTGGCAAGAAAGCAAAGAAGTTTCGGATAAGAGACACAAATATTTTTAATCGTGTCATGGGCAGAATGAAAAGATGGTTTAAAGATGTTATTTAATAAAACAAATGGGAGGGACGCTATGAAGTTTGAATTTGTGGATCAGAAAGAGAGATACAATGCTAAGATCAAAGTCGTGGGTATCGGGGGGGCAGGTGGTAATGCCATCAACAACATGATTTCATCGAACCTAAGGGGAGTGGATTTTATTGTAGCGAACACGGATTGCCAAGATCTTGACAGATCCGCATGTTCCTATAAAATCCAACTCGGCCCTTCCGTTACCATGGGCCTCGGTGCCGGTGCCGATCCCGATATCGGAAAGCTGTCCTGCGAGGAGAGCATTAACGAAGTGAGGGAGTCGGTGGAAAACTCCGACATGGTGTTTATCACGGCGGGAATGGGAGGCGGAACGGGAACGGGTGCGTCACCCGTGGCCGCAAAGGAATGCAGAGAAAGCGGCGCCTTGACGGTCGCCGTCGTTACAAAGCCTTTTAATTTCGAGGGGGAAAAGCGAATGAAAAGGGCGCTGGAAGGGATCGAGAATCTTAAGCAGGAGGTAGACAGTCTCATCGTTATCCCGAATGAGCGCCTTAAGTCATTGGGCAGCAAAGAGACTTCTTTCAGGGATTTGATTGCACGAGCCGATGAGGTGCTTCTCCAAGCGGTCAAAGGGATTTCGGAATTGATTATAAGCAACGGATTCATTAATTTGGACTTTGCAGACATCAAAAGGGTGATGGAGCAGATGGGTACCGCCATCATGGGAATGGGAAATGCAAGCGGAGAAAATAGGGCGACAGAAGCAGCTCAGATGGCGATCAACAGTCCGTTGCTGGAAGATATTTCCATCGGGGGCGCTAAGGGGCTTCTCATGAACATAACCGGCCCTTCCAACATGACCATGGATGAAATTGATGACGCCTCCAACTACATAAAGGGCGAAGTAAGCTCTGACGCGGAAATATTCTGGGGTGTGGTTTTTGACGATTCACTGGATGATGAAGTCCAGATCACAGTTATTGCAACCGGCATAGAGGGGGAGATCAGCCGCAGCTACAAGGAAAGCTACACACCTGACTACAGCAACGTGGTTAAGATTAGAGATGTGACCCCTGATGAGGCTGAAGAAACCTGGACTGTCAAAATGAATGGAGAGAGCCTCGATACCCCCACGTTTCAAAGAAAGAGTAGAGGGCTGCCAACAGGTGCTGAGGAGAGTGAAGCCAACGAAAGTAGGAAAGGCGTCCTTGGTAAATTCCAACTAAAAGATAATTTGGATTATCCTACTTTTCTGAGGACAAAAGCCGACTGACCATTGCCCGGAAGGCAGAAATAGACGTGCCCCGTGATGTTGTTTCCCTTTATCGAAACCGCTTAGCCAAGGAAGAGGGGGCGGTTATAAAAGACTGGGGCGGCAAGCTGTCCATCGGGCTTGCCTATCCCAACTGCTACCGCTTGGGCATGTCAAATTTAGGCTTCCAGGTCGTTTACCATCTTTTGAACAGCAGACACGATGTCGTTGCGGAGCGTCTTTTCCTGCCTGAGGGCCAAGAAATGTCCCTCTACCTTCAGTCGGGAAGGACGCTCGTTTCTTTGGAATCCCAAACGCCCCTTCAGCAATTTGAACTCATCGCGTTTTCTCTCTCCTTTGAAAATGACTATCCCAATATCCTGAACATCCTGGAAATGGGTAGAATTCCGCTCTACTCAGAGGAAAGATCGGATGCCTCTCCATTCGTCATGGCTGGAGGCGTTGCGACGTTCTTAAATCCCGAGCCAATCGCACCATTTATTGATTTTTTTCTGATGGGTGAGGCTGAGGCGAATCTGAATGAATTTATAGATCATTTTTTGATGTTTAATACAAGGGGCTCCAACCGGAGAGAGATTGCCAGGCAGCTTGCCGGAAATATGACAACGCTTTATGTGCCGGCCTTTTATGAACCGAAATACGGCGCCGATGGAACACTCAAGTCTTTCTTGCCGAAAGAAAGCGGAATACCTGCGAAAGTGAAGGTGGCTCGTCAACCATCGAGGAAGCTCCCGGTGGCGGTGTCCTCGATTAAGACTCCCGATACGGTGTTTGGCGATAAAGTTCTCATTGAGCTGGGGCGTGGATGCGGGAGGTCCTGCCGGTTCTGTGCCGCGGGATATGTATATCGTCCGCCGAGAGTCCATTCGGAAGCGGATCTTCGGGCCGCGGTCGACCGGACCCTGTTTCGGGGTGAACAGGCGGGGTTGCTGAGTCCTGCGGTGTCGGATGTGCAAGGGATCGAAACCATCACCGCTTTGATTTTGCAAAAGGGAGGGCGTTTTTCAGTTTCCTCCTTAAGGGCGGACAGCCTCAGCCAAGTGCTGATAGACCATCTGAAAGCGGCAGCGCAAAGAACGATTGCAATTGCGCCGGAGGGAGGTTCTGAGAGACTCCGAAAAGTCATAAACAAGCATCTTACAGAAGCGCAGATCCTAACAACAGTGAAACGAATTGCCCGGACAAAAGATTTCGACATCCGGCTTTATTTTCTTATCGGACTCCCAACGGAGACCCGAAGTGATGTGGTAGGGATCATTGAGCTCGCTAAAACCATAAAAGAAAGCATGGTCGGCGTTTCCGCATCTCGAGGCAGCATCGGCCAAATAAGGTTAAGTGTGAACTGTTTTGTTCCCAAACCCTTCACGCCCTTTCAATGGTGTGGTCTGGAACAAGTCTCCTG
>Ga0207796_1000571_pt1 | contig 14373 bp, 9 predicted proteins | sample Pon1CUnioCityCA_6_FD_187274 | JGI IMG/M metagenome (GOLD analysis project Ga0207796, IMG submission 187274) | Marine sediment microbial community from Union City, CA, USA - Pond 1C Sediment 1 (SPAdes) | ecosystem: Environmental > Aquatic > Marine > Intertidal zone > Salt pond sediment ...
CCTCCCTCCGGGCTCAACCAGCCCCCGGCTGAGCAGGACCGCGATTTGGGCCTCCTAGCGCTGAAGATAGGCTTCGCCACGGTGGCGAGCCTGGTGTTGCTCTTCTTCATCGGCATGGCCGTGTCAGTGGTGGGGTACGTCGCGCTGGCGGAGCAGCTGCCGTCGCCCACTGAGCTGCGGGAGCGTCAGACGGCTTTTGTGAGCAGCAAGATCTACGATCGAGAGGGCAACTTACTCTACGAGGTCATGGATCCCCACGGCGGCCGGAGAACCTATGTGCCGTTGCAGGAGATCTCGCCGCAGCTCATCAACGCGACCATCGCTACCGAGGACCGCGACTTCTGGCTTCACCCAGGCTTTGATCCTGTTGCGTTGGCGCGGGCCGTCTACTATGTAGTAACAGAACGAGAGATCGTCTCCGGAGCCAGCACCATTCCGCAGCAGCTGGCGCGCATGGTGCTGCTGCCCGAGGAGCGGTTTGAGCAGACAGCCTCACGGAAGGTCAAGGAGATAGTTCTTGCTGCCGAACTGACCCGGGTCTACAGCAAGCGAACGATCCTGGAGATCTACCTCAACGAGCTTAACTACGGCAACCAGGCCTACGGGATCCAGGCGGCTGCCGAGACGTACTTCAACACCGACGCCGCCGATCTGACGCTAGCCCAGGCGTCTTTTCTCGCCGGTCTACCGCAATTGCCCGCCACATACGACCCCTTCGGCGGAGGGCTGGAGCGGGCCCTGTCGCGGCAGGAGGATGTGCTGCGGCTGATGGTAGAGGACGGCCACATCTCTGCTGAGGAAGCGGAGCAGGCCGCCGCAGCCATGGCGTCACACACGTTCCGAGCGTCCGACGTCGACATCAACAGAGCTCCTCACTTCATCGTCTATGTGAGGCGCATCGTCGAGGAGCAGTACGGCCCCGAGGCGCTCTACCGCGGTGCGGGGTTGCGGATTCATACCACGCTCGATCCTGACCTCCAGACGGAGGCCGAGCAAGCGGTTCGCGAGGGGGTGGCCAGCCTTGCCGACCGGCAGGTGACCAATGGCGCGCTGGTGGCCCTGGATCCAGAGACGGGGTATATCCTGGCTATGGTTGGCTCCGCCGATTTCAACGATCGGTCGATCGACGGTCAGGTGAACGTTGCCCTGCGCTGTCGCCAGCCCGGTTCGTCCATCAAGCCTCTCACCTACGTCGCCAGCTTTGAGCGCGACTGGACCCCAGCCACGTTGTTCTGGGACGTGCGGACGGAATTTCCGGATGGTGCGAACCCGCCTTACGTCCCCCTGAACTACGACCGGGCGTATCACGGGCCGGTGCTGATGCGCGACGCGCTGGCGAACTCCTACAACGTGCCCGCTGTGGGGGCGCTTCAGTTCGTGGGCGTCGACGGCTTGCTGGAGATGGCATCCCGGTTGGGCGTCGAATCGCTGGCGCACCCTGAGGAGGCGTGTCCTGAATACCCGTACGACCGGCCGCCGAGCTATGGTCTGGCGCTCACGCTGGGCGGCGGCGAGGTCAAGCTCATGGAGATGACCGGGGCTTTCGCCACCTTTGCCAACGAGGGCGTGTTGGTGGAGCCGACGCCCATTCTCCGCATTGAGGACAGCCGCGGCAACGTGCTTGTTGACAACGGCGTGCCCACAGGGCGCCAGGTCCTCTCGCCTGAGCATGCCTACCTGATCACGGACATCCTGGCCGACGACCAGGCTCGCTGTGCGGCCTTCACGTGCCCCAGCGTATTGGAGCTAAGCCGCCCGGCGGCGGCGAAAACGGGTACCACCGACGACTACCGGGATGCCTGGACCGTGGGCTACACCCCCGATCTGGTGACCGGCGTCTGGGTTGGCAACTCCGACAACAGCCCGATGGTCGACGTCCCCGGCGCGGCCGGCGCGGGGCCGATCTGGCATCGGTTCATGGAGGCCGCTCTGGCCGACCAACCGGTCCGGGACTTCGCGCGTCCGTCGGGCATCGTGGATCACGAGATCTGTGCCGACTCGGGGGCTCGCCCGACGGACCATTGCCCTGAGCGCACGTCCGAGATCTTCGCCAAAGGGCAGCCCCCGCTGGACGAGAGCCATGATTGGTATCAGATGGTGGAGATCGACGCCTTCACAGGACTGCGAGCTAATCAGTTCTGTCCGGATCACGTGGTCCAACGGTTGATGCTGGATATCACGGACAAGCGTGGGAGGGAGTGGGTCCAAGCCCACCCGGAGCAGTTCGGGGGCTTGCCTCTGGCGCCGCTCGAGGCGTGCACGGACGGGACCGTCCACCCGGAGGTCTTCATCACCCGGCCAGCCGCCGGGGAGTCGCTCCACGGTGTGGTGCAGATTGTGGGCACGGTGCGACTGCCCAACTTCGATCACTACGAAGCGCAGTACGGCGTCGGCGGGGATCCGCAGGGATGGGGATGGATCAGCGGTCCACACCTGACTCCGGTGAGGGATGGACTGTTGACCCGCTGGGATACCACCCATCTGGCTCCTGGGCCGTACACGCTACGCATCAGAGCCTTTGACCACCAACAGCACGCCGTCGAGGCGCGGGTGCAGGTTCGCGTCGCGGCTCCCACGCCAACGCCCAGCCCCGTTCCCTCTCCCACGCCTTGGCCGATGCCCACGCTGCTGCCCACGTCAACGCCGAGCCCGGTATTGACGCCTGTCGCCACGGCGACGCAGCCCCCGAGTCCGCTCCGCACGCCCACACCGACTGGCCCGTAAGGGGCAGCGTGGTGGCGCAGCTGCGCGACGGCCCTTGAGGGCCGTCCGCACCTTCTTGCAGCCCTCCTGAAGAGGAGCGCTACAGTCGGAGCGTCCACACCGTTACGGCGTCCCCGGTCGCCTCGAAGCCGAAGCGACGGTAGAGGCGGCGAGAGCGTTGATTCCGCCGCTGGGTGTTGAGGGATACCGCGTCAGCCCCACGTCGCCACATGGACATAAGGGCGCGCTTCAAGAGGAGCGCGCCGATCCCTCGCCCCTGGTGGTCCGGGTCCACGGCGATGCGATTGAGATGGGCCGTCGGCAGGTGCACCTCTTGCTCGGTGTAGCCTATGGCCCGTCCTCCGTGCTCGGCCACGGTGAAGCGAGACGCCGTCCTCGCTCTGCGTCGTAGGCTGGCTTCGCTGCGCCACCACGTGGGGGAGAAGGCCCTATGGTCGATGGCCACAAGCGCCTCGAAGTCGGCCTTCGTGGCCGGGCGTAGCGTGACGCGTGGTGCGTCCACCGAAGGCGTCGCACGATCGGTTTTGGTCAGCGTGATGACCTCAGTCAGCGAGCGGAAGCCGCGGGCCTCTAGAGACGATGTGGCCCAACCTCCGCGGTCCATCCAGGCCAGCCGGCGCGCCCCCAGCGCCCGGAGATGCTCGAGGATCGGCGGAAGCGAGACATCCAGCCACGGTCCCACGTCTAGGCGGGGCCCGACGGCTGCCAGACGCACCCAGGCCACGGGGGATTGATCTGACAGGACGAGCAGGGCGCCCTCCATGTGGCGCTCGAGTTCCACCACCACGAACCCGGGGTCTGTGAGGTATGCCGCCCATGGATACAGCGTCGGTGACGTGAAGCGCGCCTCCTTGAGCAGCGCGTCGATAGCGGGCCAATCGTGGCAGGTGGTGCCTCTGACCTTCATCATGGCCCTCCCTTTCTATCACGATGGTGGCCTGCGGTCAAGTCTCATTTGCCATTTCATGCCATTTGATGTACACTTCATGCGCGTCAACCTTAACAGTCAGCGTGGGTGCTGGGAACGGAGTCGCCCGCGCCATAGTTCATGGTGGGTGGTAACATGGCTGAAGCAGGCCGAGAACAAGCATTGGACCGAGCTTTAGACAACTTGAAGAAACGTTTTGGGGAGGGCACGATCATGCGCATGGGTGAGGTCTCTCACCTTGACGTCGAGGTCATTCCGACCGGATCGTTAGCGCTCGACCGGGCGCTAGGCGTCGGGGGCGTTCCTCGGGGTCGCGTCACGGAGATCTACGGGCCCGACGGCGCGGGCAAGACAACCCTCGCCCAACACATCGTCGCCGAGGCGCAGAGGCGGGACGGCACCGCCGCCTACGTCGACATGGAGCACGCTCTCGACCCCGCCTACGCGCGGGATCTTGGCGTGAACGTCGATGAGCTCCTTATCTCGCAGCCGGACACCGGTGAGCAAGCCCTGGAGATCGCGGAGACGCTGATCCGGTCGGGCGCGGTGGACGTGGTCGTGATCGACTCCGTCGCTGCCCTGGTGCCCCGCGCTGAGATCGAGGGGGAGATGGGAGACTCGCACCCAGGCCTCCAGGCGCGCTTGATGAGCCAGGCGCTTCGCAAGCTGAGCGGTGCCATCAAACAGTCGAACGCGGCCCTGATCTTTACGAACCAGCTTCGAGAGAAGATCGGTGTGATGTTCGGTAACCCAGAGACGACGTCTGGGGGACGGGCGCTGAAGTTCTACGCTTCCGTACGCTTAGATATTCGGCGTGTGACATCCATCAAGGAACGGGGTGAGTTGATCGGGATGCGTACTCGCGTGCGGGTGACCAAGAATAAGGTGGCTCCGCCCTTCAGAGTGGCGGAGTTTGACCTGATGTATTCGGAGGGAATCAGTAGGGAAGGCGATCTGTTGGACGTGGCCATCGATCTCGGTGTGATGGAGAAACGCGGATCGTATTACTACTACGACAGCGATGACTACTTGGCGCAAGGTCGTGAGAACACCAAGGAGTTCCTGCGCGACAATCCCGAGGTGGTCCACGCGATCGAGGCCACTGTCCGAGAGAAGATGGTGGAAGAAGGAACAATGAGTGAATCCCTCTTACCCGCAGAGGTCGAAACAGAGCCTGAAGAGGAAGAAGAGGCTGAGTAGTTAATCGATAGTCATTTGGCTTACGAGCATAGCCACGGAGTGATCTCACCAGATGTCCGTGCCCGATAGCGTACGCAAGCGAGGGCACGGCAGGCCTTGGTTTTAATTATGTCCTTCTCTGAGCACATACTTTTGTCTATGACCTGCCTAAGAAGCAGGAAGCGCAGCGTTCACTTGGCTCTCCGGGCGGATCGGCGATCGGCGTGCGACGACGCGTTGCGCTGATCACGGCCGCTGGATCTTGGATTTCGATGGAGGCTGAAAGAGCATAGGGTGAGCGGCTAGCGGACTGTTTCTGATACGTCGTACTGGAAGCAACCGATTGGTGGAAGCGTTATGCTGGATACGGAAGGGCTTTTCAAGACAGGAGTCGCGTTCTAGAGCGTACAGAGTCCGTCTAAGCCGTCACTGCTGATGGATGGATGATCCATCGAGCGGGCGACTAGACAGAGGAGGACGTTAGCCTCCTGGTTTCGGAGCGAGACCAGGAGCTGGGCTTGAGATCAATAGCGATGACAGCACGTCATTGGCCGTGGCTTGCGAGCCACGGCTTTGTCTTTTGTGTGGCGTACTACCATGACGAAAGAGATCACGGCGCTGCGGTTTCAGAAGCGCAACAAGGATCGCGTCAACGTCTACCTGGATGGGGCGTTCGGCTTTGGGCTGGCTGCCGTGGAAGCATCGCGCCTCCGCGTCGGGCAGACGTTGAGCGATGATGAGATCGTTGAGCTGCAGATGAAGGATGAGATTGAGCGGGCTTATGAACGTGCGCTCAACTATCTCTCGTACCGTCCCCGCAGTCGAGCTGAAGTGCGTCGCAATCTGCGCAAGAAGGACCTGGAGGATCAGGTCATCGAGGTGGTCGTCGGACGCTTGACGCGCGCCGGCCTGCTCGATGATGAGGAGTTTGCAAAGTACTGGGTGGACAACAGAGCGCGCTTCAATCCTCGGGGACTGCGAGGATTGCGCTACGAGCTGCGGCAGAAGGGCGTCTCCCGCGAGGCAATTGAGGAGGCTCTGACTGCTTTCGATGTGCAGGATGCAGCTCGCAAGGTGGCCGACGCTGGTGCACGCCGGCTTTCTCAGGAGGCCCCGCCTGATTTCCGTCGGAAGCTGAAGGCCTACATGGCACGGAGGGGCTTCTCCTATGCCCGGATCAAACCGTTGGTTGAGGAGAAACTTGAGGAAAGGCGCGCCGAGGAGACTACGGAGAGCGAGGAACAAGAATGGAATGGATATTGATGGTGATAGCGGGGGTCCTGGCCCTGGCGGTGGGCTTTGGCCTGGGATTCCTGATTCGGGCTTACGTCGTCAAGGCAGGGTTGAAGGAGCTAGAGGAAGAGGCCCAGCAGCGCTTGGAGGAGGCCAAGAAACGCGCTCACGAGATCGAGCTGAGCGCCAAGGACGAGGCCCTCAGGAAGCGCGAGGACGTTGAGCGGGAGTTGGAACGGCGTCGCGAAGGTGTCCGCCGGGCGGAAGAGCGACTTCAGAGCTGGCGGGAGAAGCTGGATGGCCGACAGGAGCGGCTCGAGCATCGCGAGCAGACCCTTAACAAGCGCCAGAGCGCCCTAGACAAGCAGCGCAATCGCGTGGATCAGCTCGTTGCAGAGCAGGAAGAGACGTTGCAGCAGGTGGCCGGGCTCACCCGAGAGGAAGCCAGGGAGGAGGTCCTGACCGCTGCCGAGGACGAGGCGCGTCAGGATATGGCGCGCATCATCCGTGAGGTGGAGGCCGAGGCCCACGAGGAGGCCGACAAGCGGGCTCGCAAAGTCATCACCACCGCGATCCAGCGCATCGCCAGCGAGCACGTCGCTGAGGTCACCGTCTCCACCGTCTCACTCCCGTCGGATGATATGAAGGGCCGCATCATTGGCCGCGGCGGGCGCAACATCCGAGCCTTCGAGAAGACCGCCGGTGTCGACGTGGTGGTCGACGATACGCCGGAGGCCGTGACCATCTCGTGCTTCAATCCGGTGCGCCGCGAGGTCGCTCGTCGCGCCATGGAGCGCCTGGTGCTGGATGGACGGATCCACCCCACCAACATCGAGCGCTTCGTGAAGGAGAGCCGGCAGGAGCTGGAGACCTTCGTCCGGGAGGAGGGCAAGCAGGCTGCCTACGAGACAGGCGTGCACGGACTTCCCTCGAAGATCACGGAGCTGCTGGGCCGCCTCAAGTTCCGGACCAGCTACGGGCAGAATCAGTATGCCCACGCCATTGAGACCTCAAAGCTGGCGGGCATGATTGCCGAGGAGCTGGGCGCCGATGCGGAGATTGCTCGCATGGGGGGGTTGCTGCACGATATCGGCAAGGCCATCGACTTCGAGAACGAGGGCACCCACGTCCAGATTGGGGCGGAGGTCTGCCGGCGGCACGGCATTCGAGGTGAGGTGGTGCACTGTGTGGAAGCCCATCACAACGAGGTGAAGCAGAACTCCGTGGAGGCCGTGATCGTCGAGGCGGCCGACGCCATCTCGGGTGCCAGGCCAGGGGCACGACGTGAGAGCCTGGAGTTCTATCTCAAGCGGGTGCGCACGATGGAGCAGATCGCCGGGTCGTTCAGCGGCGTCAAAGAGGCCTACGCCCTACAGGCTGGTCGCGAAATTCGGGTCATGGTCAAGCCAGAGTCCATCGATGACCTGGAGGCGATCCGACTGTCGAAGAACATCGCGGGCAAGCTGGAGGGGAACATGGAGTATCCCGGCCAGATCAAGGTCACCGTGATCCGTGAGGTGCGGGCCGAGCAGTACGCCAAGTAGGACGGGGGCTGGGCAGCCGACGAGGCAGCGCTCTCTCAGAATAGGGCCTAGGGCAGGTAGGCCCTGGGGTTGTGCTGCGTGTTGTGGTGTCGCACCTCGAAATGGAGGTGGGGTCCGGTCGAGTTCCCGGTGTTGCCCACAGCGCCGATGACCTGACCACGCTCGACGGCCTGCCCAACGCCGACGTAGATGGCGCTCAGGTGGGCGTAGTAGGTGGCGAAGCCGTTGGCGTGATCGACGACGATCAGGTAGCCGTACCCCACGTCGGTCCAGCCGGCGAAGCTGATGAATCCGCCGTCGGTCCCCAGCACGGCGCTGCCGCTAGGGGCCCCTATGTCGATGGCGCGGTGGCCGTACCAGTAACCTTGGGTGATCATCCCCAGCACGGGCCACTGGAAGCGTCCCGTGCCGCGGGCACCCGCCGGCACCGATCCGGCGTAGGCGGTGACGGTCTTCGGCTCGTATGGTTTCTCACCCCCGGGGACGATGAGATGGGCGCCTGGTGCGAGACCCCGGCCTGATGGCCCCAAGTCGTTGTAAGCGCAATCCACGATCTGGTTGGACGCCACGTCGTACGCCTCGGCGATGGACGCCAGTGTATCTCCCTCTTCAACCTGATGGTAGACGCCATCGATGGGCAGGATGACGAGGTCCTGTCCGACGCGGAGCAGATCGGGGGCATCCTCGACCGCGGGATTGGCCCACATGATGGTGGTCGGCTGCAGGCCGAACTGCTGGGCGATGGCTTGAATCGTATCGCCCGCCTCGACCCGGTAGGTGATGATGCTGAGCCGGGGGCGCTCCGGGACGATGGTATGGGGGTTGGCCTGCCGCCAGATGTCGTCGGTGCTGGGACGGGCCACCGCGGAGCGGGCTGCAACCAGAGCGCTGATCTCGGCCAGGGGTGGGCTCTGTGCCGCTCTCTTCTCTCCTCCGACGGCCGGCAAGGCTGCGGAGACGAAGGGCGCGGAGACGGTCGGCGCTGGCCAGTCCACGGTGCTCAGAAGGGCACTGAGGAGGGCCACGGTCAGGATCGCCAGGTGAGCGCTTACCCGGGTGAGCAGCGGGCGCCAGTCGCGCCAGTCTCCGGAGAGGCGATAGGCGGTACCTGCCAGTCGGGCTACAGCGCGTGGAATGCTCTTCTCCAGCCTGCGACGGAGGCCCTGGTCCTCTGGACCGCTGGGTGAAGCCGGGGCCCCCCTGCCTGGAGGTGACATGCCGAGAATCTGTGGGCTATGGCTGATACGCCATAGGATCCTGCGGCACGCCGTTCTTGCGGATCTCGAAGTGTAGGTGTGGCCCTGTGGACCAGCCGGTGGACCCGCAGTAGCCGAGGAGATCGCCCTGGTGGACGGCCTGCCCCGCACCCACGGTCAGCTGACTGAAGTGGCCGTAGCGGGTGACGAAGCCGTTGCCGTGGTTGAGCTCGACCAGAATACCGTAGCCGCCGTTCCAACCAGAGATCGTCACCACACCGCTGTCCGCGGCATAGAGCGGATCGCCCATACGGCACTTGTAGTCCAGACCGATGTGCATCGGGTTGCGCGGGTCGTGGAAATACCATCCCGAGACGAGACGGCTTCCCGTCGGAAGGATGAAGGAGTTGTTCGGGCTAGGCGCTGCAGCCGAGCTGGCGCTGTACTCGTAGCTGTATCGCGGCTGACTTGGCGCCGGTTGCGGCGGCTCCCATGCTATCTCGTCGCTCTGACCGCCCTCCACGACGAGAAGCTGCCCCTCTTCTAGCCCCTCTCCCCGTTCGAGATCGTTCCACTCGTTATACAGAGCCGACGTATCGACCCCGTATTCATCGGCAATGTCCCGCGGCGTCTCTCCCTCACGCACGGTATGATAGATACCGTCCGTTGGGAGGATGAAGAGCTGAAGCCCTGGTTGGATCAGCCAAGGGGCGTCTTGAATCGCCTCACGGTTGCTCCAGGCGATGGTCTCAGGCGTCAGATCATACTGCGCCGCGATAGTCCAGAGCGTCTCACCCTGCTCGACTGTATGGGTCACCACCTCGGCCCGCGGCCGGTCTGGGAACGTGGTATGGGGCACGGCCTGGCGCATGATGGTGTCGCCATCTTCGCCGCGTTGTGATGCTGTTGCCGTCGTGAGCGTGGCGCTGGGAGAGGGCGTTGCTGCCTCGGCGGATACGTCCGCAGAGGCGGAGAACCACGTGCTGTCTTCAGATGAACCGCCGGCAGCGATCTGCGGCGTCGTTAAGGTCACGCCGCTGAGGCCAACGGCGGTCAGGGCGAGCCCTAGAATGGTCAGGTGAGCGGTAGCGCGAATGAGAAGGGGGCGCTTATCGCGCCAATCGACGCAGGCGCACCATACAGTCGTGGTACACCAGATCACCAGTCGTGAGAGGAGGGATCGGTGACACGACGACCTCGAGGTCCGATGGCGCTCCCTGTCGGCAAATCCCGGCAGTGGTTTATCCATAGGTTAAGTTTTGATCCGAGGCTATGCAACGTATGTCGCTACCCTCAGGCCACCATTATAGCACACTTCCAGAGGGGGGGCAAATTGCGCCATGAAGGTAGCGTATCTCCACTTCAGGGCGTATCAGCAACGGCATAGTCTCCGCCTGCGCACGCTCGGCGATGAAGTCGCCGAGCTACAAGGCCGCGCCAGATGAATTTGGCAACATATCACGCAGCAACGGCAGGGCCTCTTGAACGGCACGAGCCCGGTGGCTGATGCGGTTCTTTTCCGCACCTGGGAGCTGGGCCATGGTAGCGTCATAGTCGGGGAGGTAGAAGACGGGGTCGTACCCAAACCCCCCTGCCCCCCGTGGCTCAAGGGCGATCACTCCTTCGCAGACTCCTTCAGCTTCGTAAACCTCGTCATCGGGCGTCACGATGACCAGCACACAGCGGAAGCGCGCCGTGCGCTCCGACCAGGGCACGCCGCGCAGATCGTCCAGGAGGGTCTCCACCCGGTCGGCGTCGCTCCCCGCCGCGTAGCGAGCGGAGTGAATCCCGGGAGCGCCGCCGAGCGCGTCGACCTCGAGCCCGGAGTCGTCGGCCACGGTCAGCAGGCCGGAGGCGCTGGCGTATGTTCTGGCCTTCTTGCGCGCGTTCTGGGCGTAGGTGGTCCCGTCCTCGCGGACGTCGAGATGGAGATCGAGATCGTCCGGGAAGCGGATGTCGACGTCTAGCGGCGCGAGAAGGTCGCGGTACTCGCGTTTCTTGCCGGGGTTCTGCGTGGCGACGAGGAGGGTCATAGATATAGCCTCTCAATGCTCGGTGGTCTGTCCCAAGGGTCAGATTGAACCTATCTCACTGCGCTAGGCTGGCGTCATTGTATCACAGATCCTGCCGTTCTCACAGCTCACGGTGATTGGAGCCAGCTCCTCCCGGTGGGACAACGCTCGGCGGTGGGAGTCAGCTCCTCCCCATGGGCGCGATCGCTCGGCGATGAAGTCGCCGAGCTACAAAGCTGCGCCGGATGAATCCGGCTTGGTATAGGTGGCACCAGGTTGATGCAGCGACCCCCGTTCTCTAGCTCTAGCCGGGCCGTGAAGTTGCCCGGCTCCAGCCGATCGAAGGAATTCGACGGCTGTCACGGTAAACCTGTTCAAATAGGTTCAGCGGTGTGGACGCGGGGTCCAGTGCGTTTCAACGCACTTGTTGGTAGCAGGCGACGGTTTCAACCGTTGCCGAGGTGCATGACCTTGTCAACCGTCAGGCCGGTGGTATAATGCGTCTTGTTGCGGCCGCGGAGAGGTTGCATAGTCCGGCCGACTGCGCGCGCCTGGAGAGCGCGTGAGCCTTCGGGCTCCGTGGGTTCGAATCCCACCCTCTCCGCCACACCAGGGGCGGCTTCTCATCGCTGAGAGCCGCCTCTCTTCTTTTCCATCACGTGAGGAGGGTGGTGCGACCCTTTCGAGACGGCCTATGTACTCTTCAACAACGTCTCGATGTGGGACGACGCGCTGCGCTTTCGGGAGATGCTGGGCCGGCGGTGACCGCGAGGCCTCAGCGGATGCGCAGCGGGGCGATGCCCTCGGCCTCGAAGCCGCAGGCCTGGTAGAAATCCCGGGCCGCCGGGTCGCCCCGCGAGGTGTCCACCAACAGGTGGGTCGCCCCGCGTCGACTGGCCCGCTGGATGGCGGCTTCCACCAGCGCGGCGCCCAGTCCCTGTCGCCGGTAGTCGGGATCGACGGCTTGATCGTCGATCAGGGCGCGCAGGCCGGAGAGGGCGGCCACGAAGGCCAGGACGAGAAATCCCACCACCTTCCCGTCCACCTCCGCCACCAGCACGTCGATGGATAGGCTCTCTCGGAAGCGCTGCGCGGCGGCGTCCCGCTCCGCGGACGTCATAGCCTCGTTGCCCGGGATCAGCGGCAGCAGCTCCAGCACGCGCTCCTCATCCTCCGGTCGCGCCTCGCGGATCACCGTCCCAGGCACCTGGGTACGGAACTCGGGCGAGCGGCTGCGCACCCAGCGCTCCAGCACCTCCCGGTGGGTGCGGAAGGCGACGCCCTCCGGCAGCTCATCCGGCTGGAAGACGCCCACCTTGTCGGCGTCGTCCCCGGCCCGGAGCTGTCCGCCCACGGATCGGGCGCGGAAGAAGATGATGATGCCGCTCTGGACCGGCCCCTCGGGGAAGGAGTAGACGCCGAAGAGCTCCAGCAGCTCCACCTCCAGACCGGTCTCCTCGCGGCACTCGCGGACCGCTGCCTGCTCGACGCTCTCGTCGGCCTCGATGTAGCCGGCGGGCAGCGCCCAGTAGCCTTTGAAGGGCGGCTCACCTCGCTGCACGAGGACGATGCCCCGCTGCGAGCCCTGGGCTTGGCTGTCCGCCGGGCCGAGGTCTGTGTCTGTCGCCGGCCCCATCTCGGCTAGCACGCCGACCCCGGGGACCGGGTTGCGGTAGAGGACGAAACCGCAGCTGGGACAGACCTCTCGGGGGCGGCCGCCCACCTCTCCGGTCTCCATCTCCGCGCCACAGCGCGGGCAATAGGTGCGTTTCTCTTCGTTGTTCATGCTATCGTCGTCACAGGTCAAGGGTTGCAGTGGCTACCACCGCCGGATGACTTTGTAGTAGGGGCTTCAGCCCCTCCCAACCGCTGAAGCGGTTACTACAACGGCATGCTCTAGTCGTCCGGCCCCGGCAGCAGCTGGGAACGCAGCGCCGACCCGTAGGCCTCGATGGCCTGCGGGATGATGGTCCCGCAGGGAAAGGCGCTGCGCCGCGGCCTAGGGGCGCTTCCCAGGCGACTGGCTTTGTTCGATCACCCGTCATTCCCCCATCCCAGCTGCCCTTTGGGGAGGCATGTCTACGGATCCCTCAATGTATATCGGCAAGAAGACCCGGTGCACGGGCTGGTACGGAGGTGGATTCTCCACCAGCGTTGTCAGGTAATCGAAGGCGGCGAAAACCTCCCCGAACTGGAAGCTGCAGTGACCGTGGCGCACCACCGGCAGGTGCTGATGCAGCGCGATGTTGTCGGCGACGAGGGTCTTGCCGCGGTAGCGGGTGGCGTGCCAGTAGGGTACGACCGGGTCCCCGGTCGTGTGGAGCGTGACCAGAGGGACGCTGAGCTCACCGCTCGTTTCGTAGTATTCAGACGCGGTCTCAAGCACCTCTGGATCGGCGCTGAACCGCTCCACGCCCGCGTTCAGCGCCGCGTCGTCGTTGGAACCGCTGTACCAGCGATGCTGGTTGTCGTACGGTCGGCCGCCCAGCTTGGCCTTGGCGTCCTCGGTGGCGAAGACGTTGTACCAGAGCAGATTCTCGATGACGCTGGTGACGATCTCGGTGTTGGTGGGCGGATGGTGGCTGTACGGCGAGACGCCCGTGACCGTCAGAAGCTGGTTCACCGCCGTCACGTTCTCCTGGCTGGTCACGACGGGCTCGATCACGTCCGCGAAGTACCCGTCCTCCCAGGTCTGCTTGAAGCTTTCAGGGATGGTCATAGGACTCACCGGCATCAGCTCAGGGAAGAAGTAGTCGAAGACGACCCGGAAGTCGCCGAAGTGTCCCGTCTGCCCCAGGAAGCTGCCGTAGGGTCCACACATGGCCAGGCCGCCGTCGTAGACGTCGGGATGTCGCTCGATGGACAGGGCGGTGATCAAGCCACCCTCCGAGACCCCGACCAAGTAGATGTGGTTGGGGATGCCCCTGGTGGTGGTGAAGATGTGGACCAGGTCCAAGAGATCGGATAGCGCCGGAAGTACAGCCAGGCCGTTGGTGTAGTAGCTGGTGGTGGCGAAGGCGTATCCCTGTTTGGTGATCTCCTGATCGACCGCCAGGCCGTTGAGGACCATCTGGTCCTCGGGAATCTCCACCGGCCTGTCCGCCGCGACGTAGCCGTGGGCGTACACGAGCAGGTCGCCGTTCCAAGTGACCGGGAGGGTGGGCGTACAGATGCGGTACTCGGCGCCGCTGTCCTGTCTGCCTTCCTCGCAGTTTGGCGGGAGGTCGTCGACCTGCCTAGCTGGTTGATCGACGTACGCGGGTGGGCCGCCCATCACCGACTGGGTTAGGCCCATCATCAAGACGACCGCCGCCAACACGGCCCCGGTTGCAAGCCAGATCCTTCTCATAACCCCTTCTCCCTTTGGTGTTCCTGAGTCCGGCCGCGGGTTAAGCCTAGCCTGGGGAGCGCCGGCCTAGTGTTGGCCGCTCCTCGGAGAGGGCTGGGTGCCCCTCGGCCGGACATCCTAAGACTGTCTTACGACTAGCGGCAGATAGCCGTGATAGGGCTTTCCCTGCACGGCTGTGACCTCCAGGGGCTGGGCAGTCCAGGCCTGG
>Ga0207796_1000572_pt1 | contig 14355 bp, 14 predicted proteins | sample Pon1CUnioCityCA_6_FD_187274 | JGI IMG/M metagenome (GOLD analysis project Ga0207796, IMG submission 187274) | Marine sediment microbial community from Union City, CA, USA - Pond 1C Sediment 1 (SPAdes) | ecosystem: Environmental > Aquatic > Marine > Intertidal zone > Salt pond sediment ...
CCGCGAGAGTAGCGGGTGATCGCCCTTGCGACCATCGACGGCATCCAGAAAGGAAAACGGCAGACCCGCCGCCTCCATCTGGTCGGTCACGCGTCGGCGGCGATCGGCCGACCCCCGCAGACTGATCACGAACATGGGAAGTGTAGCCTGCGCCGTCATGCGCGGAGCGTATCGCTGAGAGGCGAATGCAGCAAGGCCGGCCCTTTTCCAACGGCCCAAGGAGACCGGCCTGGCGTATGCGCCAGGCCGACTGGCCGATTACCGATGCCGTTCCGCGCCCTGCGGTCCATGTTGCGCCTGCCACGCGGACAACTCGTCACGGTCGAGAGTCCCGTTGCCGTCACGATCGATCTGCTCGAAGGGTGGAGCGTTACCGGCGTTGCGCATCGGGTAACCCTGTTCGCTACGCACCCGTTGCCGCTCGGCGCGCACCTGCGCGTGTTCCGCCTGGGTCACCACGCCGTCGCCGTCGAGGTCCATCACCTCGAAGGGGATCGGACCACGGCGCTCGTAGGCCTCGTGGCGCTCGTCTTCATCCGGGCTCGCCAGCGCGCTTCCGACGACCAGCGCCAGGGACAAGGTTGGAACAAGCAAAGAAATGCGTTTCATCATGGCTTTCTCATTCAGGTTGGTCCGGGTCCACGCATCCTGTGGGGAGAGACCGGGGAATCGGTCAGGCTTCCTGCCTGACTCATAGCCTAGGTGGGCAGTCTGAAATCACGCTGAAAACGGTCGCACTGGGCTGCGCGTCCCGATTCATTCACTAGACGCTTGCAGCCGCAGGTAGCGGCAGAACCACCCGCACCTCAAGCCCCCCGAGGCCGGCTGCTTCATCAAGCGTAAGTTGGCCTCGGTACCCCTCGACCAGTTCCCGCACGATGGCCAGCCCAAGCCCGTGACCGGGCTCCTGCTCGTCCAGGCGCGTGCCACGGCGCAACGGCCGAGCACGGTCCTCGACCGATATGCCAGGACCGTCGTCGCGCACCCGAAACATGACGCCGTTTTCTCGGGCGATATCCACGATCACCCGCTGACGCGCCCACTTGCAGGCGTTGTCGAGCAGGTTGCCGAGCAGCTCGAGCATGTCTTCACGATCGAATGGCAGGCGTCCGGCGTCCAGCCGGCCGATCTCGATCGAAAGGCCCCGTCGGCGATGCAGCTGGCGCAGGGCTTCGACCAGGTCGGGCAGATCCTGGGTCGGTTCGAAGCGCTGGCCGGCACCCTCACCGGCAAAGCGGGCGCGTTTCAGTTCGCGCTCGACCAGTTGCCCCACCCGGTCGAGCTGCGCGCTGATGCGCTCGCGATCGTCAGCCGACAACGGGAGGCTGTCGAGCTCGCGCGTCACCAGGGTCAACGGCGACTTGAGCGCATGCGCCAGGTTGCCCAGCGCCTGGCGCGATCGCTGCAGGCGTTCTCGGACCTGGTCCAGCAGGCGGTTGATCTCGGCACTGAGCGGGCGGATCTCGACTGGCCCCATGAACTCGATCCGCTCACGCTGACCCTCGGACACGGCACGCAGCTGTTCGCGCACCCGATCGACCGCATGGAAGCCGCGGCGCAGGATCCAGCGCTGGATCAACACCAGCAACAGGAGCGCTGCGCCGAGTACGGCCAGGGCAAGCCGCTGGAAGCGGCGGATCTGCGCCTCCATCGGGCCCAGGTCCTCGGCCACCGCGAGCGTGAAGGCCAGGTCGCCCCGGGCATAGCCGGCGGCGCGCATCAGCAAGACCTGGTCGGCCGGGCCCTGGCGGCGTTCGACCCGGACGGCGCCGACCGGGACCGGCGGCACGTCGAGGCCCTCGTCCCACAGTGAGCGCGCGCGCAGCCGAATGCCGTCGGACAGCACGAACTCGAAGTAGTGACCGGAGAGCGGCTGCTGGTAGATCGGCGTGACCCTTCCCTCGCGCAGCCGCGCCCGGCCCGCGGCATCGACCCACAGGGCCGCGACCAAAGCCTCGGCATCATGCTCGAGTCGGGTGAGCAGGTAGGCCTCGCTGACCGAGCGCACGGCAGTGGCCGACAGCCACAGCAACAGGCCGAAGGCGGCCAGCAGGGTGAAGGCCAGGCCGAATGTGAACCGGCGCTCGAGCGAGTTCAGGGTTCGCTCCGGAACAGATAGCCCTGGCCGCGGCGGGTCTCGATCAACTCCCGTCCCAGCTTGTCGCGCAGCCGGCGCACGTAGACCTCGAGTACGTTGCTGTCGCGATCGTGGTCACCGTCGTAGACGTGCTCGGTCAGGCGCGACTTCGGCAAGACGCGGTCCGGGTGATTCATCATGTAACGCAACAGGCGGAACTCGGTGCCAGTCAGAGCGACCTCGGCGCCGTCGTCACGGCGCACGCACTGTCGCTCCTCGTCCAGGCACAGGCCAGCGACGCACAACTCCGGTGCCGCGCGCCCGGCGCTGCGGCGCAGCAGTGCCCCCAGACGGGCGAGCAGTTCCTGGTAGTGGAACGGTTTGCCGAGATAGTCGTCCGCGCCCGCCTTGAGTCCCGCAACGCGGTCGCTCCAGGCGTCGCGAGCGGTCAGGACCAGAACCGGCAGGTCACGGCCAGCCGCGCGCCAGGCCGCCAGCACCTCGAGCCCGGAGCGCCGAGGCAGACCGAGGTCGAGCACCACGGCGTCATACTCACCCTCGCGGCCGAGGAACTCACCCTCGACCCCGTCGGCCGCATGATCAACCGCGAAACCGGCCCGGCGCAGGTCCCGCGCCAGGCCGGAAGCCAGCTCCATGTCATCCTCGACCAGCAGGAGGCGCAACTCAGCGCTTCCAGTCGTCGGTCCTGTCGCCCGCCAGGGGCTCGCCAGTCGCGGCATCGAAGTAGCGCTCGCGGACGCGCCCATCGATATCCAGCACTTCCAGTTCGTACACCAGGCGGCCGTGCTCTCGTTCCAGCTCGGCCTCGATGACGCGTTTTCCCTGAAGTTCCGGGTGTTGCAGGATGTCAGCCAGCGGCATGATCCGGCCGTCGTCGCGCAGCAGACGCGCCTTGTCGTGATCATCCGAGGCCGTGGCCTGCGGCGTCCCGGTGAACAACACGGCCCCCGAGATCAGGACCAGACCAACGAATACCCAGGCCAGACGGCTCTTCACAGAGTCAGACATCGACGTTCCTCCCCGGCTTGTCGCCGGTCAACATGGTTTTTACCAGATTCTCCCGGTGCAGGAAGCTCGACACCAGGACACCAGACACGTGCACTGCGACCAGGACCAGCGACAGGTTGGCCAGACCCTCGTGTAGGTCCTCCCAGGCCTCGCCACCCCCGGTGATCAGCACGCCGCTCAACGCGGTCGCGGCCAGGGTGACGATCAGCGCAAGGACCATCCAGCCGGCCGCCGGGTTATGTCCCGCATGGTGTTCCGGATCACCACGCAGCAACGAGCCGAGGTAGCTCTTGACCCGCCCGGGGCCGCGCACGAAGTCCCCGAACCGGGCGTGCCGTGTTCCGATCAGACCCCAGGCCAAGCGCAGACCGAGCAGGGCCAGCACGAACCAACCGAGGCGTTCGTGCAGAAGATCCCATTCCTCGGCAGTCGTCCACGCCAGTACGTAGGACCCCACCAGCGACCAGTGAAAGACGCGCACGAAGGGGTCCCAGATCCTCTGCCGTGCGGGTGCCTGTTTCGCGTTCAAGTTCCACCTCCCATGCAGCCGCCGGAACCGCAAACGATGGTGGCTGCCCGATCCCCACCTCGGAGATCTCGGCGGCAGCCGGAGCGACCACAAGGGCAAAGCTACAGGCGTTCCCTGAAACCAGGCTGAAAGCCGGGAATCGAGGCGAACGGGAGGTCCAAGCACGATTTCCGGACCCCGCGGCGCCTGCAGCCACAATGCTGCCGCAACAGATCGTCCGCGAAGGCCATGGATCGATCGAAGCATCGTACCTGGGGACAGCGATCGGAAGATGGCGGACGGCACTGAAGCGCTGCGGCTCCAAAGAACCATAACCTTCAGGTTATCAACGACCGAAATATAAATCATTATTATTTCGTCATCGAGGTCGATACCCTGAGTTCCGAGCTTCGTTCAACGACCTGCGGAATGGGGGTGAACCTTGGATGCACTACTGGAGTTGATGAATCGCGTTCTTTCGCAGTTTCAGTCGCCCACGCTGGCGTTCCTGATTGGCGGTATCGTCATCGCGGCGCTGGGTACCCGCCTGTCCATCTCGGAATCCATCTACAAATTCATTGTATTCATGCTCCTGCTCAAGGTCGGACTCAACGGTGGCATGGCCATCCGCGAGGCGAACCTGGCCGAGATGGTGCTGCCCGCCCTGTTTGCGGTCCTGATCGGCATCGGAATCGTGCTCTTATCAAGGGTTACACTGGCCATGCTGCCGGCCGTGCGCACCGAGGACGGTATTGCCACCGGGGGCTTGTTCGGGGCCGTCAGCGGATCCACCCTGGCCGCTGCGATCGTGGTGCTGGAGAGCGAAGGCCTCGAGTACGAGGCATGGGCGCCCGCCCTGTATCCGTTCATGGACATCCCGGCGCTGGTCGTGGCCATCGTGCTGGCCAATCTGTATCTCAAGCGCAAGGACGGCGTGACGGGCAAGGTGCACATCTGGCCGATCGTCAAGGAAAGCCTGCAGGGTTCGGCACTGTCTGCCCTGCTGCTCGGAATCGCCCTCGGACTGCTGACACGCCCGGAGTCGGTCTACGAAAGCTTCTACGATCCGCTATTCCGCGGACTGCTGTCGATCCTGATGCTCATCATGGGCATGGAGGCCTACAGCCGGATTCAGGAACTGCGCCGCGTCGCGCACTGGTTCGCCGTGTACGCCGCCCTGGCACCTGTCGTGCACGGGCTGGTCGCATTCGGCCTCGGCTACATTGCGCACGTGCTGACGGGATTCAGTCCCGGCGGCGTGGTCATCCTGGCGGTAATCGCTGCGTCCAGTTCCGACATCTCGGGACCGCCCACGCTGCGTGCCGGGATCCCGCAGGCGAATCCATCCGCGTATGTCGGTGCGTCGACGAGTGTGGGCACACCCATAGCGATCGCGATCGGAATCCCGTTCTACATCGCACTTGCGGAGATTGTATTCTGAAGAAAACTGGCGATTCCCGGGCAAGCCGGCCGTGATGGCTCGCGATCCGGATGCCCGGGATCATTTCCAAATGCAATCGGCAGGAGTAATGATGTCATGACACAACAAGCCACCCGTTTGGTCATTATTACAGAGAAGGTTCTCGCAAAGGCCATCGCCAACATTATCGAGAGTCATGATGCGCACGGGTACACATTGATCGCCGCAGGCGGAACGGGAACTCACAATACGCGTTCATCGGGTGAGCCGTCCGTCCTCGATCACTTCGGAAATATCAAGATCGAAGTCATCACGGCGAACTCCGACCTTGCAATCAGGATCGCGGACGCCGTTTCCGGCAAGTACGCGGCGGACTACGCCTGCATCATCTATATGGACCCGGTCGAGGTCCTGTATGCACACCGCCTGTGAACCGATCGGGTAGTCGCGAACATTCGGAACACCCCGGGGTTCGGGCGGCGGGATGGATGGCCCTGGGATCACGGTGACGGGCACACGGCAGCCAAAGGATTCGTTATCATCGACGGCCCGATCCAAACCATTCCTGAGGGTTGATGATGCCCGGCATGCGCGTGACCCTGCGCCAGCTCCAGGTGTTCGAAGCGGTGGCGCGCCTCGGCAGCTTCTCCCGCGCCGCCGAGGAGATTCACGTCACCCAGCCCGCGGTCTCCAAGCAGGTCCGGCAGCTCCAGGAGGAGGTGGGCCTGCCGCTGCTCGAGCAGGTTGGGAGACAGGTGGGCCTCACGGATGCCGGCCGAGAGCTCCTGGCAACCTGCTCAGACTGGTTGGACACGTGGAACCGTTTCGAGCAATCCATCGCAGACCTGAAGGGACTCAAGCAGGGTCGGCTGCGCATCGCCGTGGTGACCACCGCCAAGTACTTCATGCCGCGGGTGCTCGGACCCTTTTGTGGCCAGTATCCGGGCATCGACGTTTCCCTGGAGGTGATCAACCGCAATCGTCTGTTGGAGCGATTGGGGCATAACGCGGACGACCTGTACGTGATGGGGGTGCCCCCCGAAGGCTGGGAGATCGAAAGCCAGCCACTGGTGGAGAACAACCTGGTCGTGATCGCCCCCCGGGGCCACCCGCTGGCGGGGCGCCGCCGGATTCCGTTCGCCCAGTTGGCGGACGAGACCTTCATCGCACGGGAGGAGGGTTCCGGTACCCGCATGACGGTGGAACGGGTGTTCGCGGAGAAAGGGGTGCACTTTCACATTCGCATGGAACTCGGCAGCAACGAGGCCATCAAGCAGGCAGTTGCGGGCGGGCTCGGTCTCGCGGTGCTCTCGCAGAACACATTCGGAGACCCGGCTGCCGAGGAGCTGGCGGTTCTCGACGTCACGGGTTTTCCGGTGCGGCGATCCTGGTACATCGTCTGGCCACGAGGCAAGCAGCTTTCGGTGGTGGCGGCGACGTTCGTCGATTTCCTGCACCGGCACGTCGCGCTGCTGAAACCGCGGGCTTGAGCACTCCGCGATACCGGCCGGGGCGCCTGGGTGGTGGCTCCGGAGCGGGTGGCCACTTGGCGGCCGGACCTGGAGACACCGAAAAGATCTTTACTCGAGCCGGTTTGCAGCGACCGTGGCCTGGATCTGCTGCACCAGGCCGGATTCCAGTCCGAGCGCGTTCGCCAGCGTATCCAGGAATATGCGTTCGGGGGGCGAAGGAGGCTCGACCATCAACATCGCGGCGGTGTAGACTTCCGCGGCGTGCTCCGGCGAATCGACGTCGCGTGCCAGCGCCGCGATATCCAGCGGTCGCCCGTATTCCTCGAACAGAAAGGCCTTGTCGTCGGCGGGCAGGTCCAGACCGTTGATCTGGTTGAGAATGGCCTGACTCTCCTGGGTGTCGATCTGTCCATCCGCCTTTGCGGCCGCGATCATGGCGCGCGCCAAGAGCAGGCTGAGGGCGCCCGTGGCCGCGCGGTCGTCCTCCCTCGGCAGGAAAGCGCTGCCGGCTGGGGGCAGCGCCGCGGGGCCGGCCGACTGCGGGCTCGGCTGCCCTGATCCCTGCTGATAGTTCTGCCAAGCCTTGTAGGCGAGACCGCCCACGAGCGCGAGACCGCCCACCTTGAGCGCCGAGCCGGCCAGCTTGCGGCCTTTCTTGCCCGACAGCACGTTGGCCAGTGCACCTCCCGCCAGACCGCCGGCCAGGCCACCCGCCACCCCGCTGCCGACCAGTTGATCGAGCAGCCGTTTCGCATCAATCATGCATCGCTCTCCCGTGACCCACCCTTGCACAGACACTGCGTTCGAAACGCAGTTCCGCCGAACGCCTCACGACGTCGACTTGGCGGCCTGCTCACGCGCGCTTGCGCTCGCCAGAGACGCACGCAACTGCTGTTCCAGTGCTCCCAGTTCCGCGGTCGCCGTGGCCCGTGCCGCCCGACCCTCGGCAGCGATACGCAGACTGTCCTCGATCGTGTCGATCAGGGACTGGTTGGCGGCGCTCACCGCGGTGATATCGAATACCCCGCGCTCGATCTGGCGCCGGGTCTCCGCATTCGCCTCACGCAGATTTTCAGCGTTGGCGCGGAGCAGATCATTGGTCAGATCGGAAGCCGCAGCCACGGCCTGGGCCGCCTCCCGAGACCGATGAATCGTCAGGGCCTGCGCCAGTTGCTGCCGCCAAAGCGGAACCGTATTGACCAGGGTGGAATTGATCTTGCCGACCAGCGCCTTGTCGTTTTCCTGCACCAGCCGGATGCTTGGCAGGCTCTGCATCGTAACCTGCCGGGTCAGGCGCAGATCGTGCAGGCGCCGCTCCAGATCGTCGCGGGTCGCCCGCAGGTCGCGCAACCGCTGCGCCGCCAAGGTGTCCTCGGTCGCCGCCACCTTCTCCGCCTGCTGCGGAAGGATGTGCTGCTCGAGTTCCTCGAGTTTCTTTTCCGCTGCCGCGATGTAGAGTTCCAGAGTGTGGAAATAGTCGAGATTGGCCGCGTACAGCCGGTCCAGCGCCTCGACATCCACCAGCAGCTTCGACTTGTGCTGTTCCAGGCGCCCCGTGATGCCCTCGATCTGATCGCGCACCTGTTCGTAGCGCTGCACCACCTTGGCGGCGTCGCGGCCCTTGCCGAACAGGCGATCGAGCCAGCCCGGCTTGCGATTCGGGTCCAGGTTGCCGAGATCGAAACCGCGCAGTGTCAGCACCATGTCATTGAGCGCCTCGCCCGCCGGCCCCACCTCCTTGACCCGCACCCGTTCCAGCATGCTGTCCGACACGGTGGTCAGTTGTTCCTGTGCCCGGCTCCCGAAGAACAGCACCGAGTGGCTGTCCCCCAGATCGAGTTCCGCCAGCACGGCGTCGAGTTGCGCCGGGACGATTTCCCGTGCCGACGGACCATCGGCCGGCGTCGCCGGATCCAAGGTCGCTGCCGGGTGCGCTGGGTGGGTCCGGGAGTCGGTGGGTTGCTGCATGTCGTTGGGTCTCCGGGATTGGGCCGGCCGCGCCGGTTCAGGTGATTCCTTCGCGTTCCAGCTGCTTGCGCAGCACCTCGATCTGGACGTCGAGATCGAACACGTCGTGCTCGGACAGTTGCTCCAGCTGCCGCTCGAACACGCGCTCGATTTCGCCCAGCACGTTGCGGAAGTTCTGCTCGAGTTGCCGGCCGCGCACTTGGCGGTGGGTTCGGGCGTAGCGGCTTGCGACGCGCTCGGCACCCTCGAGATAGACATTGAGAAACTTGCGGGCCCGAAAGCGCTCGTCCGGACGCGCGACGATGTGCTCCAGCACCGCGCGCCCATGGCCCACGATGCGCCGGAGGCGTTGCTCGAGCTCTTGGTTGCCGATCTGCAGCGCCGCTGTTTCGATCGCCAGGATCCTTCCTTCGGCCTCGGCCAGGGCCCGCCGCAGGCCTTCATCCCGGACGGCGGGGCGCGGCGAGCCCATCACCGCGCGTGGAGTTGGCAGCCGGTAGCTCAGATGGAAGCCCACCACGGCCAGCACGCCGAATGCGAGGCTGACCGCGGCGCCCTGCCCTACGGCGCCCTGAGCGGCCAGCGCGGTGCCTGCGCCCAACGACAGCGCGGCAAGGTACTTCACGGGCACTCTCCGGCGGTGGACAAAACGTCGCGGGGGAGTGACGAGCGCCTCGAGGATCGCCCGACGATTGAGAACGCCGGCGACGGCGACGAGGCCAAAGGCTGCCCCCGCAGCCAGCGCCTCGAACAATCTCCCTTTGGCCAGGAACACGATGGCCGCCAGCGCCAACGGGCTGGCCAGCACGTACAGAAGCGCTCCGCGCAAGCCGACCCGCGAGCGCCGCCACGCCTGAAAGCGATCACGCAGCTCGCGGGCGGTGCCCATCAGGGTATCGAGATGCGCGGTCGCTCCCTGGTTCTTTGCGCTATAGGGCATGAATCAGCGCCTGGCAGGACACCAGACCCACACTGAAGATCAGCACCAGGGAACCCAATATTCGAATCCACATGCGATGGTAGACCGCGCAACCCGGTAAAAGTCTCCACGAGTATCTGCTTCGAGCGCGATGAACCGGAGAGCTCCGGTGCCGGCGCCGGGTGGGCGCGCCACCGCCCACGCCTGAGGGAAACAGGCATAATGGCGGTCGATTCCCAGACCAGCCGATGCCGCAGATGCCGCGCCCCCTGAGCAGTCATCCCTTTTTTCTCGGTCTCCTGGCAGCCGCGACCCTGGCCTTCGCCGTGCTCATCAGTGGGTTCTGGAAAGCGATCTTCTGGGCCGCCGTGTTCGGCATCCTGTTCCAGCCGGTGCACCGGGCAGTGAGCGCCCGCCTGCACGGCCGTGCCTCCCTGGCTGCGGGAGTGACGGTGGTGCTGATCTTCTTCACGGTCCTGGTTCCCGCCCTGCTGATCGCCTCCGCGATGACCCGGGAGGCCGCCGCTCTATACCGACGTGTCCAGACCGGGGAGTTCGACCCTGGGGAGGCGGTGCGCTGGATCCAGCAGTTCCTGCCACAGGCCGGCGAGTGGGCCGCAAGACTCGGCGTCGACCTCCAGCGCCTGCCCGAGCAGATCTCCGCAGCCGCCTTGACGGCGAGCCAGTTCATCGGATCCCTTGCCCTCACCGCGGGTCAGAACGTCGGGACCTTCCTGCTCCAGTTCTTTCTGATGCTCTACCTGCTCTTCTTCGTTCTTCGCGACGGACCCCGGATCGTGGAGCTGGTCCACCGGGCGATACCGCTCCCGGACGAATACGAGAAGCGGCTGTTCGACAAGTTCGCGGAAGTGTCCCGGGCCACGATCAAGGGCACGCTGGTGATCGCCCTGGTGCAAGGCTTCCTCGGGGGCCTCATCTTCGCGATCCTGGGCATCCAGGGCGCGGTTTTCTGGGGCGTGGTGATGGCGGTCCTCTCGTTCATTCCGGCAGTGGGCGCAGGCCTGGTGTGGGTTCCGGCCGCCATCTTTCTCGCGGTCGGGGGGGACTGGGGCAAGGGCCTGGTCCTGACCGCTTACGGGATCGTTGCGATCGGGCTCGCGGACAATCTCTTGCGTCCGATCCTGGTGGGCCGGGACACCCGGATGCCCGACTACCTCGTGCTGGTCTCCACCCTCGGCGGCCTCGCCCTGGTGGGCGTCACGGGGTTGGTTCTCGGCCCCATCATCGCGGCGTTGTTCATCGCCAGCTGGGACATGTACGCGGAGGACCATACGGGCCTCGGCGAGACCCCGTCGGCGCGGGGCGTCGAGCCCCCGGACATCGATCGCCCATCCGGATCCGGCTAAGCCGTCGGCGGATATCCGGCCGGAACGGGCCTCTGCCGTTCCACGCGGTGGCAGACGGCAGGCTTCGCGTCAGGCCGCGTCGGCAGGTGCGTGTGCACGCACGTAGTGCTCCAACGCCCGGCCCCAGTACGAGTCCGGAGCCGCGCGCCAGGCCACGGCGTGCAACTGTGCCAGGGCGCTGGCATCGTCGGCCAAGACCCCGAGTTCCCGCCGCGTGAGATCTTCCGGACCTCGCGCCGCGCAGCGCTGGATCAAGCTCTCGATACGTCGCGCACGTGCTCCGCCGCGGGCCCTCCGTGCGCAGGACTGCTGAACATGGTTGACCTTGGGATCGAGAACGGCGCGGTTGAACGCCGTCCCCTGCACGGCTTCTTCCAGCAGCATCGGGCCGCTGTCGAGGTCCTTCGCGACGCCCTCGACGCGTTCTTCCACCGACACTCGAAGAAGACCCCGTTCACGCAGCCACTGGCCCGGCCTGACACGGCCGAACAGCACCGCCGTCGGTGTCGCGAGCACCAGCGGCAGGACCACCGGGAGCGTCCACAGGAAGAAGGCCGGGTCGAGCCACCAGGCGAATCCCGACCACGACAATGCCAGCACCGTGCCGGGGGCCTCGCTGGCCAGGGCATCGCGCCACTGTGTCTCGTCGCTGCGGTTCTGTCCCGCCCAGCGCAGCGTGGTATTGAAGATGGCCTCGAGCACGTGCCGGGTGTGGGCAAGCATGCGTATGGGAGCAAGCAGGGCCGAAACCAGGCTCTCGACGAGAACGCTCGCGACCAGCCGCGCCGCGCCCCCGTGCTCGGCGGCCCGGCCGGAAAGAAGCCGCTCGGCAACGGCCAGCAGCTTGGGAAGGAACAGTAGCAACAGCGTGACGGCGACGAGCGCGAGCGCCGACACCGGGTTCCACTCGGGCCAAACGGGGAACAGGCCGCTTTCTGCCGGGAAGTACTCGATCGGCAACAGGGTGATCCGGGCAGCGGCAGCGGTGGTCAGCGCGAGGAACGCGAACCAGAGCGGCGAAGCCAGATAGGCCATCACTCCGTTGAACAGGGCCATGCGGTGCGCGAAGCGCAGACGGGGCTCGGTGAAGAGCACCCACAGGTGCTGCAGATTGCCCTTGGCCCAGCGCCGGTCGCGGATCAGTTCCTCCGCCAGCGCCGGCGGCGACTCCTCGTAGCTCCCGGTGAGATCGGGCTCCAGCCAGACCTCATGCCCCGCGCGGCCCATGAAGGCCGCCTCCACGAAATCATGACTGGAGATCGGCCCTCCGAACAGGCCAGGCCCTCTCAGTTTCTTCAGGCCGCAATGGCGCATGAAGGGCTCGATTCGAAGGATCGCGTTATGGCCCCAATACGCGGCCTCACCGAGTTGGTACGCGGCCAGACCGGTCGCGAACAGCGGGCCATAGACATCGCTGGCAAACTGTTGAACGCGGGCAAAGAGGGACTCGGCGTTGATGATCGCCGGACTGGTCTGCAGGATGCCGACCTGTGGCTCGCGTTCCATCAGACGCACCATTTTCACGAGGGTCGACCCCTCCATGAGGCTGTCGGCGTCCAGCACGATCATGTAGCGGTAGGCGCGCCCCCATCGGCGCAGGAAGTCCGCCACGTTGCCGCTCTTGTAATGCAGGTTTACCGGGCGGCGCCGGTAGAACAGACGGCCGGCGGCGCCCAGATCCTCGCAAAGCCGATACCAGGCCTCGCGCTCCGACAGCCAGACCTGTGGATCGCGGCTGTCGGAGAGAATGAAGAAGTCGAACGAGTCGAGCTGCCCGGTGCGCTGCAAGGATAGAAACGATGCACGCAAACCGTTCAGCGTGCGCGCGACCGGTTCGTGGTAGATGGGCATCACCACGGCGGTGCGCGCCAGGGGCACGCCGGACAAATCGGCTTCCCGATGACGACGCAGCAGCGAGTGCCGGTCGCCACCGCGAAGCCGCAACACGAAGCCGGTGAGGGCGACCCAGAATCCGACCGAGATCCACGCGAACAGCAGTGTGAAAACAACCAGCAGACCCAGTTCCAGGAAGGTGCCGCCGTGGTACGGCAACACCCGGCTGAAATAGTAGGTTGCAATGCCGGTCTGCCCGATGACCGCCAGGGCGAGAAACAGCCGCCTCCACCGGGCTGCACGACGCCACGCCGGAACCCGCCGCAGGGTGGAGTTGGTCGTCGGCGCCGCGTGGTTCACGGGCGACGAGCCCGAATCAGGGACCATACCGGATGCTGCTGCGTCTCAGGTTTGGCTGCGCGATCGGCACACGCGGCTCCGGCAACGAAAAACGCTGCGGGAGCCGATCCATCACGCGGGCAAGCAGGTCCGACGACGTGCCGCCCTCGAGCAGCGCATCCTGCACGAGACCGAGCGCCTTCAGCATCACTTCGCGAGTCAACGGGATGTCGCAAAGTCGGAGATACGAAAGCACCCGCGCCAAGGCGTGTTCGCTCGACGTGGCGGTCATCGCCTGCGCCCATTGGCCAGGATGCCGTTTTCAGCGGGAAGGCGGTAGCTCCAGGTCTCGGATACCGTGGCGTCGCCGTGCGACAGGAACGCCCGAAGCGCGAGATCACGATCCCGCGCCGGCTTGGCCAGAATGGACAGGCGCCAGGCCTGTGCCGCGGCATTGTATTCGACGAAGTGTTCGAAGACCTCGCCGTCGTCCAGGGCCGTGACCGTGCTGGTCACCACGGCATCCGCCCCGACGCGATCCAGCGTTCCCCCTCGGAAGTCCACGACGATCCGGTAGGCCCCCTCCACGTTGCCACCACCGACGATGCTGCCATCCCCGACGAAGCTGTGAAAGGCCTGGCCCGTCGGATGACCGTCCACGACGGAGCTCCCGAAGTGGATCTGGTAGGCGAGCCGGAGGGGCGTGTCCTGGGACAGCGGCTCCGCCGGTGTCCAGAACGCGACGATGTTGTCATTGGTCTCCGATGGCGTGGGCAACTGTACCAGCACCACTTTTCCCGGACCCCAGTCGCCCTGCGGGATGACCCAGGCGCCGGGGCGCAAATCGTACCGGGCGCCCAGGTCCTGGTAGTTATCGAAGCGGGTATCGCGCTGGAGCAGGCCGAAGCCGCGTACACTGCCGGTTTCGAAAAAGTCCATTTCCAGGCGTCGCGGGTTGATCAGGGGGCGCCAGAGCCACTCCCCGCTGACCCCGTCGTGGATGAGCAGGCCGTCCGAGTCATGCACCTCGGGGCGCCACTCGCCCGGTGGGCGCGGGGTGTTCTCGCCATAGAAGAACATGCTGGTCAGCGGCGCCAGGCCCGGCAGTTCAACCTCCCCGCGGGCGAACACGGCCGCCTTCACATCCAGGCGGGTACGCTCCCCCGGATAGACGTCGAACTGGTACGCACCCGTCACGCTCTCGCCATCGAGCAGCGCGTAGACGCGCATGGAACTGTGCTGCGGCGACGGGCGCACCAGCCAGAACGACGTGAAGGAGGGAAACTCCTCGCCGGTGGGCAGACCGGTGTCAATCGCGATGCCACGTCCGGACAGGCCCCAGGCGTTGTCCCGACCCACCGCGCGGAAGTAGCTTGCGCCGGCGAAAACCAGGAACTGGTTCTGTTCGTCCCCGCCAGAGAGC
>Ga0207796_1000573_pt1 | contig 14344 bp, 8 predicted proteins | sample Pon1CUnioCityCA_6_FD_187274 | JGI IMG/M metagenome (GOLD analysis project Ga0207796, IMG submission 187274) | Marine sediment microbial community from Union City, CA, USA - Pond 1C Sediment 1 (SPAdes) | ecosystem: Environmental > Aquatic > Marine > Intertidal zone > Salt pond sediment ...
TTCTCGTACAGGGGGAGCAGACGCACCTTTCCAATCCCGGCGTCGCCGCCCGCATCCGCGCGGCCCTGCTCGCCGGAATCCGAGCCGCCGTGCTCTGGCGCCAGGCCGGCGGATCGCGCTGGAAGCTGTTGTTCGGCCGCAACCGCCTGGTTGCCGAATCACGCGACCTTTTGCATCGTCTCAACACCTGAATACGGGAAACCAGACCATGACCGTACCCACCGATACGTTCACGCAATCCCTCAAGGCTGGCGGCCGAGAGTGTGGCATCGTTCCGATCACCGGGGATCCGCGGGCGGCGAACCTGCCCTACTCGCTCAAGATCCTGCTCGAGAACCTGCTGCGTTTCGAGGATGGGCGCACGGTCCGGCGTGCCGACATCGAGGCGCTCCTCGACTGGGATCCCCAGGCCGAACCCTCGCAGGAGATCGCCTTCCGGCCGGCACGCGTGCTGCTGCAGGACTTCACCGGCGTGCCCGCGGTCGTGGACCTCGCCGCGATGCGCGACGCGATGGTCGCGCTCGGCGGCGACCCGCAAAAGATCAACCCGTTGCAGCCTGCGGAACTGGTGATCGACCACTCGGTACAGGTCGACTCCTTTGGCAACACGAACGCCGTCAATCTCAATGCGGAACTGGAATACTCGCGCAACCGGGAACGCTACAGCTTTCTGAAGTGGGGCCAGCAGGCGTTCGAAACCTTCAAGGTGGTGCCACCCGACACCGGAATCGTGCACCAGGTGAACCTCGAGTTCCTCGCCCGGACCGTGTTCGTCGAGGAAACCGCGGACGGCGGCTGCCGCGCCTACCCCGACACCCTGGTCGGAACCGACTCGCACACGACGATGATCAACGGTCTGGGCGTGCTGGGCTGGGGCGTCGGGGGCATCGAGGCCGAAGCCGCGATGCTGGGCCAACCCATCTCGATGCTGATTCCGCAGGTGGTCGGCTTCCGGCTGACCGGCAAGCTGTCGGAGGGTGCCACCGCCACCGACCTGGTGCTGGTGATCGTGGAAAAGCTCCGCAATCACGGCGTGGTCGGCAAATTCGTCGAGTTTTTCGGTTCCGGCCTCGCCGACCTGCCGCTGGCCGACCGCGCGACGATCGCCAACATGGCCCCGGAATACGGCGCCACCTGCGGCATCTTCCCGATCGACGACGAGACTCTGGAATACCTGCGCCTGACCGGCCGTGGTGCCGCGCAGGTGGAAATGGTCGAGGCCTACGCCCGGGCACAGGGTCTCTGGCGCGAGGACGACGCTCCGGTCGCCCGCTACACCGATGTGCTGGAACTCGACCTCTCGTCGGTGGAACCGAGTCTGGCGGGGCCGCGTCGTCCGCAGGATCGTCTGCGCCTGAGCGAGGCCGGCGCCCGGGTTCGCGAGATCATCGACAGCGTGCTCAGGGAGCGTGCGAGCGCCGAGGCCGAACCACCTGGTGCCGAACGGTTCGCGGCGGAAGGCGGCCACACCGCAGTGGGCGTGGAACACCAGGCGGACGCTCCCGCACCGCGCACGCCGGTGAACATGAACGGCGAAACGTTCACGCTCGACCACGGCGATATCGTGATCGCGGCGATTACCTCCTGCACCAACACGTCGAATCCCTCGGTGATGCTCGCCGCGGGCCTGGTCGCGCGCAAGGCGCGGGAGCGTGGCCTCAAGGTGAAACCCTGGGTGAAGACGTCGCTGGCGCCCGGCTCAAAGGTGGTCACCGAGTACCTGCAGAAGGCCGGTCTTCTGCACGATCTCGAGGCGATGGGCTTCCACGTCGTCGGATACGGCTGCACCACCTGTATCGGCAATTCGGGTCCCCTTCCGGAACCCATCAGCGAGGCCGTGCTCAAGGACGACCTGATCGTGAGCTCCGTGCTCTCCGGCAACCGCAACTTCGAGGGGCGGATTCACTCGGAGGTGCGCATGAATTTCCTCGCCTCGCCCCCGCTGGTGGTCGCCTACGCGCTGGCCGGCACGATGGCCCAGGATCTGATCAAGGAGCCGATGGGCGAAGACAGCGCGGGGCAGCCGGTCTATCTGAGGGACATCTGGCCCACGAATGCCGAGATCCAGGCCATCGTGGCCAGCAGTGTCACATCGAAGAGCTTCACGGCCACGTACGAAGACGTCTACCGTGGCGAGGACCGCTGGGTTCGCCTCACCGCGCCGGAGGGTGACCGTTTCGCCTGGAAGGAGGATTCCACGTACGTCCGCAACCCCCCGTACTTCGAGGGCATGGCCATGGAACCGGCCGCCCTGAGCGAGATCCGCGGGGCGCGCGTGCTGGCCTTGCTCGGCGACTCCGTCACCACCGACCACATCTCCCCGGCCGGCGCGATCCGGGCCGACAGCCCTGCCGGTCGTTACCTCGCGAGCAAGGGGGTCCAGCCCGCGGACTTCAATTCCTACGGCTCACGCCGTGGCAATCACGAAGTGATGATGCGCGGAACCTTCGCCAACGTGCGGCTGCGCAACCAGTTGGCCCCCGGCACCGAAGGCGGCGTCACGCTGCACCTTCCGGACGGCGAGGCGATGTCGATTTACGACGCGGCCATGCGCTACCAGCAGGAAGGCACCCCGCTGATCGTGATCGGCGGCAAGGAATACGGCACCGGCTCCTCCCGCGACTGGGCCGCCAAGGGCACGATGCTGCTGGGCGTGAAGGCCGTCATCGTGGAAAGTTACGAGCGCATTCACCGATCCAACCTGGTCGGGATGGGCGTGCTGCCACTGCAGTTCCAACCCGGCGAGAACGCTGCCTCGCTTGGCCTGACCGGCCGTGAGGTGTTCAGCATCGAGGGGCTCGATCAGGGCCATGCCTCGGAAGTCACGGTCCGTGCCCGGCGTGAAGACGGCTCCGAGCTGGACTTCCAGGCCCGCGTGCGCATCGACACCCCGCAGGAGGTCGACTACTTCCGCCATGGTGGTATTCTTCCGTACGTCTTGCGTCAGCTCGCGGCTTGACGCTTCGTTGCCGACAACTCTCGCTGAGACCCCTCATTCTGGTATGCGTCCATGACTCAACAAATACTCGATGCGGCGATGCTGGCTGGGTTGCATCCGGTCTCTGACCTCGACCCCGAGAAGCGGATCAGCTTGGCGCAGCGAGGGCACTTTGACGACCTTCGGTACAATCAAAGGATCGATGCTTCCCAGGAGAACCGCTGGTTGCTTTACCTCGTCGATGGCAGCGTTCGTCTGTCGAACGGACAAGAAGAAATCACGATTGCGGCAGGCTCCGCCAGGGCACATCAGCCACTTTTTTCCAAAGGCAACCTTCACGAAAGGGCCGTTGCGTTGACGCGGGGCCGCCTGCTTCGTCTCGACCGAGGGCTTTTTGAAGTTCTCCAGCGGCAGGAACAACAGTCCGGCTACGAAATCGAAGAAATCGATTTGAACGGCACCGAGAGCACACTCTTCGTGGAATTGTACGAAGCGTGCTCGAGTGGAAAGATCGAATTGCCCGCTTTGCCCGATGTCGCGTTGAAGATTCAGGCGGCGATGAAGGATCCCGATGTCGATATTCGCCGTCTTGCCGGAATCGTCTCGGCCGATATCGCGATCGCCGGCGGTCTCGTTCAGGCCGCCGGAAGTGCGGTTTACGGAACCGGCAACCCCGTCAGGAGCGTGCGCGACGCCATTGTGCGAATCGGTCTCACGGCTTCCCGCCGACTGGCGATGACAATCGCCATGCAGCGCGTGTTCCGCCCGTCATCGTCGGTTATCAACCAGCGGATGCAGGAGCTTTGGCAACGAAGCCTGCACGTGTCGGTGCTTAGCTTCGTGATCGCGCGCTCGGTGAAGGGTATCGACGCCGAGCAAGCCCTGTTGGCCGGCCTCCTGAACGAGGTCGGAACCATCCCCATCCTGGATTACGTGGGTAAGAGATACCCCGATGTCAGCGTGGAAGAGCTGGATGCGACGATATCCAAACTCCAGGGGATCGTTGGTGAACTCGTGGTCCGCTCGTGGAACCTCGGGCCGGAGATGGCACTGGTCATCCGGGATGCCGGAAACCCCGAACGCAGGCAGGGTGCTGATAAGGCCGACCTCAGCGACGTCGTGATTGTCGCGAGAAACTATCATTCGAACCTGGACCGCAGTGCCGGGGAACCGGACGAACCGTTTTACGCGTTGCCCTCATTCGCCAGGCTCGGCCTCGAACCGCCCGCAGAGGACGGTACCCTCTCCATCGTCGAGAACGCGGAAGACGAGATCCGCGAGATGATGGCCGTTCTTCATGGCGGTTGAGGGTTCGGGGAGTCCGGATTCCGAGAATGCCGCATGGTTGGATCGGCCGAATGGACCGGCCGTCAAAACCTTGACGGCCGGTGTCCTTCATAGCGCCCGAAGCAACGCCGTAACCGGCGAATTCTTGCCGCCTCGCCCTGGGGATCACCGGCGCTGGTACTTGGAAACCCCTTTCCCCGTTGGTTTTACCCGCGCCTAACGGCATTGGCACGCACCCTGCATGAAACCCCGTGAATGGTCACACGGGGGTACGCATGCACAGGAAAATCTTCATTCTGGCCGCGATCGCAGGTCTGGCGTTGACGGCCTTCGTGTTGTCCCGACTGGCCGGCCTGTCCTGGCTTAACATCCCGGGTCTCGTGTTGGTGATCGGAGGCACGTTGATTGCGTCCGTGATCGGGCATTCGGGCCGTTCGGTCCTTGACCTCCTGCACCGTCTCCCGAAGCTGTACCGGGAGCCGGTCGAACCGGGATCCGAGGATTACCAGCCCTTCCTTCACGTGGCCGAGCTATATCGCCGCGGATCTGTGCGGGCCGCGGAAAACGCCGTGCTCGCGATTCGGGACCCTTTTCTGAATAGCGGTGCGCGACTGGCACTGGATCCTCACAGTGGCGAGGAGTTGGCTCGGGTCTTGCAGTGGCGCATGCGGCGACAAAAGGAAGCCGATAACGCCGATATCCGCATCCTCCGGACCATGGCCACGTTCGCCCCCGCGTTCGGAATGCTGGGGACCCTCGTGGGCCTGGTGGGACTCCTCGGAAGTCTTGGTCAGGCAGAGCTCGATTACATCGGGGTTTCCATGGGCTTTGCGTTGATGAGCACTCTTTATGGACTCCTGGCGGCCAATCTGCTGTTTCGCCCGCTTGCGCTGAAGTTGGAGGATCGTTCGCGCCAGAACATCCTTCATCTGAACTTTCTCCTGGATGCCATCACGATGCTGTATGAACGACAGCACCCGGCGCTGATCGGGGAGTACCTGGACTCTGCACGCTCGAGCTCCGTTCGGGAAGAAGGTGACGAGCACCCTGCACGAGCACCCTCGCCCTCCATGCTCAGGATGCGGGCGTGAACCGAGCGTCCATGATACGCCGCACTCCGCGCTTCGAACACGGGCGCGGTCCAGCATCCGGTCGCCCGACGGTTTCCTCTCTTTCGGCAGGGGCGCCGCGTATCGAATTCGAGGAAACGGAAACCGAGACCGATGGGGATCCGGGTTGGACCGTCAGTTATCTCGACGTTCTACTGGTTTTGGTCACCGTATTCGCCGCACTCCTCGGAATCACCTATCTACAGACCGGCGCTTTCGAATCGGCGGTGATTTCGGAGTCCGTCCCCGAAGCCGTTCGAACGGAAGCCCATGCGGAGCCACCTGACGACACGGAGGCCTCCGAATTTCTCCTGCCGACGCATGTCGCCACCTCGGGCCTGTTCTATCCGCCTGTATCGATATCGAAAGTGGCGTCGATTGAAAGCGCAAGTCCATCTTCATCTCAGCCCGAGGACACCAGCGAGGTTCCGAGCATCGGGCCAGACTTCGCCGTGGCGGACACCGTGTCGGACCGCGAGACTGAAGTGCGGCATTCCCCGGAGTCGGTTCATCCGGTTGCGATCCCTTCGGCCCTTCAACCGTTGGCGGATTTCCTGGTCGAGCACGAGCGTCTTGGGGATCTGGACGTCCTGGTCGATCGCCACCAGCTTCGCGTCGAACTCGACAACGATATCCTCTTTTCCTCGGGAAGCGCTGATCTGAGTTCGGAAGGCACGACACTTCTCGAGGAGCTTGCCGCAGCTTTCTCGGATCCCCGTCTTCTCGTCGCCGTCGAGGGACACACGGACAACGTCCCTATCCAGACACGCCAATTCCCAAGCAACTGGGAACTGTCGTCGTTTCGAGCCACCACGGTGGCCCGAACACTGGTGACGCTTGGGGTGGCCGAACACAGGATCAAGGTTACGGGATATGCCGACACCCGGCCGAGGGCCCCGAATGACACGGCGGCGAACCGGTCTCTCAACCGCCGCGTGAGCATCGTGCTCGAATTCATCGACCCCAATACGCCGGAAGTCTGACCAGCCTCCCGTGGCGCTTCGACCCTGATCGTCCGAGGTGGAGCATCGCCCGGGGACGGGCACTGTTGGGTCCCGTCCGCGAAAGCTGGGCAACGACCCAGCGCGCAGTCTTCCAATGGAGTCCAACGCCGTCCCGGGAACCAGAGCTCCGGACCGCGTTGCTCCTGTCAGCATCCGTGCGGCAGCCATCCGCTTCCCGGCTCAGAAAAACCCCGATTCCGTGCCCCAGCGGTGGAACCCCGAAAGTCACGTCCGCTATCATGTCCCGGCAACCCGCTCGCGGCCTTGAATCAATCGATAGGCAAACCTTGCACAGCGTGCCGAGGCATCGAAGATGGATATTCCTGTGGGGCCCTGGGGGGTCGATGCGGCTACCACCCAGCAAAGGCAGGACACGGATGCAATCCGATGGCTTGGTGCCATCAGTCCCTACCCCGTCATCCTGGCCAATGCTGAAGGGGTCATCCTTCACGCAAATCTGAAGGCCTGCCGTTTGTTCGGCTACGAGGCCGAGGAACTGCTCGGCCAACCCGTCGAGATACTCGTACCCGACGCATCGAGATCCGTGCACCGGACCCATCGTCGCGCTTATTTCGCACACACCGAAGAGCGACCCATGGGGATCGGGCGCGATCTCATCGGGTGCGACAAGCATGGCCGGCTGATCCCGATCGAGGTCGCACTGGTGCCGCTGACGCTGTCCAGGACGCCTGCCGTCATGGCCACAATCGTCGACTTGACGGTGCGTAAGCATCTGGAGGGGCAATTGCGCGAAGAACGTGATCTCAATGACGCGATCATCGACGGACTACCCGGACTCTTTTACTTGTTGGACCCGAGCGGAAGGTTCATCCGCTGGAATCGGAATCTTCAGAAGGTCACTGGGCTGACCCACGCGGAAATCACAGGTATCCGTGCAACCGACCTCTTCAAAGGCAAGGATCGCCTTCGTGTCGAGGATGCCATAGAAGAAGTATTCAGAAACGGGCGCCATGAAATAGAGGCAAGCATGCGTACTGCGTCCAACGAATACATTCCCTTCCATTTCAGCGGCGTCCGAGTGCAGCTTTCCGGGCGCACATGTCTTGCGGGTTCCGGAATCGACATTTCGTCAGCCACGAAGCTACGTGCCGAACTCGAGTTTCGTGCGACGCATGACCTTTTGACCGGACTCGTAAATCGTCACCGCTTTGAGGAACTCCTGGCATCCGAAATAGAACGCGCGAAGAGGTACGGCGGATCGTTTTCGGTGTTGATGCTGGATATCGACCACTTCAAGAGGGTCAACGACCAACATGGTCACCCCGTCGGCGACCTTGTACTGAAACAGTTTGCCGAGACCTTGCGCCCGCATTTGCGCGCAACCGATACGCTGGCTCGTTGGGGTGGCGAGGAGTTCACGCTGCTCCTTGCGAGTACGCCCGCAACGGAAGCACGAGTCCTTGCGGAGAACCTTCGGGAGAGAATTGGCAATACTCGGATGCCGGTCCAGGGAAATATCACCATCAGCATCGGTGTAAGCGAATACCGTCCCCCCGAGACGCTCCACGAACTGTTAAAGCGGGTCGACGCCGCGCTCTATGAAGCCAAGGAGCTGGGGCGCGACCGGGTGGTGGAAAACTAGCCTTCTTCTCCGGGGCTCAAGGGCGTTGGGACGAGTCGTCAACGAACGCCGGCCGTTTTTCCGGAGATGCCCCGTGGACGCATGTATCGAACCAGATCTCGCGTGATGTGATCGGCCCAAAGCAGGCTACACTCCCGGGCAGTATTCTTCGAAACGGCAACGAGAGGGCCATATGCGTACGGCCGCCACCCTGATCGCCATTCTCTTGGGCATGACATGTGCGATGAACCCCTCCTTTGCGGAGGTGAAGGATCAGCTGGTCGTCCTCAACTGGCCAAGTTATCTGGACCCTGAACTCATCGAGCGCTTTGAAATCGAGCACGGTGTGACCCTGCGGGTCGTGCTTTATGAGGGCGATGACCAGCGAGATGAGATGCTCGTGGCCAGCGAGGGCGCTGGCTATGACGTGGTCCTGGTGAGCGGTAACATGCTCCCGGTCTACCTGCGAAGGGGTTGGCTGGAGATCCTGACCGAGGCACAGGTCCCGAATCTCCGCCATGTCGCGGGCCGCTGGCGGACCGCATTTGAGGCCGCCGACGGATTCGCAGCCCCCTATACATGGGGCACGCTGGGAATCGGTTATCGGGAAGACCTCATCCCGGAACCCATCGAGTCCTGGATGCAGCTTTTCCGGCCGGTGCCCGAACTCCAGAACCGTATCGCCATGCTGCGCCACAATCGGGACCTGGTGGGAATGGCACTCAAGGCCCTGGGGCATTCCGCCAACAGCATGGATCCCGCCGAACTGGACAGTGCGCTGGCGCTTCTGCTGGAACAGAGGCCCCACGTGCGCACCTACGGGTACATCGCACTTACGTCGGAGTCCGCCATGGTTCGCGGTGAGATCGCCGCCGCAATGATGTTCAACGGCGATGCCCTGATGCTGCAGGAGCACGAGCCTCGAATTCGTTTCGTGGTTCCTTCGGAAGGAGGCAATCTCTGGGTGGATTATTTTGTTGTCATGAGCCGCTCGCCCCGAAAGGAGCTCGCTTTCGCGTTCATCGATTTCATGAATCAACCGGACAATGCAGCACAGGCGGCGCAGTACGTTCATTTTGCCACGACCAATGACGCTGCCAAAAACCTGCTCCCGGAAGAGTTTTTATCCAATTCCGTGGTTTATCCTACACAAGAGGTCATTGACCGCTCGGAGTTCTCCACGCCGCTGCCTCCCAAGATCATCGGTCGTTACAACAGTATTGCCGCCAGTGTTCTTTATTAGGTAAGCCGGATTGAAACTACCCACGAAAATTTTGCTCCTCATCACCCCGCTAGTCGTGCTTCCGATCATCTTCATCGGGATCGCGGCGATTCACCTGATCGAAGATGCGGCCCGCACCCGGGCGGACGATTCGACCGCGGCTCTCGTGCAGCAGTTGGAGCAAGCACTCCGTGACGCGGTGAATTCTGCAAAAGCCAACCTGGAACTCTTCGCGCAGTCGGATCTCCTGCACCGGTACATTCTCACCGAGGACGAGGCGGTGCGTTATTCGCTACTGCAACCGCCCCTGCTGCGACAGTTCGCGAGCTATCGAAATGCGTATCCGGAATACTACGACGTTCGCCTGTTGACCGTGAACGGCGAGGAAGACACCCGGAGCACGCTGCGCCCCTCCTCGGGAACCATCGAACGGGTCCTGGCCGATTCTTTCATCAAAGAACTGGCGAAGATGGATGCCTTGACCCACCATCGTATCGTGTACGACCCCGAGTTCGACAGACTCGTTCTGCTCGCCGCGAGAAAGCTGCTCCTGCGGGATCCTCTCATGGACCCCACCATCCTCGCACCGCTGGTGGAGCGCGGATACCTGATCGTCAGCATCGACCTCCAGCCCCTACTCCACGAGATCTCCTCATCCTTGCCCGAACCCGTCGAGCTTTTTCTCTTCGATAGCGAAGGTCGTCCCCTACCCATCGCGGGCTTTGCTGGCAGGGAAACCGTTTTACCGATGCATGAGAACGTCAAGGTGCTGACCTCGGAACCGCATGGCGGACCTGCTCTCGTGAAGGATGGCGAGGGTTCCGCGGTCGTGCGCAGCCTGCAACCGTATGACTCGTGGTTCTTCCTGGCGAGCTATTCGATGTCGAATGTCCAGGCCGCGACGCGCCTTCTGGGCGTACAGGTCGCTCTCGTCACACTGCTGGTGGGCGCTTTGGCGGTCGCGCTTCTTTATTCAGTCCTTCGGTTTATCCTCGTGCGACCCTTGAAGCAGCTGGCGCTCGCCGCACGGGCGATTGGCGATGGAAATCTGGACCATTCCATCGACGTATCCTCGAAAGACGAAGTCGGACTTTTGGCCAGCACCTTCCGGGAGATGAGTCAGAAATTGCAGGAATCGAGCCGGCAGATCAGTTTTCTCGCGTATCACGACGCCTTGACGGGGCTCCCCAACCGGGTGATGTTCAGGGAGTTTCTTGTTCACTCGCTCGCGCACGCAAAGCGCAACAGTGAGCGGCTTGCCGTGCTGTTTCTCGATATCGACAATTTCAAGAAAGTCAATGATGCGGTTGGCCATCCTGCGGGCGACGAACTTCTGAAACGCTGGGCGCTGCAGATCGTTCAATGCCTCAGAGAGGAAGACTTCGTATCGCGGGCGAACGTGGCTCGGCTCGGAGGCGATGAATTCCTGATCTTGCTGAACGAAATACAGACACCCTATGACGCGGGCAAAGTGGCAACTCGGATCAGCATGCCGTTCATGGAACCCGTACGGCTCGTGGGCCAGGAATTTCACGTCACCTCCAGTATCGGTATCAGCACCTTTCCGGAAGATGGCGAAGACGCCGACATCCTCCTTCGAAACGCCGACGCTGCGATGTACCATGCGAAAAGGCTGGGGAAGAACGGGTTTCAATTCTTCAGTCAGGGACTGAATGACGCCATTGTGGAAAGGGTCGACCTCGAGGCGAAGCTGCGTCCGGCGCTCGAACGCGGGGAATTCATGCTGTATTACCAACCGCAGGTGAGCCTCGAGACTGGGGAGATCCTGGGGCTCGAGGCCCTGTTGCGGTGGAATCAGCCGGAGCTGGGTATGATCTCTCCCGATCGATTCGTTCCGCTGGCCGAGGAAAACGGATTGATCGTTCCCATTGGGCTTTGGGTTTTGGATACCGTGTGTGCCCAGATCGCCGATTGGCAGCGAAGAGGCCTGGGGCCGGTGCCCGTTTCGTTCAATGTTTCCGCTACCCAGATCAACGGCTCGGGTTTGCCGGAGGCGCTCGAATCGGCGTTGGAAAAGTATCGCTTGTCGCCTAGCCTGCTCGAACTCGAGCTCACGGAAACGACTTTCATGCACGCCCAGGAACAGGCCATCGCTCTGCTCGCGAAGGTGAAGTCGCTTGGAGTGGCAATCGCGCTGGATGACTTCGGGACGGGCTATTCCTCGCTGAGCCATCTGCGTCGTTTCGCTATCGATCGACTGAAGATCGACCGCAGCTTCGTCGCCGATATAACGACTGACCCGGATGATGCGGCGATCGTCGCGGGCGTTGTCGCACTGGCTCACAGCCTTGGACTCGAGGTCATTGCGGAGGGCGTGGAAACCGTTGCGCAGAAGGAATTCCTGCTGCAGCATGGCTGCGTCAGCGCACAAGGCTACCTCATGTTTCACCCCGAACCGGGGCCTGTGGTCGAGCGGCTCCTCCGGAGCGCCGCTCCAGTCCGCCGTTGATCACGGTTCGGAGATCCGAAGGGATGGGGCGGTGGGGCATGCGGAGGGTATCCAGTTTCGCGGCCCGCGCGCGCACCGCCACCGACCGGCGATACTGCTAGACCGCCAGAGCGGTCTACCCTATTGTAATGGCGTGTTGACGGGCCAGGTCCAGCGTGGTTGCCACGATTCGAGCAGACCTCGACAGACACTCCAAAGGGGGACTGGATGATTGAATTCGCGCAGGAACAGCCCCCGCAACGGGATGCCAAGATCCTTTTGGCGGACGATGATCCCCGATTGCTGGAAAGCCTGCGCCAGTTGTTGTCGATCCATGATTATGACGTCGAGGTCGCACTTGGCGGCAGAGAGGCGATCGCGATGCTCGTGCAGGGGCACTACGATCTTCTGCTTCTCGATCTGAGCATGCCAGAGGTCGATGGCCATGATGTCATGAGGGCCATGCGGGAACACAACATTACGACCATGACCATCGTGGTGAGTGGCAATACATCCATCGATGGCATCAGGACGGCTCTCCGCGACGGCGCTTACGACTATCTGAAAAAGCCTTACGTTCCAGAGGAACTCCTGGCGACGGTCCATAACGCGGTGCGAAAGAAAAGACTCGAGGACAGCCATCATGTCATTCAAGTCCGACTTAATCGCTCAGAACGCCTGCACAGACTCATCGTCAATCATTCACCGGATATCGTTTACATTCTGGACCAGAATGGCTGCTTCAGCTTCCTCAACACCAGCGTAACGAAGCTGCTTGGATACCTGCCCGACGAGCTTCAGGGCAGATCCCTGCTGGATATCCTGGAGGAAGACGAGCAGGAAAAGGGGCGGTACTTTCTCGAACAGGCTCAGAAACCCTGCGACGAAAGCCGCATGCTTCAGGTCGCGCTTCGGCCGAGAGTTCCCGGACGTTCCCGACGGTACTTCGAGATCGTCATCTGGCCGATGCAAGAGGATGAACAGCCTTATCAGGACAGAGTGCGCTTTCATACCTACGGGACTGCGCGTGACGTCACCGAACGTGTAGAGGCCGAGGCATTCATCAGTTTTCAAGCCTACCACGACCTGCTGACCCGCCTTCCCAATCGAGCGCTCTTCAAGGACCGCCTCAGTATCGCGCTTACCCAGGCGGAACGGGAGGGTCATCAACTTGCGGTGATGTTCATTGATCTTGATCGTTTCAAGGTCATCAATGATTCCATGGGGCATACCATAGGAGACCGTGTTCTCCAGGCGGTCGCCGAGCGGCTCCTGAGTTGCGTGCGCAAGGGCGATACCCTCTGTCGTTTCGGCGGTGACGAGTTCACCTTGCTGCTGCCGGAAGTCCGTGACCTCGAGTCGGCGGCACAGGTGGCCAACAAGATACTCGCCAGCGTCCGTGTTCCCTTCAACCTGGACGGTCACGAGATCTTTCTCGGCGCGAGTATCGGCATCGCGATGTTCCCGGCGGCGGGGGCGACGCTGGACTCGCTGATCAAGAACGCCGATATCGCGATGTATCGTGTCAAGAATACCGGGCGCGATGGCTTTCATCTCTTCACGCCCGACATGGAAGGAGGTACGCATCGACTGCAACTGGAACAGGATATGCACCGGGGGTTGGCCAATCACGAATTTGCCGTCGTCTATCAGGCTCAGATTCAGGCTGGTTCTGGAAAATGGATCGGGGTGGAAGCACTTTCGCGTTGGGACCACCCCAGGCTCGGCCGGCTCGACCCGTCCGAGTTCATTTCCATCGCTGAGGAAAGCCGATTGATCGTGGGGCTGGATCGAAGGACCCTGCTGCAAGCCGTAAGCGATCTGAGCCGTTTCCGGGAGGAGCACGGGTCGGATCTGCAACTCTCGGTCAACGTGTCCCCGATCGCGGTTTCGCGAGAGGATTTCGTCGATAGCGTTCTCGACACCCTGGCCGAGAAGAACTTTCCCACGCGCCTCCTTGAGATCGAAATCACCGAGAATCTCCTGCTCAGTGACCGTCAGGATGTCATCGACAAGCTGAAGCGGCTCAGCGCGGCGGGCATCCGTATTGCGATCGACGACTTCGGCACAGGGTATTCCTCACTCAGTTACCTGCAGAAGCTTCCGATCGACACGCTGAAGATCGACCGCAGCTTTACCCGTCATCTCCGTGGTCGGGAAGACGGAGCCTGCATCGTGAACGCAATCGTCGCCATGGCCCAGGGCCTGAACATGGGAATTGTCGTAGAGGGGGTGGAAACGCTTGCACAACTCGAACATCTCCGTGAGGTCGGGTGCACGGTGATCCAGGGGTTTCTCTATGGGGAGCCGGACACGCTGGAGCAGGTCCGGAAAAATCTCAGCGCGCTTAAGCTGGAGGCGCCTGGCGTCGTCCTTTAGCGGTTTCGTCGATGAATGGAAGCTGCATCCGGCACCCCGCTGTGACTGGCCTGATTCGGTTGGCCGAGTTGCCAACGAACCGGTATCCTTATCCCTGTCGGGGGAATGAGCACAGTACCCATACAGGGCATGCCAGCAATGCGAGCAGAGCGCGCGTCGGACGCCAGCGATGACATCCGTTACCGGGGGGGCGGAAACGGAATGCGGCCGCCCGGCCAGCCCGAGATCGTGGCAATCACGAGCGGCAAGGGCGGAGTTGGCAAGTCCAGCCTGGCGGTAAATCTTGGCATCACGCTCGCACGTTCGGGACATCGGGTATGCATTCTCGATGCCGACACGGGCCTTGCCAATGTCAACATTCTCCTGGGTCTGCG
>Ga0207796_1000574_pt1 | contig 14338 bp, 9 predicted proteins | sample Pon1CUnioCityCA_6_FD_187274 | JGI IMG/M metagenome (GOLD analysis project Ga0207796, IMG submission 187274) | Marine sediment microbial community from Union City, CA, USA - Pond 1C Sediment 1 (SPAdes) | ecosystem: Environmental > Aquatic > Marine > Intertidal zone > Salt pond sediment ...
GGAGACCGGGAGGATGCTTGAGGCCCTCTCCCCGGTCGAGCGAAATATCCTGATCGATCGGGGCCAGCTGGTGGATATGGACAGCCGCGAGAGAAGCTTAGTGATCGTGAGAACGCTGGTGGACATCGCCATTCGCGAGCGCGTCCTGGACCCGCGGAAGCCGGTCGTTGTGGTCTACTTCGCGCCGCCTTTCTTCCCTCCCATTCGCGGCGAGCGGGACTCTCGGCTGAGCCAGGCCATCGCGGCTGAGGTGGATGAAGGATGCTACGGGGAAATCCGTGTCAGAGGCTTCTACCCCTACGTCTCCGAGATGAGCTTCCTCCGGGTGGACGATGCGGTCTACGATAGCCTGCCCGTGCTCAAGGCCAACTTCCCCCTGTGGCAGGATTGCGGCGAAGGCGTGTCTGAGGATGTGAGGAACCAGACCTTCAGCGTGCCCTTCGAACTGATCCGGGAACTGGATTGTGATGTGGCCAACATCGGGCCCTGGGGCCGGGAGGCCCACGGCAGGGGCGAGCGCGTCCATATGCCCTACAGCTTCGAGACGATGCCCGAGTTGATCCACAACGTGATTCTGAGACTACTGGATGGAATGAATACCTGACAGGAGACATGATGACACCGAAAGAGACACGAGAGGCTTCCTCCGCGAAGCGCAATCCATGGCAGGCGCCGCACCTGGTCACCGAGCTGCCCGGGCCGAAAGCACGGGCATTGATCGAGACGGACAAGGCGTTCGTCTCCCCCTCGCTTCCGCGCGCCTTCTCGCTGGTCGCCGACAGCGCCCTCGGGTGCACGGTGAAGGACGTGGACGGGAATCGTCTGCTCGACTTCGCCGCAGGCATCGCCGTCTGTTCCACCGGGCACTGCCACCCGCGCGTGGTCACCGCGATACAGGAGCAGGCCGCTCAATTGATCCACATATCGGCTGACTTCTACTATCCGCTCTACGTCGACACCGCTAAGCGGTTGGCGGGGATCGCCCCCGACTCCGAGGATTGGCGGGTCTTTCTCACCAACTCCGGCACCGAGGCGGTTGAGGGCGCGCTGAAGCTGGCCCGCTACGCCACCGGCGGCCACCGCTTCATCGGCTTCCTGGGGGCCTTTCACGGCCGGTCGATGGGCGCTATCTCGCTGACGGCCAGCAAGCCGCAATACCATCGTGGCTTCGGCTCGCTGCTCGCCGATGTGACGCACGTGCCCTACGGCAAGTGTCTTGATTGTCACTACAATCTGACATATCCGGACTGCGACCTAGCGTGTGTGGACTTCATTGAGAAAGAGATCTTCAAGCGCATCGCGCCCCCGGAGGACGTGGCGGCGATCGTGGTGGAGCCGGTGCAGGGAGAGGGAGGCTACGTGGTGCCGCCGCCAACATGGCTGCCCGCGCTTCGCGACCTCTGCGACCGTCACGGCATCCTCCTCATCGCTGACGAGATCCAGAGCGGGATGGGACGCACGGGCAAGATGTTTGCCTTTGAGCATTTTGAGGGCAACGATGGCCCGGTCGTGCCGGATATCATCACTGTGGCCAAAGGCATTGCCTCGGGAATGCCCCTCGGGGCCTTCATCGCCAGGGACGACCTGATGATCTGGGACAAGGGCGCCCACGGGACTACCTTCGGGGGCAATCCAGTTGCGTGTGCGGCAGCGCTGGAGACCATCGACTTGCTGGAGGAGTCGTTAATGGAGAACGCGGCTCATATGGGCGACCACGTGATGGAGCGGCTGGAAACGCTGAAGAACGAGTACGACGCGCTGATCGACGTGCGAGGGTTGGGTCTAATGATCGGCTTGGAGTTCGAGACTGCCGAGCTGGCCCAGGCCGTGGTCAAGAGTTGTTTCCAGCGTGGTCTCATCGTTCTGGGATGCGGGGACAAGTCGGTTCGGCTCTCTCCGCCGTTGGTCGTGGGCCGCGACGAGATCGACGTGATGCTGGGGATCCTGGAGGGGGCGCTGACCGAGGTGGCCTATGCCGGATAAGCTGATGGGGATGGAGGACGCCATCGCGACCCACGTCCACGACGGCGACACGGTCGCCATTGAGGGGTTTACGTCTTGCATCTGCTTCGCCGCTGCCCACGAGATCATGCGCCAGCGCCGTCGCGATCTCACGCTGTGCCGTATGACGCCCGACCTGATCTATGATCAGATGATCGCCGCTGGGTGTGCGCGCAGGATGGTCTTCTCCTACCTGGGGAACCCGGGGGTCGGCTCACTGTACTGTGTGCGGCGCGCGGTCGAGGATGGCATCCCCCGTCCCATCGAGCTGGAGGAGTACTCCCACTTTGGCATGGTGGGCCGGTACACGGCCGGTGCGTACCGCTTGCCCTTCTTCCCGCTCCGCTCGTACAAGGGCAGCGATCTACCACGCGTCAATGCTCGTATCAGCTACGTGAAGAGTCCTTACGGCGATGAGGACATCGCCGTCGTACCGCCGCTCAATCCGGATGTGGCGATTGTTCATGCCTCGCGCGCCGATCGGCAGGGCAACACCCAGCTGTGGGGGCTGCTCGGTGTGCAGAAGGAGGTCGCGTTCGCCGCCGAACGTGTCGTGGTCGTGGTGGAGGAGATCGTGGACGAGGACGTGATCCGTTCCGATCCTAACCGCACCGTGATACCGGATCTGGTGGTGGACGCGGTGGTCCACGAGCCCTACGGGGCTCATCCTTCCTACGTCCAGGGTTACTACGACCGGGACAACGCGTTCTATCTGCGCTGGTACGAGATCAGTAAGGACCCGGCGTCGACCGAGGCCTGGCTCGACGAATGGGTCTACGGTGTGCGGAACCGGTCTGAGTACGTGGAGAAGATGGGCGTGGAGATGGTTCAACAGCTGCGACCCGGGGATGCGTGGGCGGAGGCTGTGAACTACGGGGCGTATGATGGCTGAGCACAGAGGCTGCAACCGTAGAGGACATCAAGGACTCGGAGGAAGGTGAGGTGGATGTCACAAGACTACACGCCGTCTGAGATGATGATCGTCACGGCAGCGCGGGCGCTGAAGGGTGTGCGCACGGTGTTCGTCGGCGTTGGACTGCCCAACAGCGCCTGCAACCTCGCGCGGCGGACCGTGGCGCCGGACCTGGAGTTGATCTACGAGAGCGGCATCTACGGCGCCCGACCAGCCCGCCTTCCACTCTCCATCGGAGATCCAACGCTGATCAGTGGAGCGAGATCGATCTGTTCGATGGTCGACCTCTTCGGGCTCTACCTGCAGGGCGGGCGGGTCGAGGTTGCTTTCCTGGGTGGCGCTCAGATCGATCGCTTTGGCAATCTGAACACGACGGTGATCGGCGATTGGGAGCATCCTGAGGTGCGCCTGCCGGGCAGCGGGGGGGCGTGCGAGATCGCGACGAATGCCCAGAGGATCTTCGTCATTATGCGGCTCAAGCGCCGGGCCTTCGTGGAGAAGCTCCATTTTCGCACCAGTCCCGGTCACCTGGACGAAAGCGGGGATAGGCGTCGGCTGGGGCTGCCCGGCGCCGGTCCTCAGCTGATCGTCACCGACAAATGCGTCTTCCGCTTCGACGAAGAGATGCGGGAGATGACCTTGGAGAGCCTCTATCCTGGTGTGTCCCTGTCTGAGGTGGAGGAGAACGTGGGCTGGGACCTGCGTGTGGCACCAGATCTACAGCAGGCCCATTCTCCCGCGCGGGGGGAACTGCGGCTCCTGCGCGAGGACCTCGATCCCCAGGGTCTCTATCGCTAGGCAATCTGCTGAGCGCTCTCTTCTGAGACCTGGTTCCACTACGACACAGAGATGCACAAAGCCGAGGTAAAGATGGATGGGGAGAAAACCTCATATCGCATAGCTTCTTGTTACAGACGTACCGCTCTTGTTGCGGTATCCTAGGAGGTGTCGATTGTACGAGCCTAAGCCGTATCGTCTTATCCCTTTGTGGCAGGACGTGGAAGAGGAGCAGTGGAACAACTGGCGCTGGCAGGTTGCTAACCGTATCACAACCGTCGATGAGCTGGACCAAGTCATCCGCCTGACGGACGATGAGAAGCAGGTCATCGAGCGGTCACTGAACACATTGCGCATGGCCATCACGCCCTATTACGCCAGCCTGATGGATCCCGACGATTCTGCCTGTCCGATTCGCATGCGGGCGGTGCCCACAATCGGAGAGACCGACGTCAGGCCCGAGGATGAAGTCGACCCGCTGGCCGAGGACGTCGACTCACCCGTGCCCGGGATCACCCATCGCTATCCCGACAGGGTGTTGTTCTTGGTCACCGACCAGTGCTCGATGTACTGCCGTCACTGCACTCGACGGCGCATGGCGGGGGAAACAGACCGTGCGCTGCCGCAGTCGCGCATTGATGAGATGATTGCGTACGTGCGTGAAGCCCAGGGCGTCCGTGACGTCCTGCTGAGCGGCGGCGATCCACTCACTCTGTCGACGGACCGCCTGGAGTACATCGTGGCTCAGCTCCACGAGATCCCTCACGTGGAGATCGTGCGTTATGGCTCGGCGGCCCCGGTGGTCATGCCGCAGCGGATCACGGACGAGCTCGTGGCCATGATGAAGAAGTATCAGCCGGCCTGGCTCAACACCCACTTCAACCATCCCAGAGAGGTGACGCCAGCATCCCGTCGAGCTTTGGCCAAGCTAGCGGACAATGGCATCGTCCTGGGCAATCAGTCGGTGCTATTGAGGGGTCTCAACGACTGTCCCATCATCATGAAGGAATTGGTGCAACGCCTGGTACACAACCGCGTGCGACCTTACTACATCTACCAGTGCGATCTGTCGCAGGGCATCGGACACTTCCGCACGTCGATCGGCAAGGGGATCGAGATCATGGAGCACCTGTGGGGTCACACCAGCGGGTTTGCAGTGCCCCGCTACGTGAAGGACGTCGGCGGTGGTGTGGGCAAGACGCCTATTGATCCCTGCTACATCATGAGCCGCAGCGACCGCATCGTGATCTTCAGGAACTACGAGGGCGTCATCGGTCGCTATGTGGAGCCCGAGGACGCTGGTTGGGGTGGGTGTCCCGAGGCGTGCCAGATATGCGAGGATCGCCGGGAGCGCGGCCTTGACGAGCCCGAGGTGGGCCTGGCGCGACTCTTCAGCGGCAAGGCAAGCACTCTCGAACCGGATCATCTTGACCGGCACGATAGAAACGAGGAAGCGAGAAAGAGGAGGCAGCATGCGTGATGTTGTGATTGCCTCGGCGGTGCGGACGCCAATCGGCAAGTTTGGAAGCGCCTTCAAGGATGTGTCGGCTGCGGAACTGGGGCGCATTGTGGCCAAGGCGTCGCTGAAGCGAGCTGAGTTGGCACCTGAGGATGTTGACGAGATCATCGTGGGCCACGCTCGCCAGGCTGGCAATGGGCCTAATCTGGCCCGACAGGTGGGTTTCTACGCTGGCCTACCCGTCGACCGCCCCGCCTACACCGTCAACAAGGCCTGCGCCAGCGGGATGAAAGCTATCACTCTCGCCTACCAGTCCATCGTCACCGGTGAGAATGAGATTGTCCTGGTCGGGGGCGTGGAGCAGATGTCTCAGATTCCCTATCTGCTGACGAAGGCCCGTTGGGGTTACCGGCTGGGTGGCGACGAGCTGGTGGACGCCATGCACCGGGACGGCTACGAGTGCCCGCTGGCGGAGATGATGATGGGCCGCACGGCCGAGGTGCTGGTGGAGGAGTACGGCATCGGCCGCGAGGAACAGGATCGGTTTGCCCTGGAGAGCCATCGGAAGGCCGTGCGTGCTTGGGAGGAGGGGCATTTCCAGGCCGAGGTGGTGCCAGTGGAGGCGCCCGCTCGGAAGGGGAAGACCTTGCTGGTCGAACAGGATGAGCGACCGCGTCCCAACACCACCATGGAGAAGCTTTCGCGCCTATCTCCCGTTTTCAAGGAGGGCGGCACCGTCACGGCCGGAAACAGCAGCGGCATCACCGACGGCGCGGCTGCGGTCGTCGTTATGGCGGCCGACCGGGCTCAAGCGTTGGGAATCGAGCCCATGGCCCGCATTGAGGCCTTCGCCAGCGCCGGGGTGCATCCCCGCCGCATGGGCATGGGACCGGTGCCCGCCACTCGAAAGGTGATGAGGAAGACCGGGCTGTCGCTGGACGACATCGATCTGATCGAGCTGAACGAGGCTTTCGCTGCCCAGGTGCTGGCCGTGGAGCGCGAGCTGGACTGGGACGTCGAGCGACGGAACGTCCATGGCGGAGCCATCGCGCTGGGGCACCCCACTGGTTGTACCGGCACGCGCATCGTCGTTAGCTTGCTTCACGCGATGCGCCAGCGGGAGGCGAAGATTGGCCTCGCCACGCTTTGTGTGAGCGGTGGTCTGGGGATGGCGCTGCTGGTGAAAAGATGATGATGAACGATCAATCCACACAGCCGACTAACACGTCCTCCTACGCCCACCCAGTCGGGCGCGTGTTCTACCGACGGGCCCACCATGCACGTCCCATGGTCGACCGCGGCGAGGGCGTCTACCTCTACGATACCCAGGGCCGCCGCTACCTAGACGCGTCGGGCGGCGCTATTGTGGTCAACGTGGGGCACGGCGTGCGCGAGATAGCGGAGACGGTGGGCGATCAAGCTGCTCGGATCGCCTACGCCCACCCCACTGCTTTCACCAGCGGCCCGACGGAGGCCTATGCTGCGGCGCTGGCCGAGGTGGTGGGGTTGCCTGATCCTCGTTTCTTCTTTCTTAGCAGCGGGTCCGAGGCGGTGGAGACGGCCATCAAACTGGCTCGACAGGTCCAGTTGGAGCGTGGACGCTCTGGACGGTATCTCGTTATCTCCCGCTGGCAGTCCTACCACGGCACGACGCTAGGTGCGCTCGCGGTCGCCGGCAAGCCGAAGATGCGTCGTCCTTTCGAACCTATGCTGGCCGACGTGCCGCACATCCCGCCACCGTATTGCTATCGCTGTCCTTTTGGTCTATCATATGCCCATTGCGAACTGCGCTGTGCCACCGCTCTGGAACGGGAGATCAAGCGGGTCGGCGCCGACAACGTGGCGGCCTTCATCGCTGAACCGGTGAGCGGCGCTACGCTTGGCGCAGTCGTGCCACCGCAGGGCTACTGGCGCCGGGTTAGGGCAATCTGCAGTCGTCACGATGTCCTTCTGATCGCCGATGAGGTAATGACGGGGTTTGGACGTACAGGCCGTTGGTTCGCGCTGCAGCACTGGGATGTGGTACCCGACGTGGTGGCCATGAGCAAGGGCACAGCCGGTGGCTATGTCCCTCTGGCAGTGACGGCGGCGCGGGGCGAGCTGGTCGAGGCCATTGTGGACGGAAGCGGCGATTTCGTCCACGGGGGCACGTTCTCTCACCACCCGGTGACTACGGCCGCCGGACTAGCGACGCTGCGCTACCTGCAGGAACATGATCTGGTGTCGGCGGCGGCGCGGAAAGGGGAGATCCTGGAGCGGAAACTGCGAGACGGCCTAGGGGATTTGACCAGCGTGGGCGATATCCGCGGCATCGGACTGATGTGGGGCGTGGAACTCGTCGCCGACCGAGGGAGCAAGACCCCTTTCCCCCCCGAGGCGCACATCGCTCGGGAGGTGGCGGATGCTGCCTTTGAGCGTGGCTTGATCGTCTATCCCAGCGGGGGCTGCGTCGATGGTACCGCTGGAGATCACCTGACCCTGGGCCCGCCCTTTGTCATCACTGAGACACAGATGGACGAGCTGGTGGATTTGCTGCGGCGGTCCATCGAGGCAGTCGTAGGGCAGACCGCACCGTCGCCGATAGGTCGCCCTCCGCAAGCCTTGAGGCGGTAGACAAAGCCCTCGATGTCCTCGTCTCGGGAAAGCAAATCTGTGGCGCCTGCATCAGGCGCCACTTCAGTTCAGCCTCAGATTGGTCGAGACCGCACCTGATGAGACGATGAGCACCGTCGACCGACTCCAAGCGCTGACCGATCAACCGATCCACCAGTGCTACCATTGCCACAAATGTAGGGCCGGGTGTCCGGTCCTGCCCGCCCTGGACTACGGTCCAGATCGTATGCTGCGCATGCTCCAGCTCGGACACTGGGAGCGCGTCCTCTCTAGCCGCGACATCTGGCTCTGCCTGGGCTGTGAGATGTGCGGCGCCCACTGCCCCAATGGCATCGATGTCGGCGAGGTGATGATCGCGCTGCGGGAGCTGGCAGCCGAGGAGGGGTATCGGTGCGAGGACTGCTCTAAGCTCCGCGACAAGCTCCGCGACAAGCTCCGCGACAAGCTCCGCGAAGGTGTGGACCTGGAGCTGTCCGAGCAACCCTCTGAGACGGTCGCGGAGATGGTCGACGACCGTCTGTGTGTCGGTGCCAAGCGGCTGAACCGGCTGAGCGAGACCATCGCCGGCAGCCACAGCGTCAGCGGTGATGAGAACAGCGCACGGCTGATCTGGAGTCAGGATCTGGAACGTGTTCCCGAGGGACTAGCGGGCCGGCCGGGCGCCGATCTGGTCTACTTCGTCGGCTGCGTAGGCGCCTTCTTCCCCCAGAGCTGCGGCGTTCCGCAGGCGCTGACGCGGGTTCTTGGGGCAGCAGAGATCGACTTCACCACGCTGGGGGGCGACGAGTGGTGCTGTGGATATCCGCTCTTGGCGCTGGGAGAGGGCGATAGAGCCGACCTGCTGGCTCGACATAACGTTGCTGAGTTGAAGTCGCTGGAGGCTAGGCAGCTGGTCACCACGTGTCCCTCCTGTTACCACATGTGGAAGCATATCTACCCCAGCCTCTTGGGTCGAGAGCTGGGCGTGGACGTGCTGCACGCCACGGAGCTATTGGCTTCGCTGATCGACGCTGGGAGGCTGCCCATGGGGGAGCTCTCGTTGCAGGTCACCTATCATGATCCACGCGATCTAGGGCGCAAGAGCGGCGTCTACGAGGCGCCCCGGAAGGTGCTCCAGAGCATCCCAGGTGTCACGCTGGTGGAGATGAGCGGCTCAGGGCAGACCTCCGAGTGCTGCGGGGGCGGGGGAAACGTGGAGAGCTTCGACCCTGACACTGTCTCGCTGGTGGCTTACCATCGCGTCGATCGTGCCTGCGAGGTGGGGGCGGATATGATCGTCTCCGCCTGCCAGCAATGTGAGCGGACGTTGATGGGCGCCGTGCGGAGACACCGAGAGGCGCGGCGGGCGCGCATGCGTGTGGTAGACGTGGGGGAGCTGGTGTGGAAGGCCGTGGATCGCGGGGGTAAGACGGAACGAGTCGACGCTCTCACCGAGATGGAGGCGTAGCTGCGTGGCCCGGATCGGCGTCTTCGTCTGTCACTGCGGCCTCAACATCGCCAGTACCGTGGACGTGGACCGCGTTGTAGAGGCGATCCGCGGTTATCCCGGCGTGGCTTTCGCCGCTGACTACACCTACATGTGCTCTGATCCCGGCCAGGATCTGATCAGGACGTCGATCCGCGACCACGGTCTAGACGGTGTGGTGGTGGCCGCCTGCTCGCCAGCGATGCACGAAGCGACCTTCCGCAAGGCGGCCCGGGTTGCGGGGCTGAACCCGTACCAGGTCGAGGTAGCTAACATCCGTGAGCAGGTCTCGTGGCCGCACCGTGGTGCCCCAAAGGAAGCCACGCGGAAGGCGGTGGAGATCGTACGTGCCCTGGTGGAGAAGGTACGGCGGGACGAGGCCCTGGAGCCGCTGACGGTGCCGGTGACGAAGCGGGCGCTGGTGGTAGGCGGGGGCATCGCAGGGCTGACGGCAGCTGTCATCGTGGCCGACGGCGGCTACCCCGTGGTGCTCGTCGAGCGCTCCGATCACGTGGGCGGGAAGGTGGCGCAGCTCTCATCGCTCTACTTGGATGGCGGTGAGAGCGCGCGGTTGCTCCAGGGGCGCATCGAGGCGGTGACGCACCATCCTCGCATCGAGGTGCTGACAGAGGCGGAGGTGGTGGGGTTCGAGGGATATGTGGGCAACTTCAGAGTCGAGGTCGACACAGCTGGAGACGCCCAGGCCGGCGATGCGGTGAGCGGACCAGGATCGGGGATGAGGCCGCCGACCGCGTATGACGTGGGGGCCGTCGTGCTAGCTACCGGCTTCGACCTCTACGCCAAGGAGAGGCTGCCCGAGTATGGCGGCGGGCGGTATCCCAACGTCGTGAGCAGCCTGACGTTCGAGCGCATGCTAGAAGAAGGGGAGATTCGTCGTCCTTCCGACGGCCGTGTGGCGCGGGAGGTGGTCTGGATCCAGTGCGCCGGCTCTCGATCGCCGGAGCACCACCGCCCCTACTGTTCCAAGATTTGCTGCATGTGCGCGGCGAAGCAGACCATAGCCTACCGAGAGAGGGTGCCGGAGGGGCAGGCGTACGTCTTCTACATCGACATTCGTTCGCAGGGACGAGGATACGACGAATTCGTCCAAAGCGCCATGGAGGACTTCGGCGTGGTCTATCTGCGGGGAAAGGTGTCGAGGGTGGTGGAGCGGGACGGCAAGCTGGAGGTGTGGGGTGTCGACACGCTGACCGGGCGCTCGGTTCGTCTGGCAGCCGACTTGGTAGTGCTGATGTTGGCCGCGGTGCCCAGTGCAGGGAGCGAGCAGCTGGCCCAGCTGCTGCGCGTGGGGTGCGACGAGAACGGTTTCTTTGCCGAAGCGCACCCGAAGCTACAGCCCGTGGAGAGCCTGACAGCCGGAGTCTACCTGGCTGGCGCCGGCCAGTTTCCCAAGGATATCCCGGAGAGTGTGGCGCAGGCGTCGGGGGCGGCTTCCAAGGTGCTGAAGCTCTTCGCCCAGGAGAAACTGGCCTCAGAGCCGTCGGTGGCAGTGGTGGATGAGAGCCTATGCGCGAGATGTGGATTGTGCGTGCAGGCCTGTCCCTATGAGGCGCGGGAGCTGGGTGTTTGGAGGAAGGTGGCGACGGTAAACGAGGCGCTCTGCCAGGGATGCGGGGCTTGCGCCGTGGTGTGCCGGAACAAGGCAACCACGGTGCGGAACCTCACCACCGAGCAAGTTCTGGCGATGGTGGAGGCGATCCTGTGAGCCGCTGGATGGGCCATCCACCGGGAACGTCTGGAAAACACGCCTCGGTGCTCGCCGTTGCTGGTGGACTCGTAGGAATTACGACAGCCCTTCACCTGGCCGAGTGGGGGGCCGAGGTGACCTTGGTGGAGAGGGCATCGAATATGGGGGGCGCGTTTCTGCATCTGGACCACACATTCACCACGGACAGCTGTGGTTTCTGCCTGGCGTTACCGCGCCAGCCGTCGTTGTACCCGACGATCGCCACGGAGGACCATCCACGCATCACGCCTATGACGCACAGCACGCTGACAGGGCTGCGCGGCGAGGTGGGCCGCTTCACGGCCACCCTGCGGCACGCCCCGCGCTACGTCGATCCAGAGCGCTGCAATAGCTGCGGTAGATGCGCCGAGGCCTGCACAGTCATGCGCTCCCGAGTGCATCGGATCGCCCAACCCTCCTGGGGGCGCTTCCTGCAAGAAGACCCGCTGCGGCGGAAGGCGATCTACCCGCCGGTTCCACGAGCTGTCCCCACCGCCTATACCATCGATTCCGACGTGTGTACTCGCTGCGGCGCATGCGTGCAGGTCTGTCCGCACGGTGCCATTGATCTCGGCGCAACGGGCCGAGAGGATGCGATGAGGGTAGAGGCCGTCGTGCTGGCCCCGGGGTCCGCGACGTTTGACGCTTCCCGAGCGGTCGAGTACGGCTACGGACGCTGCGCCAACGTGGTCACCAGCCTGGAATTGGAGTGCATGCTGAACCGCTCCGGCCCCACCCGAGGACGGATCCTCCGTCCTTCCGACGGGCGAGTGGCCCAGCGGATGGCTTCTGTCCACTGCGTTGGCTCGCGCAGCGACGCGCTGGAGCGCCCCTATTGCTCGTCTTTCTGCTGTATGATCACGGCGAAACAAGTTGGGATGAGCCATGGGGCGGTCCCAGAGGCGCAGCTGACGGTGTTCACGATGGACGTGCGGATGGCGGGGAAGGGGTACGAGCGGTACTTCCAGCGGGTGTCGGCGCTACCGAGCGTCACCTATCGTCGCGGCAGACCAGCGGCGGTCCATGAACTGCCGGGCAGTCGGGATCTGCGACTGCTGACCCCGGAGGGTGGGGAGGTGTTCAACCTGCTGGTGCTGGCGGTAGGCACGGGCCCGGGGGAGGGCGCAGTGGAGCTGGCGCATGCTGCGGGCATCGAGGTCGACCAGCACGGCTTCATCGTGACGGGCCAGGGTGGTCCCGGGATCAGCTCCCGGCCCGGTGTGTTCTGCGTGGGCCACAGCGTCGAGCTGGGCTCGGGCGTGACCCACGCCGACGTGCCCGAGACGGTGACGCAGGCCGCCGCGACGCCGGCCTTAACCGCGGGTACGCTGATGCCTGCCCGCGAACGCGACGCCAAGACCGCGCGGGGCGCGCCCTCTCCATCGCTCCCCGTCCAGGATGAAGCAGTGACGGGAAGGGGGCAACTGGACACGCCACCTCGCATCGGCGTCTTCTTGTGCTCGTGTAACAGCGACCCAAACGCGCAGCTCGATCTGGCTGCATTGGCTGCCGCCAGCGAACGGCTGCGCGGTGTGAGCCACGTGGAGAGGGTAGAGGCCGCTTGTGAATCGTCAGGGCTCAGGACCATCGAGCGCGCCGCCCTTGAGCACCGGTTGAACCAGATCGTGGTCGCCGGCTGTTCGCCCCATCTCTACGCCGATCGTTTCGAGGAACTGATGGAGCGTCTGGAGCTGCAGTCGCGCCTGCTCAGTCGCGCGAACCTCCGAGAGGAGGGACTTGACGCTCGGAAGCTGCTGCGGGACACGGTGGATCGGGTGCACGAGTCCGATGGGGTACAGGTGTGGACGGACGCGGAGCTGGTGGGCTGGTCAGGTACGCAGGGGGACTTCCGTGCCGAGATCCGAGTGCGAGGAGAGCTGCGGACGGAGGTGTACGGGGCGCTCGTCGTGGCCGCCGGAGCGGGGGCCGCAGGCACCGATGTCAGCTCCGCAGCCAGGGAGTACCTCTGTGGGCCGCATCCCCGGGTGGTGACGAAGCGGGTGCAGGCTCGGTTCGGCTATATGCCGGGTCGTGATCTGGAAGAAGAGATGATCATTACCATGTTCCGCGAGGACGAATTGGAGAGCCTGGGGAAGTAGAAGCTTTGGATCGAGGAGAGGTCGTAGAGAGTCACAGCCCCCCCCAGCGGGTCCTCATCGTCGGGGGTGGCATCGCTGGCATGCAGGCGGCCCTCGATGTCGCCGATGCCGGCTACGAGGCCGTGCTGGTGGAGCGCCTGCCCTCCATCGGCGGGCGCATGGCGCAGCTGTCGGAGACCTTCCCCACGTTGGACTGCGCCCAGTGCATCCTCACGCCGCGTACCGTGGAGGTTGGTCACCACGAACAGATTCGCCTGCTCACGCACGCCGAGGTGGTGGACATCGAGGGGCAGGCGGGCGACTTCCAGGTGCGCGTGCGCTGCCACGCCTCCTACGTCGACTGGGAGGCGTGCACCGGCTGCGGGCTCTGTCAGGAGAAGTGCCCCACCAACGTCGACTCCGACTTCGAGCGGGGTATGGGAATGCGCAAGGCGATCTACACGCTTTCTCCGCAGGCGGTGCCCAACAAGCCCGTGATCGATGCTGCCCATTGCATCTACCTCCAGCGAGGCCGCTGTGGTGCCTGTGAGAAGCTCTGTCCGGTGGGAGCCATCGACTTTGACCAGAAGGATACCGTCGTGGAGGTCTCCTGCTCGAGCATCATTCTGGCGCCGGGGTATGATCTTTACGGGCTAGAGCATATGCCCGAGTACGGCGGGGGCAAGGTACCTGACGTGATCGACGCTCTGGCCTTCGAGCGTCTGCTTTCCTCGTCGGGGCCGACGGCGGGCAAGATCCGGCGGCCATCCGATGGGAAGGAACCTCAAGAGGTGGTGTTCATCCAGTGCGCCGGATCTCGCGATCCTCAGGGCCACCTGTCTTACTGCTCCAAGATCTGCTGCATGTATACGGCGAAGCAGGCTACGCTCTACCGGCACCGGGTGCACAGTGGGCAGGCCTACGTCTTCTACATCGACATCCGGGCCGCCGGCAAAGGGTATGATGAGTTCACACAGCGGGCAATGGAGGACGAGCATGTGGTCTACCTGCGGGGTAAAGTCTCCCGTCTCTTCCGGGATGGGGACCGGGTGATGGTCTGGGGCGCCGATACCTTGAGCAATCGGCAGATCCAGATCGCTGCTGACCTGGTGGTGGTCGCCCCAGCTCTGCAGCCTCACCCCGAGACGGCACGGCTGGCCCGGGTGTTAGACCTTCCGACTGATGAGCATGGCTGGCTTCTGCCGCTGGATCGAAACGTACGTCCGGTGGAGAGCTGCCGCGCTGGTGTCTTCCTGGCCGGTGCCGCTACAGGCCCTATGGACAT
>Ga0207796_1000575_pt1 | contig 14261 bp, 10 predicted proteins | sample Pon1CUnioCityCA_6_FD_187274 | JGI IMG/M metagenome (GOLD analysis project Ga0207796, IMG submission 187274) | Marine sediment microbial community from Union City, CA, USA - Pond 1C Sediment 1 (SPAdes) | ecosystem: Environmental > Aquatic > Marine > Intertidal zone > Salt pond sediment ...
CCCTCAAGCATCTTCAATATTTGCATTAAGTCTGTGGCGAGTGAGCGAGTCACTCGCCACAGTGTCATTAAAAATCTATATTATCCATCACAAAGGACTAGTCGATCTCTTCCGTCCAGTAGGTTTCAGGATTCTGGTTGCCGGGGCTAGCTGGAGCCCATGGACCCAAAACGCCGTATTCAGAGACGTTATGGAAGGTGTCTTTCACAACCACAGGCATCGGCTGGTCGCCGGTTGCACCGAGGTTCCAAGGACCTTCTGCAATAGCGATATCGATGGCTTCCCAAACGATCTCGTGCCGCTTATCCTCATCAGGTTCATTGACCCCCTGGTTATAGAGTGCTTGCAAACGTGCCGCTGGGCTGCCCTCTTCAGGTTCCAAACCCTCTTCGCCGCCTGTGGAGTACCACAGACCCTGCATCGGGAAGGCGCGCGAACCTTCACCGCCACCGCGGATGGGGAAGATCCAGTCGGGATAGGTCCAAATGTCAATCTCAGAGATGTGGGCACCACGGACCATGTAGAGGCCGTAGTTGCCGCGGTTGCCGTCATCGGGCTGGTTCTGCACATTGTTCACTAGGCAGTTGATCCCAACGGCTTCCCAGTTCTCTCTGGCGATCTCATCTGATTCATTTCGAACCATTTCGCCGCCCCAGGTATTGAGGTCAATGACCAGTGTGAATTTGCTGCCGCTCGGTAGGTCTCGCCAGCCATCGCCGTCAGCGTCCACAAAGCCAGCCGCATCGAAATATTCAGCGGCTCCTTCAGGATCATATGTAGCATCGGCAGCAGCCCATTCCTCATACTTCGCCTGACCTTCGTCACTGGCAAAGTGCCATGACTGTGGGCTGATGGTCGCCTGGGTGGTATACCCAATACCATCCCAAACCACATCGAGGATGCGCTCGCGATCCAAAGCGTGAGATAAGCCCTTTAGGAAGTTTGTATCTGTTAGCAAATCGGCGCATTCTGAAGCGTCCACTGAGCCATCACCCTGCCAGCCGCATTCCTCGCCAACATAGGACTGGTTTACCAACCAGCCTGGCCATGCGCCAGCGCCGTTCATCCAGCCGGATTGAATGTGATAGCCGTAATCCTCAGCCTGTTCTTGCAGGAAGGGGATGTTGCGGGGGTCGGTGGTTGAGCGGAAGGCTGCATCATATTTCCCCTGGGACATGTTGAGGATACGAACTTCTTCATCCTGCTGAATCTCAACCGATACGTAATCTAGATAGGGTAATTGCTGGCCATCGGGGTCCACTTTCCAGTAATACGGATTGCGGACAAATGTGGTGCGCTCACCAGGGGTGACATCATCGCAAACCCAGGCAAAGACAGTCGGGTAACCGGGTGTCTCCCACCATTTATCGATAAGCTGCAAGCCATCGTAATCCTCACCCTCATAATCTGGGTGATACTGCTTCAGGAAGTGTGCTGGTTTCATGAGCGGTTCCCACTCCCAGAAACCTTGTGCCAGGATGTAGGGTGCAATCCAGCGCGGGGTATCCCAGGTCATCACAATCGTATATTCATCAGGAAATTCGATCGTGAAGGGGGTGCCGTCTTCATTGCGTGCCCACCACGGCACGGAGACCACTTTGTAATCTTCGTTCATGGCGAGGTCATTCCACCAGAAATCCCAGTCAGCAGTGGTATAGGGTGCACCGTCGGACCATTTCAAGCCCGGGCGCAGTGTATAGGTCAATTGGGTGCCTTCTGCGTTGAATTCAAAATCCTCCACCAAGCCCATTTCATAACCGGTGTAATCCGGTTTCCAACGCACAGGTGGATCATAGAATTTCATTTTGATGTTGCCCATCGTAGCCTCATAAGTCACTGCATCCCAGGTGCCACCAAATTGGCCAATGCTTTCGTAGGGCTCTACGACTACTGGCTCATCAGGCAGACGCTCTTCTACGGGGGGCAGATCCATCTCATCGAGCATGGGAGCTTGACTATACATACTCGGGGCTTCAGGCTCCTCTTCTGCAGCAGGTTCTTCTTCCTCTTCTTCTGCTGGTTCTGCTGGTTCTTCCATTTCAGGTTCTTCAGCAGGTTCTTCTGCGGTAGGGGCGCAAGCGCCAAAAACCAACGAGAAGATCACGAGAACTGCTAGCAATAGTAATTTCTTTTTCATCTTAGGTTATTCTCCTCCGGAACTAAGAATTGATAGTTGAAAACGACTTTGAGTGTTGCTTTTTCTAATACCACTTCGATAGACTCACCTCCTTAATACATTGCCATTAATACAAAAATGCGCTCTGCCTGTCCTTTTTTCCAAATCAACATCGCATGAGCGCACGATTGTCCATAATCAAGCCATACCAGTATGGCATAGGCCAATTCTCACAGAATAAATAGTTTTTGAATTGCTGCTTTCGTAACATGGTTCGGCTCAAAGACTAGGGGGTTTCCCTGTATCCGTTGGTAGCTTGCATTTATTCTAGTTAGAATATCTAAGAAAAAGCGCACACATCAACTGAATAGAACTATTCTAAATGTGATATTAAAGTTTTGTCAAGTGTTAATCCTTGCTTATCGAAACATTAACAAAACTGCTTCTATGGAAGCTCTTCCAATTTCTAACAAAACAAAAAGCACAAGTGCATCAATTAACCCAATTATAATAAGGCATTTAAAAAATGTCAAACACCAAATTCTTCCCTCGCCAGAGGATATTCAATTTGACACGTTCCCACCCCTTAGGTAAGTGCGGCTCCAACACAGGTTGTCCATTTATTACATCAAATCCCAAAAATCCCAATAAAACAACCTGCCAAACAGCCCCCGCGGAAGCTGCATGAATGCCATCTGGTGTGTTACCGCGGTTGTTGTCTAAATCTGTCAGTAGTGTTTTGATTAATAAAGCTTTTGCTTCTTCAACATCACCGAAACATGCCAGCATCAGCGCCTGGATCGAGGGACCCAATGAAGATCCCTGTGTTAGATCCGTTCTTTGGGTGTAATAATTGAGATTTTCTATTATCTGTTCAGTGGCAAAACGTTCTTTCAGCAAAAACAAAGCCATCACCACGTCAGGCTGCTTGATAAATTGGTAGGCTTGAACGCCTTCGATGCCAAAGAGACTTTGCAAGGATTCACTTCTTGGCTCAAGCGTTTGCTGGTCTTGGAAAATAAGGTCAAAATATCCACCAAATTGTTCAATAATGCCGTCTTCTCGAACAATAATGGCAATTTGTCTTGCCATCTCTGACCAGGAAAACAAATCCTCTTGATTAAGGTTCAGATTTTTCAACAGGATCTGGTAATGCTCAGGAAAGTTATCACGCAGCCAAATGCCAACTGTTTTGCCGAAGTCTAATACCCATTGCGCCATCAGGTTGGTCATTGCATTGTCATCCACATGTTCGTGGTACTCATCTGGTCCGATCACATCTCGCATATGGTATTGATCATCTTCTACATCCCATTCCAACCGGCTGGCATAAAATATTGCGGCACTCAACACGATCTCAGCGCCAAAGTCGCGCATAAAATCATCATCCCCGGTCACCTGCCAGTACTGACGAACGGCATAAACCACATCCGCGGTTATGTGCTGTTCAATCACACCGCACCATATTTTGATCAGTTCCGCTTCCGGTCCTACGACCCAGGTGGGGGTGACCTCTTCACCTGTGGCAGCGCTCTCCCAGGCGTACATTGCGCCCTTATACCCGTTTTGCCTAGCCTTTTTCCTGGCTCCAGGCAGGGTGTGATAACGGTACATCAATAGATTTTTTGCGATAGCCGGTTGTGTAAATATAAAGAAAGGCAGCAGAAAAATTTCTGTATCCCAGAAGACGTGCCCACGGTATCCGTAACCGCTGAGGGTTTTTGCCCCAATACTGACCTGGTCCTCGTGCCGGGGCGCAGCAATAAGTACCTGGAAAAGATTGTAGCGCAGCGATCGGTCAGCCAGGTCATCCCCTTCGATGGTCACGTTTGATCGATGCCACAGATCATTCCAAATCTTTTCACTTCTTTTTAGATGCTCATCAAAACCTTTCTCAGCAGCCTTGCAACAGGTAATCCGAGCAGCATGTTCTGGGCTTTCAACCTCCCGGCCAGTATAAATGACGCTATGCTTGGTGCCGCTGAGCGCATCACCCGATTTAACTGGGTATTGATAAACGAGGCAAGGGGTCCACTTTGTATCCCAATATTGCCCCTGCTTGAGGCCTGCGTCTGAAAAAACAATTTGTTCATAAATTGAGGCGCGAATTTGCGTATCGATCGTTTGGAGGTTGAGAAAACACCCCCCTTCGCCCTCTCGGCCCTGAGCGATGTAGTCCCAATGACGATAACGCTCGTTTGAAACGATGCCGCTAATGGGAAAATGGAGTGAGAGACGGCCATTGAAATTGTGTGAACGGATCGAAAACCGCAGGGCAGCGTGATGGATATCATCCATATTCATAAAACGCTCAAAAAGAAAAGTTGCTTCTCGACCACCCGGGCTTTGCCAGGTGATTTCACGCGTGAGCAGGCCATTTTGCAGTTCGAGTTTTCTAAAATAATTAAAGATTTTCCCGGTACTTAAATCAAAGACCTCATCCTCCATAAGAATCCTCATTGAGAAAATATTTGGAAAATTCACCAACTCTGTATGGTAGGTGGGGACATCATTGAATACACCATGCACGAAGGTTGTGGCAACCTCACCAGGATAACCCTCCTCAAAACTCCCTCGGCACGACATATAGCCATTGCCAATTGTAAAAACCGTCTCATTATGATTTAAATTTTCCTTAGGAAATTTTGTTTCGATGATTCGCCAATTTTCCATACTTTCGCTGAGTTTCCTTTCCGTTATTATTTTTACGTTAATTTTATCAATATTTACCTACGGCAATCGATTATAATCTATGAGAACCAAGGTAAATAAGGAAAAAATGATAACCCTGCCCTATCCCCCCATTAAATTCAATGTCGGTTTTGTCTCCACACGTTTCGCCGGGACGGACGGCGTTTCCCTGGAGACCGAGAAGTGGGCTGAAGTTCTGAATGAATTTGGCCACCACTGCTATTATTTTGCCGGTGAGTGCGATCGGTCACCTGAAATTTCGATGGTTGTACCGGAAGCACATTATCGTCATCCGGAGATTGCCGAACGCCATCACCATTTTTTTGGCAATGAGATTAGAGCAAAAGAAGATACGCTTTGGATCCACGAGAAAACCGTTGACTTGAAAGAAAAATTATATGAATTCGAGGACCGTTTTCAGATTGAGGTTCTAATCCCTGAGAATGTCCTCGCCATCCCCCTTCACATCCCCCTGGGTTTAGCGATCACAGAATTCATCGCAGAAACTCACATCCCAACCATTGCCCATCACCATGATTTCAGTTGGGAACGCAAGCGGTTTCTTGTTAACAATATTTGGGATTATCTCAGTATGGCTTTTCCACCAACATTGCATGCCATTCAGCATGTCACCATTAATTCCTCAGCTCGGCATCAATTAGCCCGGCGCAAAGGGGTTGTTTCTGCCATTATCCCCAATGTGATGCACTTTGAGAAACCAGCACCAGGTATCGACGATTTCAATGCTGATTTGAGGGAAGTTTTAGGCATATCAAAGGATCAACTTTTTGTACTGCAGCCCACGCGGGTGGTGCAAAGGAAAGGCATTGAACATGCCATTGAGTTAATCTCCCGACTCGAACGGGACGCGGTGCTGGTGATTTCCCATGCATCGGGCGATGAGGGCTACGAATATGAAGAGCGCCTGCGAGAATATGCAGCAATGATAGGCGTTCCCACGATTTTCGCTTCTGAACGATTTGATGAAAATCGCGGAAAATTGGCGGATGGTCGCAAGGTTTACAGCCTTTGGGATGCTTACCCCCACGCTGACTTGGTGACCTATCCATCGCTCATCGAAGGTTTTGGCAATGCTTTCTTAGAAGCGGTCTATTTCCGAAAACCCATCGTGGTCAATAATTACACCATTTACAATATCGACATTCGTACCAAGGGTTTTCAAGTGATTGAATTCGATGACTACATCACAGAGGAAACCGTCAGGACTACCCAGCGTGTTCTGGATAATCCCAATGAGATCGCCCGAATGACGGATCATAATTATGGCCTGGCTTTAAAATATTTCTCCTACCATGTTCTGAAGTCTCGCTTAGGTGACCTGCTTGACAATTTGGTTTGGGCTTAATTTCCCCTACGAAATAATATCCACAAAATGCCATATGGGCCGATTAAGACCTTTTCTTGAGCTCTTCCCGATAAAAGGCTTGCATTCCGGGCGTAAATAACTTTCTGGTTCTGCCAATTCAGGTCCCCCAGAGGTTGATCTTGGGGAATCAACTCGATGTTCTCAGCAGATACATTGCACAGGTATAAAACCCGCGAGGTTTGATTTGGTGCGGATCTTAAGATGGCCATCAATTTATCATTCACATCCAGGATGGATTGTTCTCCATATGGAGAGAAGGCACCCTCCGCATTGAATGCACGACTTCTCAGCATGGACATCAAACCGTTGAAGACCAACTGCCTCAGTGAACCTTTCTCATGTAAAGCTTCTAGGAGTGAGTCAATATCAAGCTTTTCGCGGTTGATGGTGCGTTTACGACCTGTCTGTCTCACGCCTTCATTCCAGCTCCGTGAACCCAATAGACTGTGATAATAGATCCCTGGAACACCTTTGAGTGCCAGCATGATTGATTGAGAAGCCAAAAAACGATCAGAGACCAGGGGAATTGGTTCATCCTCCTTTGCAGGGTCTCCCAAAGCGTCAAGGTAATTGATATTGAGTTCATAAGGACTGCGGGTGCCATCCGGATTGCCTTTATATGAAACAAATCCGCCTAATCGTTTAACACGCTCACAAAGTTGTTCGATTTCTTCTTCAGGGATTAACCCTTTAGCAGGTGTGACACCAATCCCATCATGGGAAGCCAGGAAGTTAAAGAAACTTGTTTGTTTGGAAGGCAGAACCAAGGTCTTAGCCCATTGAGAGAGGATCAAGGCATTTTGTTGATGAAAGGCATGCAGTACTAATGGGGGAAGTGAAAAGTTATAAACAAGCTGAGCTTCATTCGTGCCATCACCAAAATAGGAAATGTTCTCCTCATGTGGAACATTGGTCTCGGTGATCACTTGAACGTAAGGCGCCAGTTCCTCGAAAATCAACCGGAAGAATTGGACAATCCGATGTACCTTTTGATGGTGCAGACAGTTCGTGCCTAATTCTTTCCAGATATAAGCTATGGCATCCAAACGGATAAACCGAGCACCCCTTTCAACAAACATTAAAAGGATGCGCGTAATTTCAAGCAACACCTCGGGGTGGTGGTAGTTTAGATCAACCTGGTCTATGCTGAATGTTGTCCAAACTTTTTTAGATCCATCTGCCGTCTGGAATTCAGTCAACAAGGGCAGTGCTCGCGGCCGAAAGACCTTAGATAAATCTACACCTTCATCAACCGTAATGAAAAAATCCTGGTATGACTGCTCATCACGCAAGAATCTTTCGAACCATTCACTCCGCACAGAAATATGATTGATGACCGCATCAAACATCAAATCATAAGTTTCCCCCAGATCAATCACATCCTCCCAGGATCCTATTTCAGGGTCAACCTGATAAAAGTCGATGACAGAAAATCCATCATCGGAAGAATAGGGGAAGAAAGGTAACAGGTGAACCGTGCTGATCGCATCCCCCACTTCATTGCGCAGAAATTCTCCCAATGTTTTCAACGGCGTAGACTTTATGGATTGGATAGCATCGCCATAGGTAATTAGAATGGAATCACGCTCGGTTAGTTCTAAAGATGGTAAATCATTTTGCAGCGGTTTGAAGCCATTTAAAATTTTATTTAATCTATGGACATACGCCTCTGAAAGCTCCGATTCATAGATCTCTCGAAAACAAGCCAGGATTTGCTGATAATTTGACATATTGACGTCCTTAATCCCTGAACAACCGGTGATATAATTTTCAAAAATTATAACGCAAAGGAAATCTAATGCCTTTTGTTCGTCATCCTGCCAATCCCATCCTCACCCCGGATCCATTGAATCCATGGGAAGCATTAAATGTGTTCAATCCAGGCGTGGTCTTTCACAATGACTTGTTTCACATGTTTTATCGAGCCCAAGGAATGGATTATGTGAGTCATATTGGGTATGCAGTCTCCAAAGATGGTATTCAATTTAACAGGTTAAGAGATCCGATCATCTCACCAACCTCTAAATTCGAAAAAAGAGGGATTGAAGACCCGCGTATCACCTTCTTGGCTGAAGAAAATCGATTTATCATGGCCTATACTGCCTACTCAGACCTTGGCATCACGCCAATGTTCGCTGAGTCTGACAACTTGATTCACTGGAAAAGAATCAGCCCAATGGTGGTAGGAGAAGATAATAAAGACCATGTGTTGTTTCCACGAAAAATCCAGGGACAATATTTTTCATTTCATCGCAGACCGCCCTCGATTTGTTATGCAATGTCACCAGATCTGATCAATTGGGAATTACATGATGCAATCCTCAACCCGCGCCAAAATCATTGGGACTCATTGCGAGTCGGTGCCGGCGGCGTTCCCATCGAAACCAAGGAGAGCTGGCTGGTCATCTACCACGCCTATGATACGAAACATGTTTACAGATTAGGTGCTTGCTTATTGGATCTGGAAGAACCCTGGCGCGTTCTGCATCGGTCAGAAAATTTCTTCATGGAACCCACCGAACTTTGGGAACAAAAAGGAGATGTCCCAAATGTTGTTTTCTCCTGTGCAAATCCGATCATCAATCAAAAGATTTATTTGTATTATGCTGGTGCTGATCGGATGATCGGCCTTGCCACAGCTCTTGTGCAGGATGTGATTGATTTCGTAAAAAACCAATGATTTCCTTAACAACAAAGGTGTATCCTAAAAAGATCATAATTATCAAAAGACATGTCACTCATTAGACATTAAATTTAGCTTAACTAAGCGCAATTTAGTGGATACTGGCAAAATCGTATAACGATGATAGTGAAATTCTTTATTCATCAGAGTATGATTAAATTAGTAATGATAAGGCATTGGGAGGAACATGGCTGATTATTCAAAGGCCATCCTGTTTTTCAACACCAAGGCTGGCCATAGTAAGCCTGAGATACAAAAAGATATCATTTCGTCCCATTTTAAGGCCCATGATATTGATCTCAAGATCATTGATGTCCCAAAACCCCAAGAGGAGATCAATGCCTTCATAGAAAAAGGGATTAATAGAGGCGTGGAGATTTTCATTGCAGCAGGTGGCGATGGCACCGTATCTTTTGTGTCTAGCGCTTTGGTCGGCAAGCAATTCTCTCTTGGAATCCTCCCGATAGGTACAGGTAATTTGGTTGCTCTGGAATTGGGCATTCCCTTAAAACTTGAAAAGGCGCTTGAATTAATTACGGCACAAGATCGGCAGACACTGAAGATTGACACATTTCAATTGGGTAAACAGCATTTTGTTTCCAATATCAGTATTGGGGTATCGCCGCAGGTCATCCAACACACGAGAGATCAAGAAAAACAGCGCTTTGGCGTATTTGCTTATTTGATCAGTTTCATTCAACAAATTTTAGGGATACAACTGCACCAAGTAAATATTGAATATGATCATCAAAAAACGACAACCATGGCCTCTGAAGTCCTTATTACCAATATTAAAATTGCTGGTTTGGACCCTCTCATTTGGTCAGAGGAAATATTAATGAACGATGGCACAATGGATTTATTAGTATTTCGTGCGGCGAATTTTACGGATATCCTCAGCCTTCTGATTTCAGTTTTTGCAAAAAAAAGCAACCTTAATCCCGTGGTTAAGTTTTTAAAAGTAAAAGAATATTGTCGCATCGCATCCACTAATCCCATGCAAATTCAAGCTGACGGGGATCTGATAGGTGAAACACCTGTTGAAATAACCATCTGTCCTCAATCCTTAAAAGTCATTATCGGGGAAAAATGCAGTCAACCAATAAATCACAAAGTAAAGGAGTGAAAAATGAAGAAATTTGACTATATTATTATCGGCGGCGGTATGACAGGTTCATCTGCTGCCATGGAAATTCGCAAAAACGATCCTGATGGATCAATTGCCATGTTCAGCAAAGAAAAGTATGGTCCCTATAATCGCCCCCCGCTCACAAAGGGTCTTTGGGATGGAAAAAAGGTTGATGACATCCTCCGCAATATTGATAAATACCAGGTGGAGCTTTTCCTTGAAGATCCCATTATAAAAATCTCCCGAGAGTCGAAGACCTTAACGGACGTCAATGACACGACTTATCAATATGGCAAATTGCTGCTTGCTACGGGTGGGCATCCCATTCAGCTCCCTGACACACCAGAAGGAGTCATTACCTATCGAACCCGGGCTGACTATGAGAGACTGCGATCGTTGACACAAAACAAATCAAAGTTCTGTGTGATTGGGGGTGGTTTCATTGGTTCCGAGATTGCTGCAGCCTTGAATAAGCAGGGCAAGCAGGTGACCATGATTTTCCCCGAGGTCGGCATTTCAGGATTGCGATTTCCTGATGACCTTGCAGAATTTCTGAATGACTATTACCAGGAAAAGGGGGTCAGGGTATTGAATGGTTACCTGGTTAATGCAATCCAAAAAGATGGCGGTACATTCCTGGTTCAATACAAAATGCAGGATAATGAGGAATCTACAGAAGAAACATTTGATGGTGTTATCGTCGGGATTGGGATCAAGCCAAACGTTCAGCTTGCCGAGGACGCCGGTTTATCTACCGGGGACGGCATCATTGTCAATGAATTTCTTCAAACGGATGACCCGGATATCTTCGCAGCTGGTGATGTGGCGAATTTCTTAAATATTCCCATGGATGAACGAATGCGTGTTGAACATGAGGACAACGCCAATAAAATGGGATCACATGCCGGGAAGAATATGTCGGGAGAGATGAGTAAATATGACCATTTCCCCTTTTTCTACTCCGATCTTTTCGATCTCGGTTATGAAGCCGTAGGAGTGATGAGCAAAGATTACGAGATCCTTGAGGATTGGGTTAAGCCTTTCAAAAAAGGGACAATTTTTTATCTCAAAGAGAATAAGATCCGGGGCTTGATTTTCTGGAACCTGTGGGGAAAGGTCGATCAAGGTTGCGAAATCATCAAACAAGGGAAAGAATATCCGAAAAGTGAGTTGTTGGGCATGTTTTTAGATGATTAGGGTTATCTCTTAAATAAATAAACGGCCTGGGAAATTCCCAGGCCGTTTTTTATTCTAAATGCTCAATCTATTCATTATTCTTGGTCTGGTCCGCTTGGATCTCTTGTGGTTGTGGTTTAACCGGCTCTACTTTCGTTCGTGTGTTTACGCCTCTTGCGCCACCAATCGATTGGTTTATTTCACCCGTGGTTCGGTCCAGCTCATCAATGGTTTTTTGGATCTCAGCCTCATCCATCATCTTTTTAGGGAGGTCTTTGATCTCTTTGGAAGCTGAGACGACATCCCGCCAAATTTCTGAACGCATCAAGTCCTTGACCCATCGTCCAACCTCCCCTGCCGTTTCAACAGCTTTTCGAGGACCCAAAACAATTAAAGCCAGGAGCAGGATAAAAACGAATTCCAGGACACCAACATTAAGAAACTTCATCCAAAGTTATTCGGTTGATTTCTCAGTATTCTCTTCGGCATCTTCAGCATCTTCCTCTTCTTCCTTGTTCTTTCCAGAAAGACCATCTTTAAATGCACGAATACCCGAGCCTAACTCACCAGCAATCTTGCTGATCCGGCCAACGCCAAAAACCAGCAGTACAATCACCAACACAACAAGCATTTCAGGCCAGCCAAATGTTTTAAACATCCATCACTCCTTACTTTTTTCTCTACTTGCCAGCGCTGCCAACAGTATACCTAATAAATACAAGATCAACAACGGGGCCATTAATAGAGCCATATTGATGGGATCCGGCGTAGGCGTAGCCACAGCCGCAATGAGTGCTATGGCGATCACCGCAATCCGCCATTGTTTCGCCAACCCTCGCGCATCGACAATACCTAATTTTGCCAGAATAAACATGATCAAAGGTGCTTCAAAGCTTAAACCGATCCAGAAAATTAAGCTGGTGACAAAATTGACATAATCCTTCCATTTTGGCAGAACTTCCGGTCCTGGAAATTCGACCAGAAAGGGGATCGCTGCCGGTAGCATCACAAGGTAAGCGAATACAGCACCAGCGACAAAAAGCAGTGTTGCCAGCGGAACTGCAAGGATAATCCACTTGCGTTCCTTTGGGGTCAAGCCGGGTGAGATAAACAGAAAGAGCTGCAGAAATGTGAAGGGTAAAGAGAGGATAAAACCGGATAGCAACGTCACCCGGAAATATACGCTCAAGTTCTCTGTGACTTGGATTGATAAAAGGTTTTCCAACCCCCCAATCGGCCGTGCAATCAAATCAAGCAGCCAATCCGCAAATAGTATACTGACAGCAACACCAACCACGATAGTAATTGCCGCAAACAATAATCGCTTGCGCAATTCATCCAGATGCTGCCAAATGGTCATTTCCTGTTTTTTTTCTGACATTCCATCCTTAAAGAACATGTTAAAATGAATCTTGATTTAATTTTATCAGCTTTGATGAATTGCAACTATATAATAGAAAGAAGAATAAGGCCGCTATGTTCCTGAATCTTGAAAATCCCAAGAAAATCCAACTCAATGCATTAAAATCCCACAACTGGTTCATCCCTTTTGCGGATAAAAGCCAGATCAATCCGGATTTTCCTGGTGATTCCACCAGGTCAATCAGTCTTAATGGTCAGTGGTCCTTCCGTTTTTTCTCCTCAAATTACCTGGTCCCTGATCCCCTTGAATTATGTTTTGAGGAAGGCCACCAACAACAAACTATCCCGGTACCAGGTTGTTGGGAATGTTTTGGATACGATCGCCCCCAATATCTCAATTTCATGTATCCATTTCCAGTGTATCCACCCCATGTTCCAGACCTGAATCCCACTGGTGTTTACCAGCGAGACTTTCAATTACCTGACGATTGGTCCGAAAAACGGATTGTTCTCACCTTCTTGGGTGTGAGTTCTGCTTTCGAGGTTTACCTCAATCATTCGTTTATTGGGGCAAGTAAAGGCAGCCATCTCACCAGTGAGTTTGAATTAACAGATCATTTAATCGAAAATCACGCAAACCAATTGACTATCGTGGTCTACAAATGGTGTGATGGTTCTTATCTCGAAGACCAGGACATGTGGCGCATGCATGGGATATTCCACGATGTCTATCTCACAGCCAGGCCGCTCAAGCACTTGGAAGATGTCATCGTTCAGGCTGATTATGACCCAGAGACCAGAACCGGCATTCTAGAGGTGGTGTTTGAGTCAACCGCCAAATCAAACCTCTCCCTTGAAATTAGGCTCCAGGCACCCTCTGGAGGGATGCTTTTTTCTAGAAATATCTATTCAAATGATGGGTTGAACGAAGAACTTCAAAATGTGCACCCCTGGACTGCAGAGGCTCCCCATTTGTATCAACTGATTATTGAGACATTGGATACAAAAGGGAATCCAGTTGAAGCTATTGGGTTTGAAATTGGCTTTCGTCGTATCGAAATCAAAGACCAGCAGTTGTTCCTTAATGGACACCCCATCACCATCAAAGGGGTCAACCGCCATGAGTTTGACCCCGATAGTGGCTGGACGGTTTCAAAGAAATTAATGGAAAAAGACGCTGCGATGATGAAGCAATTCAACATCAATGCTGTCCGCACTTCTCATTACATCAATCACCCCTATTGGTACACCCTATGCGACCGATATGGGATATATGTGATTAATGAGGCAGACCTTGAAACCCATGGTTTTCAATTGACCGGCAACTGGTCTGAACTCTCTGAATCACCTGAATGGAAAGCGGCTTATCTCGATCGGGCAGAACGGATGGTTAAGCGGGATAGAAATCACCCAAGTATCCTCTTGTGGTCGTTGGGCAACGAGTCTGGATACGGTGCCAATCACAACGCCATGGCGGCGTTAATCCGGGAGATGGACACCACACGCCCCATCCATTATGAAGGTGCCGGTCAGGCTGAGGTTGTTGACATTGTCAGTGTCATGTACCCAAGTATCAAATCCTTGATCGAGGCTGGAGAAAACGAAATTGGTGACCCCAGACCTTATTTCATGTGTGAATATGCCCATGCCATGGGCAACAGCCCTGGCAGCTTGCGCGAATACTGGCAGACCATCTATGGATATACACGCTTGGTTG
>Ga0207796_1000576_pt1 | contig 14257 bp, 12 predicted proteins | sample Pon1CUnioCityCA_6_FD_187274 | JGI IMG/M metagenome (GOLD analysis project Ga0207796, IMG submission 187274) | Marine sediment microbial community from Union City, CA, USA - Pond 1C Sediment 1 (SPAdes) | ecosystem: Environmental > Aquatic > Marine > Intertidal zone > Salt pond sediment ...
GAAAAGAAATTGATTCAGGTCCTATCCAATTCCTTCAAGGCCACGGCAATATCATCCCCGGGCTGGAAAGACAAATTGAGGGTATGGCGATCGGTGAAGAAAAAGAAATCACGGTGAATCCAGAAGAAGCTTATGGGAAATATGATCCGGACCTTGAAATAGAAGTACCCAGCAGCAGCTTTCCAGAGGATTTTTTAATCGAATTAGGTCGCCCCATGCGGATGCAGGATGATGAGGGACACATCTTCACGGGGATAGCTGTAGCCATCACCGATGATGTCGTAAAGATGAACCTGAACCATCCATTGGCAGGGAAAGATTTGCTATTCAAAACAGAGGTTAAGGACATACGACAGGCAACAGAAAAGGAAATTGAACGAGGACAAATCGAATCGGATTGCAGCGGCTGCTCTTCTCGAGACTGCAGCGGCTGCTAAATTCTTCAAGAGGAGATCCATTTGTCAGTAAGCCAAACAGCAGACACAAAACAGTCCAATACAATGGCAGGATGGGCTATTGAAGATCATTTCCAGGATGCCTTGGAACAAATAGGAAACCAATAGTATCCATAAAAATAATACATATAAAAAAACTTAGATTGTCATCAATTTCATTGACGCTGCTTTTAGAGTGTGTTAAAATTTCCTTCACGCCCCCATCGTCTAGTGGCCCAGGACGTGGCCCTCTCAAGGCCAAAACCGGGATTCGAATTCCCGTGGGGGCATATTTTATTTATTGGACTAATTCACTTTAAGAATGGGCCCTCTCAACACCCGTGGAGGGTGCAGGTGCCAAAACCTCAACCCAATCATTTCGCAAGATTTAGAAATATCATCAGCCCGGAAAACACGAGATGCTTTGAGTATAAATTCCTATGGACAGGGAGATTCAATTTCATCACTTGATTAATCAACTGAAGAGAATTTTGATAAATGACCCTTATCCACTCCCAGAAAGCAATTTAATCTCCTGAAGTACCTAAAAAGCGCCTACTTAAGGCGCTTTTGATGACAAAACTTAAATATGAAATCGAGTTTTTACAGAAGTGATTTTGCAAGTTTGACCGCCCGGCTGGCATCAGGTGCATAACCATCGGCTCCGATTTTCTCAGCATAAGCCTGTGTGATTGGGGCACCCCCAATCAATACCTTCACCTTATCTCGCATGCTAGCTTTACTCAATGCATCAATCGTCGTTTGCATGTTGAGCATGGTTGTCGTCAGCAGTGCTGATAGTGCAATAAAATCTGGTTGATGTGTCTCGACCGCTGAAACAAAGGCTTCAGGAGAAACATCCGAACCCAAATCCACCACCTGGAAACCTGCACCTTCCAGCATCATACACACCAGGTTTTTACCAATATCGTGAAGGTCTCCTTTTACTGTGCCGGCAACAACAGTCCCAAGTGGTTGAACATCTGCGTCAACCAATTTTGGTTGCAAAATTTCCATGCCTGTTTTCATTGCCCGGGCGGCAATCAACATCTCCGGAACAAAATATTCTCCTTCTTCAAATAGCCGACCGACTTCCCCCATGGCACTCACCATCACATCCAGGATTTCACCAGGATCCTCACCGGAAGCCAATGATTGCGCCACTTGCGCTTTGGCGATATCACGTTGACCCTCCAAAATTGCGTTATACAGTTCATCCCGGTTGCTCGTCATGTTGTTTTTCCTTTCAAAATTTCTACCTGGCGAAAAGAGGTGAGATTTCCGAACCCTTCTCCTCAGCTTCTATCAAGAGGCAAAACTTGACCGTATTTCACAGTCTTGATTGTTATTATGGTTCCATGCCGAATGAAAGCATTTTCAACCTTATCATTTTCCAGGTAAGAAACGCAGATTATCAAGGTGCGTCAGTTTGGCTCATCCTAATATACGCGATTATTAGAAAATTAAACCTGTAAATTTATTATATTCTGGTGAAGAATAAACTGCAAAGGAAAATGAATGTTTACAAAGTTTAATATCTGATTTCCAGGACCTTTTTTAGGTATAGATTACAGCACGTTTCTATTACAAATCAGAAGTGACCATATATTAAAAAATCCTATCAGATCAAGAACTTGTCAAATTGAATCATTTATTACTGAATTATCAAATTTCTCGATTATTATCAGGATCAATTTAAAATCGTAATATCCTAAAGATTAATCTCATTAAGTATTCTTCCTAAAAGTGGCGTACGGATAGCAATTGCCTCCTCCGGGCACATTTCCTGGCAGCAATAACAACGAATACATGCCTGGTAGTCATAGACTGGAGGTTGGTTTCGCCCGTTTTCAAAACTGAGCGCGTTCGGTGATGCGGGACAAACCTGCACACAGCGGCCGCACTGGGTGCATCGGAGTTGCTGAATAAACGGTCGCGGTGTCACCCATTGTTTAAAGAGTGACATGTAAAAACCTTGAGTACCCGTTGTGCTGGCGTTAGACCGATTCACCTCAAAATCTTCCAGGATGGAATTTTGGATCGGCTCACCCAAGAATTGGATCTTTTCTGGATCGTATCGGCCGTGCTTTTGCGCCACTTGTAAAGTGGGTACCAATCGGGGATCGAGGTTCATTATCCTGGCAACACAATGATCCAAGGCATATGGGTTGGTTGAGATTAATATAACACCCACGTTTCGCTTTTCCCCATTACGAGGACCGTTGCCTTCCATCCCAATGATGCCATCCATGATATGCAAGCGGGGTGCAATGAGGTCCACCAGGTCAACAAGCATTTCCGCAAAGCGAAATTCATCCTCTAACCGGGCATGAAACGCAGCCTTTTGCACACCGGGAAGACAACCAAAACAATTTTTCACCGCACCGGTCAGGCGCATCAAGGCATGAGTCTTGAACTTAGGTAAGTTAACGAGCCCGTCAACAGCCAGTACACCCTTTGCCAGCAGAAATTGTTTCAGTAAGATGCCCTCAGGGTTTGAAATTTCTACACTATCCACAAAGTTTGCTAACTCAACCCCAAAGGAGTCCGCAACTGATGCCAATCCTGAATTTCTGACTGCACTTTGCGGTGTGCCAAAGCCGGGAGAATCTCCATAAAAGAGTTGAGCTCCAAACTTCTGAAACAATTTCACAACAGCCTCAAAAAACAAAGGGTGGGTTGTTGAACCCCGTTCAGGATTGTCACCTAACAATAAGTTTGGTTTGAGAAGGATGCGTTCACCAGGTTGAACAATTTGATGTAATCCCCCCAAAAGATGAACTCCCTCCTCCAGGGCTGGATAGACATCGGTATAAGTATTGCATTTCAGTAATACCACTCGAGAATCATGCCCCCCAATCAAATTCGTTTTACTCATGAATAATGCCTCATCAAAAGATAATAAGGGAATTTTATCACAGGCGAAAGAAGGTCTTTGAAAAGTCTTAATGTTATTATCTCCAATGATTGATCACTCTCATTTAGATAATGGTGCCAAGATAGCCTCATCACAAAAAACACCGATATAATTGGTATATGACTGCTACTAATTTTTCACGACCCGATGGTCGAACCTGTGACCAATGTCGCCCTATAAGTTTCATCCGGGACTTCGTCCCTTATCCTGAAGGATCCATCTTGGTTAATTGGGGGAATACCCGGATATTGTGCAATCTAACCATTCAAGAGGGTGTCCCCAGCTGGTTGACGGGTCAAGGGAGTGGATGGATGACGGCTGAGTATTCCCTCCTTCCCCGCAGCACCCAAACAAGGACACCGCGTGAGACACAGGGACTGAAAGGACGAACTCAAGAGATCAGGCGATTGATAGGACGCTCATTACGCATGGCCGTTGATCTGGAAAAAATCGGTGAAAGGACACTTCTGCTGGATTGTGATGTCATCCAGGCTGATGGTGGCACAAGGGTTGCAGCGATCACAGGCGGCTATCTTGCTCTAGCCTTAGCTCTTGACCCCCTAATTTCTTCAGGGAGGGTGCCAGAAGGAACATTGCTTCCGCCGATCGCTGCTATAAGCGTGGGGATTTTCAGGGGTCAGCCAATTTTAGATTTAAATTATGCGGAGGATTCACAAGCCGAGGTTGATTTGAATGTGGTTATGACCCAGGATGGACGTTTTGTGGAGATCCAGGGGACAGCAGAGCAAGAGCCATTTTCACCTCAACAATTTGAGGCTTTACTGTCCTTAGCTGAAAACGGCATTCAAGAGGTCATTTCCCAGCAAATCAAATTCTTAAATACCTGATATTAATATTTTCCATCCAACCTACACTAGAAGGGTTTGAATTTCGAACTCTGGCTATTTGCGTAATGCACGGTAGATAAAAAATCCACCGCCGATCAACAATACCAATGGGAGAACAAAATCCATCACATTGGTTGCACCCAGGAGTATTAGAACTCCGATTGTCAACAAGATGCCGGCTGGGTAAAGTGCCCAGCGCATTCTGCCTTCAGGTTTCGGAAGAATATATACCAATCCAAAGGTTAGAGCCATCCCTAAAAAGAAAACTACACCTGTCCAAACGGATTCCTCAGGAAGAACTGTCACCCCTGCCAAAGTCATCAGAACACCCCCCGGTATGACCGCCCACCACTGGCTGCGGTGTGTTGCATAAATCAGCAGAAATGCCAACCCCAGGAACCCTAGAAAAATAAAGCCGCCCCATCGATCCGCTGCGGTCGCCATATTCTGCCCCATAAAGATGATGACACCGAGCCCCACCAGGACAAACCCTGGGATCAACGCCCACCATTCCTTGGGATTCAGAATAAAGACCAGCAGGAAAACCAACCCACCTACAGCAAATAATGGCCCAATCAGTACTTCCCAATTTAATCTGATGATGCCTAAGTTATCCAATAAAAAGATCACACCGGCGGCGATCAATAAAATCCCGCCAACAACAGGCAATAAAAGTCTTGTTTTAGATTTGTTCATCTTGTTCTCCTTAATTGATGTCCAACGAATTCTACTAATCCAATTATAAAGGAATATGCCTTATTCCAAATGATTTTCATAAAAATAAGTGGACAATCTATCGCTTATCCTGTAAGATAATTTAAAGGGTGCTGACTGAATTATTTTTTGATAAATTTTGTAATACCAAAACCCTTCAGAGCAAAGGAGAGTGATCATGCAAGACCTGGTAAAAGATTGGATGATTGACCTTGTCGTATATATCCATCCTGATGCGTTTGTGCTCGAAGCCCTCTCAAAAATGCGTCGTCGCTATCTTAACAGCCTGATCGTCACCAAAACAGATGATTCACCCGAAAATGGCATTATTACATCAACGGACATTTGCGATAAAATTGTCGCCCAGGAACGAGATCCCGCTACAACGAAGGTCCGGGATATCATGACCGCACCCCTCATTGGCATCCCTCCAGAGGCGACCATATACGATTGCGCAAAATTAATGCGTGAACACCACATTCATCACCTCCCAGTTATAGATGAAACAAAGGCAATTGTGGGTATGATCTCCGCTACAGATTTTCTTGTTGTGGCGGAAGCGCTTGCCCATGGTGAAGAGGACCAGCTCCTGCGCTAGCCAGAAACAATGCTCGATTCCAGTTATTGCATATAAACAAAAAAAGTGCTGAAGAACAACCTGGAAGAGAGTCATGCTATAATCAGGTTCTTGGACTTTATGAGTGAATCGCAAAGAAAAAACCCTCACCACCTTCTGGGTGTGTTGATATTTTTATTGGTAAGCGTTTTGGGGTCAGGTATTCAAGGATGTCGTTCAGCACCCGCGCCATCCACCAGCCAATCAACGACTCCTGCAGTTTCGCCAACCGAGACGCTGACCCCGCCAGTTCCCAGCCCAACACAGGAAACCATCCTTTCAAACCCTACCGATTCAGCCATAACAGAAGATTCAGATGTCGGTTATGATCCAATCTGGGGAAATTTTCCACCCCCAAGCATTGACCCTGCAACAGCTATTCCCACACCTTTGAAAGGGCTGGATGTGCCTGATGAGGTCTTGATCTGGGTCTTGCTGGGTTCAGATACTGAACCCCCGTTTAAGGGCAGGACAGAAGCTATCCACCTGGTTTTTATTCACCCAAGGTTCTCAAAAGCCAGTTTGATTTCCATTCCCGGCGATCTGTATGTGTATATCCCTGGATATACCATGCAGCGATTGAATACAGCCTATGCCCTGGGTGGCATTGATACGCTCCGCGAGACCTTGAAATATAATTTCGGCATTTCTCCCAGCCGCTTTGTTTTGGCTCATCCGGGTGATTTTCTTTGGCTGGTGAATGATTTGGGTGGTATAGATGTTACAGTCTTTTACCCCATCCCCCAGGCATGTGGCGGGATCCGCCCAGGCTTGGTAAAGATGGATGGCCAGCTCGCACTTTGTTATGCTTCCTACCGTGATGGCATGGATGAGGTTGACCGCATGCAGCGTCAGCAGCAGCTATTACAACGTATTTTCCAAAAATTTACAGCGGATGGCAACCTGATCAAATTGCCCGTCTTATATGCAAGTTATGAGGATTGGGTCATCACCGATCTTTCTCTTTCAGAAGTCATGGGTTATATCCCGTTGGCTTTACGCCTGGCAGATCAAGATCGAATAGGCTATTACATGCTTGGCTGGGAACAAATACAATTATGGAAAATACCAGGTTACAGCCAGGCGCAGGTCTTTTTACCCAATGAAAATGCCATTAAAAACCTCTTGCAACAAGCAATATATGATATCATTAAACCAGAACCACTCACGAATAAGGTGCAAACGCTGGAGGCCCAGCTAACTGCCGCATACCTGGCAACTCCGACGCCATTGATGACGCCTACCCCGAGCCCTACACCCACAGCGAGTGAGACAAAACCGGGGACAGCTACAATGACAACAACACCTGGACAAACACAAACCCTGACACCAACGCCGACAGGGACGGCGACAATAGAACCTCAAGGATATCCGTAGAGTTTTCAATGAAATCGAAGCAAGCAAGAAAAATCTTTTGGCCCATTATCATAATCATCACTTTGATGATAAGTTTTGTGGCGAGTCTTGCTTTCTTGCGGGTAAATCCGGTTAAGGCATCCATTCTTGAGAATGGTGGCCCCGAACGAAAAGCTACGATTTCCGAATCGTACACAACCTATGAATGGTGGTTGTTGAGCTGGAGCAGTACAAATGTTTTATGCCAGGTATTTGTGGAACATGAAGGCGTTCCAGAACCCGGTGAGGTGGAACATTATTGCGGCAGCCAATTGACCCAACATTGGCTGAATACACAGCCTTGCAGTTTCTCAGATGAAATCAAAAGAGCACAAGAATGCCCTGGGCTTTATTTCCACCTGGCCAGTGTAACACCTGGTGAACGTGAAATTGAGGTGGACCTATTACCCCCAGAAGTGTTTATAGATATTTCTGGCTGCAACCCCCAACCACCAGAGAATCAATGTGATTCCCTTCCAGAATTGCATTTTATCGCAGAAGAACCTTTGCCCAATGAATCAATCATAAATATCCAGGGCTATATTGGATCAGAACCATTCACCTGTCAGGGAAATGAGTGCACGGTTCCACTGCCCGTCACGGGTTTTGCAGGTGTCGAAGTAACCTTCTGGGCAGAATCAACATTTGGCGATTCAACGGAAATCTATACAGCCCAAATAAGGCTCATCGCTAAGGGTGATTTTGCTGCTCCCGATGGGCCAACCCAGGATCCACCCTTATACTACGTGGATATCCTCAGCTCCCAATACCTCGGAGAAACCAGATCAACTTGCTCCCAAATTTGGAGCGCTTTTCCCCCGATTGGTGGACCATCCCCTTGGCTCTCTTCACCAGAACACCCCGATGGACTTTCTTCCGAGCAGCCCCTTTATTATCTGGCTGGCATGCTTATCTCAAAAGGTTTGGTTGATGTCAGCACCTGTTCAAATGGTGGGTTAGAAGTATCCGGGTTTGCCAATCAATGCGGGTTAGAAGCAGCTCGCACTCTAATCAATGAGTGGCAGAATCAATTCAACAGTGAGATTATTAACGCTTCTACTGAAACAGGTGTCCCAGCGCAGCTATTAAAAAATATCTTCAGCAAGGAAAGCCAATTCTGGCCGGGTTTTTCTCCAAGTTTGGATGAGGTTGGTTTGGGTCATCTCAGCGATCTAGGTGCGGACACCGTTCTTTTGTGGAATCCAAATTTCTTCAGCCAATTCTGTCCTCTGGTTCTTGATACATCAAGATGCCAAAAAGGATTTGGCAATCTTGATATATCAGAACAAGAAATGCTGCGAGGTGCACTTTTTCAGGAAGTGAATGCATCCTGTTTAGAATGCCCGTCAGGCATTGATCTGCGCCAGGTTAATTTCAGTATCGGATTATTTGCCCGCAGCCTATTAGCAAACTGTGAACAGGTGGGTCAAATCATTTACAATCAAACACAATTACCCGCAGGTCAAGTCAGCAGTTATGAAGACCTTTGGCGGTTCACTTTGGTTAATTACAACGCTGGCCCTGGCTGTTTGGGTGAGGCTATTGAGAAAACCATTGATAGTAATTACGCGCTCACGTGGGAAAACATGAGCCTGTTCCTTGAACCTGGCGCTTGCCAGGCAAGCATTGGTTATGTAGAAGATATTTCATCTTTCCCAAGTGTGTCAACAATAAATGACCTTAACCAATCCCTTGAGGTGCCATCAACACCCACGGAATCATTCGATAAAATCACACCCATTGAACCAACACCAACACCGGTTACAAATTTCAATCCCACGCCCACACCTACCGAAGTAGGTTAACCGATACCCACACCCACCCAATCAGAGCCTTACCCCTAATCGACCTTAAATCGAGTATTAGGTAAAAAACAATGCCTTCTGAGTTTGGAAGGCATTGTTTTTCTTAAACTTGCAAGAAAGAAAATTAACAGGTTACCCTTCAATTGTTACATCCTCGCCAGAGCGTAATTTTTGCAGCTGTGTTTCCAACTCGACCCGTTTTTCCTCTGCTGCGCGAGTAACCTCTTCCTGAAGATGCATAAAATAATCCTCGATCTGCTTTCGTGTCTTTTCGCCACTTGCAGGGGCATACAGTATCGCCAACAAACCGCCAACAAGGCCGCCCAACATCGCTCCAAAGACAAAATTTCCGAACTTTCTCATAGACGCCTCCAATACTAATCCATTGGTCCAACCATTATCAATTATAGCGTATTAAATAACATTGGTTACGCGATGAAATAACCCTTTCAAGTGATTAAAATGATTCTAATAACTTGTTGTTTATTCATGCCTATGCCTGATTTCAAGTTGAAAAGTGAGACAACCTGAAACCAGTGGAATCTCCAAGGGTATCAAATATTTAATTATAGATTTTCCAGTGTCACGCGGAAATATCCGCGTAACACCGGCCTTGCTTTTTCCAGTCTAGATATAAGCCAATTGTGAAGCGAAATCAGCCAATGAACTTGCATGTATGGAGGATAGACGCTTGACAACATCTGCGCTGAGATTGAAGGCTTCGCCGCAGAACCCGGAAGAAATCGCCTTTTCGGGATTCTTCAACAGAGCCTGTCGGAAAGAACCATTAATCGCAGCAGCGGTCATTAATCGGCTGAATTCCTGTTGAATCTGAAAATTCTTTGTCATGTTATTAATTCTCCTTTATATGAGCTTTCGTTTGCTCTGAATGCTTGTTTTGCAGTAAAAAACCAACGACACCACAGGCAATCAGGACATCACCAATGCTAAAAGCAACTCGATATGGTATCCATCCAGGCAGTGTCAGAATATCCGATAGAATCCAAAGATTGGTTGTATCACTTGCCAATATCCAATCTTTGCTGTCTCCGAGTCTTGTATATAGCTGCCAGTGATCAGTTGGCACACCCTGAGACTGGAGGGTCTCGGGTGAGATAGGCATCCAACCGTTGTTGAAAGTGATGACAGCAAAGTTCAATATTAAGCCAAGTCCCATCAGCCAAACAAATGGTGATGTTCTATTCAACCAAACAAAAAGCAACAAAACGAGCTGCGTGCTGATCTGGATGAATGGGATCCATGCATTCGGAATTCTTTCTCGAGTCGTAGGCAAGTAGAAGGCAACAAATTGGGGCAAAGCAGCAATCAATAGAAACCCGAAAAATCTTAGTTCCAAAGGTTGATATGGTATTTCCATCAGCTTAGCCTTTATAAATCCGGCTACAAAACCTAAAGCAACGGCGATTACGAGAATCATTACATTCCGATTGTGCCCAAGCTTCCAGGGGCACCGGCTGCCAGGACAAATAGGACCAGGCTGATCAATGAAATGATCAGGCGAAGGGTTCGACTATCCACATGGCTGGTTAAGGCTTTCATTTTTTCTAAGAGCTTGTTCATGGTAAATCCTTTCGTAAATAAATTTGGGTGGGTAAAAAGTTGTTTAGATAGGGCAAAATAGACCCTTATTCTAATTATTTAATATCGTGGGCTTTAAAAGACGATACAAATAAGGCACACGTCGAATAATTATACTGTTTCTAAAAATATATTAATACTAGGCTTCTGGGAGGGAAAAATTTTATAATTCGGAATTTGACGCTTTTTCTATGAAAATAAATATTATCCGCTTTAATTTTGGATCAAGGCTTGGTAGAGTTCACGTGTTTTTTGAGATGGGGGAATATTGATCTCCTTTGTCAGCGCAGCACAACAATGCTCATATTGCCTGACTACCTCAGCCCGGTTACCAGTTGCCGCATGGATGCGCATCGCTAAACGGTGTGCATCTTCGAGGCACGCATCTTCGCTCAACGCCTGAAAGCAATAATGGAGCGCTGATTTGTATTCTTTTTTCTCCATACAACCATTTGCCAATAACAAAAGTGCATCCAAGTACATTAAATAATAGCGCTGCCGTTCTAAGACAACCCAGGTCTCATCAATTTCAGAAAGATACTCCCCTGTGTATTGATGGACCACTTTCCTGAGCAAGTTCATTTTTTCATCAAAATCATCGCTGAGTTGTGCTTGTTCGAAGGATGAAATAAATTTTTCAACATCATAATCATAATCCAAAGACCAATTGAATTTATAATAATCATTTTCCAGAACGACCGTATCTCGACCTACTGCCCTGCGAAGTCGATAGAGGGAATTTTTGAATCTCAATTTCAATTCATCCGCTGTGGAGTCGGGCCAAAAAACAATTCCGATCTGTTCTTTTGTTAATCCTGCAGGATTTGCCAGAATAAGATAAAACATATTACGGGCTGTTTGCGTTTGCCACTCACTGCTAGATATCAATGTGTTATTTAGATATACTTCAGCTTTTCCGAAGGATTGAATAATCATTTTTGGGGGAGCAAAGGGTATAACCGACGCTTGGTGACGTATTTTCCGACGAATGATGGCCAATTTTTCTTCAAATTCCTCAATTTTTTCCAGGAGTTGACCTATCACAGGTTTCAGAAGCTTTTTAGATTTTTTTTGCGTGATAAAGTCCTTAAATTCCCTGGCTTGGATAACCAGATTGACCGAATAATCATTTTTAATCAATGCCCCCATTATCTCCTCAAAACAACCCAGTGCCTTTTGTATCTTACCCATGCCTGCAGTTGCGAGAGCACAGGTGAGTGCTGCTCTTAACGATTCAGTCTCATTCCCGCCAGAGTGAAAAAAATCGTAGGCTTTGATTGAATAATCAAATGCACTTTCTAAATTCCCCCTGGATAATTCAAGCATGGACCACTCAGAAGAAAGAAGGTTTTTGTTGTATCCAGAGGAACTATCAGTAACTTTAGATCGAGCAGATTCAAACATCAGTTTTGCATTGGCCAAGTAATTTTCACGACGATCAAGAACACCTTCAGCAAGATCCAAGTAGAACAATAAAAAACTATACTGAATCTGCTTGCTGATATTTCTTGCCTTCTTATAGATATCAACCGCTTCCTGGAAGGCATCTAAATCCCGATATAGATCTCCCAGGCTGCTCAAACTGACCGCTTCAGTATGCGGCGAATTGTTGATCCTGGCATAATGTATGGCTTTTTCAAAATTCTCTGCTGCAGACTCGAAAGCCCCACGCTGCTGCTGCAGTACTCCCAAATTATTGAGCAATTCAGCAGCCCAAATATAATTTCCCCCAGATTGCCAATAGTCTAAAGCATCTAAGTAAAGCTTTTCAGCATGATGATAATTCCCTAAGGCAACATTGACAAAACCAATATTAAATAAAAGTTTTGGAATATTCTGCTCATCATCGAACGTCTCAAATAATCTTAAAGATTGCTTTAGAACGACTAAGGCTTGATTGACATTTCCCTGCAGGAAAAAAGTCCCACCAAGGATGCGCATTGCTTCTGCGCGTATCAAACCTAATTCTGGACGGCCTTCTACCAATTCAATTGCTCTCTGGCTGTCATTCTCTGAACACTCAAAATTACCCAAGGTCTGGTGGGCAAAAGCTCGTCGAACTAGGCTCAGTGATAGCGTTTCAATGAGTGATGTGTCCTTTCCCATGCTATTAATAACCTCATCCAGGACAATCACCCCCTGTTTTACCTCACTTGTGCCGATCAATATAGCTGCCCTTAGGGATAATATCGAGGGGTGGGAGGTCGTAATAGCAGGTGGCAATTCAGATATCCATTTTTTTAACGACATCAACTGGCCCTTGGTGACCATCTCAGGTCCTGCCATTTCAATTAAACCAACCATTCTATCGATTGCATTTACACTGCGGTAAAGTACAAAGGCTTGTTTCCAATCCTTCTGTTCTGTGTAAAAGTCTCCCAAAGCAATGGTAATTTTCCTTGTTTCTTTTGGTCTTTCATCCCGCATTCGGGTTTGCAAAAAATCACGAAAAAGATGATGAAAACGCAGCCAAAAATCAGGACCTTCACCAACTGGCAGAAGGAATAGATTGCGCTTCATAACTTGATTCATCAAATCTTGCCAGTTTATTTGAAGCTCCAGTGCTTTACCTAAAATCCGCTTACAATGCTGCGCATTGAATTCTTCTAATAATGAGCTGCGGAGCAAGAACGCCTTAATTTCATCTGGCAGAGAATCAAAAATCTGCTGTGCCATGTAATCATAAAGATCAACACCAGAAACACGAGAAATCCGCATTCTTTCATCAATACCATCCTCAAATAACTGGCTTGATAAAAGCAAACCCGTAATCCAGCCTTCAGATTTCTTGCTGATTTCTAAAGCGGACTTGTTGGAAAGAGACAAATGATAATTTTGTAAAAATAATGCCTGGATTTCTTCTGAGGTGAACGCAATTTCTTCAAATGAAATACCGCCAACCAGATTCCTCGCAACCCACAGGGGCAAATCAACCAGAGATAGTAATCGACGCGATGAAACGATCAGGTGGCAGTTTTCATCCACGTCCTGAAGAAACCGGTTGATAAAATCATTGACAGGCTGGCTCTCTTCTATAAGCTGGTAATCATCCAAAATAATAATAAAATGTTCGGAAATATTTTCGTAGATGTCATTTACCAGCGTTGTCACCAAACCAGGCAAATTGATCTGATCCTGGGGAGTATTGTTTAATATCGCGCTCATATTATGGCCAAATGCAGGAAAACGAGCTTGAATAGATGCCATTAAATGTGTGACAAATCGAAAGAGATCTTGGTCCAATTGATCCAAAGAAAGCCAACTGATTGGCCAATGGGTATGATTGGCAAAATCAATCAAAAGCGAAGTTTTGCCATAACCTGCTGGTGCAGCTACAATGATGAGTTTGTAGTCCAGTAGATCATCCAACTGTTCCAATAATCGCTGCCTAGTGAGAAGATCGTCTCGCCGGCGCGGAACAATTATTTTCGTCTGGGCTATGGGGAGGTTATTTACCATTAAGGCTTTCTAAAATTAACTTCTGGATCAATTAACCTGGAGAATTTTACTCGATAATAACCAATATCTTCAATAAGGATTAAAAACTGGTAGTTCCCTTTATTATTCTTTTTCACTAAAAATTATTCGTCTTCATATTCATAATCTTACCCAATTTTAATAAATTATTCTAAGTAAGTTGCCCACCTCTTTATCAAGTATTACCATTAGTTCTTTTCAGAATTAAATTTCTAGCTGGCAAAACAGAAAATCTTAGAAATGATTGGGGGGTTAGCTGACTGTACGCCCGGATAAATTTTTATTTTTGATAAAATTTTAGCATCTCACCCGGGTATAATGCATTCAGAATATCAGAAAGGCTAAAGAAACAAATGAACTGGCACTCCAAGACATTATCAATAAACACAAATGGACGGGGATTACACGATTTTACAGAGAAAATTAATCAACAGATCCGAGATTGGCAAGTG
>Ga0207796_1000577_pt1 | contig 14235 bp, 13 predicted proteins | sample Pon1CUnioCityCA_6_FD_187274 | JGI IMG/M metagenome (GOLD analysis project Ga0207796, IMG submission 187274) | Marine sediment microbial community from Union City, CA, USA - Pond 1C Sediment 1 (SPAdes) | ecosystem: Environmental > Aquatic > Marine > Intertidal zone > Salt pond sediment ...
GGTCCCGCCGCCACCGGGACGCTCGCCGGGATGCCACAGGCGTCCCTCCGCCGCGAGCAGCAGGGTGCCGTAGCGATACAGGTCGTGGTGACCCGTGACCGTGAGCACCTGTTCGAAGCGAACCCGCGTGTCCTGCAGGGACGGGAGCCGGTGGGCATCGTCGGGCAGTCGGAGGGGCACCGGCTCGGGAACCTGTGCGACACCGCAGTGACGCAGCGCGGAGACGCGGTGTACCTGTGGCCGTCCGTGGAAGCGGGTGAACCGGCCGTCGACCCGTATCCGGCGCCCGGGCACCACGGCTCCGGCTTCGATCTCCGGGGCGTGGACGAACAGGCCGGCCGGCGGTTCGGCCGCATCCTGAAGAAAAAAACCTCCCAGGCGCTCGCGGCCCGGAAAGACGCCGGTCACCACGCCTTCGATCGCAACACGCCGGTTCTCCGCGATCGCCCCGGCGCGCAGATCCGCGATGGCGACGAGGCCACTGCGGCCACAGTCCGCGGCTGCGGGCGCGGCGACCACGAACCACCACCAGAACCCGAGCAGCAACATCCTTTTGCACATGTGGGTCTTCCGTTTCGGATCGGGCGCCGCACCGCTTGCGGCCACTCCATTCTGGGCATGGAAGCGCGCGTTGCAAGCCTGGGTCCGCGACAGGGGTCGAAGTAATTCCCGACTATTGTGCTAAGCTATTGCCGTCTGAAAAACACCTCAAAGGAGGAATGGGATGGATTTACCCGAACGTGACGGCGACGGCTACCTGGTCGACCGCGACCGCTGGACCCCGGAGATCGCCCGCGCGATGGCGGAAGCCGACGGCGTCGAACTCGACGACGAGAAGTGGGAACACATCGTGAAGGCGCGCGAGTACTTCGAGGACCACGCGGTGGTGCCCCCGATCCGCAAGTTCGCCAAGTATCTCGATGCGGACCAGAAGGGCATGTTCACGACCTGGATGACCGGCCCGATGAAGCCCATCACCAAGTACGGCGGACTGCCCAAGCCGACCGGCTGCGTCTGATGCCGTCGACGGCCCCGGATTTCACTTCCGGCGGCCGTCGTTCTTTGCGGGACCGAATCGCTATTCCGTCACCGCCTGGAATCCGGCGGTGAATCCCATCAGCGAGCCCTCGATCACGCCGACGCGGTCGGAGCCCAGGGTCTTGATGCCTACCACGAACTGGGTGCCGGTGCGCATGGCCGTGAGCATCTCCTCGTCCACCTGAACGACGACCCGGCAGCCGTTCGGCAGGCAGGTCTGGAAGGGAAACTCGCGCCGGAACTTGTCCTCGACCTGGAACAGGATTCCGGGTCGCAGATCCAGCCCCAGCGGAAGATAGATGACCATCACGTTGTCGTCTTCCAGACGTCCGAGGGAAATCTGCATCACGGGGTCGCCCGCGTCGTCGACGATGGCCTGGCTGATGAAGCAGTTCTCGCCAGTCGGCGTGTCCTCGCAGAGTACCTGCCAGTCCTGATGGGTGGCTCCGGGGCGCACGTCCTCGAGGGTCTGGGCGGCGACGGGAGAGGGACCCAGAGCCCAGGCGCCCGAGCACAGGGCGACCAACAGGGCGAGGCGGGGGATACGGCGGGTATTCTGCAGGCGGGTAATGGCGGTTCTCCGGAACGGGTGTTGGGTGGAAACGCTAATCCGGACCCACCTTTGCGTCAAGCCGTGCCCGTCCTTTCGGGGCCGCCATACTTCCCCAATCCCGACTAGACTGAGGGGAGACGCCGAAAACGCGGAGGTGCCTGCATGAAGACAGTCGCGGAGGTTCTGAGCGGTAAGGGTCCGGAGCTGCATACGATCGCGCCGGATGCCAGCGTGCTCGACGCGCTGCGAGCCATGGCCGAACACGAGGTGGGGGCACTGCCGGTCGTCGATGCCGGTCGCCTGGTGGGTCTGATTTCCGAGCGCGAGTACGCGCGCAAGGTGATCCTGCTCGATCGCAGTTCCCGAACCACGCCCGTGCGCGAAATCATGATGACGCGCGTCCCCTGTGTCGAGCCCGGACGCACCGTGGAGGAGTGCATGGCGCTGATGACCGACAAGCGCGTGCGCCACCTGCCGGTGCTGGATGCGGGCGAACTGGTGGGCCTCGTGTCGATCGGGGACCTGGTCAAGGCCATCATCGACGAGCAGCAGTTCATCATCGAGCAGTTGGAGCTCTACATCGCGACATGAAGCGCGTTCGTTCGCAAGGACAGAGCGTGAACACGGTCAACCAGAAAAAGCCGCCACGGAAGAACACGGAATGGACCGAAATGGAGATCCGTTCCGTTCCCTACAGCTTGCTTCCGTATATTCCGTGGCGCAATCGTTCTGGTGCCCCCAGGGAGTGGCGCTTACCATGACAACGAGTCCGAAGGATTTCCACGAACCCCGCGTCGAGGCGCTGCTGCAGACGCTGATCCGCGACTTCCGGGAGACCGCATCGACCACGGGTCTCGAGGCGCCGGATCCCCGAGTGTTCGAGGCGATGCGTCGCGTTCCCCGGGACCGCTTCGTGCCGGGAACCGGTGCCATCCATGCCTGGGAGAACCGGCCGCTGCCGATCGGGTACGGCCAGACGATCTCGCAACCCTTCATCGTGGCCCTGATGACGCAGCTGCTCGAGCTGGACGCCAACAGCCGGGTTCTCGAAATCGGCACCGGTTCGGGGTACCAGGCGGCCATCCTCGCGGAACTCGCGGGCGAGGTGTTCAGTGTCGAGGTCGTGCCGGAACTGGCCCGCTCCGCCGCGGGACGCCTCGAGGAGTTGGGCTACCGCAACGTGAAGGTGCGATCCGGCAACGGTCGCGAGGGTTGGCCCGAGGCGGCGCCGTTCGACGCGGTGATCGTGACTGCCGGCGCTGAGGACATCCCGCCCGCGCTGGTGGAGCAACTCGCGCCCGGGGGGCGCCTGGTGATTCCGGTGGAGAGTCGCTGGGCCGGGCAAAATCTCGTGCTGGCGGTGCGCGAGAGCGACGGCAACCTGCGCAAGCGGACGGTGCTCTCGGTGATGTTCGTGCCGCTGATCGGGGCGGGCCCAACCTGAGATTCATGCGGTCGGTTGCGTGGCGCGGGGCGGTTCGGTACAAAGCACCCTCGCTCGCCCGACAGGCAGAACCCGAACCATGTCCGACTCTTCCGAACCACAGATCATTCCCGATCCCTTCATCAGTGCCAGCATGGCGCAGGACAGCCGCGCCGCGCTGGAACACGAACTCGCGGAGCACCGCGCGCACCTCGAGGCCCTGCCGGACGACGCGCCGCTGGTCCACCGGGCCCACGTGCTCCTCGATATCGGCGAGACGCTGATCGGCCTCGAACGCAAGGCCGAAGCCTGGGAGATCGTGCGCCCACTGGTGGAGTCCCTGGTCGAGGGCTCGGCCTGGCAGGAAGCCGTGGAGGCCTGCGACGTGCTCTACCGGGCGGAACAGGACGATTCCATCCGCGCGCTGGGACACGGCGTCTGGCTGGCCGTGACCTACCCGATCAAGGCGCAGACGACGGTCACCTTGCTCGGGCATATCGTCGACGAGACGCCGGAGCAGGCGGACGGGGCCGCGGTGGCGGCGATGGTGGCGCACTACATCGCCAACCTGCGCACCGAAGAGGGCCGCGAGCGCGACAGCCTGACGTTTCTGACGACGCAGATCATTGCCCGCGTGGCACGCCGGCATCGCGGCATCGAGGACCAGGAAACCCTGGACACCTGGATCGAGATGTACGAGCTGAACAACATCGAGAAACTCTTCCCCCGCCTCGGCATGATCCTGGACGCGATCGTCGGTCCGTCGTGGTGGTTCGATCGCGACGAACTGCGCGCCCGTCTGCCCGTGAACTGAAACCCGGCGCGATATTGCCGCGTACAGTTAGCCACGGAAGCACACGGAAAATGGAAGGGATTCCAAACGCTTTCCGTGTGCTTCCGTGGCCCGCCTCGTTTTGGCTCGTGGTCATTCGAGCCCGTAGACCCCAGATCCAACTCCCCCGCGACAGGGTCGCCGATCGACGCCGTACCGTCCCCGGCCAACTACACTTGAGGTAGGGGTCCGGCGCGGTTCCGCCGTCCGCGCGACGGTGCATCCTGTTTCCGTGTTCCCCGCCCGAAGAGGGCCCTGAATTTCTTCGACATGGAGGATCTGCATGGATACTGTCTGGATTGTGGTGGCCGACGCTGCACGCGCCCGCATCCTGAGTTGCGAGGGGCGCGCCTGTCACGGACTGAAAGACGTCGAGGCGTTTTCCCACAGTGAATCGCGGGCCCAGAATCAGGATCTGGTCTCCGATCGCCAGGGGCGTGGGTGGGCCAGCGCCAGCGGTGACGCCCGCCACGCGATGGACGAGCCCACCGACCCGGCCCAGCACGAGCGCGAGCGCTTTGCACGTGTTGTCGCCGAACGTCTGAAGGCGGCGCATCACCAGGGCGTGTTCAAGCACTTGGCCATCATCGCGTCGCCGTCTTTCCTGGGCGTGCTGCGCGAGGTTCTGGACCGCCAGGTGGCCCACATGATCCGCGCGGAGGTGGCGAAGAACGTGGTCAAGGTCGAATCGCCGGAGGCGTTGCGGGCGTACCTTCCCGATTTCCTCTACTGACCGCGTGTGGGTCCGTCGCACGGGCCGTCTGCGCGATATCGGCTATCTATACTCGGGTGCGGGAGCACCGATGTCATCACTAGGAGGAACGAGACGATGGAAGGCATGAACGAGATCATGAATCCTGCCGCGGTGCGGCACGATCCGGATTTTCCGCACGCACCGCCCGACTGGGTGCGCGAAGATGCCGAACGGGTCGCGGCCGAGGAAGGCCTGGAACTGGGCGAGGCGCACTGGGAGCTGGTGCGGGCCCTGCAGGAGTACTACCAGCGCCACGACGATCCCGGTGCAGTTGCGCTGCGGGAACTGCACGATGCCCTGGACGAGCGCTTCCACGCGCGTGGCGGCATCAAGTACCTGTACGAATTGATGCCGGGTGGGCCGGTTGCACAGGGCGCACGGCTGGCCGGCGTCAAGGCGCCCCCCGAGGCGGCGAGCGCGGCTTTCGGCAGCGTTTCCTGAATTCCACGCCGGACCTCAGCCGATCCCGCGCGCTCGTCGCGGGCGGGATCGGCCTCTACGCCTTCAGGCGGCGTCCCCGAATACGTACTTGGGTCGAATCCACTTGATCAGCAGCGGCAGTAGCATCAGCGCGGTGAACACGTGCAGGATCAGCGCCGCGCCGATATAGATGGCCAAGCCCCAGGTGTTCGCCAGATCCGTGGCGACCAGCGGAATGAAGCTTCCCAGCAACACGAACACGGACACGATCACCGCCGATCCGGTGGTGTTCTGCGTGTTGCGCAGGGACTCCAGCCAGTTGCCGCCGGTCGCCTGCATCTCCTCCTTGAGACGCGAGATCATGTAGATCCCGTAGTCCACCCCGAGGCCCATTGCGATGCTCAGGGTCACCAGCAGGTGGAAGGCGAGGTTGCCCGACCAGTTGCCCACCGCCGTGAAGTAACCCCCGATTCCGTACTGCGCGAGCAGCGTGATCAGCAGCATGCCGAGCAGCAGCGCGGCGATGGTGAACGAACGGAACAGCAGTGCCGTGATCAGGAAGATCGCCAGCGCCGTCTGCAACGGGCCTCTCAGCCATTCGTCCATCGCGACCTCGCGTGTGGCCTCGGTGGCGCCGAGGAAGCCACCCACCGCCGGGCGCACATAGTCCGGTCCCTCGATCGAGAGCTCGTTGGTGTCCCCGGAGAGGTCGGTCCACGGTCCCGAGCGCAGGCCGAAGTGCACCTTGCTGAAGCCGGGGTCGTTCTTGTGCTCCTCGATGTACTGCTGGATGTCCATCGTCACCTGGTGGGTTTCCGCCGGGTGCATGGTGTTGATGAAACCGAGGATCACGCCCTCGTTCCAGTCCTCCGAAACGAAGGAGTCCATGTCGCCGGCCGAGGTCATCGTCTCCAGCAGGCCATTGAAGAGCTGCACGATCTCGTGTGGATTCCGGTCGTCGTCGGGATCGATCGCGTGCAGGTACGCATTATTGGGAATGCGCAGGTCGGCCCGGTCCAGAGGCTCGCCGATCTCCGCGGACAGCAGCATGTTGACGAGCCGGATGTACTGCGCGTAGGAACCGGTGTAGCCGATGAACGGATGCGCCCGCATCCAGTTCTCCATGGCTTCGATGTCGGCGAGCACGTCGGCGTCGTTGAAGATGCCCTGCGCTCCGCAGGGGTCCGGATCCCAGCAGCCCAGTTCCTGTTCCAGTGCGCGGCACTGCGCAATCCGCTCGCCGCGGTCTTCGATATCGAACAGCGATTCGGGGAAATACGTATCCAGGCACAGCGGGGACAGCGCCTCGCGGCCGCGTATCGGGATGCTCACGGAGATCACGCCGGGCATGATCGAATTGAGTCGTTCGAGGTCCTTCCAGGTGTCCGAACTCCCCTTGAACGCCGCGCGCGCGTAGTTGATCCCCTTCTCGACGCCCGGGAAGATGTCCGCCCGGGTACCCTCCCAGAAACGGGTCTGATAGGCGGAGACCACCATCACCAGCGCGATCGCGCCGACCGGGATCCATTTCCCGGGGCCGACCAGCATGCGCGTGATGCCGCCGCCCACCTTGGCTTCCCAGCGATGTCCGTGCTTGCCCTCGCACAGTTCCTTGGACGGCGGAAAGATCGTCAGCAGCAGCGGGATCATCGTCGTGGTGGTGAACAGCAGGGTGAACATGCCGATCACACCGAACAGTGCGTAGGCCTTGAAGAACGAAATGTCGACCGTGGCCAGCGTCGCGAAGCCCACCATGTCGGTGATGATCGACAGGGTCGCCGGGATGATCGTGTGCGAAATCGCGATGTGCGCGGACTTGAAGCAGTCGCCGCTTCCCGCCTGCTCGAGCATGAACCGGCGCGTGATCTGCACCGAGTGTCCGATGCCGATGGCGAGCAGCAGCATCGGCGTCAGCACCATCATCGTGGTCAGCTTGAACTCCGTGTAGCCCATCAGTCCGAGGGTCATCGCGATGGTGGCGAACACCCCGAGCAGCGGGAACAGCGCACCGCGCCAGGTGCGGAATTCCATCCACAGCACGGCGACGACGATCAGGATCGAAATCAGGAACAGCCACCATTTCTGCACCAGGTCGAGCAGCATGTAGGCCAGGAAGTAGGGTTCGCCCGCGACCAGGATCTCGACGCGTTCGTCCTCGCCGTGCCGGGCCATCAACTCCCGTACCTGCTTCACCCAGGGCAGGTACATCTCCTTCACGCCGTCGGTGTAGTCGGCGATGATGTACGCGGCCACCGCCTTGCAGAAGTCCTTGTCGTAGTCGTCGTAGGCGCAGTTCTCACCGGTGTCCCGGTGCACCATCGAGACCAGCATCGGCGCCATTACCGGGTTGGTGCGGATGCCTTCCTCGAGGAAGGCCAGTTCCGCTGCCGCCTGCTCCGGGTCTGTGGTGCTGATGCCGGCCGTGGGGATCAGGCGCTGGAACACCAGTCCATATTCATCCGCACCCATGTACTTGATTTTCTGGGCCGCGAGGTTGATGAAGTTGTAGGGGCGCGATTCCGGAAGCGCCTCCATCTCCTGATGGATCTCCTGGACCTTGTTGATGAACCAGGGCTGGAAGATGTCCCCTTCCTTTACCCGGACCGCGATCACCATCAGGTTGCCCATGCCGAAGTTCTTCTCGGCGTAGTCATTGGTGGCCACGTAGCGGTTGGTCGGGGGCAGCAGGGTGTCCGGATCGTTGCGCACGTCCATCTTCGGGATCTGGGTGGCCAGAACGCCGGTGGACACGAGGATCAGTGCGATGATGATCCAGCGGAAACGGATCACGAACGTCGCATAGGCCTCGGCCCAGGGGTGTACGGGAGGGAGGGGGCGGGTGCTTTCAGCCATGATGTTCAGTCCCTGAGGATCGACCCGTGGGCCGGTCGGTAATGGGTCCGGCGCCCCTCGGGGCGCCGGAGGTGCTTCGGCGGAATGGGCGGGCTCAGTAGAAGAAGTACTTCAGCCCCACCTGCACGTTGGACGAGTCCTTGAACTGGCCGAAGGTGGTGTTCTCGTCACCCCAGTAGTAGTTCAGCTCGGCCAGTCCCACCAGGCTGTCGGTGAACGACCAGTCGACATCGAAGCGGTTCCACCAGCCACCGCCGTCCTCGTAGATGGTGATGTTGTTCCAGCGGCCACGCTGGCTGGGTCCGAACGGCTTGGAGAAGAACAGGGAGTAGAACTCCTTGAATTCCTCGCCGGCGCGCAGGCCGTTGGTCGGGTTCATCGTCGCGAAGTCGGCGGTGTAGCGCGAGCAGTCGAAGACAATCCCGGTCTGGGTCGCACAACGGTCGCGGTCGTTCACGTAGTCCAGGTTCACGAACTGGATGAACTGGGCGCTGATCAGCATGTTGGTGAGCACGTTGATGTCGGCGCCGAGCACGTACTTGAACATGTCCGTGTCTTCCATGCGCAGGCCGTTGGCGAGGTCGCCGATGCCCAGCAGCAGGTTGTCGACGACCGGTTGCTTCGCGTCCATTTGGTACAGGAACTCGCCGCGCAGCACGACCGGGCCCAGGCTCTCGGTATCCACGGCGTAATCGAACGAAGCGCCCAGGTTGTGGCTGCGCTGCATCTTCTCGGTGAAACGCAGTTCCACCGGGTTGGTGCTGTGCGCGCCGGGCATCATGCCGAACGTGGGATCGACCGCACCGTAGTACTGGCCGGCGGCGTTGCGCAGCAGGATGGACGTGGTGTCGGCCGCACCGGCGCCGGTGAGATCCCGACGGATCTGGTCGCGGGAACGGTCGCTGGCGAGATTCGGCACGAAGGCTCCGCCGCCCACGTTCACGCTCCCCGCGCGCTGCACGGTCAGCTTTTCGCCGGTCGCGGCGTCATGCCAGTCCAGGTCGACGTAGGGGTTCGGATCGTAGTTGTACAGGTAGTTGAGCGAGTACCCGAGGCCGCCCGAAGTCACCTGCTTGAATCGCACACCGAAGTTCGGATCCTCGGAGTTGGGCAGGTCCTTGCGGTAGGACGCCCCGGCGCTGCCGCCGGCGAAACCGGCCCCGGCGAAGGTGTTGAAGGTGGCGAAGGTCGCGTTGGGCAGGTGCTCGAACGCGGACGTGCGCTTCACCGGATCCCAGGAGGTGTCCGTGAACCCGGTGCCGGTCACCGGCATCAGGTTGGTGACGAAGTTGTTGGCGTTGGGATCGCTGGTGCAGGTCGGATCCAGGCCGCACTGCGCGATGTTGTTGAGCAGGATGAAGCCGGGGGCGCCGGTCTGCGGCGTGGCCGGCAGGATCTCGCCCGGCTTGGAGAACGGGTCCCAGAAGCCGCTGGCGAAGCCGTCGACCGTGAGCCCGGCAAAGGGCAGCAGGCCGGCGGGGTTGGCTGCGCCGCCGGTGAATGCCCCGAAGCGGGCGGCATTGGTGAAACTCTGGGCGGTGGCGCCCAGTGCCGGGGTGAGGTTCAGGAAGCCGTTCACCTCGCCGGTGATCGCATCGACGCCCTTCATGATGAACGGATGCCCGGCATCGCCGTCTTCGTTCAGGCCCGGGATCACGTTGACCTGGGACTGCGACAGCACGAACTGCACATTGCCCTTGTTGTCCGCCAGTTCGCGTTCGACCTTGGCCATCCACACCGGGATGCGTGAGTCCTCCATCGTGTTCTGGTTCAGTTCGCGATAGTCCGTCGGGTTGATCACGTCGAGCAGCTTCATGCCGTCGGCCGTACCCCAGACCACCTGCTGCTTGCCGAGCTTCACGTCCCAGCCACCGACCGGCATTTCGACATACAGCTCGCGCAGGTAATCGTGCTGCGAGTAGGGCTCGTAGCCGCGGTAGTCGAAGGCGTCGCTCTTCACCGCCTCGCTGTCGTAGATGAAGTTCAGGTCGGCGTGCCAGATCGCGTTCTCGCCGATGTCGCCGTTGACGAACAGCCGCGCGGAGTTCTCGAACTTGAGGACATCACCCGCGCTGTGGCTGTCGCTGTTGTCGATCGCGCTCGCCGCGGCGCCGGTGACCTGTCCGGAACGTGCGAATACGGACGTCTCGTTCTTCAGATAGCCGCTGACCTCGAAGGCCTGCGCGCCCATGGGTACCGTCAGCGCCACCAGTACCGCGCTGCTGATTGCGGTTTTCCTGTACATGGGAATCCCCTTTGGTGAGTGGCCCGGCGGCCTTGGTCCGCCGGGCCCGTCGTTATTAGTATGATTTTCGAACACCGCCCAACCGCGGCGTCCCGTCTAGCGACGGATGCTTTCCAGGGTCGACTCGGACCAGAAACGCTCCTGGAGGTCGGCGTTGACCTCGACCACGTCCTGCGGAATCACGGCCCACGTCTCGTGCCCCGTATCGAGGGTCTTGCCGTACCAGTAGCCCCAGGACTGCGCACGCGGATCGGGCATACCCATGCTGATCCAGTGACGATCGATCACCTTGACCTTCTCGCCGTCCTTGAAATACTCGGTGCGGTAATCCGCGAAGGTCTGCGTATCGACGTAGCTGATGCGGTCGTCGTACCACCAGTTCTCGAACTTGGTGGTGCTCTTCAGCTTGTAGACTTCCTTGCCCTTGTGCTCGCAGGCGGGCTCCGGGGGGGTGGAAAGATTGCGCACCTCGACGTCGGCCATCGCGCCCAGGCAATCATTGAAGGTTTCCGTTCCCAGCAGTTCGTGGGTCTCGTGGAGAGGCTTGCGCAGGGTGACATCACCGAAAGTGAAATCGCTGCCGCCCCAGGCGTCGTCATGGGCCGGCTCCGCGAAGCGGCGGATCTTCCGGATGGCGGGCAGCCAGATCGAGTAGGACTGGCTGCGGTCGTCATCGGTGTAGTCGATGATCAGCATGCCGGTGCCGCGCAGTTTTCCCGAGTGGAAGATCGCGAGGTCCTTGGCGTTGATCTCGCTGTCCGGCGGGTAATCGTTGTTGAGATAGCGCGAGAGGGTGTTGCTGGTCACCCCGCCGCTGCCGGTGCGCAGGACGAGCACCGTGATGCTGTCGCGGGTGTCCTTGATCGCGTAGTTATTGAACGCGTAGAAGTGGTTCACGAAGTACACCTGGTCCGCAATTTCGTTGGCGGTCGGGGTACCGGTGGGCAGGGGCAGGTCCTTGGGTACGCCCGCCAGTGCCAGAGACGGCACTGCAAGCGCAACCAGGCCCGCGAGGGCACGGTTCAACTTCATCACAACTCCTCCTTGGGGACAGCTCGTTATTGTTGGGTCGTGGCCGTAGCCCGTGCGGTCCGGTGTCGGCCGCAGCCCTGAACTACACGTGTTTATATGCGTTTCAGGGAACCTTTTGCGAATTATTGCGACAATGTGTCCGCAAAAGTCAACAGGGACAGGAAGGGAATTGAGACGGGGCGAGCCGGATCGAGAATCAGTTCGGTGGACCGGGCGGTGATGGATCGCGGCTCCGGGTGATGAAATACACCCCCAGTGCGGCGAGTACCATCCAGAACAGCAGCGCCGCGACGCCGAACTGTTCCCAGAGGGGACCGAAGAAGAACAGCATCAGGGCGGCGGCGGCGAGCATCACGTTGCCGAGAATGAAGTAGATCTGCGGGCCATCGTCCTGCGGTTGCATCGGTCTGCCTCTTGGTGGGGTGGTCCGAAAAGCTTAGCAGCCCGGGCCCGGCAACGGGCGTACCCACGGACCCCCCGGCGTGTCGATCCGGGCCAGCGCCTGTCCGAACAGGCGCTCCAGCGCCGGCACGTGGAACACGGCGTCGGTCTCCCCCCAGCACAGGCCGCCGTCGGCATACATCAGCACGAGGTGCGTGCAATAGGTCGCCGCGAGGTTCAGGTCGTGCAGCGCCATGATCGCCGCCTTGCCCCGTTCCCGCGTTTCCCTGCGAATCCGTTCAAGAACCGCGACCTGGTGATGCAGGTCCAGGTGATTGGTCGGTTCGTCGAGCAGCCACAGCGGCGGATCCTGGGTCAACAGGGTGGCGATTGCGAGACGCTGGCGCTCGCCCCCGGAGAGCGTCTGTACCTGGCGCTGCGCGAGGTCCCCGAGGTCCATCGCGACCAGTGCCCGTTGCGCCAGTTCGTGATCGTGGGCGCTCTCGACGTCCCAGGCGCGCAGGAATGGGTGGCGCCCGATCAGGGCGGTTTCCAACACCGTCGAAGGGAATCCATCGTGATGATCCTGGAACACCAGCCCCAGCCGCTGGGCGACCCGGCGCCGGGGCCAACCATGGAGGTCGTACCCGTCGACCAGGATCCGACCCGCGGCCGCGGGACGCAGACCGGCCAGTGTCTGCAGCAGGGTGGTCTTGCCGGCGCCGTTCGGCCCCAGCAACCCCCAGCACTCGCCGGGACGGATGTCGCAGTCCAGCGCCATCCCGCGCGCCCGCCCGGGGATCGCGAGCACGAGGCCTTCGACCGTCAGCAGCGGGTTCACGTCCGGCTCCGGTAGAGCAGGAACAGGAACAGCGGCACGCCCAGCATCGCGGTGATCACGCCGACCGGGAGCTGCTGCGGTGCGATCACCGTGCGGGCCACGGTATCCGCCAATGTGAGCAGGAGACCGCCGGCGAGTGCCGCCGCCGGAATCAGCAGGCGCTGATCGTTGCCGATCACGAGGCGAAGCATGTGCGGCACGATCAGGCCCACGAAGCCGACCGTGCCGGCCGTGGTCACGGCTGCGGCGGTGACCACCGCGGCGAGCAGGTAGACCGCCCATTCCAGACGGTACACCGACACGCCCAGCACGGCCGCCTGCATCGGGCCGCGCGCGAGCACGTTGAGACTGCGTCCGAGCGGCAGGCCGAGTACCACGACCATGAGCAGCACCAGCCACGGCAGTCCCGAACCGCGCGCCTGCGACAGGTCGCCCATCAGCCAGTACAGCATGCCCGGCAGTTCCGGGCTGGGCCGCACGGCGAGCAGGAAAGTGATCACCGCCCCCCAGCCGGCGGCCACCACCACGCCCGTCAGCAGCAGCCGCGTGGGGGTCCAGCTGCCGGTCCCGTGGGCCAGGCCGAACACGATCAGCGTGGAGAGCATGGCGCCGGCGAACGCCGAACCCGAAACCCAGCCGAGACTTAGTCCGGCAATCATCGCGAGCAGAGCGCCGACCGCGGCGCCCCCCGAAATGCCGAGCACGTAGGGGTCTGCCAGCGGATTGCGGAGCAACACCTGCATCAGCGCCCCGGCGATCGCCAGCAGCCCGCCCGTGGCAAAGGCGGCCAGCGTGCGGGGCAGGCGCAGTTCCAGCACCAGCGTGCGGGCCAGATCCCCGCCCTGTCCGAAAAACGCCGCGAGCACCTCCGCCGGCGCCAGGCGCACACTGCCCAGCATCACCGAGGCCAGCACGGCGGCGACCGCGGTACCGGCCAGGACCACCAGTGTTACGAAGGCGCGCTTGCCCGCCTTCACCGGTCAGGTTCCGGCCTGCGCAGTCGAGCCTGTTCCAGCGACTCGCAGAGCAGGCCGGTACCCCGGGCGATGCGCGGGGTAGGGCGCTGGAGCAGCGAAGGCGGGACGAAGAACAGGTTGCCGCGCCTGACCGCGGTGAGCCCGGTCCAGGCCCGCCACGGATCCAGCCAGTCGGCACGGTCCGCGCCGGGTCCGCCGGTGACGATCACTTCCGGGTTCGCGGCCAGCACGGCCTCCCGGCTCGGGCGGGGCACCAGCGCGTCCAGGTCCCCGAACACATTCACGCCGCCGCACAGCCGCAGGGCCTCGCCGATCAGGTGCCGGTCGTTCACGGTCATCAGCGGACGGTCCCACACCTGGTAGAACACCGTCACCGGTGGGCGGCCGGAATGACGCGTCCGAAGCGCCCCGATCGCGCGCTCGAAGGCCACCGCGGCGGCTTCCGCGGACGCCGCCGTTCCGGTGATATGCCCCAGACGTCGCAGATCCCGCGCAATCCCCGCGAAATCGGTGGGCTCGCTGTAGTACACGTTCAGCCCCAGCGCCTCCAACCGTTCCATCTGCGCGCGCGGATTGCCGCTGGCCCAGGCGATCACCAAGTCCGGGCGCAGCGCCACGATTCGCTCCAGGTCGAGTTGCAGCGCCGAACCGATCCGGGGCAGCAAAAGGGCCTCCGTCGGATAATCCGCGTGTTCCACGGTGGCGATGATGCGTTCCCCCGCGCCGACGGCGAACAGCAGTTCCGTCAGATGCGGCGCCAGGCTGATGATGCGCTCCGGAGCCGCGGTGACGCGCACTTCGCGTCCGCGGTCGTCGATCACAGCGGCGTTGCGATCGGTCGCCACCGGTTCCGCGGACAGATCGCTCTCCGGCAGCGCGCCGAGCG
>Ga0207796_1000578_pt1 | contig 14232 bp, 11 predicted proteins | sample Pon1CUnioCityCA_6_FD_187274 | JGI IMG/M metagenome (GOLD analysis project Ga0207796, IMG submission 187274) | Marine sediment microbial community from Union City, CA, USA - Pond 1C Sediment 1 (SPAdes) | ecosystem: Environmental > Aquatic > Marine > Intertidal zone > Salt pond sediment ...
CGAGAGAGATCCTCGGCGGGGATGCCCACTCCATTGTCCTCCACCTGGATGAGTACCCATTCTTCGGGGGGGAGCGTCCCCGGCTGCAGATCGGCGCCCCTCAGGGCCTCTTGATCGTCTCGTGTGACCCGCAACCTAGACGCAGAAACCTCGATCCGGCCGCCAGGCGGCGTGAACTTGATGGCGTTGTGCACCACGTTCGTCACGACTTGTTGGATTCGGTCCGTGTCCGCGAGAAGAAAAGGAAGGCTGAACGGGACATCAACACTCAAGACAAGTCCCGCCCGCTCTGCCTGGGGTCGCAGTCGCTCGACGGGCGGGATCACCATCTCGGCGACGCTCACCCGCTCCAACCGAATCGGCGCCCGACCAGATTCTATGCGAGAGAGCTGCAGCAGCTCCTGGACCATCTGAGTCAAAGCATCTACCTCCATATCCATACGGTCCAAGAACCGGCGGGCAGCTGGGGGATCCTGCAGGGCCCCGTCTCGAAGGGTGTCGACCAGGGCCTTCAGAGCAGCCATAGGCGTTCTCAGCTCGTGGGAGATGTTGCTTATGAAATCACGCCGGACGGTCTCCAAGCGGCGCACCCGCGTGAGGTTCTGCAGAATGATCAGACAAGCCCGATCGGCCTCGCCCAGCGGGGTCGCGATCACCTGCAGGAATGTGTCTTGGCGATCCATCTCGATCGGTTCGACCTGCTCCGCCCTCTCATCGTGGCACCGGCGCCAGAGATCGATGATGCGGTGATCGCGTGCCACTTGTGCGAAGGAACGTCCGAGAGCCTCCTGCCGAACGATACCAAGGAGCTGGGCTGCAGCCGGGTTGATCAACTCGACCAAGCCCTGGTCGTCCGTGATGAGAACACCATCCGCCATGTTGTTCATCACAGCTGACAACTGATGCTGCTGCTCAGTCAGCGAGTTGATCGTCTCGCGCAAGTGAACGGCCATCTGGTTGAAGGAACGCGTCAATTCCCCAATCTCATCGTGAGTGGTGGGAAGGAGACGTGCACTCAGATCGCCATCCGTCATGCGGTGAACAACGTCAGTTAGATCGCGGACGGGACGAGCAATCCGCTCGGCAATCAGGATAGCCAGAATTGCTGCCCCAAAGACGACCAAGGCAGCCACCAAGAGAATCACTCGCCGTAGCTGTGCTACGCGCGCCTCCACCTGGCTTACGGGGAGCGCCACCCGAGCGAACCCGTCTATCCCGTCTCCCCCGCCGACGGAGACCGCGACGTACATCATGCGGTATCCCATCGTCTCGCTGAAGCGCGTACTCGTGCCCCGACCACTTGCCAAGGCCTCCTGTACCTCCGGACGCCTCAGGTGATTGTCCATCTGCATCCAGTCCGCGTGGGAGTCTCCAAGGACCTCGCCCGCAGCATTGATGAATGTGACACGGGCGCTCAACAAATCTGCATAGTGCTGAGCCAGTCCATCGAATCTGCCACCGGTCGCCTCCCACTCCGGGATCGACTGCACGGCATCACCAATGAGTTGTGCCTCAGCCGTGAGCTTTCCCTGGAGATCCTCGAGATACGATTGGCGGATCAGATCAGAGAGGTAGACAGCCATCCCGCCCATGGCCAGCAGGATGAGGATCAGATACGGGATGGCGATTCGCCAGCGGAGACTACGGAACACGACTCCTATCCCTTCAGTCACCGGTCGAGCTTGAGGGTCGGCGGTGACGACTGCAATTGAGAGAAGAGCAACAAGGCCAGCCATCTGACCATTCTCCGGCGGACAGACCGGCGTAGAGACGGTGACTGTATCCAGGACTCAACGCTCGCCCTCCTTAGAGCACGTCCCGAAGCCGGGCTCGGGCCGCCCGTCCGCCGCCGAGGATCCCTCCGCTGCAGTTGGGACAGGCAGGGTTGCCTGGAGCGCCATTCTCAGGAGAGTCAACGCTATCCCTCGAAACGGTATCCGACGCCACGAACTGTGACAATGCGCGTCGGAGTTTTGGGATCGGGCTCAATCTTCTCTCGGAGCCAGTGGACGTGGACATCAACCGTCCGGCTCCCACCATCATAGTCCCAGCCCCAGACCCGTTCCAAGATCAGGTCGCGGGAAAGCACGATGCCGCGGTGGCGCGCGAGAAAGGTCAGTAACTCATACTCCCGAGGCTTCAAATGGAGGTTCTTGCCCTCGCGCGTGACCTCCCGGCGAGACATGTCGATACGGAGATCACCGAAGGTGAGCGTCTGTTCAGGCTGCACGCCATCCTCTGCTGAGATCTCCTCGCGGATGAGACGTTCACGGCGGAGCAGCGCCTTGATCCGCGCGATGAGTTCCCGCATACTGAAGGGCTTCGTCATGTAGTCGTCGGCACCCACTTCGAGGCCCACCACCTTGTCAATCTCCTCATCCCGGGCGGTAAGCATCAGAATCGGTACGCTCATCTCCTGGCGGAGGATGCGACAAACCTCAATGCCGTCAATTCCCGGCAACATCAGGTCGAGAACGACGAGATCCGGCTGCTCGTTCCTGGCCACGGCGAGGGCGCTCTTACCATCCATCGCTGTCAACACCTCATAGTCCTGGTGGGACAGATTGTACTGCAGTGTCTCCAGGAGAGTCGGCTCATCCTCGACGATCAGCACTTTCTCGCTCATGTGCCCATCCCCTCAGTCCCTGTTTGCCGACCAAACAGACAAAGGATGGATAGCTCTGTTTGCGCATCTCCCAACCCAGGCATGGCTTTTTGACCTATCCAAGTCAACGACGCCGCTCCCTCAACTCAATCCAAATCTGGAACCCTGACGCCACCCGCGACACGCTTTCTAGGACATCCGTCCGCAGTCTGTTACGCCGCCAGTCGGCCCCACCCAAGACCCATGTGACCCTAGACGGAGACGCCATCGGTGACGGCAATCAGGTCTATCAGACGTCACGCTCTCTCCTGAATGATCCTGCAACCATCGGGGTCGCTTATGTACTCAACCGGGCCCTGCGGCACGCGGCTGTCGATGACCAAGTGACCGGCGTCCATTGCCTGCCAGATGATCTCAAACGGGGCGGCCCCTGCTACCCACTTCTCCACGACCACGATTCCGTGTCCCGGCAAGATGGTAAACACCATCTGGCGGGGGTCGTCAGGGTTCTTGAGGGTCTCCGCCCGCGAGAAGGCATCCGTGATACCCTCGGCCTGCGCCTCCGTGGCGCACGTGACAGGGTAGTAATGATAGGGGAGCGCCATCGGAGCATACTCCACACACTGTGGGTCGTAGCGGGCGCACCCGCGGTGCCCGTGCAGCTTGGAACGCACGACGGGGACCTGGGCCGTGCACTCCCATCCACTCCCGAGGGTGATGGAAGGCAGTGGGCCGTCCATCATGACCATCTCCACGGCCTCCGAGGAGGGCGGTGCACTCCCTCGTCCCTCCACCTCTCGGACAAGGGCCCCACTCCCGTCAGGCCTCAGGCCAGCAATCACCGTCAGATCCTGTTCGGCGATCGCACCCTTGTAGACCGGGCGCGCACTTCCGGTCACCGTCGCAATCAGGGCATCCAGCCGAGGATCCCAGGTCGAGAAACAGCCCTCGCTGTACTGGCTGGAGACAGCGTTGGCGACGGCCGGGACATTGACCAGATGGGCGATGCGCACCATCTCGGTGAAGAAGTCACGCCGACCAAGCTGCCTGCCGGCTTCGCACATCGCCTGAGGCGTCTCCAAACCAGCCCAGACATCTTGCGGGATCGGGTTGCCGACAGAGGTGTGGGCAGTCACCTCGTCTGTGCTCTCGGCGGTCACAATTCGCCTCACGATCTCCTCATAAGAATACCCCGGCGAATCCATGCAGATCTCCGGGTATGCTCCTACGAGATTGAACAGATATGTCTTCTGGGGCATATCCTCGCCAACAACGAGGAGCACGTCGATACACTTCGCCTGACTCTGAACTACACGCTCCAACGCCAGAATGGGACCACCGCGCTGACCCTGCTCAAAGAGTACGCGACAAGCATTCGCCGCCAGGCCGGGGAAGTCGTAGTCATCTGGTTTGGGCGGCGATTTGGGAAGGACAGAACGGAGGTGCCTCAAGGCACGTTCAAACTGGTCGGGCGTCGCGTGAACCAGCGTGTAGATGGTCGGTGCAGCAGTCAAGTGGAAGCGACGCCGGGCAGTGAAGAGCAGGGCGTCGCGCCAATCCAGTGGCTCGCCGAAAGGAGCCGTCGTCAGGATCACGTCCGTGGCATCATCCGGAACGGATCGGACGTCGTGACCCATGCGCTGGAACATGGCGATGAGCTTCTCCCCCACGTTGACCGCCAGCTGCGACCCGGGCCCGGTCACGAAGCTGACGGCAAGGTCGCTTAGCCATGGATGGAGAGGCGGCTGGTCGGGTCTGCGTGCGCCCGCTCTAGGCATACGAACATCTCCTTTCGACAGAACCGTGGCAATCGCCGTCGGTCCTTCGAGAAAACCCGGCATGGTTCACCGCAAGAGCCTCCCCAATCAGCAGGCCGATCTCCTAGTCGGGCGCGTTCTCCCTCTCCCACCCCTGGAGACAGAATACGCGCACAAACCAATCAGCCAGCCGCGGCACGACGGCGTTGACCAGACAAAGCAGCCGGGCCTGGAAGGGGATCACAACTTCAGGCGTCTTGTGGAGGATAGCGTCGACTATGGCGCGAGCGACGGCCTGCGGCGGGATCTTGCCCGAGACTCGAGGCACCTCCAAGTCATCGATCAGCGGGGTATCCACGCGCCCGGGGAAGATGGTGCTCACGGCTATGCCTTCATCGCGGAGCTCCTGGCGCAGGACCTCGCCGTATCCAGCCAGGGCAAATTTGGCAGCCACATAGGGCGCGTCCAGGGGAAGCCCTTTCTTACCGTCCACGGAGGAGACAAGTACGATGTGGCCGCTGCCTTGAACGAGCAAGGTCGGCTGCGCAGCAAGGACGGTATACAGCGCCCCGTAGAAGTTGACGGCCATCGACCGCTCAACCTCTTCTACTGTCAGATCGACGATGGACGATCGAACATACGCTCCAGCGTTGGCCACCAGAATATCAATGTGACCCCAGCGCGCCACCGTCGCCGCCACCAGATCGTCGACCTCGCTTCTACACGTGACATCGGCAGGGACGACCAAGGCCTCACGTCCCAGGGTTCCGATTTCCCCGGCGACCTGGCGCAGGGCCGACTCGGTCCGCGCAGCCAGGGCCACGTCGACACCCTCCCTTGCCAGGGCCAGCGCCGTCGCCCGCCCAATCCCGCTGGAGGCACCGGTCACGATGGCGACCTTCCCAAGTAGCTTGGATCGCTTCACCGTGCCGCCTGACCGGCTGCCAGCCCCTGCGTACATCTCAAGCCTGCAAGGCCGGAGCCTGGAGCGGAGGCTTCCAGGCTCGGGGATGAACTCAAGAAAGCCGTTGCGGTGCCCGGCCCCCGCGTGCCCACGTCACGATCTCCAGTCACCGGCATCCCCTCTCCGCTGTCCCGAGACCGCGAATATCCCGACTGCGCCGGCCCCGACGTGGGAAGCCAGCACCGCTCCCGTCTCACCAACAAGAATCTCGCTTCGGGGAAACGACAGGCCCCCGGCGAGCCGGTTAGCTAGATCCCCAGCCACCTCCGCGTTTCGAGCGTGCATGACGGCCAAGTGCTCCACCGTGCTCAGTCCTTCGACAGCGTCCAAGGCACGCCCAACTGCGCGCCGAAAGGAGCGAGCCACGCCCAGAAGCTGCACCCGCCCTTCCACGAAGTTGACGATAGGCTTGATGTTCAGAACGTTAGACATACGCCCGACAATGGCAATGAAAGCATCCGCGCGGCCCCCGCGACGCACGTTCTCCAAGGTATCAAGCACCGCAAATGCATGGACCCGCTCACGCACGTCCTCCAGCAGAGCCAGGATTTCCTCCATCGAAGTGCCGACCTCGCTCGCTCGGGCGGCGTTCAGTACCTGAAATCCCAGCCCCAATGAGAGCGAGTGAGAGTCGAAAACGCGCACGGCCTCCCCGAATCGCCGGGCCGCCAGCCGGGCTGTCTCAATTGTGCCCGTATGCTTCCCGGTGAGGGTGACGCAGAGTACGTGCTTCCCGCGCTCCACCAAGCCCTCGAAAACCTCCTCGAAGGTACCAACCGAGGGCTGGGAGGTCTGGGGGGCGGCGCGCTCCTCAGCGGTCTTTGCCCAGAATTCCTCGGTGGATAGCTCACCGTCGAGATAGCTGTCAGCCCCAAGGTGTACGACGAGGGGGACCACCACAATCTTGAAACGCTCCAAGAGATGCAGCGGCAGATCACAGCTGCTATCCGTCACGAGACTGATCTTCCTTCCTGACCGGGCCATGTTCCGCTCCCTTCCGCGATCGGGCTGCCTCGAATTGTACTACGCAGGCATTGGGAGAGCAAGCACAACTCGCATGAACAACTGCGTCCCCGTCCCCGAGAGACACCGAGGATGTCTAAATGGTTGATGGGGTAGTCTGCTTGATTCAACGCGAGTTGAGTGGCAGCGGCTTAGTTGCATCGCGCTCAAAGACCTTTCTGCGCCTTGCGGCCGCGACGATCTGGTGAGTGGGATGAAGGACATGAGTTCCACCCATGGACCGAGACATGCTATAATAGTGTGGCGACCCATAAGGAGGCGAACGTGATCAACCCATCACTTACGATTGGCATTGAAGAAGAGTACCAAATCATCGATCCGCAGACACGAGAGCTCCGCTCCTACGTTCAACAGTTCCTGGAAGAAGGCAAAGCCGTGCTTTCGGACCAGCTCCGCCCGGAGTTCCTGCAGTCGCAGATCGAAGCCGGAACGCAGATCTGCAGCGACATCAGCGAGGCGCGAGAGGAGGTTATCCGAATTCGTCGCTCTATCTTGAGGCTGGCTGACGACGCCGGCCTCTGGGTCGCGGCAGCTGGTACCCACCCTTTCTCCTCATGGGTGAAGCAAAGTGTCTCGCCGTTTGGGCGGTATCCGGAATTGGTTCGCTTCTTGCAGGACGTGGGGCGCCAGTTGCTGGTCTTCGGGATGCACATCCACATCGGCATTGAGGACGACGAACTGCTGATCGAAATCATGAATCAGCTGAGATACTTCCTCCCCCACCTGCTAGCCCTTTCAACCAGCTCGCCGTTCTGGCACGGGCGCGATACGGGGCTCAAGTCATATCGTAGCGTCATCTTCGAAAACCTGCCCCGCACAGGCATCCCCCCACAGTTCGATTCCTACGCCAGCTACCGAAGCTACGCCGACACGCTCTTGAACACCGGAAGTATTGCCGAGCCCACTCACATCTGGTGGGACGTGCGTCCAAGCGAGAAGTTCCCGACGCTGGAGATTCGAATCCCGGATATGTGCACGCGCGTCGAGGAGACGCTTTGCCTCGTGGCTCTGGTGCAGGCCGTGATCGCGAAACTGATCCAACTGCGGCGTGCCAATCAGTCGTGGCGTCTCTACCGGAAGCACTTGATCGACGAGAACAAATGGCGAGCGCTGCGCTACGGCACTGGCGGGAAGCTGATAGATTTCGGGAAGAAAGAGGAGGTGCGTTTTCCCCAGCTGGTCGAGGAGATCCTGGCCTGGATCGACGACGTCCTGGACGACCTGGGCAGCCGCGAGGAAGTTGAGTATGTCCACACCATCCTTCGGGATGGTGCCAGCGCCGACCGCCAACTCGCTGTCTACGGCCAAACCCATGATTTGCGCGCCGTCGTCGATCACGTGGTGGAGGAGACACGGGAAGGTGTTGGGTAGTACCCCCGTTTGGGCGGCGCAAGATTGACACAGACCGCGCGCTATGCTAACATTCCCCCTAAGAGCCTCTGACCCTGGACACCCTCGCCTACGGGCCCGCAGGTCGCTCGTCCGCGCCATCGTGTCACGTTGGAACTCTAGCCACCGGTCACCGTCCGACTTAGTCGAGGAACCTAACACATCGATAGAAGGATATGGATTGTAGTGACCATTCTGCCAAGGAGATCAAACAATGACTGACTTCAAGCTGTTCAGCGTGCAGGGCATCGATATCAAGGTACACATCACTTTTCCTCTGATCCTCATCTGGGCTGCCATTCAGTTCGGTTTCCTCGGTCAGAGTGGATTCTCGCTCTCGGGGGCTGCGTTCGGGGTTGTCGTTACCCTGTTGCTCTTCATCTGCGTCGTCATCCACGAGCTCTCACACAGCCTGACATCGACGTGGATGGGCTATCCGGTCAAGGACATCGTCCTTCTGCCGCTGGGCGGTGTGTCGCAGATCGAGGAGATGCCTGAAGGCCCGGGCCAGGAGTTCCTGATGGCCATCGCCGGCCCACTGAGCAACGTCGTCATTGCGATCCTACTCAGTATCTTCAGCCTTTTCGCACGTGTCGACCTCCTGGCTAGCGTGCGCCGTCTGGCAACGGACCCGATGGGCCTGGGCTGGCGGGACACGCTTCCTTACCTGATCGTGACCAATGTGCTTCTTGCTGCCTTCAATCTGATCCCCGCGTTTCCCATGGACGGCGGGCGGGTGCTGCGCTCCTTGCTGGCGACGGTGATGCCGCATCCGCAGGCCACGGACGTGGCCGTACGAATCGGCCAAGGCTTCGCCTGGCTACTGGGCCTGGGAGGCCTCGTGACTGGAAACCTGATCTGGATTCTTATCGCGATATTCGTCTACTCTGGCGCAGCCCAGGAAGGGCGCATGACTCGCATTCGAGGTATTCTCGAGGGCATGAACGTGAGACATGCCTTCTCGCGCAACGTTCAGGCCGTGTCGCCCGATGACCCCATCAGTCATGCCGCGGACCTGACCCTTGAAAGCTTCCAGGCCGACTTTCCCGTATGCGACGGGGACGAGATTGTGGGGCTGCTGACGCATACGGATATCGTCCGGGCTCTCAAGATGCGAGAATCCGAGACACCAGTGCGGGAGGTGATGAAGACAGATTTCCCCACCCTGCAACCGAACGACGGGCTTTTCCAGGTACACCAGCAGATGCAGGCGTCAGGTCTTGATGCACTGCCCGTGATCGAGGAGGGGCGTTTCGCAGGGCTGCTGACGAGCCGTGACGTGAGCGAGGCGTATCAGCTTCTTTCCATCAGCCAGGAACTAAAGGACCAGCTGCAAGGCATCTGACCGGCGTGATTTCCGTCTCGGAAGCCCGGGCTCTGTACGGCGGCGCCGATGCCGTCCACGATTTCGACCATGTCCTGCGGGTGCTGCAGCTTGCCGAGCGCATCGGGCAGGCTGAAGGCGCGGATCTCTCCGTTGTGCGGACAGCGGCCCTGCTCCACGATGCTGGTCGTGAGCAAGCCGAGGCAGCAGGTGCGGACCACGCCGCGGTGGCCGCTGACCGCGCTCAGGCGATTCTAGAAGACCACCCGCCCTCCGCCGTCGCGGCCGTGGTTCACGCCATCGCTGCGCACCGTTTCCGCACCGGCCCCGAGCCGTCCACGCTGGAAGCGCAGGTCGTGTTTGACGCGGACAAGCTCGACGCCATCGGGGCGATCGGTGTGGCACGCGCGTACGCTTACGGGGGCGCTCACGGTCAACGTCTGTGGGCCCCTGTCGAGTCCGTAGACCTCGACCGATGGAAGACCGAGGGCGATGACCCGCAGGCGCACACACCCGTCCATGAGTACGTCGTCAAGCTGTCCCGCATCAAGGATCGCTTGTTCACGCCGACAGGTCGCCGCATCGCCTCAGCACGACATGACACCATGGTTACCTTCTTTGATCGCTTGAGCAGGGAAGTTCTGGGAATAGACCGGTGAAGCTAAAACGCTCACAGACCACGGTCCGGGTAAGACAAGTGGGAGCGGGAGTGGCAGCCATTCTGCTTTTCGCTGTTGCCATGGAGATGATGAAATCGGGGGCCAGCGCCCTCACGCCGCTGTTGCGGGGACACCTCAACATCGAGCACGCGGCGGACTCGCTGGGTCTGGGATGGCTCATGGCCTACGCCGTCATGAGTGGGTCACCAGCCGCAGCCATCGCCATGGCTCTCTTGAGTGCCAACGCACTGACACAGATCCAGACTTATACGATGGTGACCGGGTCTCGGCTCGGTGCTTCCCTGATCGTTCTCTTGATCGGCTTCGTCTACGCCGTGCGCGGGAACGAACGCTGGTCCGTCTTGTCCACAGGAATTCTCTCCCTACTGCTCACAGCCTCCGTGCAACTGCCTGCCCTGGCTGTCGGGACGCTCATCCTCAAGCGGGGCTGGCTTGACAGCGCCCACTGGTCATGGTTGAGCCCGCTGACTGTCGGGATGAATGCGATCCTCGACCCCGTGATGAACCCGATCACCCGGACTCTTCCCGAGTGGGCGCTGTTCATCCTGGGTGGCGTTCTGATTACCGGGAGCTTCCAACTCTTCGACAAGGCCCTGCCGGAGCTGCGGTTCGAACGAGCGGGGCTGCACCAGATATCCCGGCTCATCTACCGACCCGGGGTCATGTTCCTGCTGGGCCTGGCGGTCACTCTGCTGACGCTCTCTGTCTCTGTCTCAATCGGTATCCTGGTGCCGCTCTCGGCCCGTGGATACATACGCCGAGAGAACATTATGCCCTATATTCTGGGCGCCAACGTGTCCACAATGATCGACACGTTGGCGGCAGCGATGATTCTGGGCGCCCCGCAGGCAGTTACCGTCGTGGCCGTGCATATGATTAGCGCCATCATCGTCTCGCTTCCGATTGTCGTGCTGGCATACGAGCCCTACAGACGCCTCATGTCGAACATGTTGGAATGGACGATGCAAAGCAAGAGAAACTTCGCCTTCTTCCTGGGAGCCTTCTTCCTGGTTCCCATTGCGCTCATCCTGTCCTAGTGGCAGGTGAGCGTCGTACGACTAGGTGTGGGAGAGAGAGGAAGCGATGACATGACCGAGAGGATACGGATGCTCCTTCATGGCGACGGCTCCGAAGTCAGCAGCCTCGCCCTGAAGTTGGGCATGCAGATCGCAAAAGCCATGGCGAATGCCGTGGACATCCTGGACACGGCCAGATCGCCGGAACGAAAAGCACGGTCAAGCAAGGACATCGAGGGAATCGCCGCGCAGCTACGGGAGACCGACATCGCGGTCACGGTCTATCGACGCCCCAGTTTCATGGGCGAGAGACTGCTTAGACAGGCAGATGCGACGGACTACGATCTGATCGTCGTGGGGAGTAGGGGACGGCGAGGCATCAAGAGACTCCTGACGGGTTCACGGGCTTGCAGCATTCTGGGCGCCGCGACAACTTCGGTCCTGGTAGTCAAGGGACCAGAACGGCAAGAGATCGACGACATTCTCATCTGCTCCGCCGCCGGTCCTGCCAGCGAGGAGACCGTACGTTTCGCGGCTCTACTGGCACATGCCCTGGAAGCCTCCGTCACCCTTCTCCACGTGATGTCGCAAGTTGCCCTGCAAGAGGATGCCGAGGGTGCTGACCTTGAGGCCGGCGCCGAGGAGCTTATGGAAAGGCAAGCCCGAGAGGGCATCCATCTGGAGAAAATGCTAGCGCTCCTGCGCGATGAGGGGCTTGAGGCCCAGGCTGTCGTGCGCCACGGACTGGTCGTCGACGAGATCATGCGGGAGGCCAAGAACGGCCACTTCGACATGCTCATCGTGGGATCTCACACAGTCCCGGACATAAGGGGGTTGCTCTCAAGCGACCTGGCGCGGCAGATCATGCTCGGCGCTAACCGCCCAGTCCTGATCGTCCATCAGGACCAGGACTCTCTTCCTGCAGCGTGACGATAGAGCCGGGCCAACCAGCCCGCCCCTTTGATAGCCCCTCCACGTGTATCAGCAATCTCTGGATCAGCCGTCTCACCTGTCCAGGATCCATGGGAGGGCTGCAGCGCGGCTCCCAGATTGTCTAGCATCCGGGACGAGGCCGCCAATTGACGTGGAGACTATCTACGTGTAGAATAGGGCCCAGTGGTGCTACACGAAGATAGACAGTGGGGAGGATCAGTTATGGTTGAAGGACTGCATCCGGACAACGCGGACCTCGTTGGTGACTTGACGGCTCAATCCTCGCTGAGAGCCGCCAAGAGCGCCTTCGACATCCACATGGCGCACGAGGGCTTCACCGAGAACACGATGAAAGCCTTCCAGTCGGATCTGAATATCTTCGCCCAGTTCATCGGTTCGTGGACTGCAATCGGGGAGATCTCGACCAGTGACCTGGAACGCTTCACGGAGTGGCTGGTCAATGATCGTGAGGCCCCCTGCAGCCCAAAATCGCTGGCTCGACGGGTGACAACGCTGAAGGTCTTCTTCGGCTGGCTTGCCGAGTCCGAGATCGTGCCACGCGATCCCGCGGCGCCGGTGGTCCACGAGCCGGTGACGACGCCCCTGCCCGATGTCCTCACCGAGAATCAAGTCGAGCGCATGCTGGAGGTCACCGAGGCACGGCGTGAGGCGGATGATGCAGACGCTCGCCCGCACCTCCTGGTGACGTTGCTGCTTCACACGGGCATCAAGAAGGGCGAGTGCATGTCGATCACGATGAATCACATCGACGTTGGCGACGCGTCAGATCCCGTTCTCTGGGTACGGTACGCCAATCCTCAGCGGCGGCACAAGGAACGGAAGCTGCGTCTGCCGGCATGGTGGTCGACGGTTCTAGCGGAGTATCGGGCTCAGTATCAGCCCGACGACGCGCTGTTTCCGTGCACCGCCAGGAATCTGGAGTACGTGCTCTCGGACATCGCCGAGGAAGCCGGCCTGGATCAGGGGATCTCCTTCGAGATGCTGCGCTGGACGTGCGCCGTCCGGGACTACAAGGCCGGCATGACATCGAAGGATCTCCGCCAGAAGCTGGGTCTCTCCAAAGTGACCTGGCGCCAGACGAAACAGAAGATCGCCAGATTGGCCGGCCCGACGCTCCGCGAAAGTAGCACGGCGGCGGCTCCCGTCGACTGAACCATCGGCCTCCTGGACGGGACTCACCGGGCGGACACCACCCGCGAGCGTGTGTCCATGCGAGGACGTATGCGTTAAGATGTGCCGCCACGAACCGAGCACTCGGCCGCGGGAGGGACGCTTCTCAAGTCCTGCCGCGCGTACCCATGCTGATTGGAGCCGAACTTCCTGACGCCTTCTACTTACCAGAAGCGCACCACGGTCCCACTCCCCATCTGGAGTAGTACGAACGTCCTATGGAAAGTTGCGCCACTTCGTGCTATATTATGGTCGCTTAGATCAGCATGGCGTCGTCTTGAGCAACTGGAGTGATGGTATGGCAACAACGCCAACACGCTTGCAGACACAGCCTTTCCTCACGCCCCAAGACGTGTCGGATATGCTGCAGGTCTCCGTCTACACGGTGCGCCGGTGGATCAACCAGGGCAAACTGCCTGCGTATAAGGTCGGGCGCCTGTGGCGCATCCAGCGGGGCGAGTTGCACCAGTGGCTGGATCAGCAGCAGCCAGGAAACGGTCGCTGACGACGGACAGCCGCCGCCACAGGTCTTGACAACAGTCGGCATCACGGTATAATGCCGCCTGTTGCCGGCCCGCTAGCTCAATTGGAAGAGCAGGGGCCTCTTAAGCCCTTGGTTGCAGGTTCGAGTCCTGCGCGGGTCACTGAAGGGCGCTCTTGTGAGTGCCCTTTTTTGGTGCCACGTCATGAAGCACTCGTCTGAACAACCACTCGTCTGATGAAGCACTCGTCTAGACAGATTGGAGCAAGAACGCGACAGGGCCGGCATCTGAGATGCCGGCCCTGTCGGCTTTAGGTGGAGATGGCGGGAATCGAACCCGCGTCCGCGGAACTCGACCACAGACGTCTACAAGCTTAGTCGGCCCTTCTGCTTCTCCTCCAGGGAGACGCTGCCGACCGCGCTACACCTGGAATCAGCCGATGGGAACCGAAGTCCCCACTTGAGCATCCTTATCGGCGTCCGGACGCCGCACACCAACTTTTATGACGCCCATCCCCGACCCGTTGGTGAGGGGCCTGGGCGGACGTGACCGCCTTCGCGGTCAGCTCCTACGGCTTGGCTAGGCTACTACCGGAACGGCAGCGTCCATCGCCGCCGAAGGAGCGAACATCCAAGTGTTTTCATTGGCACTTAGAGTTTGTGCTCCGTTGTTCACGGGGCCAGAGCACCCCGGCTTGCTGCCCATGCTCAGCCTCCCACGTCGAAGCCTGTCATCCCCGCAGCCATTATATTATAACGCTGAAGCCCCCAGTGTCAAGTTGACGTGTCAATGTGACGTGTCAATGTGACGTGTCAATGTGACGTGTCAATGACGACGGCGACTCTCATGCAATGCAAAGGTCACGTAC
>Ga0207796_1000579_pt1 | contig 14216 bp, 13 predicted proteins | sample Pon1CUnioCityCA_6_FD_187274 | JGI IMG/M metagenome (GOLD analysis project Ga0207796, IMG submission 187274) | Marine sediment microbial community from Union City, CA, USA - Pond 1C Sediment 1 (SPAdes) | ecosystem: Environmental > Aquatic > Marine > Intertidal zone > Salt pond sediment ...
CAGTCCTTTCATGAGCCCTTCTACGGTTCCCTTGATGTCGAAAAAGTCACAGGGAGTCTCGGTGCCGTGCCAGGAGACCGGCACGCGGCTGCCGGTCCAGATGCCGCCGATCATTTCGATCTCTTCGGGAAGTTCGCCGGTGCCGCTGTCGATAAAGACCTTGCCGATTTCGAACAGCTTCAGGTCCCGGACCTGTCGGGCCAGATTCCGCCGGACCGTCTCCAGAAGTCCTGCGGCCAGGGTCGTTCGCATGACCGACTGTTCTTCGGTGAGCGGATTGAGAAGCGCGACGGTTTTCCGGCGTGGATCGTCTTCGGGCAGCAAAAGCTGGTCCGCCGATCGGCGCGAGGCGAAACTGTAGTTGATCGCTTCGCTGAACCCGAATCCGGTCATCAGGGAGCGGACCCGGTTGCGGAAGTCGCGCCGCCCAGCCCGGGGCGGATGGTCTGCCGGAATCAGCGGCGAGGTTGCCGGGATCCGGTCGTATCCGGACAGCCGGGCCACTTCCTCCATCAGGTCCTCCGGTCGGCTGATGTCGACCCGAAACGAGGGCGGAACGACCACCATGGCGCCGTCTTTTTCCGGGGAAACGGAAAACTCGATCGACGTGAGGATTTCGACGACGCGGTCGGATGCAAAATCCGTCCCCAGCAGCCGGTTGGTGGCCTCCGCCGTGAGCGTGATCACCGGGCGCCGGGTAGGCTTCGGGTGCACGTCGATCACGCCGTCGACCAGCCGGCCCCTGCCCAGTTCGGCCACCAGGGCGGCGGCCCGTCTGAGCGCCGCGAGGGTTCCCTCCGGGTCCACGCCGCGTTCGAAGCGGTGGGATGCGTCGGTGCCGAGTCCCAAGGCCCGGGCCGTGCGGCGAATGCTGGGTGGATTGAAGTAGGCGCTTTCGATGAGCACCGCAGTGGTGTCGTTGTCGATTTCCGAGTTTTCGCCGCCCATCACCCCGCCGACGGCCACCGGCTTTTCCCCGTCGCAGATCATCAGCATGTCGGCGTTCAAGGAGCGCCGCTTGCCGTCGAGGGTGGTAAACGGCTCTCCTTCCAGGGCCGTCCGCACCACGATCCGATTTTCGGCCAGCCGGTGAAAGTCGAACGCGTGCAGGGGCTGGCCGGTTTCCATCATGACGAAATTGGTGATGTCCACGATATTGCTGATCGGGCGCATTCCCACCGAAAGCAGCCGCTGCTGGAGCCAATCCGGTGAAGGAGCCACCGTTGCGTCCGTCACCAGGGCGGCCGCATAACGCGGACAGTGGTCCGGGTCCTCGATCGTCACCGAGGTGAAGTCTTCGATCCGGCCGTACGCATCCGGCAGGAAGAACGCCGGATACCGGAGCGGTGCCTTGCAGATGGCGGCCACCTCCCGGGCGATACCGAGGATGCTCAGACAATCGGGACGGTTGGGGGTCAGCTCGATCTCCATCACCGGATCGGACAACTTCAGCGCGTCGACCAGACGGTCACCGACCGAAAGCCCCTCGTCCAGGACCATGATGCCGCTTCGATCTTTCCCGAGCCCCAGTTCGGCCTCGCTGCAGAGCATCCCCTCGGATGCCGCGCCGCGGATGGTCGAACGTTCCAAAACCGCTCCGTCGGCCAGCCGGGTGCCGGGCAGCGCAAGGGGGGACAGCAGACCCTCTGCGGCATTGGGGGCGCCGCAGACCACCGACACCCTGCGGTCGGAGAGCGACACCTCGCAAATGCGCAATTTTTCCGCGTTCGGATGGGGTCGAACCGATTCGATCCTGCCCACGCAGACCAAAGCGAGGTCGTCGTAGCGGTCCCAGACCGCGTCCACCTCCAGCCCGACCATGGTCAGCGCTTCTGCCAGGCGGTGAATGTCCACGTCGACCGAGACGTACTGGCTGAGCCAGGATAGACTTGCTTTCATATCAGAACTGTTCCAGGAATCGCATGTCGTTGTCGAAAAACCGGCGGATGTCGTCGATGCCGTACTTGAGCATCGCGATCCGTTCGATGCCCATGCCGAAGGCGAAGCCGGAGATGCGGGAGGTGTCGTAGCCGACGTTTTCAAACACCGCCGGGTGGACCATGCCGGAGCCGAGGACCTCCAGCCAGCCGGTCTGCGAGCAGACCCGGCATCCTTTCCCGCGGCACATTACACACAGGATGTCGACCTCTGCGCTCGGTTCGGTGAACGGAAAGAAGCTGGGTCGAAACCGAAGGCTCGTCTGCTCGTCGAACATTTCATGGACGAAGGTGGTAAGAACCCCCTTCAGATCGCCGAACGTGACATGCCGGTCGACCAGCAGCCCCTCGACCTGGTGAAACATCGGGGTGTGGGTCAGGTCCGAATCGCACCGGAAAACCTTTCCCGGGGCCACCACCCGCACCGGCGGCGGCTGCTTTTCCATGATCCGGACCTGCAGCGGGGAGGTGTGGGTCCGCAGCACGGTGTCCTCGGAAATGAAAAAGGTGTCTTGCATGTCCCGGGCCGGGTGGTCCTTCGGAAAGTTCAGGGCTTCGAAGTTGTACCAGTCCTTTTCGACCTCCGGTCCTTCGGCGATGTCGAACCCGAGGCGCAGAAAAATCTCGCAGATGCGGTCGCTGATCCGGGTGATCGGATGCAGGTGGCCGGGTTCCGGGCTGCGGCCCGGCAGGGAGACGTCGATCCGGTCCTCTTCGGCGGGGGCTGCAGCCAGCCGTTCTGCGGCCTCGGAAAAGGCCTGTTCCAGCGCCTTTTTGACCTGGTTGGCTTTCTTTCCGGCTTCCGGGCGCTGGTCGGCGGGAAGCTGCGAGATGCCGCGAAGAAAAAGCGTCACCCGGCCCTTTCTGCCCAGGTAGCGGGTGGCGAGCTCCTTGACGCCGTCTGCGCTGGGGGTCGATTGCAGCTCTTCCAGCGCCTCGGCATGGATCTGTTCGATGGACGTATCCACAGCGCCCCTCTTTCGTGGTTCGATCGTGCGGCCTCCGCTGTTGAAAACGGAGGCCGCAAAAGACGGTCGGTATCGATCAGGTTGCCCGGAAACGGCTCAGGGTGGCGGCGAAAAGGCGCGGGGCGGACTATGCCTGCTGTGCGGCGAGAACGGCGATCTGACGGAAGCCGGCCGGATCGGAGACCGCCAGTTCGGCCAGGACCTTTCGATCCAGTTCCACGCCAGCCTTTTTCAGTCCGTGGATGAATTTGCTGTAGCTCAGATCGTTCATCCGGGCGGCGGCGTTGATCCGGGCGATCCACAGCCGCCGGAAATCCCGCTTTCGCGCCTTCCGGTCGCGGTAGGCGTACATCAGGGCCTTGTCGACAGCGTCGGCGGCCGTGCGAAACAGCTTGCTTCGGCCGCCCCGGTACCCGCGTGCCAGCTTCAGCACCTTTTTCCGGCGCCGTCTTGCCTTATATCCTCTTTTTACTCTCATCTGTTTTGCTCCTTATAAAATCGCGCCAGCGATTTTATCCGTTCGGGAGAAGCAGCCTTATCTCCTTGAGGTTGGTTTTGTCAATCACATTCTTCCTCCGCAGCGAGCGCTTCCGCTTCCGGGTTTTTTTGGTGAGGATATGGCTCGCGTGCGACTTGGCAAACGTATACTTGCCGGTTCCGGTTTTTTTGAACCGCTTTGCCGCGGCCCGGTTGGTCTTGATCTTCGGCATCGAATCACTCCTTTACCATCGCTTCCGGCGCCGTGGCGGCGTCGGGTCGGTTCAAAAACAGCGGTGGCGTGAGCATCGCATCGTTGCGCGCACGCCACCCTGTCAGCGGTTGTCGGCCGCCGCCTTCTTCAGGCGGCGGCCGAAGCAACACGGAAAGCCGGCCTGCGCCGGCGCATCGTCACTTGGGTGCCAGCACCATCACCATGGTGCGTCCCTCGAACTTGGGGTACTGCTCGACAACGGAAAGATCTTCGGTTTCTTCGGCGATCCGCTGGAGAACCTCCCTGCCGAGTTCGGAAAGCGTAATCTCCCGGCCGCGGAACATGACCGTGACCTTGACCTTGTCCTTGTTGCCCAGAAACCTCTTGATGTGGCCGATCTTGACCTGAAGGTCGTGGTCTCCGGTCTTCGGGCGGACTTTGATCTCCTTGACCTGTGTGGTGCTTTGCTTCTTTTTGGCCTCCTGCAGCTTTTTGGTCTGCTCGTACTTGAAGCGACCGTAGTCCATGATCTTGCAGACAGGGGGCTTTGCGTTGGGAGAGATCTCAACGAGGTCCAGGCCGAATGAAGCCGCCTTTTCCTGGGCCTGTTCCAGGGGGATGATACCGATCTGGTTGCCCTCCGGGTCGATTAATCGGACTTCCTTTTCGCGGATCATGTTGTTGATCCGGGTTCGCTGATGCTGTCTCGGTTTAGCTATGCTTTCACCTCCTCGGCAGTTTGTCTTCCGATGCCGCCGCCGGGCGGCATCGGGACCAACGCGGTGCGTTCGGGCCCCCAAAGAACGGGGCGATTCGCATTGTGCCTTATACAACCCCTTTCGGAAATGCAAGCAAAAAATTCGGCCGAACCTTCTCAGCCGTTGGTTTCGGGAGCCTGGCCGAGGCAATGCCTGGCCAGAAGGCTGCCGCGCCAGTAGTCGTTTTCAGGGTTTTGAAAAAAACGAACGAAAAGCGACAGGCTTTCGCTGCGCCGAACGCCCCCGACCACCGTCACCTTGCTGTGCCGGTACAGTGGAGATAGCCGCTGCAGGTCCAGGGCGGTCCCCCCGCCCATCACGTCTTCATACGCGTATACGATTCTTCGGATCCCCGACAGCACGATGGCGCCGAAACACATCAGGCAAGGCTCCATGGTACTGTAGATCGTTGCTTGGGCCAGCACGGTTGGCGGCCCCGCATCGGTCAACCGCCGCAGGGCCAACATTTCAGCGTGATCCAGCTCGTTTGCATCCGGCCCCCGGGAGGCGGTTCGGGCGCCGGCGGCGACGACCCGTCCGCTTTCGACCACTACGCACCCGACCGGAAAGTCCCCCCGGCACAGCGCCTCCTCGGCCAGGGCCAGGGCTTTTCCCATGAAGTGGTTGTCGCTGTCTATCATTTCCGGTCGGCTGTTTTCGGACGTTCGGTCGGTTCAATGGCCCATTGCCCGGGCCCGTTTCCCGCCAACGCATTGAGCCGGCGCCAATGTAACGGATGCCGCCGGGACCATTACGCGAAGACGATACGCCAGAAATCTGAAAAATCAAGTCTTTGAAGGATCCATTCGACAGATGGTGTCGTCACAGGGGCAGGCGTCGTCCACTTCGAAGGCGTAAACGATCCGGGCCTCCTTTTCCAACCGTTCCGTGGAGATCGGTTCGAACCGATGGCGCTCGGCCATTTGCGCCAGTTCACTTCGATGGGGAACGGCCGCCAGTCCCTCACCGATCCGTTTGCCGGTTGCGCCGTCGAGAATGTCGGCCGTTTGGCCGTTGGTGACCACGACCACCGGAATGCGCTGTCCGGCGATCAGCCGCGCTGCGGCCAGCGTCGACCGCTGCCGGGTCACCACAGAGCCCGGACCGAAGCGGACCACCATGCAGATCCGACCCTGGAGGCTGACGACAAAATCCACGGGGATCACAGCGCTGTTCGGGCCGGCGTTCACGGAGAGCTTCCGTCGGGCGGCGATTTCCGCCCTGCCGTATCCTTTTTCCTCCACCAGGAGCCGGGCGATCTCTTGTCGAAAGCGTTCGTCTGCGGTGTCGGCCAGGATTTCGCCGGTCAGGTAGTCTTCGCATTTTCCCAATATGAGGTGGTGGCCCATATTCGTTTTCCGCATCCACTGCTGTTGGGAGTGGAACGCCTTGGCTCGTTCAAGCCGCTGGTGGACGGTTGCCGGTGGCCGGTGGTCTCATCAACCCCTGCCCGGCGCCATGGACGCTCCCATCGTCACTTCCCACTTGCCACAACCCACCGGCCATGCCGTTATGCATGGCCTTTTTTACGACAACGCCCGCTCCCCGAGATTTCCATAACGGTGGTACGTGTCGCAGATGCTCTGGTTGACCAGGTAGTGGAGCAGTTCCAGGCGGCCTTCGGCCAGCACCGGATCCCGGGCGATGTAAAAACCGGTTTCGGCGACCGCCGCAAACACGGCAGCCGGAACGCGTCCGGGCGATGCATAGCGGATTCGATCAACGCGGGCGGCGGCCTCGGCAACCGCCTCGTCGCTGTGGCGTCGGATGCGTTCCGGGCGGATCATGCGGCGGCCTTCGGTGCCGGCCAAAAAGGCGGTTACCGTATTTTCCAGCCCCTCGGGGAGGCTGACGACGGTCCTGTTTCCACAGATCTTTGACGCCGCAATTCGGGCAAGGACCTCGAACAGGGTGTCGTCCGGATGGACCCGGATCAGGACGGTGCCGATGGGGAGAAAGCGAAGCACGTTGTCCTGCCCGCGCAGGTGAAAGTAGTCTTTTTCCTTCGAAAACGCACGACCCCACCAATACAGGTAGCTTTTGACCGCCCGCACCGTGGATTTCAGGTCCGTCGCGTGCTCGGCCAGCTGGCCCCAGTGGATCTTCCGGTCCCACTCCTGGGCTGTCCGCAGCAGGGGGTGCTCTGCTTCGATGGCCCCGGCCACCGGGTGTCCCTTCTGCTCAAAGCGCATGAACTGGGCGACGTAGTTCGGGCTTCCGGCTTTGATGGCCGGCCCGATGGCCGATCTGCCCATGCCGCCGAATGACTGGCGGAGGGTGACCGCTCCGGTGGTGCCCCGGTTGATGTAGAGGTTGCCCGCACGGATGTTGGCTTTCCAGCGGTCCTGCTCCCGGGGGTCGAGGCTCTCGATGCCGGAGGTGAGCCCGTAGCCGGTGGCGTTGACGATTTCGATGGCGTGGTCCAGGTCGTCTGCGCACATCACCGCCAGCAGGGGGCCGAAGAACTCGGTTCGATGGGTGTAGGAACCGGGCGTGGCGCCCCACTTGATGCCCGGGCTCCAGATATAGGGGTTTTTGCCGACCATTTGGGGCTTCAGCAGCCAGGACTCTCCCGGCTCCAGCGTGGAAAAGGCCCGCTTCAGATCCCCGGTCGGCGGGTGAATCAGGGGCCCCATCTTGTTTTCGAAATCCCATGCCGAGCCGGTTGGAAGGCTTTCGGTCGCATCCACCAGCTGGCGCCGGAAGTGCTCGTCTTCGTAGACTTCCTTTTCCAGGACCAGCAGGGAGGTGGCGCTGCACTTCTGGCCGCAGTTGGAAAAGGCAGAGTGAATCACGTTTTTGATGGCCTGGTCCCGGTCGGACATGGCCGTTACGATGGTGGCGTTTTTGCCCCCCGTCTCGGCGGCCAAAAAAACCGACGGCTTGTCTTTTAAGATCTTGAGGCCCGTTTCGGTTCCCCCTGTCAGAACCACGTAGTCGACGTCCGGGTGGGCGGTCAGACGGCCGCCGACCTTTCCGCCGCTGCAGGGCACAAACTGCAGAACGTTTTTCGACACGCCGGCATTCCAGAAGCACTGGCACAGCGTCCAGGCCACCAGCACCGCCGCCGAGGCCGGCTTGAAGACAACGGTGTTTCCTGCCGCCAGCGAAGCCGCGATGCCGCCGCAGGGGATGGCGATTGGAAAGTTCCACGGCGATATCACAGCGCCGACGCCCTTGCCCCTGCACGCCAAGTTTTTCAGTTCGTCGAAGGCGCGGCTGGTGTGCGGGTAGTATTCGGCAAAGTCGATTGCTTCGGAGACCTCCACGTCGGCCTCGGAAAAGACCTTGCCGGTGTCTGCTGCAGCCGCCCCGATCAGGTCGCCCCGGGCGCGGCGGATCTCCATGGCGACCTTCGACAGCACCGCGTGGCGTTCTGCGGCGCTTTTTTGCCGCCAGCCGTCCGGATCGGTTTTGGCCGTCTCCACGGCCCGGTCGATGTCCCCTTCGGTGGCCAGGGCAACCCGGGCCGCGGTGATGTGTTCGTTGAACCGGTTCGGATCGACCACCTCCCGGGTTTCTCTTTCTGCAAACACCTCCCGGCCGGAGACGGCCAGCGGAATCCGCATCGGTTCGTCGCCGGCGGATTTCATCCATTTGTCGCGGACCGCCTCGGCCCATTTCCGGTTGGCCGCCAGGGACCAGTCGGTGTCCGGTTCGTTGATGAATTCCTGCTCCCAGTAGGTGCCCATCTTCTCGGGAAATGTTTCCCGTTCCCGGTCCTGGACCCGGTGGGGGGTTGTGCCGGCCCGGTCGATGTGCCGGCACGACGCGATAAAGGTTTTTTCCAGGAAGAGCCACGCCTTTGAATCGGTCGTCAGGTTCGGTGCATAGCGCAGGAAGTTTTCCTCGGCCGTGTTTTCATCCAGCCGCCGGATCAGGTAGGCAATGGCGTTGATGAACTCCTCTTTGCTGGCCACCGGCGCGTAGAGCAGGACGTCGCCGGACATTTCCACCAGGGCGCGCCGCACATGGTCGGCCATTCCCTCGAGCATCTCGAAGTAGAAATAGTCGGTGACGCCCAGCTCGGTGCCCAGCTCGTGGGCGAAGGCGAGCTCGAAGAGGTTGTGGGAGGCGATGCCCAGGTGCACGGCGCGGATGTTCTCCGGCTGCATCCCGTAGACGACCATCCGCTTGTAGTTGGCGTCCACATCGCGCTTGTTGTCGTAGGGGGCCAGGGGCCAGTTGAAGATGGACGACTCGACCTGCTCCATTTCCAAGTTGGCGCCCTTGACGATTCGAAGCTTGATCGGGGCGCCGCCCTTGGCCACCCGCTGCCTCGCCCATTCGGTGAGCTGCTTCTGGATCGGGAAAGCGTCGGGCAGATAGGCCTGCAGGACGATGCCGGCCGAATAGTCGAAGAAGGCCTCCTGCTCCAAAGTGCGGACGAAGGCCTCCACCGTGATCGCCAGATCCCGGTATTCTTCCATGTCGAGGTTGACGAACTTGGGCACCTTCGTGCCGTCCTTTCGGACGAACACATTCTCCTTGGCCGTCCAGTACAGCCGGGAAAGGCGCTCCACCAGCACCTCGACCGTGTGTTGGAAGGCCAGCGGCTGGATCTGGGAGAAAATGGTGGAGATCTTCACCGAGATGTATTCGACGGCCGGGTTCTTGAGGTCCTCGAGGTAGGTTTCCAGGCGGCGCCGGGCTTCGCCCTCTCCGAGCACGGCTTCGCCCAGGTGGTTGATGTTCATCCGAACGCCCTGTTCCCGGCGCTTGGCCAGGTGCGCGTGAAGGGCTTCGGCCTCGCCGGGGATGATCGCGCGGCTGCTGTTCTCCCGCATCTTTTCGATCATCCGGGGGACCGACAGCGCCGGGATCAGCCGGCCGACGCCCAAAAACATCTGAATCAGGAGCCGGTCCACCGAGGAGAAAAAGTCGGGCACGCCGTAGCGGCGAAGCAGGCTGTTGACCTGGTCGGCCACCCGGGCGTTGCTGTGCGTGCGGAAACTCTGGTCGATGAGCCGGGTGAGCACCACCTTGTCCAAGGGGTGGGTGAGCAGGCGCATCATCTGTTCCTGGATCGCCTTTTCCTCATGGGTCAGCAGCCGGTTGGCCCGGTCCTGCCACTGCCGGGCCAGGGCGCCGGCCCGCTCGACGATCTCTTCGGGAAATGCGATTTCGCTCCTTGCGGCATCGGTTCTGTCGGTTCGGTCATGTTCCATGGTGTCGGCTCCTGTGTTGCGGATCGCCGGTGACGATCTGCTTTTTTCTGTTCTGCATGTGGCGGGTGAATCGGTGCACGTGGTCGCGGGCAAGGCCCTGGGCAGCTGCGGCGTCGCCGCTTTCCACCGCGGAGACGATGTCGGAAAGGTCGCGGCAGTTTTCGGCCATCTCCTTTTCGCCGCCGGGAAGGAAACGGTCGTAATATCCGTGGACGTTGTCGTGGACGATCCGTAAAATCAGCCGGTAGATCGGGTTCTTGGCCGCAGCGGCAAGGGCCATGTGCATCTTTTCGTCGACGCGGATAAAGTCGTTCCAGGCGGAGAGGCCCTTTTGGCAGAGGCTTTGCGCCTCCGCCAGCAGCTGGCGGAGCGCTGCAATGTCTTCGGGGTTGGCCCGTTCGGCGGCGGCGCCGGTGACGATGCCCTCCACGTCGGCCCGAAATTCGGCCAGATCCGCCAGCGAGACCCTCCGGGACCGGATCAGAAAGGCCAGGCTCTCGCTGACCGTGGCGGTAGTCGCGCCGCGGATAACGGCCCCGCCGCCGGTGCCGAGCCGCACCTCGATAATCCCCTTTTGTTCCAGGACCCGGAGCGCTTCGCGCAGGGTGCCCCGGCTCACGCCGAATATGGCCTGCAGCTCCCGCTCCGGCGGCAGGGTGTCCCCCTCTTTCAGGCGGCCGTCCAGTACGGCGCTTTGCACCTGATCGATCACATCCTGGTAAATTCGGTGCTGTTTCGGTTTTTCGAACATGCCCGGCTTCATCGGATTGGATTATAATGGTAGGACCATTATAACCGTTCCGGCGACGGGCGTCAACAAAATCCGGTGACAGCGGTCGAAAGGGGGGATGTTGCGCTGGCGCCATGCTGGCTGCGGCAGGCGGTAGGTATTTTCGCGGCGTTATGGTATTTTATCCGACAGACGCAGCCCTGCCGGCGGGGCTGCCCTTTGGCGGCTTCATCGACGTCCGCTTTCAGAACACCAGGATTTTTCTGCCCATGAATCCGGACCTGTTTCTTCCCCGCAAATGGACCTTCCGCGCCCACGGGCGACGGGTGGTTTTCAAGAAAAAACCCCTTGAAAGCAACACCCACGTGCTGATTAAAGCCTTGCTCTGGGCGCTGTTTCTTCCGCAATACCCGAACCTGGCGGTGGAGGTCGGGGTCGGCAACCGCTACAAGCCGGACCTGATGGAGATGGACGAGAGCGGCGTGCCGGTGTTTTGGGGCGAGGCGGGGCAGGTCGGCCAGCGGAAGATGAAAACCCTGGTCAACCGTTTTCGGTCCACCCATCTGGTCTTTGCCAAGTGGGATGTGAACCTGTCGCCCTTTGAACGGATTCTGAAAAAAGAAACCGGGGCGATCCGTCGTTCGGCGCCGGTCGACCTGATCTCGTTTCCCGAAGACAGCGGCGAACGGTTCTTTCGCCCGGACGGCGAGATACGGATCGCCCTGACAGACGTCGTTCACGTGCGATGCTGAAGCCCCGGTTACCAGTGCTGCGTTCCCGGCTCCCCCTTGAACGGACCGACGACGTCGCTGGTGACCCAGCCGCCGTAAAACTTCCCCGGTTGGGCGCGGACCCTTTCTCCTGCCACATAGCAGTCGACCGCTGCCGGGTAGAATGCCACGTAGTCCTTGATCTTTTCAAATGCGGGCGTCGGCGCCGGATAGCTCCAGGCGACAACGTCGCGCGCCGGTTGGGCGGAAAGCGCCCAGTACCGCGCGGCGCCTTTCCATTCGCACACGGAACGACCCGAAACCGCGTCCAGATACCCCCAGTCCACGTCGGACGGCGGAACATAAAAGGTAGGCGGACTTGCGGTCTCCAGCACGCGGATGCATCGATCCGAGGCGGCGAGCCGGCCGCCTTCGAAAACGACCTCGACCCGGCGACGGTCGGGTGCCAGTTTCGGCGGGCGCGGATAGTCCCACACCGATTCCTGACCGGGTTCCGGGACGATGGCAAATTCCGGTCTTTGCTGACCCCGGTATTTCCACATCGGATGTTCTCTCCTCAGGGAAAGGATAGCGACGATCTCATCAACATTCGCTGTTGAAACTGCTCAGCCTGAAACGCGGGCTTATGCATGTCCGCATAGGAAACCTGGACGTACTTCAGGTCGGGTTTTCCGATTTTTTCCCCGAAAATTTTCGCCGCCTCGTTCATGGAAAGGTCGCGCCGGCCGAGCAGGTTTTTCACGGTGTGTCCTGAAAATCCCGCTTTGATAGCCGCTTGGCGGCATGGGCGGCAATGTCTGCCGTGGCGATCATGGGGATTTTCAGGTCCGCCTCGATGGCACCTGCCATGATGTTCTGGCTGCGGATCGTATCGAGGCTCATGAGCAGGTTTTCCATAATTTCACACATAGACGCCTAAATGTTTAAATGTTGAGAATGTCCCTAAATTATATTTTCCTCACCGGCAGCAACATCGGCAAATATTCTATCAAAATAGCTTGACTATATTTTTAAATATCTATATTATATATAAAATTTATATATATTGTCCGGATAAATGATCGGCAAAATAACACGCCCCGAGCAACAATTAACGCCCAAGATGCCCAAGGCCAGCCCGGCCCTTTCCGAACTGGCCCTGGACGTTTATCGCAGTTCGGCGGACCTGGGCGGCCGGCTGCATCCGATTACGCGACGGTCGCTTGCTGATTTTCTGCGTCTGACCAACAGCTACTATTCGAACCTGATCGAGGGCCACTACACCCACCCTGTCGACATCGAGCGAGCCATCAAAGGCGAATTGTCCTCTGAGCCGGCCAAGCGAAGCCGCCAGATCGAGGCCCGGGTCCATGTGGAGGTGCAAGAAATCATCGAGGGAAAAATCCGGGACCGGGAAGTTGAACTTAGCTCCCTGGATTTTATTTGCCTGATCCATCGTCTGTTTTACGAGCGCCTTCCCGATGATCTTCGGATCGTCCGAAACGACGAGACGGGCGAAACCCGGCAGGTAGAACCCGGGCACTACCGGGATACGACCGTCAAAATCGGCCGCCACATCCCACCGCATCCGGATCAGCTTGAAGCCCTCATGGACCGGTTTGCCGCGATCTATGCCCCGGCTGCCTTCCAGGGAACAAACCGGGTCCTTGCAGCGGCCGCTGCCCATCACCGGCTTGCCTGGATCCATCCATTTCTCGACGGCAACGGGCGGGTCGCCCGGCTGTTTACCGACTACTACCTGATCGCGTCGGGGGTGGACGGCTACGGCCTCTGGACGATCTGCCGGGGGTTTGCCCGGCACCGCGACAGGTACGTTCAGCACCTTTCAGATGCCGACGCCCCCCGCCAGGGCGACACCGACGGTCGGGGCCAATTGACCCAACGGGGCCTGGACCGGTTCTGCCGGTTTTTTCTGGAAACCGCCCTGGACCAAATCGAGTTCATGGCAAAGCTTCTGGACATCGACGGGGTGCTTGACCGGCTCAAGGGCTATATCGATCTTCGCCGACACAAAATGATCCCTGACATCGAACCGATAAAGCCCGAGGCCTTTTACCTTCTCAAAGAGGCGCTTTTATCAGGCGAATTCGCCCGGGGTGAGGCGGCCCGGATCACCGGGCTTGCCGAAAGAACCGCCCGTGAAATTCTGAGGCAGCTAACCGAGGAGGGCCTTCTTGTATCCGACACACCGAAAGGCCCTGTGCGCCTAACTTTTCCCGTTGCAGCCGTCGAATACTGGCTTCCGAAGTTGGTTCCGGGCTGAGAGAGAAAAGCGATTTATATTGCTACTTGCCGTTGGAATTTCTTTCCTATCTCAACACAAACCCCTTCTTCAGCGGATCGTCCGGGTCGATGAGAAACTCGTGGCGGCCGGTGATGGACGCTTCGCCTTCTACCTGCGGAATCACGGCATCGTGGGGGCCGAAGGTGGCGGTCTCCTTGACCCGGCCGGTAAAGCGGGTGCCGATGATCGACTCGATCACGACCGGTTCGTCCACCCCGATCTCTCCCCTGGCGTGGTGAATCGCCAGCCGCGCGCTCACCCCGGTGCCGGTGGGGCTGCGGTCCACTTCCCTTTCGGCGAAGATGCACACGTTGCTGCTGTGGGCGCCTTCCGATTTCGGCGGCCCCACGAAGATGGTGCCGTATAAAAAGGACAGGTCGGGCTCGAAAGGGTGTGCGATGGTCCGGCTTTCCATGACGGCACGCTTGATGGCCATCCCCTTTTCCACCAGTGCCGAAAAATCGGCCGGGTCCGTGGAAAGCCCCACGCTTTCCGCCGACACGAAGGCGTAAAACGCCCCGCCGAACGCGACGTCGTAGCGCACGTCTCCGATGCCCGGCACCCGGACGGTTTCGTCATCCGCCAACACGAACGACGGCACGTTTTCGAAAAAAACGCCGGTCACCCGGCCGCCGGCCACCCGGGCATGGGCCGTGATCCGGCCGGCCGGCGCGTCGATGTGGAGCGTGGTCACCGGCTCCACTGCGGCAACGACGCCGGTCTCGACCACGGCCGTTGCGATGCCGATGATGCCGTGGCCGCACATGGTGCTGTATCCCTCGTTGTGCAAAAACAACACACCGAAGTCCCCCCCCGCTGCGGTGGGCGGGGTCACGATGCACCCGTACATGTCCGCGTGGCCGCGCGGCTCCCACATCAGGGCGGTGCGCAGGTGATCGAAATGCGCCTTCATGTACCGGCGCTTTTCCAGGATCGTCTCGCCGGGCAG
>Ga0207796_1000580_pt1 | contig 14212 bp, 10 predicted proteins | sample Pon1CUnioCityCA_6_FD_187274 | JGI IMG/M metagenome (GOLD analysis project Ga0207796, IMG submission 187274) | Marine sediment microbial community from Union City, CA, USA - Pond 1C Sediment 1 (SPAdes) | ecosystem: Environmental > Aquatic > Marine > Intertidal zone > Salt pond sediment ...
CGACCACGTCCAACAGGCGCCGCTCCACCGTCACCCAGCCGTGCTGGCGCCAGCCCCGGGCTGGATCGTGCCGGCGTACTTCCTCCTCCTGGATGAAGACCACCTCCAGGGAGAAGGTCTCCTCACACAGTAGCTCCGGAAAACTGACCAGCTCCTTGAACAGCTCCTCCAGTCGCCCCCGCTTGGGCGACTTGCGCCGTTTCGTCTCTCCGCCCTCCTGTTTCGGTAGCTTGAGCAGCCACTTCTCCCGGGCGATAGGGTAGACCAGGCGCACGGCGTGGCGCGCCGCGAGGCTGGCCATCTTCTGCTTCACCGAGGAGAAGTTGCCCGTCTGGATCTCGAACAGCAGATCGCCCCGCATCACATCGATCACAAACCCGTCCATGGTGACCTCGACGCTGCCGTCCGGGGAGGCGTACCGTTCCTTGAGTGCCGCGTGAAGCGGCTGTTCATTGAGGACGCCGATGTCCGGCGAGCTAACGCCAGGCTGCATAGATACCCGCTTCCTTTCCGTGGGCTGCGCCGAATAGCTGCATGGTCTATCAACAGAGTGTAGCACAGGTCGGCAGCGGCGCAACTGTACGCATCTCCAGTGTCGGCTTCGAGGGAACTGTGACTCCGACTGAACCACGGCCTCCCGTCAGGAGCTGGCGTCTGTGGACGCGGATCACAGACCCGCTCAGAGCTGGAACTACGAACCGACTTCCCGGTCGCTGTCTGGTGTTGACAGCGCCGCCCGCGAGGGTACAATGGCCTCAGGCTTTTTCGAATACAAACGGAATGGTCCATCCGTCTTCCTGGAGGTTGTGTTATGGCTTGTCACGACGATTTCTTTTTCCGCAGCGGTCTGCCTGAGCTCGATCCTGCCGTCGATCACCTGATCGATCTAGAGAAGGAGCGCCAGGCCCGCAAACTGATTATGATCCCCTCGGAGAGCAGCTCGTCCGGGGCGGTGCGCGACGCCCTGGGCTCGGTCCTTATGAACATCTACGCCGAGGGGTACCCCAACCCCGAGATGCGCTGGCTCAACGAGGAGGAGATCCTCGACTACGAGCACCACCTGGCCCACTACCGCCGCTACGGCGACCGGCGCTACTACCGGGGCGTCGAGTACGCCGATGTGATCGAGTCCCTGGCCCGCCGACGCTGCGCCGAGGCCTTCGCCACCGAGTCGATCTCGGCTGACCAGATCTACGTCAACGTCCAGCCCCTCTCCGGTGCACCCGCCAACATCGCCGTGCAGCACGCCCTCCTGGAACCCGGCGACACGCTTATGGGGCTCTCCCTCGTCCATGGCGGCCACCTGACCCACGGCAGCCAGGTCCACATCTCCGGGCAACTCTATGACGCCGTCTCCTACACCGTCGACGAGCGGACCGAGCTTCTCGACTACGATGCGATCGAGGCGCTGGCTATGAAGCACCGTCCCAAAATGATCATCGCCGGCTACACGTCCTATCCCCGCCAGCCCAACTGGGCTAAGTTCCGACAGATCGCCGATCGGGTTGGGGCTTATCTCCTGGCCGACATCGCCCACGTGGCCGGCATGGTCGTCGCCGGCGCCTACGCCACGCCCCTGGGGTACGCCGACGTGGTGACCTTCACCACGCACAAGACGCTCTGCGGGCCGCGCGGCGCCTGCATCCTGACCACCAGCCCCGACCTGGCCCAGAGGATCGACCGCGCGGTCTTCCCCGGGGTCCAGGGTGGCCCTCACGTCAACAAGTTCGCGGCCATAGCCACGGCCTTCCGTATGGCGCAGATGGACCAGTTCCACCAGCTTCAGCATCAAATCGTGGCCAACGCCCGTGCCCTAGCCCAGGCCCTGGTGGGGCATGGGCTGCGGGTACCTTGCGGCGGCACCGATACGCATCTCCTGTTGCTCGATTGCAAGACGATCCGTGGGCGCGATGACACGCCACTGATGGGGGGCGTCACGGCGACCATTCTCGACCTGATCGGCATCGTGGTCAATAAGAACACCATCCCCGGAGACCGCTCAGGCGCCCATCCCAGCGGCATCCGCCTGGGCACGCCCTGGGTCACACAGCGGGGGCTACGTGAACCCGAGATGGAGCGTATTGCCTCCATCGTCGCCCGGGCTATGAAGGCCATGGAGCCCTTTGCCTACACCACCGTCAGTGGCCCGGCCTATCGGGCCAAGATACCGTTCGGCGTGCTGGAGGAGCTGCGGATGGAGGTGGCCGAGCTGGCTGACGAGGCGGGCATCGATTTCGAGTTGCCGTGCTCCGGCTACCCCCACCACTGCTTGGTGCCGGAGCTCCGTGAGCGCCAGGAGCAGGTGGGCCTCATCGAGGTCGAGGGCAACGTGGCTGCCTCCTTCGTCGAGAAACTTACGCCCACTGATCTTGATGATCTGGCACAGGGGTCGTGGCGCGGGACTATGCTCCTGGATCGAGGCGGGGACGTACGGAGCCCGGCGCTCATCCAGCGCCCGGGCTTCGGCCACAATCGCTACTGGCTCGCGGTACCCGTCGATCGGGCGCAGCCGGTGGTGGCTTGGCTGCGGCACCTCTCCGATGGGTTCGTGCTCTTCGACGAGAAGGTTGTCGAGGCCAAGCTCCCCGGTCCGGTCGTGGTGCGGGACTTGGGAACGGCCCATGAGGCGCTCGACGGGGAGGAAGTCCCCAGTGTCGACGCGCTCTCCCCCTCCGTCTCTCACAAGCCCTATTTCATCGGACTGAACGCCGACGGCGGGGAGGGGCGCCCTGATCAGGAGCTGGAGGGCGAGGCGCTGCCCAGCTTCGATGGGTCCCCCTTTGAGGGGCATGCCTCCAGCGACGATCTGAAGAGCACCGTCCTGCACGACTGGCACGTCGATCGCGGAGCGAGGATGGCCCCTTTCGCCGGCTGGGAGATGCCGCTCTGGTACACGTCCATTGGCGATGAGCATCGGGCGGTGCGGGGCGCTGCTGGTCTGTTCGACGTCTCCCACATGGGGATCTTCGACGTCAAGGGGCCGCACGCCGCCTACTTCCTCAACCTGGTGACGGCCAACGACGTCACGGCGCTTCGCCCCGTTGACTTCGGCCCCGGCGAGGCCGAACCAGGCGAATCTCAGTACGCTTTCCTACTCGATCCCCACGGCCGCGTCATCGATGATCTGATCGTCTACCGGCTCAGCCCCGCCCGATTCATGATGGTCGTCAACGCGGCCAACGCCGACAAAGACTGGGCTTGGCTCCAGGCGGTGAACAAGCGTCAGGTGTGTATCGATGAGAGCCGGCCCTGGGTCCGCACCAGCTTCCAGGCTGAACTGCGCGACCTCCATAACCCCGAGGAGAGCTACGCCTGGCTCGTCGACATGGCGCTGCAAGGGCCCCGCTCACTGGACATCCTCATGGCGTTGATCGACGCGGGGCCCTCGTCGGCGGTCACCTCCCAGCTGCGGCGGCGCCTACGGATGATGAAGCGCACCGAGCTGATCGAGGCTCAGATCCCCTCAGGACGCGCTCCCGGCGGCGTCTACGATCTGATCATCGCGCGCACCGGCTACACCGGAGAGGCGATGGCGTTCGAGATCTTCGTTCATCCGGAGGTGATGGAGACGTTGTGGACGGAGCTGTTGGAGGTGGGGGCGCCCTTTGGTCTGCGCCCCATCGGCCTGGGGGCGCGCGACAGCCTCCGCATCGAGGCCGGGTTGCCGCTCTACGGCCATGAGCTCGCTGGGCCTCTGGATCTGCGGCCCGATGATGCTGGGCTCGCCGGGTACGTGAAGATGCACAAGCCGTTCTTCGTCGGGCGCCGTGCGTACGCCCAGCACGCCCGTGAGCGCAACATGGAGGTGGTGCGGTTCCGCGTCGAGGAGAAGGGCGTACGCGTGGCCAAGCAGGGCGACGCCGTGGTGGACAGCCGCGGGCGAGTCATCGGGCAGGTCACCTCCTGCGCCCAGGACACGGAGGGCTTCCTGGTTGGCCTCGCCAGCGTCGATAGACGGTACACGGATCGAGGCACGGAGCTCCGCATCTTCCCGCGTCCCTCGCGGGGCACCTGGGACAAGCCCTACGAGGAGCTGGAGGTCGGCGACCGGGTGGTGATGGACCTGGAGGCGGAGGTGGTCAGCCGGTTCATGCGGTGAGCTGGGTTCGCCGGGCCGATGCGAGTCGTCCACGGCGGCTGGCGGCGGGTGCCCTTCCCGGCGGCGCGTCATGGTCCCGTGTGCAAGGATCAGAAGCCCTGGACGAGACCATTCCACCACACTGTGTTCCTTCTGACCACTCCTGTGGGGGCGTGAGCCAGGAGAGCAGACGGAATGCGGGGACAGGGAGAGTAGATGGATGAACGTCGAAGAAGACCGAGCAAAGGCAGGTTGGCAGGCACGACCGCCGAAGGTAACCGGAATCCATCGTGCTGCAAGTGAGAGCGCGATCGGCGGACGACACTCACGGCTTGAGCGCTCGCGTGGCGATGAAGGGGCACGTGAACGCGTTCAACAGATCGCCTTCCCCCGCGGCGTAGCCATCCTCATAGAGACCGGTGAGCACGAAGCCAGCGTCGAGCTGTCCCCCGATCTGATCCTCCAACGTGTGGCTGAACTCAAGGGGCGCGCCCGTCTCCAGGTATCGCTGTCGCTCTTCGACACTCGGGCTGGTGAGATCCGAGTAGGGGAGGGCATACGTGACCTGGAGGATCCCCTCGCGGTCGGCGAGATGGTAGTCGAAAAGATAGATCAACGGGTTATTGAAGCCCGCCATGAGCACCCCCCCGCTGCGCAGCACGCGGAAGGCCTCGTTCCACACCGGTCGCACATCGGGTACGAAGCAGTTCGACACCGGGTGGACGATCAGATCGAAGGACCGATCGGGGAACACCGAGAGGTTGGCCATATCGCCCTCGACCGCGCGGAGAGTGAGCAGGTGGCGCCTCGCCAGGCTGCGATCTCGATCCAGCTGCCGCGGCGAGTTGTCGAGCACCGTCACTCGGGCGGCCGCCGCAGCCAGAACGGGCCCCTGCTGGCCGCCGCCGGACGCCAGACAGAGGACGTCGGCGTCCTCCAGGTCGGGGAACCACGCCCTGGGCACTGGTTTTGACGGAGTCAACAGGATCTCCCACTGGCCTTGTCTCGCGGCGGCGATCGTCTCCTCGTCCACGGGAACCGTCCAGCGGTTGCCGCCCTCGACCTCTCGGTCCCAGGCGGCGCGGTTGTGGGCTCGAACGTCAATCTCTCTCCTCTCGTTCATCGTTCACCCCTTTGAGACGTCTCTGCCTTCAACCTTGTCTACTTCCCTCGCGGAACGGCTCATAGAAGAACGCCCGCCGTCCGAGCGCCGTCAAGGCAGCGGTCTTCCTTCTCTCGCGACAGTCAGCGGCGGTGTCTCTGTCGAAGTACCACACGCAATCGAACAGGATGCTCAGCTTGTAGACGTCGTACAGGTGCTTCTGTTCTATCGCGGACAGGGCGCGATGAGCCGCGTATGCCTCGACGATCCAACGAGCCTGTGAGAAATCGAGCATGTCAGCCCCATGAGGCCATGCCCACTGGTCGATCAGACCGACCAGATCGAACGTCACGAAGGTGATGTTAGCATCGTCGAGATCGAGCAGAGCCGCGAACTCGCCCCCTCGGAAGAGGATGTTCGAGACGTGGAAGTCACAGTGGCAGATCCCCCTCGGCAGCGGCAGCGGGAGGTCGAGGCTTCGCAGCACGTGCACGACCCACGCCAACTTGTCGATGGGGTCGCTGGTGCCGATCCGCGCAGCCTGCCGACGCGCCAGCGTCCGACACAGCTCAGGGACGTAGTGCCAGCGAGAGGCCGCATATCGTGAGCGGAAGCTCCTGGTCAGCATCTGCAGCTACGCCGCCATCTGGATCAACTGCCGCGTCTGGCCCAGGGAAGGGTGCTCGACGGACTGACCCTCCGCGAAGTCGAAGAACAGATACGGTTTGCCCTGATGCGTGCCCACGTAGCTGCCATCCGTGGTCAGGACCGGTGCAGGACACGGGTAGCGACGCTCCGCCAGATATGTGAGCAGGTCCCTCTCGAACAGGACCGACGCCCGCGAACGGTTCTCGTAGCAGCGCAACGCGAACCGGCCCCGGGGGTCCGCAGGACGTAGGTCGTCTGGACAGTGCCGCGCTCAATGGGCTCCGCCCGTCTAAGCGCCCCCAGATTGTAAGGCAGGAGCACACCCACGAAATCTTCAGGCGTGAGCTGTGTCTTGACGGCCATCTTCCTCTCGTGCTCCTGCTGAGATCGGGCCAGCCCGCTGGCAGGCCCTGTCACGGCGACGGGGATGCCCCCCATCCGCCGGGGTTGGCATAGGCCAGCATGGTGGCACGTCCGACGAAGCCGACCCGCTCATACACCCGACCGGCTCGTTCGTTGGCCGCCGTCAGGAATACCACCTGCGCCCCTTGTGTCATGGCCTTGCGGGCAGCCAGCGCCGTCAGCCTCGTCGCTATTCCTCTCCGTCGAAAGGGGGCGAGCGTGGTCAGTCCTGCAATCTCCGTTACGCCCGCGAAGGGCGCCGTGAACATCCCCACGCCAACCGGCTGCCCATCCAGCGATGCCACGAATGCCCTGCCTTCCCCTATCGTTCTAAGGAAGTGCTCTGCATCGTCCGCCGTTGCGCGTCCCTCATCTCGGGGATCAAATCCGCGGCGCTGGACGTTGAGATACGCCTGCACCTCACCCGCCGCCGAGGCACCGGTCAACTCGGCTACTGTCAGCCCCGACACTGGAGGCGCAGGCTGGTACGTCTCGACCGTGCAGACCATCAGCTGCTGGCGAGCCTCCTCGACGAAGCCGGCAGCACGAAGCGCAGGACCAAGCTGGGGTGCGAAGGCTTCAATGAACTCGATACGAGGATGGCGACCCCGCGCTGTGAACGCTTCCCTCAACATCGACAGGGCATGCCCCAGATTGTCAGCCCACGGATCATCTGGGATCGCATAGTTGAAGTACGTGAGGTCATCCGTGGGATGGAGAAAAAGGGTGAAGGAGGGCACAGCGATAGTCTCATACCGCTTCCGACCGGTGTGACGAAGGTATCCTTGCAGTCGAGCGATTGAGACCACGGTCTTCACGTTATGCAACGCTTCTCATACTCGATCCCGGACCAACCCAGGTTTTGTTCAACCGCCGTCTCCCGGGCTCTCACGAACCCCATCTTCTCGTAGACGTGCTGGTTGCGCACGGCCCAGCTCGGCGTTCCCACCGTCCACTTGCGGGCTTCCGGGAAGGCCTCAAACATCAGCCGCATGGCCTCCTGGCCCAGGCCGCGTTTCTGGACGTCAGGGTCAACGTAGATCCGCCCCAACTCGTACTGCCCTTCTCCCACGGCGAAGACGATGATCCCGCCGATGATTCTACCATCGAGAAGGACTTTGTAGTAGGGCGTCTTCCCGATCCACTCGGCGTTCCAGGCCACGGAATCGAACCCCGGAGGGCCCTCCGTACTGCATCCGGGTGGCTTCCGTTTGTTATCGTCAGCGAACGCGCGCGTCTGTATCTCCGTCAACTCCGGGGCATCGTCTGCGCTGGCTCGTCTGATGTCCACCACCACGGTGCTCCGATCCTTTTTCATACACCTCCTGAGCGGCTGTGAGTCGCGCCCCAGAGCATGACCAGGGCCAGCAGGCCAAAGGCCACGGCCCGGACGACGCGTCCGGTCGCGGGCCCTTCCACCGACATGATACCCAGATAGATGCCTGAGGCCAGCAGGGCGCCGACAGCGATGACGGCGAACAACCACCAGGGGACCTGACGCTTCATGGTACGATACCTCCTTCATTCTCTGTGAGTTGCGGATTCGCGAGCCGGCTCGATCATCTCGGCCAGCGTCTCCCGGGCGTACCATCGCCCGGCTGCCATGACGCCGAGCGGCGCTCTGATCGTCGTGACGTCCTCCAGCGGGTTATCCTGCACCAGGATCAAGTCGGCCCGCTTCCCCTTCTCGATGGTGCCGAAGTCGCCCTCCCCCGTCATCCTCTCCACGACGATGGCGGCGTTGACCGTGCCGGTAGCGATGGCCTCATACGGCGTGAAACCGTTCTTCACCAGGATGCGCAATTCATCGTGGAGCGAGTATCCGGGAACGATCCCCATCCCACCGGTCCCGGCATCCGTGCCCAGGAGTAGCCGGACCCCGCCCCGTCTCAGACCATCCAGGATCCAGAGATCGAGGTCGTGCTTCACGACTGCCAGACCCTCTATGCCGCGAAACTGGACCTGATGCTTCTCTTCTCCTCGCTTGAGGCTCTCCCCGTACTCGGACGGGAGGTAGCGGTTCTCCGGTCTGCCCGAGAACGCCGCCAGGTGGAAGAGCTTGCGTTGGATGAGGTCGTCGATGACCATCGTGGTGCAGACCGGGACGTCCGCGGATCTGAGTTGATCGACGATCCGCACCAAGGTGTCCGACTCCTCCGCCTGCACGTCGCCCAGGAGACTGGGAGACGACAGATCCCACTGAGCCAGGGCGGCCGAGATGACGTGGGATAGCCACCCCTCGGGGCTCAGATCCCGGTCTCGCTCGAACACGATGAACTCCGGCAGCAGCTCCTCCACGTGCGCTACCTCGTCCATCCCCTCGTGGAGCACGCCCTCCAGGCCGACCGCGTAGGGGATGTGCCCGCTGGAATACATACCCAGCTCCTTGGCAGCCTCCATGGCCTCGTGGTAGTCCTGGGGCGACAGATAGGAATAGAGCTTCACGAAGTCGAAGCCCAAGTCATGGTTCCGGTGCACGACGCCCGCTGGATCGTCCAGGGGACTGGCGTAGAGGAGCTTGCCGGAGGCGAGGATAGCGGGCCCGTCGCGAGTCCCGGCGCGGATTTCGTCGCGCCATTCGAGGGCATAGGTTAGCGGTGATCCCTGGGGGGCGAAGTCCCTGATGGCGGTCACGCCGTTGGCGAGGTACAGGTTCAAAGGGTGCACCGGCCAGACGTCCGGATCGTCCCAAGCTTGCCGCGTATGCATGTGCAGGTCGGCCAGACCGGGCATCAGGTAGGCGCCGTTCCCATCAATCACCTGCGCGCTCTGGGGAATGTGCAGCGCATCAGATCCACCAACAGCCACGATTCTTGCCCCTTCAACCAGGACAGCCTGATTCTCAATGATCGTCTCACAGGTCATGGGAACCAGATTGACGTGGGTGAAGGCTGTGATCCTCTCTGACTGTTTGCCGCAGCTCATCAAGAGGAGAGTAGGCAGAATCACTGTGACCAGAGCCAAGCATATCTTCTTCATGGCAACACCTCTTTGCTCCCTGATCGGGCGGCTGCTTTCGAACTGCCGCAACCGCCCTCAATCCTCAACGCCAAGCTCGATGATGGTGAACACTTTTGCATCACAGTCGATCTCGGCCTGAACGCCATAGGGCAGGATAAACATCGGGTCAGTGTGTCCGAAATCCATCTGTGTGATCATGGGCAAGTCTCGCAAGCCTTCTTCCTCGTCAATGACCTGGCAGATGGCCCGATCGTATGCGTCGAACTGCTCTGGTGGGACCGGGCCCCCTGGCCGGCCAAACAGGATACCTGCGAGTTCCTTGAGAATCCCCATCGCTGCATAGACACGCAGCTCCCGGACAACTGCAGTTGGCGGAGGTGCTTCCTCGGATGTCTCCAGAAAGAGGATCGCGCCTCTCCACAGCTCGTGGCCTGGCCAGACATCTGTGCCTCGCAGCCAGCCGAGCACCTCAAGGCAGCCGCCGACCAAGGGCCCGCGACGGACCCCTCGCCCTTGAAGAAACCTCCACCCTGTCGATGGGGTGAGCTGTCGTTTGCACGTCTGGAGCTCAGGCTCGCCCCAGTCGAGGAACTCGGCCGTCCAGCCTGCCACGTTGGGGTCGATGCGCCTCACGGGCGCCGATGAGAACAGCGTCCTGCGCACCGAATCGACCATGTAGGAGAACATACCGCCGTTTTCGGCGAAACCCGCCATCATGGAGGGCCCGTAGAAGGAGACCAGGCCTGCCTTGAGGCACGCCAGGTGTATGACGGTTGTGTCAGAATACCCCAGTAAGATCTTGGGGTTTGAGCGGATGACATCCAAGTCCAGAAACGGCAGGAGTCGTAGCGAGTCGTCGCCGCCGATGGTAGACACGATGGCCCTGGCGGACGCGTCGGCGAAAGCGTGCAACAGGTCGTCAGCTCGTGCCCGAGGGTTCTGCTGGAGCCAGGCGGCGTCGCTCAAGGTGTGGGGCATCTCGACGACGGTCAGTCCAAACTCGTCCTGTAGCTGACGCTTGCCGGCTTCGTAACGCTGTGGGAATGCTGCAGGACCGCCCCAGGACAAGGAGACTGTAGCCACCTTATCGCCGGGTCGCAGCTTGCTCGGCCTCATCATGGTCTCCTCCACCGTCTAGTACCTCAGTGGCCCGGTGTGCATCGTCATCTTCCACTCGCCGCCCGTCAGGCCGTAGACCTTGCACACGCGGCCCAGCCAGTGCTTCTCGAGCCGTCTCGTATCTACCCACAGCGCGTCAGTGTCTACGACGGCGAGGGCGCCATCCCCGTCCTCAGAGACCTCGATTCTCATCGTCCTCCTCTCGTTGTGAACGAGATGGTGCTCCCGGAAGAACTGCTCAGAGAATCGTGCCCAGCGCTGCCGGTCAAACTTGCCCTGTACGATCACCCAATCGATCGGATTATGATCATCTTGGGTCCGTGGCCAGGGCCAGACCATGTGCGGATGGAATACGGACAGCTGCAAGGTGACGTCCTGCGTGTCCCAGGCTTCCGTTTTTCGATTAACCATCTCCTGGATTTCTGCACTTTTTCTTTGCACCGGCCACGCTTCCTACGAGCGCTCGTGCTCTTCGATAGTGGCGACTTCGGGGATGAACCGCATCGCGGTAGCCATCGCCGCAATCCCAATGCCCGCGCCAAGCATCCACGATTGGATTCCGAAGATAGCGGTGAAGGGTCCAGCCAGCGCCAAGCCCAGCGGCGACATCAACGTGCGAAGCGCTCTGAGGGTAGCAAATACCCGCCCTTGCTTGTCAGGGGCAATCAAGACCTGAAACAACGCCTGGGCCGCGCCGTTGTCCAGCGCCAGGCCAAGGCCTACCAGGAACATGGCCCCTGTCGCCAGAAAGATGCAGTTCGCAGGCACGGACCCGATCACCACCATCATCAGGCCGAGTAGCCCCACTCCCACGAACACAGTGTTGATGCGCCTCTCGAAGCCGCCCCACGCACCGAGCAACGCACCGCCCGCCAGCATCCCGATGCCAAACGCGGCCTCCATCCAGCCCAGCTGCAGGGCGCCCCCCTGGAAGTGCTGAGTGACAATGAGCGACAGGAGCGAAAAGGCGGGGACTAACAAGAAGTTTGAGATCATCGAAATGCCGGTGACGATCGCCAGTCCGCGCCACGACCAGACGTACGTGAACCCGCTTCTCACGTCCCGCCAGATGGACGCTCTCCCTCCCGTGGTGCTGCACGTTGGTTGCGGTACGTGAACGAAGAAGAGCGACGTCACCGCAACGAGGGCCGTCGCCACATCAATGCTCAGAATGGACTGGATGGGCAGTGCTTCGATCAACAGCGCCCCGACAGGTGGACCCAGGATCGAGGTTGCGCCCACCAACACCTGGTTTAGACCGCCAATCCGGGTCAGTTGGTTCTCGGGGACCATCAATGTGGTAGACGCGGTGAACGCCGAGGCGTGCATCGTCTGCCCCAGGGCGCCGGCGAACAACAGCACGTAGATATGCCAGAACTGCACCACTCCCAGGTGAAACAGCGCGGCCAACAGAATCGTGACCGAGGCCGTCAGCGCGTCGGCGATCTGCATCACATAGCGGCGGTTCCATCGGTCGATCCACACGCCGATGAACGGGCCGAGCACGGTCCTCGGCAAGATCTGGATCAGCGTCGCCAGCGTGAGCACGATCGCGGAGCCGCTTCGCATCGTCAGATACCAGATTAGGGCAAACTCCACCAACTCGCTACCGAATACCGAAAGGGCCTGACCCGTCCAGATCGCGAGGAAGGCTCGCATCGAGTTGGTTTCCTTCCTCTGCGTGCTGTGCGAAACAGCAGCTGTCTCAGTCTCAGCCATGTCTAGCTCCACCTCACGTTCAATGCAAACCTGCGACGAGGGTCGAACCCACTACTCCCAGCGCGATCCCGCCGATCAGCGCCAGGAAGCTCAGAATTATCCAGAGCCACAGCCGGCGCCAGGGTGGGGAGGCGACTACCGCGGCGCTACCGGCCTCCTTCCCATCCCAGAGCGACATCGACCAGGCGCCGAAGCCCCGGCGCACAGCCCAGGCGTGATAGCCGTAGAGTAGCAGTCCGCCCCCAGCCGCCCCCACGACGTTGATGGCCCACCACGGCAGGACGGTCCAAGCGCTGAAGCCGCAGGTGTTGAGATGGGCCTTGACCAGCGGTGCGCTGACGGCCAACAGTCCCGCCAGAGCCATGTTGGTTGAGACGAGCGCGGTGGGCAGGCGCTCGAAGAGTATGCGCACGTAGCTGCGTTTTGTCGCAAGCGCCAAGATGGGTCCTTGATAGAGAGTCAGCCCACCGAAAAGCGGCAGGCCGTAGAGTGCCAGGAGCTGCAGCGAGGTTGTCTGGCCGATTGCCGGCACAACCACGCCCGCGAGCAGCGCCGCCACCATCCCTATGACAGTGGGGATCACGTCACCCGCGACCTCCACGAGGGCGCGGGCCCGCCGACCACCTGCCGCGATCAGCCAGACCAGCAGACCGAACGGTCCCAGCATACCCAACACGAGCACCCAGAAGGTCGAGGCCTGGCCCCTCGAGTTCCGGAGAAGGAGCAGGGCGGCCACGGACGCGCCAATCAGCCCCAGCCACCCCAGGCCGAGGGCGTTGCAGCGGGCCGATCGCGCCATCAGCCGCTCACAGGCCCGGTCGACGCGGCTCACCGTGTCCGGCGGAAAGAGGTCGCGCAGGGGACCGGGATCCGGGGCACGAGCGATCTCGTCCGCCACGTTCAGGACGACGGGCGCGTCGAACTGGTGGAAGAGGTAGACGTAGACCAGGCCCTGCGGGAGATCACCGACCAAGGATAGGACGGTGAACCCGCTGGGGGAGGCGACGTGCACGGCGTCCAGCACGGAGGCCGCTCGCTCGGCCGTCAGATCGTCCCTGCTCTCGATCTCCTCTAACAGGCCCTCCGCCCGGTCGTAACGCCAGCAGGGGTAGGATCCGTTGACCGGATTAGCCAGGTTGAAGTTGGTCGAGACGAGGAACCCGTCGCCTTCCGGTTTCCGCGTGAACGCCACTCGGCCGTCGGGCCCGGCGCTGACCACGACGGCGTCGCCGGTAGCATCGGCGAAATGCATCTGGTAGTGCATCGACTCGTGCCACCGATGCTCCCGGACCCAGGTGATGACCTCCTCCACCGTAGCGCACTCCCGTAGGATCTGGATGAAACAGCTGCTGTGGCCGCCGGGGAGGGGCCAGCGTCCCCCGTGCGACGTCACGGGAGCCTGGGGCAGCCCGTTGGAGTCGTAGGCCAAACCCTTCTCGTTGAAGCCCTGCTGGACGTTCTCCGGCACCCCGAAGTAGATGGCGCCATAGCGTCTGTCGCTGCCCGGATCGACCCAGTAGTAGTTGCTGTCGAAGTTGACCCAGTCGCCGTTCCCACCAAAGAAGACCCGATCGCCCCGCGATACGGTGAAGATGGTGCAGCCCTGGAAGGGCGGACCGCAGCACGTGCCCGTTGCGGTAGTCTCCCGTGCGTCCTGTGACCCCGCCGACGTGCAGCCAGACAGGATCACGGCAGCTACCATCAAACACGCCGCCAGCGTCACCCCACTGCTTCGGCGGCCCCTAGCGGCGACTACAATCAGGATTACGGCGGCCAGGGCACCCGAGGCGAACAGCACGGCGACACCAGCCACCGCCGTGACGATGGCTCTGGCTGCAATGCCGAAGAACTCCCACACAAAGTTGGGCCCGATCGCCAGCACGACGTTCGGATCCGATCGGCCATCCTCATAGCTGCACGAGAAGGTGTAGGTACCAGGCCGGCTGACGGTGATGCTCCCGATCAACACCCCGACGCGCTCACGATCCTTGGTCGAGTAGTTGTTTGTTGGAACATAGTCGGGGGCCACTTCGATGTCGTCACCGGTGGCCCTCGACGCGAGCCTGCAGGCCAGGGCTGGCGGCGTCTCGCCGCTGGCATAGACGACGCCATCCGCGACACTCCGGTACTCGTAGTAGACGCCGTAAGCCCCGGCCTCGGCGAGCGTGACGTCCGTTGAGCCG
>Ga0207796_1000581_pt1 | contig 14207 bp, 9 predicted proteins | sample Pon1CUnioCityCA_6_FD_187274 | JGI IMG/M metagenome (GOLD analysis project Ga0207796, IMG submission 187274) | Marine sediment microbial community from Union City, CA, USA - Pond 1C Sediment 1 (SPAdes) | ecosystem: Environmental > Aquatic > Marine > Intertidal zone > Salt pond sediment ...
CCTGGATCCGGACTACCAGCGGGAGCCATATCCCGGACTGCGTCCGGTGGCGCGCAAAGAAGCGTACAACGCCCACATCACGTACGGCACGAACAACGAGTTTGGCTTTGACTATTTGCGCGATAACATTGCTCTCAGCCTGGATCGCCGTGTGCAACGTCCCCTCTACTACGCGATCGTGGACGAGGTTGACAACATCTTTATAGACGAGGCACGCACCCCGCTGATCATCTCGGGTCCGTCAGGGGAAGCAGTCGAGGACTATGGCCGGTTTGCCGCCATTGCGCGCAAGTTGCAGCCCGAAGTGCACTATGAACTGGACGAGAAGGAGCGCAGTGTCTATTTGACCGATGAGGGCCTGGCTATTGTGGAGGAAGAGGCCGGCATAGAGAATATCTATGACGAGGCCAACTATCGCTACGTCCACTACATGCAGCAGGCTCTCAAGGCGCAGGTGCTGTTCCTGGAAGGCCGTGACTATATCCGGCAGCGCAAACAGGTGATCCTTGTAGACCAACACACTGGCCGGCTGATGCCCAGCCGCCGGTTGAGCGAGGGACTTCACCAGGCGATCGAGGCCAAGGAGGGGGTTCCGATCCGACCCCGTGACGTGACATCGGCCACGATCACCATCCAGAACTACTTTCGCATGTACGAGAAGCTGGCAGGGATGAGTGGTACAGCTGTCACCGAGGGTGAAGAGTTCTTCAAAATCTACAATCTGGAAGTGCTGGCCATTCCGACTAACAAACCAGTCATCCGTGATGACCGCGCCGACGTCGTCTACCGCAGCGAAGAGGCCAAGCTACGCGCGGTTGCAAGGGAGCTGCTGACCTGCTACAGCCACGGCCAACCGGTCCTGGTAGGCACAACTTCCGTGGAAAACTCGGAGCGGCTGAGCAGGCGACTGACCGAGGACCGTCTACAGATGGCGGCAATCGCGCCCCGCGTGATGTACGCGTTACAGGATGGGGGCCTGGACCGCGAGCAGAGAGAATCGCTACGCGAGACGATGAACTCCAGCCTGGAGAGTATGAACACCGGGGCCTGGCGGCGCATGATGCGCACACTGGGCTTGGAACCGAATATGCTTTCGGACGACAACCTGGGCTGGATCGCAGAGTATCTCGGACTTGATGAGCAGGCATCCCAGCGTGCAATGGAGCGTGCCCTGCGGGAAGGCATCTCGCACGAGGTACTCAATGCCAAAGAGCACACACGAGAAGCTGCCATCATCGCGCGCGCCGGTGAGCCCGGATCGGTTACGATCGCCACCAACATGGCCGGTCGCGGTGTGGACATCAAGCTGGGAGGCGAGCTGCAGGATGAGGTCATACATAGAGCGCACCAGACCCTCGAGGCGCGCGGCCTGGATCCCTTCAGGGCCACCCCGGCACAGATGGACAGTGCCATCGCCGAGGTCAAGCCCAGATACGCCCAAAACCGCGATCGCGTGCTCGAAGCCGGTGGCCTCCACGTTCTGGGGACGGAACGCCACGAGGCACGGCGCATAGACAACCAGCTGCGCGGTCGCTCTGGGCGCCAGGGGGAGCCCGGCTCATCACGCTTTTTCCTCTCCATGGAAGACGATCTCATGCGTCGTTTTGGGCGGAGGGAGATGCTTTCGAAGCTCATGGAAACGATAGGCGATGACCTGCCTATTGAGCATAATCTGGTGAACAAGACCCTCGAGCGGGCACAGACCTCGGTTGAGGGATACAACTTTGATATCCGAAAGCACCTGCTCGAGTACGACGATGTCCTCAACCGCCAGCGCGAGACCATCTATTCCGAGCGCCTCCGTATCCTGCAGAGCAGCGACTTGCGCGCTGAGGCATGGCGCATGCTGGAGACGCAGGTTGACGAGTACCTGGAAAAGCACGGTGAAGGAGACGAGCGCCGGTTTCTGTTCGCCGGGCTGGATGATGTAGTCCCCCTCATGGTTCCAGCGCGCAGCGCGCCATTTCAGGGGCCGGTTGTGTTTGGCGGCAGCCTGACCGCATTCCCACCATTCACCTTTGGCTTTCTCGCCGACCAATATGCCGGTGCTCCCCCGGCGGATGTAGAGCAAGCGCTGAAGGAGCTAGCGAGCCAAGCCGCAGCGATGTACGGAGAGCAAGTTAGCGGCACCGTGGGCGAGACAGCCCAGGGCGTGCTTGAGAAATACGATGAGCGCTTGGACCGGTACCGGACGCTGCTGGACGAGAAGATAGAGGACTACTTGCAGCTAGCACAGGAACGCGAGCAATATCCGGACCCGCGTCGCCTGGCACAGAACCTGGACCGGACCTTCCCACTCGAACTCACTCTGCCGCAGGACCTGCGCGACCTGGATCTGGATGATCTGCACGAACACTGGCTGGCTGAGATCGAGGTAGAGTATCACAAGCAGACCTGCGAGAGCCTCATGGCTCGCGTCCAGATCCGGCTTCCGTCTGACGTCAGCATCGACCGATTGCGCCCTGCCCGGCTGCCGATGGAGACCCTGGCTACGGAGATGCGGCGCGTGCTGCAGCTTGCTGCCAAGCAGCCGCGCGGAGAGGAGGGTCGCACAAAGCTGGGACAGATCACCCCGCCTGCAGATCCTGATGCCGGCCAGGTGCTGGCCCTTGTATCTGCAATAAAGGGCGCAAGCCGTCTGGACTTTGGGCGCCTCGATCGGTTATCGAACCATGTCTTGGGTGCATACCTGGAGAAGCTTCTTGATCAATACCTGGAGGCGGTGGAAGAGGAGGATGGCCGGGTTCAGCGCGACCTTGAGCGCTTGAAAGAATCAGTGGTCGACGGCGGCAAGAGGGGACGGACCAGCAACTTGGTCGGCATACTGAATGAACTCAACGAGCTGGTTCACCTGGACGTCGGCGCGCTCGAGGAACTACTGGGACAGGCTGTAGCTCACGAGTATGACAAGTGGGCCCAGCACCAGGTCTCGGATATCATTGCCGATGCGAGCAAGAACCGGCTACGGGCGACATCTTGGGAGGCCATTGTTGAGCATCTACTGGCCACGCAATACACTCAGAAGCAGGTCTATGACCGCGAGCACCGCCGTCGTGCCACCTGGGTTCAGAGGCTTCCATTTCACCTGATCGCCCTAGCCGCCACGGAGGACATGGATCAGGAGAGCCTGCGAGAGGAGCTCCTGGAATCGCTGCGTGGTGCAATACAGCGACGCGAGCAGGAGTGGGGAAAGCAGGAGCTCAAGCGCTGGGGGCATCTGTCCCTGGACGACCTGGACTCCAAGATATACCAGAGCCTGCTCCGTTTCCTCGGCGAGCAAGAGGTAGGCGATCTCAGAGATGAGTTCATAGACGACCTCCCAGACGAAGTGCATGACCGGCTGCGATTTGTGCTAGCCATACGCCAATGGGAGGAGCGAGGGGCGCGATTGGAGGAGCTACCTCAAGCCGAAGAGTTGGTGAGCACGCTGGGAGCTGCCGCGGGACAGGAGCTCCTTGTCACACCGATCGGCGACCTAGACGAGGAAATGCAGGACCAGATCAGAGATCACGTGCGGGAGGCAGGCCTGCTGGACGATCCGCAAATACGGAGCAGACTCGTCGAACAGCCGATCCACAATTGGGAGCAGCGCACGCGCGATGAAGTGGCCCGTTTCTGGGGCCGCCAATTCATCGAGACGCACCGCAGCCAACCATTCGCCGAGATAGAGGCCCCTCATCGTGCAGCAGCAATTTCATTCCTGGAAGAGAACCAGCGCTTTGTAGATGAAGAGCGGGTACAACGATTCTTGATCCGCGAGCGGTTCAGTGACCTGGCGCCTGAGACTCAGCAAGCCGCCCTGATGCAGCTATCCCGGACAAGACTGGAGCGAATGAGCAAGCGCAAGATGTCAAATCTCGACGTCAGCACTCGCCAGGCAGTCAGTGACTCGCTGCAGCGAATGGGCCTGTTCACCGATAGGGAGCGCCGCAATAGCCTGCGTGATGGCACGCTATCGGACCTCGAGCCAGACGTTCTGAGCGGGTTTGCGGCATTCCTGGGCCGCCAAGAACTTGCCGACCGATCCCTGGCCGACCTGGATCCCACTATTCAGGCACCGGTTCTCGAGCGGCTGAAAAGCGCGGAGGCCATGGCAGATCCGGCCAGAATAGAAGGGCTGGACACGCTGCACCTGAGCGAACTCGATACAGAGCTGGCCGCCCGCGTGCGCCAGACTCTAATCGACGAGCTGCGGGCCGAGCTCGCCGCCAAGATGATGGAGGAGCTTCCGACGGACACCCGCCGCAAGGTGCACCGAGCACTGGATCAACAGAACTACTTTGTCGACCAAGAACGTGCCAACTGGTACGAGCGCAAGACGATCGCCCAGCTACCAAGCGATATCCTGCGCGACCTGGAGCAGCATCTTGGGGCAATCAGATTGGCAGAGATAGCCAGTGTGCCGTTCCGGGAGATCGATCCTGAGATCCGAGACAGCTTGCTGGACCATCTCGACAAGTCAAGGCTGTTCTCCGATCGGGCGGAGCGCCTGAGACTAGTCCAAGGTGGCAGTATTGAGGATCTGCCCGAAGCCGTGCTCGAATCTGTTGCACACCATCTGGGCCGCCAGTGGCTGGTGCAGTTGCGCGACCGCAGGCCGCCAGACCTCGACGCAAGGGATAGGGAGACGCTGTGGGTCTTTTTGCGCGAGCGGGGCTACTTCACCGACGAGTTCAAGGAGGAGTTGTTTTCTTACCAGCGCCTCGACGAATTCGACGCTGAGACCCAACAGAGGGTACAACAGGCACTCGTGGACCAACTCAGCACCGATCTTGATTTGCAGCCGTTCGGCGACATGCCTGCCGAACTCCAGGCCAGAGTGCGCGAGCAATTGACAGAAGCAGACTACTTTCTGGATGAGACGCGCCTGCGACAGGTACGGCAGTCGACGCCTGCAGAATTGCCCACAGACCTGCGGCTGGCAGTGGAGCGCACGCTGGGGATGCATCTCCTCAGCGAGCTAACCGACTCACTCGTCGCCAAGCTACCCGAAGAGATCCAATTGAGCCTGTGGCGATATCTGGATGAGGTGGGCTACCTAGTAGATGAGAAGCAACGAAAAGAGATGCTCGACCGGCGCCTGGTAGACCTCATCAGCGACGTGTACGAGTCGGTGATCGCCGATCTGGCTCAAAGCGTTGGGGAGGGAATCGGTGACAGCCTCGTGGCTGATCTTGACGATGACCTGCGGCAAGGACTTCGGGAGGCACTCGAAGCGCTGGAATACTTTACCAGTGCTGAAATGAGAGAGCGTGTGCTGGCGCAGCCGATCGGCAGCCTGCGACGCGATGATCTGGATGCGCTGGCGCTGGCGCTGGGGCTGAACTGGCTGGACAGCTTGGGGGATGAGCAGCTTGCCGATCTGCCACAAGCCGATCAAGACGCCATTCTGGCGCATTTGCAGGCCAGTGATTGGTTCTTGGATCAGCAACGTCTCGAGCAGTTGCTTTCCAGTACTCTTGGCGAGCTGGAGGCCGGGGTGCGACAGAGTATCGTGGATCTTCTCCGACGGGAACAGACGGAGCAACTGCGCAAACAGAAGCTGGACAGTATGGACAGAGGGCTGCGCAGAGCTGTGCGCGAAGTGCTGTGGAGACAGGGATTGGCCCTCGATGAGAGCCAGATGCGAGCATACCGCCGGCAACGGCTAAGCGAGCTCGAGGCTGGCGCCTATGACGATCTTCTACGGGTCATAGGCGAGAATGGTGTCTCGGAGTGGAGTTCGACTCGCTTCCAGAACCTGGATGGGGAGCAGCAGGCTCTGCTAAGCGCCTATTTGGGCAGGATGATACTGGGCCGCGTCGAGCGCCGTGTGCTGTTGCATACGATCAGCCGGCTGTGGATCGACTATCTGACCGATATCGAGGATCTACGGCGAGGTATCGGACTGGAGGCGTACGGTCAACGCGACCCGCTGGTAGAGTACAAGCGACGCGCTTTTGAGCTCTTTGAAGAGCTAGGGGACAATATCCGGCGGACGACCATCCGCATCCTGTTTCGCCAGCCGCCGGAGGTGCTAAGTCCCTCGTAAGAAGGACGGGCAGAGACGCCCCAACGGTCTGTGCTTCGGGTTGGGGTATACGCTTGATTTTTTTGCGTGATGGTGTTACAATAGGGCCAAGTACATAGGTCCGACGGCTTTGGTGGAAGAGACACCATGAGCAGGCTCATGTACTGGCGCTGGGCGTTGCGGTAGAGTGACCACCCATCAGGGACACAAAGCCCTGAACCCGCAAAGGGAGGTGCATATTGGTCTTCAGCGGAGAAGATTTCACCACGAGACTTATGAATGACATGGACCCGCCGCTCCTGGACCTGGTCAAGACCAAGGTGAACTCGTTCATCAAATGGGACCTGGTTCGCTTTCTAAGAGAGAATCCCAATACGGCCGACACCGCGGAGAATATCGCCAAGTATGTGGGGCGGAATGCCGCCACGGTCGAGCCGGAACTGCGGGAGCTCGTTGATAGCGAGATCATGGAAGTCAAGCCAGTGGACGGGATGCAGGTCTATTCCCTCACGACTGACGAGAGCACGCGGGAATTGCTTGACCGCTTCATCACAGCTTGCGAGGACCGCCATTTCCGCGTGAAGGTGATCTACCACATCGTCCGCGGCATGCGGTAGGCTCGGATCGGGCCATACCTTGCGCCAGGCACGGTGATCGTACACGAACCCTGATCCAACCAAGACGCGACGCGTGCGGCTCAAGAGACAAACTCGATCCGGGATACGCTGCCAACCCGATGAGTAGACCAGTGCGTCTATAGGAGGCTAGCAACATGGGCAACGAACGAGTCAAAACTGATGTGAAGGGTCTCGATGATATGCTCAATGGGGGTTTCCTCCCGCAATCAGCCAACCTGATCGAGGGACCACCAGGGACGGGCAAGACCACTTTGGGTATGCAGTTCATATACAACGGCATCCAGTATCACGACGAACCGGGCCTGATTCTCACCTTTGAAGAGTTTCCCCAGCAGTACTACCGGGATGCCGAGAGCTTTGGCTGGGATTTTCGCCGACTGGAGAGCGAGGGCAAGCTGAAGGTGATCATGACCAGCCCCGGCGTCAGTCGGTCCGAAGCAGAGGGTGTGGGAGGTAGAATCGAGACCTTGGCCCGCGAAATGGGAGCGCGCCGCATCCTGGTGGACAGCATCTCCCACTTTGACCAGATGGCGGAGGACGCGATCGAGCTTCGTTCAGTCGTGTTTGGCTTCATCAATGCCCTCAAGCGCGAGGGGTTGACCAGCGTGCTGACACGAGAAAGCCCAGTGTTGCTTGGAGGCGAAGAAGAGAAACACTCGATTGCGTACGTGGTGGACAGCTACATCATGCTTCGCTACGTAGAGATTGAGAGCGCCATCCGCAAAGCCCTGCTTGTGCTCAAGCTGCGCGGCAGCGATCACGCCAAGGATATACGTCAGTTTCAGATCACTGACCATGGCATCGAGATCATGTCCCGGTTTGAAGGACAGGAAGGGATCATGAGCGGGAGTCCGCGGCGGATGGCGGAGGCGTTTGACGAAGCATTTAAGCCTTGATCCGGCGAGAGGCGCGTCAATGAGAGGATACCTGTGGCCGGGTACGCTATTTTGGGGTACTTTTGCAGGGGAGATCAGAATAGAAGAGGCTGCCGGTCCTAGTCCGCAGAGGCATAATATCGATGCACATCCTTAGCTCCCTCGTAGTCGCCTTGGGCTGGGTCATCGCAGCGATCCTGATCTTCTTTCTGTTTCTCATAGGCCGTTTCTATGAGAAACGATTTGGCCAGAAGGCCTACTACCAACTGATGTGGATTCCCCTAGTGCTGCTTGTAGCAGCCGCAATCGGCGACGCCTTCTTTGCCAACAGCTACACAGGTGACCCACTGCTGGACTTTGTGGGGGCATTCTATCCGGACCTGGCGCTCTTTGTGGGAGGTGCAGTCCTGATCTTCCTGTGCTACTACTTGTACCGGATCATGATGGGGGGCAGGCGATGACGGAGATCATCGGGGCAGTCCTCGGCTCCCTCGGCCTGGGCTCACTCATCTTCGCGTTGATAATCCTGGCACAGTTCGGCCGCAAGCTGGGTGCTGTCACCAAAATGAGGGCATACTACAAAGGCTACTATATCGCCAGCTGCCTGGTAGGCATCGCCCTGGTGATCAGAGCCATTAGAGCCAGTGTGTTCTGGGCACCGCCCGGATCTACTCCCTCCTTGCTTGGATCTCCGCTCTTTTACCTATTCCTATATCACCTACCGCTGATAGTAGGCATGGGCCTGGGACTAGTAATCACGTGGCACTATTGGAGCTGGCTCCTGAAAGAACGATAGTGGATGGCCGATCGTTTTCAGCGCGTATTCGACAGCATGACAACGGCAGTGGATGCCCCAGGGACCAGTCTGTTTGATGTCTCTGATGAAACGATGGGCGAGGCCTTGCTCCCTGTCCTACGCGAATTGCACAGAGCTGTGATCTACGATGCCGCCTTTGTCAGCCTGAGCACCGACCGGGGCTGGCGAGTCCTCATGGGAGACGCTATCTCGCCGAAAGTTGATCTTCTGACCGTAGCGGAATCGCTGCCCACGTCCCTGCTGGAGAGGATGTTGGAAACGCAGCAGCCGCAGTTTTTGGCGAAACCCCACTCCCCTACCAAGCAGAAGCCCCCTCTCAGCATGCAAGCTGCGCGCGCCTGGGTTATTGCTCCGATCCAGGCCTATGGCAGCGTGTTCGGGATGCTCGCTCTCTGCAACAACGAGCCGGGGCTCTACGAGCAGAGGGATGCAGACTTGGCGATGGCCTATGCCGGTCAGGCAGCCATGGCCCTTGAGAACCTGCAGTTGTCCCAGGAGACCGGAAAGCGCATGCAAGAGTTTGCCAGCCTGATGGAAGCCAGCCAGGCACTCTACCAGGCGGCGGACCTGGAAACGATCCTGGATATCGTCCTGAAAGAGGCATTCGCCCTGAATGAAAGCCAGGAGGGTTCGATTATCCTCATCGATCCGCCGGATGGCGATAGACTGCGCATTGTTGCCGAGCGGGGATTGGGACCGGAGGTGGTGGAAAAGTTCAACAGCCGCCCTGTCAATCGTCACGAGGGGACCTATCGACGAGCACTGACCACCGGAGAGATCGTAGAAGTCCCTGACACTGCCTCGGATCCCGACTTTTTGGATGACGTCGGCTCTCGGGCGCGGCAGATCACCAATGTACCGCTGATTGCAGAGCGAGGTCCTATTGGCCTGATCGCGGTGGATGGACTGCCACGAGATGAGACGACGAGGCACCTGTTGATGGCCCTCGCGGGCATCGCTGCCGTCACCATCGACAAGGAGCGCTTACACCAGCAAACGGTGGCACGCCTGGCAGAGGTCTCTACGCTATATACCCTCTCCACCCAGATTACGAGCAGCTTGTCGACGACATCGGTCCTGGAATCTATCGTGTCCATCCTGCGCATGACGCTCGACTGCCGTTCCTGCAGCATCTTCCTGATCGATCGGACGGGGGAACACCTGCAGCTCGAGGTTGCCAGCGGACCCTCGGTAGCCTGGAAAGGGATCGCCCGCCTGAGACTGGGTGAAGGAGTCAGCGGGCGCGTAATCACTGAGCAGCGTTCGATTTACATACCGGATACCCAGGCAGAGCGCGACTTTATCTTCTTCGATCCTGACATCCGATCTCTCCTGGTCGTGCCCCTGCTCGTTCGCGGCGAGGTCATCGGTACGTTGAGCATAGATGACACGCAGCCCAACGCGTTCGATGAGGAGCTGCGCTTGCTGGCTATCGCTGCGGCCCAGGCTGCCGTGGCCATTGAGAACGCACAGCTCTACGAGAGCTTGCAGTCCAGTTATGCAGAACTGGAGCAGGCCTTTGACGAATTGCGGCACCTGGACAAGAGCAAGTCGGAGCTGATACAGAATATATCGCACGAGCTTCGCACCCCCCTTACCTTTATCAGGGGGTACGTGGAGCTGCTTCAGGACGGCGAACTGGGTGCCCTTCCGGAAGAGCAGCAAAGGGCCGTAGAGATCGTAGCCAACAAGACTGACGTTCTGTCCAGGCTGGTGGATGACATTGTATCCATGCTGCAGGCCGGCAGAGAACGGATCAGAACAGGGCCCGTTTCGATTAGCAAGGTGGCACGCTTTGCGGTCCAGGCTGCCCGGGCAAGTGCGGATGAGGCAGGTCTTACCCTGATCGAGGATATTCCTGACGGGCTTCCCCTGGTGCAGGGCGAGATGCGACGATTGGGACAGGTATTCGATAACCTGATCCAAAACGCCATCAAATTCAGCCAACCGGGAGGCACTATCACCGTCCGCATAGTCGAACAGGAGCAGTGGATCCGTGCCGAAGTGGAGGACACTGGGATCGGAATCGCACCCGGTGAGATGGACAGAATCTTTGAGCGGTTCTACCAGATCAATGGCACAACCACCCGGCACTTTGACGGCACGGGTCTGGGGCTGGCGATCGTGAAACAGATCGTAGAAGCGCATGGCGGACAGGTAGGAGTTCACAGCATGGTTGGGGAGGGCAGTACATTCTTCTTTACCATCCCCAAGACTACTACGGAGCAGCATTAAGGAGGACCAAGAGCTACATGCGTACTAGAACATTCGCTGAACTGCTGGAGGCTGCCAAGAGCAGAGGTCCAAAGACGGTAGCCGTTGCGGCGGGGCACCAGAGCGAGGTCATGCTGGCAGGCTTGGATGCCGAGGTAGCAGGTCTGGCTGAGGTTGTGCTCGTCGGAGACACCGATCAGATCAAAAAGATCGCGGACGATGAGAACTTTGACATCTCGCGCATGGAAATGATCCATGCAGCCCGGTCCCGCGATGCTGCCTGGCAGGTGATGAGATTGGTGAGCGACGGACAGGCCGACATCGCGATGAAGGGCAAGGTCGAGACGAGCGATTTCCTGCGGGCCGCCCTGAGTCGCGACCTCAATTTGAGAACGGGCCGGCTCTTTACGCACGTGGCAGTCTTTGAGATCCCTGGATTCGACCGTCTAATCTTCATCAGCGATGCAGGGGTGACAGTGGCGCCCGACCTCGAGCAGAAGGTTCAGATTGTGCAGAACGCCATCGATGTGGCACGGGCACTGGAGATCAACCAGCCCCGAGTGGCCGTACTGGCCGCCACCGAGACGGTGAATCCAAAGATTCCCACGACACTCGATGCAGCCAACCTTTCCAAAATGGCTGACCGGGGCCAGATCAAGGGGGGGCTTGTGGATGGACCTCTGGCGCTTGACAACGCCATCTCGCCCGAATCAGCCCGGATCAAGGGCATCAGGAGCGAGGTCGCAGGCTATGCAGACATTCTCATCGCGCCGGATATCGAGGCCGGGAATGTGCTGGCCAAAGCGATCACCTACTTTGCCCAGGGCAAGATGGCCGGCGTGGTGGTGGGCGCGCGCTGTCCGCTGATCTTGCCGTCACGATCTGATACCCGCGAGGCCAAGCTCATCTCGTTGGCGTTGGGGGTGATACTGGCCCCATGAATGGGCGTGTGCCTTATGCGGACACTGTCATCGTTACCGGGCGCTTTGGCAGCGGCAAGTCAGAGACTGCGATCAACTATGCGTTGCACCTGGCCCGAAGGACCAATGGGAAAGGGCGACGAGGAGGCAATAGGTCTCACAAGGCGACGGGCACCATCCTGATCGATCTGGACATCGTGACTCCCTACTTTCGTTCGCGCGAGACTGCGGACAGACTCCAGGATCTTGGGGTAAGGGTCGTCGCCCCGGCACTCATTGGGCAGCACCTTGACACGCCTGCTATCACGCCGGAGATCTTGGGCGCCATCGAGCAGCCAGATCTCCCGGTAGTGCTGGATGTGGGTGGTGACAAGCAGGGCGCGCGGGCCCTGGGGCAGTATAGTGCGGCCATCAGCCGCAAGGGCTATGCGATGCACTTTGTCGTGAACCCCTACCGGCCTTTTACCGATACACTTGATGGACTGCGAGGCTCGATTGCGGAGATCGAGGCAAGTGCCAGGCTGCAAGTGTCCAGTCTGGTCAGCAATCCCAACTTGATTGGGGAAACGACCCTCGAGCAGATCCTCGAGGGACATGCCAAGATCGAAGAATTCGCTGAATCGCTGGGCTTGCCGATCGCCTTTGTATGTGTGGAGCGCCATTGGCTTGACACACTGCCGACAGGCACACCGGACGATCCAACTAGCACAGCATTTGATCAGCCGGTGCTCGTCCTGGACAGGCACTTTGTCATGTCCTGGGAATAGGTCTACAATGGCAAGGCGCAACTGCTAGACCGCCGCCGGCAAGAGCTTGGCGGATCTCTATCAGGTGCGCCCTGGGCGCTCAGCCAGGGAAGGAGAGAGCATGATCGTTCGTAACTTTGCTCAACTACTGGAGGCAGCGATGGAGCGCGCACCCAAGCGCGTAGCCATCGTCGGTGGTGGGCAGCGCCAGACGCTCCACGCGGCGCGATTGGCACGGGGCCTGGGATTGGCACATTGCATTCTTATCGACAGCCCTGCCCGGTTGGAGGCAGTAGCCGACGAAGAAGGCATAGATCTGACGGGCATGGAGATTATCGATGAGCGTGACATGGTCCGGGCAGCGTACCGGTCAGTGGAAATGGTCCACGCCGACAAAGTTGACCTGGTAATGAATGGCCGGGCACTACCTGTGGAGTTGATGAAGGCAGCACTGGACCGGGAAAAGGGCCTGCGCCTCGGCAAGGTGATCACAGACGTCAGTGTATTCGAGATCCCAGATTTCGACCGGCTGATCTTTGTCAGCGATGTGGCTATTGTCGTCTCACCTACCCTGGCTCAGAAGGTAGCCATCGTGCAGAACGCGATCGATACTGCGATCGAGCTGGGTGTGGAGCGGCCGAGGGTTGCGATCCTCGCTGCCACCGAGATGGTCAATCCGGAAATGCCAGCTAACATGGATGCTGCCAACCTTTCCAAGATGGCTGAAAGAGGCCAGATCCACGGCGGTATTGTGGACGGCCCCCTTGCCCTCGATAATGCGATTTCTCTAAAGGCTGCCGAGATGAAAGGCATCAAGAGCCAGGTTGCCGGTCATGCCGACATCTTGATCACGCCCGACGTGGAATCAGGCAACATTCTTGCCAAGGCGCTGGCTTACTTTGCCAAAGGTCACATGGCTGGCGTGGTTGTGGGCGCCAAGTGTCCCATCGTCATGCCATCCCGTTCCGACCCACCCCAACAAAAGATGCTATCTCTGGCGCTGGGGATCTGTCTGACCAAGTAACGCTGCAATTCACGTCCCAAAAACGTTCCGATAGGAGGTTACAGAAGATGAGCCATATCGTCATCAACGAGGACCGGTGCAAGGGGTGCGAACTATGCACCACCGTGTGTCCCCAAGGTGACCTGGTTCAGATGGCCGATCACTTTAATGTCAAGGGATACCGGCCATCGACCTTTGTCGATCCGGAAGGCAAGTGCACCGGGTGCACGTTGTGCGCCATGATGTGTCCGGACATGGTCATCACGGTGTATCGCACACCCAGGAAAGCACGGAAAGGATAAGATACCGTGAAAGTACTTATGAAAGGCAACGAAGCGATTGCTGAGGCCGCCATCCGTGCTGGCTGTGACGCCTATTTCGGCTACCCGATTACGCCCCAGACCGAGGTCTTGGAGTACATGTCCCGCCGGATGCCAGACTTGAACCGGGCTTTTGTCCAGGCTGAGAGCGAGCTGGGGGCAATCAATATGGTGTACGGCGCAGCCTGCACCGGAGCCCGGGTGATGACCACCACATCCAGCCCTGGCTTCAGCCTGATGCAGGAAGGCGTGTCCTACATCGCGATGTCATTTGTCCCCTGTGTAATCGTCAACATTATGCGCGGCGGGCCGGGCCTGGGCAACATTCAGCCGGCGCAGGGCGACTACTTCCAGATGACCAAGGGCGGCGGTCACGGTGACTATAACCTCATCGTGCTGGCCCCATCGACGGTGCAGGAAACGGTCGATCTGACCATCGAAGCATTTGACCTCGCGGACAAGTATCGCCAGCCAGTGACGGTTATTGCGGATGGCCTGATCGGCCAGATCATGGAACCCGTAGAACTGCCGGAGCTCAAGACACCGGTGCGCGCGGAGCATGACTGGGCGCTGACGGGCGCCAAGGGCCGCAAGAAGAATATCATCACCTCGCTGTTCCTGGGCGCCCAGAATCTGGAGCGCGAGAACCTCAAGCTGCAGGAGA
>Ga0207796_1000582_pt1 | contig 14188 bp, 8 predicted proteins | sample Pon1CUnioCityCA_6_FD_187274 | JGI IMG/M metagenome (GOLD analysis project Ga0207796, IMG submission 187274) | Marine sediment microbial community from Union City, CA, USA - Pond 1C Sediment 1 (SPAdes) | ecosystem: Environmental > Aquatic > Marine > Intertidal zone > Salt pond sediment ...
TCACTGCGTTGATCCTGGCGATCTTTGTGGCGCTGTCGATCTGGGGCTGGTACAGCTAGGGAGGAGAGGGCCATGCGTATGTCGCGGATCTTTGCAGGACTTGTGGTGTTTGTTGCTTTGTTAGTTGCTGCGGCTTCGGCCTACGGTCTCACTTTGCAGGAGTTTCCGACGGTACCTCACCCTGTTGAGGGGGCGGAGGACTGTTTGGCGTGCCACGATCTGGATCAGGAGTATGCCTTCCCGGAGGATCACGAAGGGCGGGGAAACGAACTCTGCGTGGCTTGCCATCAGGTCGATGTTTCGGAATCTGTCACCATGGTGCCGCATACCATAGAGGGACGTGAGGATTGTCTGGTATGCCATGCTACGGGCTCGGTGGAACCTTTCCCAGCAGATCACGAGGGCCGAGAGAGCACCAGCTGCCTGGTGTGCCACCAGGTTGGTGGTGAAGAGGCAACACCTGTGGCGGAGCCCACAGCGACGCTACCGCCGTCGATCGAGGTTGTGCCTACGCCGATCCATGAGCCGGTGATGTTCGAGGAGAATAGCTGCATTTCTTGTCATGAGGAATTGGGCGGCATACACGAGCAGATCACTGGAGACTGGGCAGAGAGTGTGCACGCTCAACAGGGTGTGGGCTGCGTGAGCTGCCATGGCGGCGATCCCACGCAGGAGGATGCTGAAGATGCCATGTCTCCCGAGGCCGGGTATCTGGGGCCGCTTCCGAAGGAGCGGATCCCAGGTCTTTGCGGCTCGTGTCATAGCCGGGTAGACTTGATGCGGCCCTACGGCTTGCCGACCGATCAGTTCGACCAGTACTGGCAGAGCCAGCACGGGCAGGCGTTGTTGGAAGGCGATACGAATGTGGCTACTTGCTTTGACTGCCACGACGGGCACCGCGTTCTGAAGACATCGGATCCGGGCTCTGATGTGTATCCGAGCAACGAGCCGTCGATGTGCGCTAGCTGCCATTCCGATGAATCGCTGATGGCAACCTATGACCTCTCTGCTGATCAGTTTGACATGTATCAGGAGAGCGTGCACGGCGTGGCTTTACTTGAAGAGCAGAATCTGCGTGCGCCAACCTGCTCGGTCTGTCACGGGAAGCATGGCGCGGCGCCGCCTGGCTTCCAGCAGGTAGCTAATGTGTGCGGGCAGTGTCACGCGACCACCGAGGACTATTACAAGCAAGGGGCGCACCGTACAGGGATGACGGGAGAGGCAGCCCCGCGATGCGTCACCTGCCATGGCATCCACGAAGTCATGTCGGCGACGCGCGAGCTATTTGTGGGAACGGAGGCGGGGCGTTGCGCAAGCTGCCATCCGGCTGGCTCAGAGGCCAATACTCAAGCTGAGGCGATGTATCAGGCGCTTACGGAGGCTGACGAGGCCTATGAGGAAGCGGAGGATATTATCGCCCTTGCCACGGAGAAGCGATTGATCATGGCCGAACAGGAGGAGCTGCTACAACGGGCTCAAACTCCGCTGATCGAGTCTCGCGCGTTGCAGCACACTGTCGACCTGGAGCAGATCGAAGCCAAGGCCGAGGAGTCGCTAACGATTAGCCAGCAGGTGAAGGCTTCAGCTGAGGAAGCCCTTGCCGGGTTGGACACACGCCGGCTGGGGATGATCATATCTTTGGCAGTTATTCTGGTCACCATCGTGGCACTCGTTCTTATCAAGAGGGAACTGGATCGAGAGCTGGAGGCCAAGCGTGCCAGGCAAACGTAACTCGTGATCTGATTGCACGCTCTGGACCGACCGGGGGCTCTTCAGGGGAGAGCTCCCGGTTTCGCGTCGGAGATGGGTGAAGCATCAGCGCTCCAGGTCGAGGGGTGGCCGATGACGGGGCTATAAACAGGCATTTTATTTCGCTTGACAGGGACAGCCTGGTCAGCTACAATGAATCGGAGTCAATGCTGCCCTTGTGTCCTCGTTCTTCAATCATTGAGAGGATTATCATCAGCAACGGCGCTCACCATCCTGAGCCAACGGCCCGATCAATCTCGTCGGGATAGGGAGACTTGTGGAGAGCAAGGAGTACAATAGCCTCAGGCCTTTGGCAAAAAAAGCAGCGATCTTACGTGGCTACATCTGCAGCAGTCTCGTATTCAGCTTACTCGGTTTCGTCTACTTTCTGATCACGGCGGCTAATGCATTCGAGCTGGAGGACCCGAATCTCTCTTGGGTCCGGTTGGTCGTGCCAGGCATACTTGGGATTAGTACCGTCGTTTTCCTTTTGCTCTGTGGGTTTGTGTTCCGTGAGAAGTCAAGCCAGCGGATCGAAGATGCCCTTTCCAACTGGTTGAGTGCATCAGGCAAGCCCAAAGCGTCGCTAGCCCTTGTCCTCTCTGGATTTGTTTTTGGGGCGATCTTGCTGGTCTCGAGCACGAATCCTGGTGAGGCGACCTTGCACTACTTCTTCTCCTGGCTTCGCCCCTTTTCCTGGTGGCTGGTTCTGCTGACCACTGCAACTTTGATCGTGCTCTTTATCTGGGGAGAAGACGACCTTTATGCCAAACCGGGACCGGTCTTGCTCCTTATCCTAATCCTGCTTGCTGGTATCGCCTTCCACGTGAGGATCCAGCCGCCTGTGGGGTACCTGAGCGGCGGCAGAGAAGATGTCTACTTCACCTATCAAGAGGGTCAGCGACTGGCAGCAGGTGAGAATCCTTACGCGCGCGTCCTCAGTGGCAATATGCGTGAGAACGACAAGTATGCCACATACCTGCCGGCCTTTTTCTGCGCGTCGGTAGTAGTCCAGGCCCTCGGTTTCGATGGCTTTACCCTATGGGTGGGATTCTGGAGACCCGTCTTTCTTCTCTGCAACCTGGGGATCGGCGCATTGCTCTACTACCGGTTCTGGAGGTCTGACAGGCTGATCCTGGCAACGTTCGCATCCTTGTTCTGGCTCTTCAACCGGTGGACCGTCAAAGTGTCATGGATCACCGATATCGACTTCATTGCCCTATTCTTCCTGATCCTCTCGCTCTTTCTGTGGTCCCGCCACAGGATCGGATCTCTGCTGCTCATCGGGTTGTCGCTGGCAGTCAAGCAGATGGCGCTGTTCGTGGTACCTTTGTATGTCATCTGGGAATGGCACACCAGCGACACGCGCAGCCTCAGAACGATCGCAAGAACCGTGCTTCTTATCGGCGTCATTCCAGCTCTTGTCTCGTTGCCTTTCCTGGTGTGGAACTGGGAGGGGTTTATACGATCGATTCTCTTTTCCGCAACCCGTAATCCCACCACCGTAGGCGCCATGTCTGCGGACGCTGTGCTTGGCTGGGTCGGTCTCACGGCGAAAGCGCCTCTACTGTTGCTTATGGTGGCGATTTACTGGGCTTCATTGAGACAGATGATTCCCCCCCTTTTCTCGGTTCTGCTGGTGATGGCAGCCTTTGTGTCTTTCAACTCTGTATTCTTTTCTAGCTACACGCTGTGGATCATTCCGTTCATTCTGTTGGCAACCAGTGAAGCCATGGGCCCGGGAAAGGGAGAAAAGAGGGACGAGCCATACACAGAGCCAGGGGACAGTCCGCAGTGGCTGGTGTGGACAACGCTGATACTTATTGTAGGCCTGGCGCTTGCGTTGCGCTGGCACTACGTCCAGGAGATAAGCCTCTTCATAGATGAGTATCGCACCGTCTGGGCAGCTCGGCAGGTATTGCTTCATGGTTTGCCCATCTTCCCTTCGGGCGACTTTTATCCGCATGGGTTTCTCTTCACTTATCTAGAGGTGCCCTTTGTGCTGGGCGATTTCAACGAGAGTGTGGCCCGCATTCCCGGCTTGCTCGTCAGCCTCCTCACGATCCCAGTGGTTTATTGGATTGGACGGCGGCTCTTCTCGGAGCGCGTTGGCCTGATTACAGCGGCGGCCTTGGCCGTAGATCCCGATTGCATCATCTGGGGAGGACGGGCGCGTATGTATGGTCTGCTCCAGCTCCTCACCATTCTAATCGTATACTTGTACTACCGGGGCCTGGCAGAGGATCGTGCTCGCTACCGTTACCTGGCTATGGGACTGGTGGGCGCTGCCGTCTTTACCCAGGCCGAGGCGGGATTGCTCCTGCCAGCCCTGGGAGTGGCAACCGTTGTGGTTCTGCCTTGGCGGCGACTGTTCCGCTGGAGCGTCATTTTGCCCTTTATCCTGGGCGGTGCAGGACTCGGCCTCTACTTTCTGGCGTCCAGGCTCGGCCGTCCGGGCTATGAAGCTGCACTCCAGCAGAGCCGGCCGTACTTTGATTTCTCGACCCTCCTGCAGGCCGGCCCTCAGGCCTTGGCCTCAGCTTTTGCTGATCTACCCCGACTACCTTTCGCGCTCCTGGCCCTTGCCGGTCTGTACTTTGTCTTTCGGCCGCGGTTTGACCGCCGGGCATCCTTGACCTATCTGTACGTTGTCCTCCTGGGCATTCTTGTCCCCTTTGCTCTTTTCGCCGGCCTCACGTATCAGTCTGATCGTTACCTGTTCTTTCTGTTGCCTTTGCTGTATCTCATCTGTGGGGAGATACTGTCTCGTATCGTAGATCTGATACCGTCGTTCAGGCCTACGCGACCATGGCAACCAGCCCTCCTGGCCCTCTTGGTGATACTCTTTGTCGGGTTGACTGGTACCGCTATGGCCTACGAGCCGGAACTGGGCTACGACTTGGCCTTCCGCTACCTGCGCGATGAGCTGCAGCCGGCGGAAGAGGATAGAATCGTTACTCAAATGACTACTCCTGCGATGCTCTACCTGGGGCGCAACGACGCCTGGGCCATCCAGCGGGGCCACGAGCCTTACGTTGTCGCCCATCCAGAGAGCGGTCTTCCTGTGGATCGTTGGACGGCTACGCCTGCACTCACCAGTACGGATTCGTTCCGGCAGTTGCTAGCCACGGCTCCACGTGTATGGTTTATCACTGACCATTGGAGTTTTCAGGTCCGGTACGACGCGGACTTTGTCCTGACGGTATTGGATCAGATGGACCTGGTATATGACAGGGGGGGAGTCTTGATCTTCCGAGGCGAAGGCACAGCACCTTCGCCTGAGCCCAGAATCCTGCGTGAACACAGGCTCGAATTCGGAGAGGAACTGGTCCTCACGGCCTTTGGCCTGTCCGAGGGCAATCCACACCCTGGCGACGAGGTGGAGGTGACGCTATACTGGCAAGCGCTTGAGCAAGCCGGCCCGACCTATACGGTGTCTCTGCAACTTGTGGGACCGGATGGAATAGGAGTGGCTGGCGTGGAAGAGCCTATACTTGGTGGTCTATACCAGCCGGATCTGTGGCCCAAGGACACGGTCATCATCGACCCCCATCAGTTTGTGCTTCCGCCAGACTTGCTGCCGGGACGCTACCGCCTCGGCCTGAGCGTATATTCATCCGCCCCCTCGGACTCTCTCTTGCTGGCAGGAGGGGGTGATCGTGCTCCTCTGGTATCCATGACAGTAGGAGAGATCTCTGTGCCCTCACCGACATCAGGTGCTGATGTCACCTTCGAGGGGCAGATTCGCCTTCTGGGTCATGATGTGGCCTGCGAGCAGGATTTCTCCGGTTGCGATCTTCGACTTTACTGGGAAGCCCTGACGCCGGTCGACCGCGATTATACTGTCTTTGTGCACCTCCTGGACGCGAATGGCGCTATCATCGCCCAGGACGACGCGCCGCCTGGTGATCCTTTCTTCCCCACCTCTACCTGGCTGGTCGGAGAAGTAATCGTCGATGACCACCACCTGGCTCTGCCTGCTGCTGCGCCGCCGGGTGTCTACCATGTGATCGTGGGTCTGTATCATTGGCCTACCGGCGAGCGCCTCCAGGCGGTGGAAGGTGAGGACAACCCGATGGGAGATGCTGCCCTGCTGACCTCGATTGATGTGGAATAGATATCCCGCTGTTTGCCACGAACCGATCGGCCACGCACTTGCAGTGGGTGGAGCGTCCTGAGCAAACTCGAGGCGTCCTATCGACATGCTCAAATAGTGCGTGGAAGGGCAACGCACCTGTGACCAAGCCCTGGAGGAACTGAAATGTGTGCAGCTAGGCATCATCAGGAGACCCCAAGTCGCGAAATGCGATCGGGTCATGCACGTGTCTGGGGCGGGGTTCTCCCCGTTTTGATTTTGATTGCGGCTGTGGGATTGCCGCGCATTCTTGAGCTCGACCGCTTCATCACTGCTGACGAGCCCATCTGGGTCCGTCGCTCGGCAAGCTTTTACTCTGACTTGCTACAAGGTGACTTTGCCAACACCTTCAAAACGGAGCATCCGGGTGTTACGGTGATGTGGGCTGGCAGTGCAGGGATCCTGTCGCTCCAGCTCATCACCCCCGAAGCCGGGCAGAGTGGACTGACTTCTGACGGCCGCACAGTTACGGTACAGAACCAGGTGTACAAGATAGTTGACGTGCTCGCGGCGGGGCGACTCTTTATGGTGCTGGCCAACACTGTGGCCATAGCCCTTGCTTTTGTCTATGCCAGACAGCTTCTGAGTCCCTTGTCCGCCTTTGTCGGTACCCTGCTAATTGCCTTTGATCCGTTTCATGTGGCGCATTCGCGGTTTCTGCATCTCGATGCACTGACCGGCAGTCTCCTACTGCTGGCGTTTCTCGCGTTCCTGAGCTATTTGCACCGGCGACGGCTATCAGCGCTGCTGGTTTCTGGCATTGCGCTCGGCCTTGCTGGGTTGACGCGATCTACGGCGGTCTTTGCCGTTCCGGCCATCATATTGGTGGCGACGCTTGATGGTTGGAATCGCAGGTCCGGCAACTCGCGCACCGAGCTCCTGGCGGTGGCCTGGCAATCGATTTGGCCACTACTCGTCCTGGGTATCGTCGCGGTTGCCACCATCCTGGCTCTATGGCCTGCCATGTGGGTGGATCCCATTGGCACTATGGCCAAGGTGGTCGAGCCTGCGCTTAGTCACGCGGCTGGCGGGCACGAGAACCGTCTGTTCTTCAACGGCCAGATATATCCTGACGGTAAGATCGATCTCTTCTCATTTTACCCAATCACCTATCTCTGGCGAAGCACACCGGTTGTGCTCGCAGGTCTGCTTCTGGCAGGCATAGGCTTTGTTCTCAAGCGCAGGCCGCTAGGGCGTTCCAGGGCCCGGCACACGGTTGTGGGATTGATGATTTTCGCTGTCGTCTTTTTGCTTTTGCAGAGTCTCGGCACCAAGAAGTTCGACCGCTACCTATTGCCCGTATATGCCGCTTTGGACCTTGTTGCCGCGACAGGCTATGTGGTGATCGTCAGGGTGCTCGAGGCCGGGCGACTTCGCCTGCTCAGGAGGTATGCCGCTCCGCTGCTGCTGGCTACCGTGGTTGCGGTGCAGGCGGCAGGCACACTGAGTACCTTCCCCTATTACCTCAGCTACTACAATCCCCTGATGGGGGGAAGCCGCAAGGCCCATGAAACGATGCTGATCGGCTGGGGAGAGGGATTGGACCAGGCAACAGAGTACTTGACTGAGTTGAGTAACAGGCATACCTTGGTGCCGGCTTCCTGGTACTTTGACGTTTTCGCACAATCTTTCTGGGGTCCGGCTCTCCCCATACCGCTGGAACATGACATCAGCGATGCGGAATTGCAGTACCTGCTGGATGCGGATTATGCTGTAATTTACATCCATCAATGGCAACGCCAAATGCCCAAACAGCTATTGGATGTCCTGGCTGAGCGGACTCCTGTGCACTCTATATGGATCGATGGGCTGGAATACGTACGAGTCTACAATCTTCAGGCGCCACCTCCCCCACCAGAGCCCTCGCAAATGGTCCAGGAAGGCAATCTGGGCGATATGGCACGGCTGGTGGGTTACGATCTCCCCCTGCCACTCCAGGTTAAAGCCGGAGCCACGCTGCCCCTTGTATTGACCTGGGAATGCATAGGCACCTTTGAGGCTGACTACACGGTTTTTGTCCATCTAGTAGGTGACGACAGACGCCCCGTGGCTCAGACTGACAGCCAGCCACTGGGAGGCGCCTACGCAACAACACGCTGGCATGTAGGAGAGCGTCTGGCAGATCCCTACCAGTTGGAGATTCCGCCTGACTTGCCAGCTGGCGAGTACGAACTACTGGTGGGCATGTATCTTCTCTCGTCGGGCGAACGATTGCCGCTGTTGTCAGCAGGTGGACAGGCCGTAGGCGACAGTATTTCGCTGGGTCGGGTGGAGATCGAAGAGCCATAGTCCCAGGCCATCGGGGCCCTTGCTTGCATCAGGCTCAGTGCTGCTGTAGGGGAATATGGTGCCGTGGGTCGCTTTAGTGTCGGCAGATGTTGCCATGAAGCTGACCGAACCAGGGAGAGCGCTACTTCTTCGGCGGGCGGTTGACTTGACCTGTCGTCTCTGGTGAAGTGGGCTCCGCAGTATTGACATGTCCAGTGCACAAGGAAGGCACGACGAGATGGCAAACTCGCCGAGGGCACAGGGCCGTGATCTAACCAGGCTGAGCATCCACCGGGCGATCTGGTACCTGGCGCCTCCAATGATACTGGAGATGGGTGTCCAGAACCTCGCTCAGATTCTGGATACCTATTGGATTGGCCAGTTGGGATCGGCAGCGCTGGCGGCGGTGACGATCAGTATTACCATACGCTGGGTGCTCAACAGCCTGGCCAATGGGCTGGGCATCGGCGGAATGGCTGTGGTGGCGCGCCGGATCGGCGCCAAGGATCCTGCTGCTGCGGAACATGCTGTCTGGCAGACGATACTCCTGGGCGTGACCATTTCGCTGATATTGTCTGTGACAGGGATGATCCTGGCCCGGCCACTGCTGGTACTGCTGGGTGCTGATGCCGAGGTGCTGCCTTTGGGGCTGGCGTACCTCCGTATCTCGTTCGCGGGGATATTCACACTGATCCTGGTTTTCGCCATCAACGCCATGCTGCGTGGAGCAGGAGAGGCGGGAATGGCCATGAGGGTGCTGTTCCTGACCACCGGGGTTACGGTTGTGCTGGAGCCGATCTTGGTCCGTGGGTGGGGCCCACTGCCAGCATTGGGTGTGGCAGGATCGGCACTGGCCTTTGTCCTGGGATTTGGTGCGGGTCTGGCGTTGCAGTTGGGCATCCTCTTGAGCGGGCGAGCGCGCATCCGGATCGACCTGCACAGTTTGCGGCCGGATCTGCCGCTAATGGGGCGAATTATCCGCATTTCGCTGCCGAGTGCGATACAGATGACCTTGCGCTCATCTTCGCGGCTGATCGTCGTGGCATTGGTGGGTGCGTTCGGGACATACGCTACAGCAGGGTACGGCGTCGCCAACCGCATGCTGTTGATTGCTCTGATACCCTGTTTTGGCATGGGCAATTCCGCGGGCACACTGGTGGGTCAAAATCTGGGCGCGCGCCAGCCGGGCCGGGCGGAAAGGAGCGCGTGGTGGGTGGGCATCTATTCGGCTGGCTATATGGCAGTGGCAGCGCTGATTCTCACTATCTTTGCGCCGTCGCTTGTAGGTATTTTCGACGCCACGCCTGAGGTGGTAGCTATTGGCACCGAGTGCGTGCGCATTGTGGCCTGGTCGATGATTGCCAGTGCGGGCGGCGTGGTGCTGGCGCGAGGTTTCGATGGGGCTGGGAATACGGTACCGGCTATGGCTATTAATCTCCTGACGCTGTGGGGCATGGAATTGCCCATAGCCTATGGTCTGGCTCAGTGGCTGGGATTCGGCGTAACCGGGGTGTGGTGGGGACGGGCAGTCGCCAATCTGGCCAATGGCCTGCTTTTTGCGATCTGGTTTCGCCGCGGGAAGTGGAAAGAGAGAGAAATCTAGATAGCGGCAGGTTTCAGGCTTGGAAATCGTCATTTGACAAGGTATTCAAAGTGTGATATACTGCGCCCCGTAGTAAATGCCATTCAGGACGGGGTATTCAGTGCTGCTGGTGTGCTGACTGGCTAACCACTCGATTCTTTGGCCGATTGCGATTTAGAACCAATAATCTGAGCTACCTCCTGACACTTGTTGTCAGGCTATGAACTGTATAAAGGTTTAGATCAGATCTATGATTGCCCAGCCGTTGATCCCAAATGCCAAGATACACAGGCTTGTGTCCTATGGCGCCTGCACATTGGCGGCGACACCTATGGTAGAAAGGGGGGATGCCTAGCGCATAACGTCGTCGTAGGTGGGGCGTCTGAGGCCAGTCTGGTATAGCCTGGCTGCAAGGTCGCCCTTTTCTGGCTGTTCAAGTTGTAAAGGAGGAGGGATGCATATGGAGAATCACTCTGAGAGCAGTCTAATGCAGGCGCTTGCCCAAAGGGGGGTGTCCCGGCGGGATTTCCTAAAGTTCTGCACATTCATGGCTGGTACGCTGGCCTTGCCGGCTGGCATGACGCCCAAGATTGCGCAGGCTCTGGAATCGGCCAAGAGGCCGCCAGTCGTCTGGTTGGAGTTCCAGGACTGCTGTGCGGACACCGAAACTTTCTTGCGCGCCTCGAACCCGTCAGTAGCCACAATCATCCTGGAGCTGATTTCGCTCAATTATCACGAGACGATCATGGCTGCTGCTGGTCACCAGGCTGAGGCGCTGCTTGAACAGACGGTGCAGGAGGGTGGGTATATCACCATCGTCGAGGGATCTATTCCCACCAAGGATAACGGTGTCTACTGCTGCATCGGAGGGCGCAGTGCGGTCGACATCGTCAATGAGGTGGCGGGAAACGCAGCGGCTGTGATTACCGTTGGCGCTTGCGCAACATGGGGAGGGTGGCCGTCATCGCGGCCCAGTCCTACTGGCGCCAAGGGTGTGCGCGATGTGGTCAAGGGCGTACCGATCATCAACCTGCCGGGTTGCCCCCACAACGTGGTGAATTCTGTGGCTACCATCGTATACTATCTCACCTATGGCTCGTTGCCCGACACCGACCATATCGGGCGGCCTCTGTTTGCCTATGGCAAGCGGATCCACGACAACTGTGAGCGGCGGGGTCACTTTGACGCTGGCCAGTACGTGGAAATCTGGGATGACGATGCGAGCCGCAAAGGCTGGTGCCTGTACAAGATGGGCTGCAAAGGTCCCGAGACCTATATGAATTGCCCAACTGTGCGCTTTAACGATGGCACCAACTGGCCCGTCGGCGCCGGGCATGGCTGCGTCGGCTGTGCTGAGGTTGGCTTCTGGGACAACATGACGCCTTTCTACAAACGGCTGCCAGAGGTTCCCGGGTTTGGCGTGGAAGTGACCGCCGACAAGGTGGGTCTTGCACTTACTGGTGCAACGCTGGCTGGCATTGGTGTCCACGCCGTGGCCAGTACTATTCGGAACCGAGGCGGTAGGAGGCATCCTGGTGAAGAAGCTGCAAGTTCAGAAGAAGATGTTGCGGAGGAGGGGTAAACTATGGCCAAGATTGCAATTGATCCTGTAACCCGAATAGAGGGACACCTGCGCATCGAGGCCCAGACGGACGGCGGAATGGTCACCGATGCCTGGAGTTCGAGCACCATGTTTCGAGGCATGGAGCTGGTGCTCCGGGACCGGGATCCGCGGGACGCATGGGTCTTTGCGCAACGCATATGAGGTGTGTGAACTACGGTTCACGCCCTCTGCTCCGTGCGAGCAGTCGAAGATGCCCTCGGAATCCAGATCCCCGAAAATGCCCGCCTTATTCGCAATATCATGGAGGGGATCCAGTATATTCAAGACCACGTAATCCACTTTTATCACCTGACAGCCCTCGACTGGGTCGATGTCGTCAGCGCTCTGAGCGCTGATCCGGCCCAGACGGCTGCACTGGCCCAATCCCTATCAGATTGGCCGCTATCGAGCGAAGCCTACTTCAAGGGTGTCAAGGACAGGTTGACCGCTTTTGCAGAAAGCGGACAGCTGGGTATCCTGGCCAATGGATATTGGGGCCATCCAGCCTACAAGCTGCCGCCGGAGGCCAATCTGATGGCGACAGCCCACTACCTGGAGGCGCTGGACTGGCAGAAAGATGTCATCCGCATCCAGGCCATCTTTGGGGCAAAGAATCCCCACCCGCAGACATACCTGGTGGGTGGCATGTCTTGCCCGGTGGATCCGGATAGCCAGAATGCCATCAACGCCACGCAGTTGGCGGAGGTGCAGCGGCTCTTTGCCAAGGCGAGGGACTTTGTCGAGCGCGTCCATATCCCGGATCTGCTAGCGGTCGCCTCTTTCTACAAAGATTGGGCAGCCATTGGTGGGGGATTGGGCAACTACCTGGTTTATGGGGATTTCCCCATGACGGCCAGCCAGAGCAGCGATCAGCCTGGCGATCTGTTCCTGCCGCGAGGTATGATCCTCAACAAGGATCTGAGTACAGTGCACCCGGTGGACCAACAGCAGATCGCAGAGTCTGTGACTCGCTCCTGGTACGAGTACAGTGACGATACTATCGCCAAGCATCCCTGGGATGGGGAGACCAGTCCGAACTATACCGGGCCGCAACCCCCGTACGAGTGGTTGGAGACGGAGCAAAAGTATACCTGGATCAAAGCGCCTCGCTACCAGGACATGCCCATGGAGGTCGGCCCGCTAGCGCGGATGCTGGTTGCTTATGCTTCAGGCCACGAACGGGTGCAACACTGGGTGAACACTGCACTCGGTGCGCTGGACGTCGGACCAGAAGCCCTCTTCTCGACACTGGGCCGCGTCGCGGCCCGTGGCCTGGAGACGGCCGTTCTGGCGGAGAAGGTCACCGACTGGGTGGATGAGCTGACGGCCAATATGGGCAGCGGCGACTTGCGTGTGACCAACACTGAAAAGTGGGATCCCGCAACCTGGCCCGAAGAGGCCATGGGTTGGGGTTGGACAGAAGCGCCTCGCGGCGCGCTGGGCCACTGGGTGCGCATTAAGAATGGAGCCATCTCCAACTATCAATGCATTGTGCCCAGTACCTGGAACGCCTCGCCTCGCGACGCCGAAGGTAATCCCGGCGCATACGAGGCGGCACTTGTGGATGGAACGCCAGTCGAGGATCCTGAACTACCGCTCGAGATCCTGCGCGTTATTCACTCTTTCGACCCCTGCATGGCCTGCGCCGTGCACGTGACCGATCCGGAGCGTAACGAGATCACGCGCATACAGATCGTTTAGGGGGGCGACATGAGTGAAGACCTTATGCTTTTCGAGCGTCGCTATGTCTGGCAGCCGGTGGTGCGTTGGTATCACTGGTTCAACGTGCTGTGCATGGGGGTGTTGGCGATCACCGGCTACTACATCGGAGCGCCGTTTGTCAACGTGGAAGGCTTTCCCAATCCCTATGTCACGGGTATCGTGCGCTTTACCCACTATGTGACGGCTACCATCCTGGCTCTGATCCTCATCGTGCGGCTCTACTGGGCCTTTGTGGGGAATCGGTACGCCAAGTGGGATGGGATGCTGCCGCTGCGCAAGGAACGGGCGCGAGATCTGTGGCGGCAATTCAAGTACTACGCCTTCCTGGCCCGGGACCGGCCTTGCTACGTAGGTCACAATCCGATCGCGGGGTTGTCGTACACGGCCCTTTGGGTGCTGACCATCGTTCAAGGGGTCCTGGGGCTGGCGCTTAACGCGGAAGTTAACCCCGGTGGCTTCTGGTGGACCTGGTTTGGCTGGCTTTTTGGTGTTTCGGCCAACCAGACACTGCGGTTGGTCCATCACTTTCTGATGTGGGTGTTCATCGCCTTTTTCGTGATCCACCTCTATATGGCTGTTTTGGACGATGTGGAGGAACGGGATGGGCTGCTGTCGAGCATCGTAAATGGTGTGAAGTGGCCGGTTTGCGATCCCTGCGTAGAGGATGAGATCGCCCGTCGCCAGGCGATGAATGAGTGAGACTTTGGTGCTGGGCCTGGGCAACATCCTTCTCCGCGACGAGGGGGTTGGTGTCAGGGTGGTCGAGCGCCTGCTGAGACAATACGACTTTCCGGAGGGGGTCCGGGTCATGGACGGCGGAACGCTGGGCCTGGACCTCCTCCCATTCCTGGAAGAGGCGTCGCGCCTTCTGGTCATCGATGCAGTGCAGGCCCGCAAGCCGCCGGGCACACTGGTCCGTCTGGTGGGTGATGAAATCCCGATCTTTCTCGATGCCTCAAAGGTGTCGCCGCACCAGGAGGGCCTGCAGGATCTGCTGGCGGTCGCTTTGCTCAAGGGCTATCTCCCTAACGAGGTAGTCTTCTGGGGGGCACAGATCACGTCGCTGGGCGTGGGTCTGGATCTGAGCGAGGCTGTGGCAGAGCAAGTAGATGCCCTTGCCGAAAAGGTG
>Ga0207796_1000583_pt1 | contig 14187 bp, 9 predicted proteins | sample Pon1CUnioCityCA_6_FD_187274 | JGI IMG/M metagenome (GOLD analysis project Ga0207796, IMG submission 187274) | Marine sediment microbial community from Union City, CA, USA - Pond 1C Sediment 1 (SPAdes) | ecosystem: Environmental > Aquatic > Marine > Intertidal zone > Salt pond sediment ...
CATCCTGCTCGAACAGATCGCCGATTACGCCGAACGGATCGCAGCCTTCCTCGATCGGGGCGAGCCGATCCCGGATCCCGTGCTGGACCTGCTGACCATGGAAGGGGTGCCTGCGGATGCCGCGTCCCGGGCCGAGATCATCCGCGTGTGCCAGCGCGCGCACGCCCCGCGCATGATTGAAACCATCCCGCTGTTCCACGAACTGGTGGGCATCGCGCGCGATGCCACTGCGAATCCCCGGCTGCTCGAACACCTCGACGACCGTTTTTTCCTGGATCTGGCGACCTGCTACCACCTCGCGTGGCTGGGCGAGACCGTGCGCCGGGATTACCCGGATTCGCAGCGCTGGCTGGCGGAAGAAAAAGGGTTCGACGCGCAGACGCGGCGGGCCTTGCTGCGGATCATCGGCGAGGTCATGGCGGGCATCATCCCGCGTTACCGGGCGCTTGCCGAGCAGGGGCGGGCGGAGCTGTCGTTCACGCCCTATGCCCACCCGATCATGCCGTTGCTGCTGGACATCGAGTCGGCACGCGAGGCCATGCTCGAGGTGCCGCTGCCCGCGTACCACAGCTACCCCGAAGGCGAGGAACGGGTGCGGTGGCACATCCAGCGGGGGCTTGAGATTTTCGAGAAGCATTTCGGGTTTCAGCCGCGGGGCTGCTGGCCGTCGGAGGGTGGAGTCAGCACCGCGACCCTGCAGATCCTCGATGAATTCGGGCTGGACTGGGCGGCGAGCGGTCAGACGGTGCTGGCCAACAGCCTGATGGCGTTGCCGGATGCCGAGAAGGGCCCCAGCGACGGATGGCTGCACCGGCCCTACCGGCTGTCGGGATCGCGGATGCTGTCCTTTTTCCGGGATGACGGGCTCTCGGACGCGATCGGATTCCGGTACGCCGACTGGCATGCCGACGACGCCGTGGGCGATTTCGTGCACCACCTCGAGAACATCGTCGACGCACCGCCGGCCGGCGGCGTGGTCGCGGTCATTCTCGATGGCGAGAACGCCTGGGAGTATTATCCGGACAATGGCTTTCATTTTCTGGAAGGTCTGTACCAGCGGCTCTCCGAACACCCGAGCCTGAATCTCTGCACCTTTGCCGACGTCTCCGCGCGCTGGGCCGACCGGGCCCCGGAATTGCCGGGCGTGGTGGCGGGCAGCTGGGTATACGGAACCTTTTCCACCTGGATCGGAGACCCGGACAAGAACGCCGGCTGGGAACGCCTGATCGAAGCCAAGCGGGCGGTGGACATTGCGCTGCGCCAGCACCCGGAACTGAACAGCGCGGCGCTGGAGGAACAGCTGGCCATCTGCGAGGGCTCCGACTGGTGCTGGTGGTTCGGTGCCTACAATCCGGCCGGCTCGGTCGGTGATTTCGAGGCGCTCTATCGCCGGCACCTCGCCGCGCTGTATCAGCGTGCCGGTCTTGCGGTGCCCGAGGCGCTGTCGCTGGTCCTTTCGACGGGAGGCGGGGATCCCGCCGCCGGGGGTACGATGCGCCGCGGACAGGCGCATTCGTGATGGCATCGGCCAACCCTGCGAACCGGTTGATGGACAAGCGCCGCTCGGGCGTGGTCCTGCACCCCACCTCGCTCCCCGGACCGGGCCGGGTTGGCCGCATCGGGTCCGAGGCGGTCCGCTTTCTCGACTGGATGCAGGCGTCCGGCTTCAGCGTCTGGCAGGTGTTGCCCCTGAATCCTCCGCAGGATGACGGCTCCCCGTATGCCTGTATTTCCGCGTTCGCCGGCGACATCCGCCTGATCGATCCGGACACGCTGTTTGCGGACGGCTGGCTCGCGGAGGGCGGGGGGCGCATGCCCCTGGGGCAGGCACTTTCCGACGCGCGCCATGGACTGGAATCGGCCGGCGGCGAAGACTGGGACGAGTTCCGGGCATTCTGCGCCGCGCAGGCCTCCTGGCTCGAGGATTTCGCACTGTTCGTGGTAATCAAGCGTCTGCAGGGCAACCGACCCTGGTGGACCTGGCCCGAACCCCTGCGCGCACGGGACGCCGCTCGCCTCGAGCAGCTGCGTGCCGAGGCGAAGGAAGCCCTGGAAGCGGTGCGGTTCTCGCAGTTCGTGTTTTTTCGCCAGTGGCTCGCCCTACGCGCCGAAGCCAACGCCCGCGATATCCTGATCCTCGGCGACATGCCGATCTTCGTGGCGCACGATTCGGTGGATGTGTGGGCGCACCCCGAATATTTCGACCTCGATTCGCAGGGGCAGCCCGTTACCGTGGCGGGGGTTCCACCCGACTACTTCTCCGAGACCGGGCAGCGCTGGGGCAACCCGCACTACCGTTGGGACCGCATGGCCGAGGATGGCTTCCGCTGGTGGCTGCAGCGCATCGGTTGGGCGCTGGAGGGGCTGGACGGTCTGCGCATCGACCACTTTCGTGGTTTCGAGGCCTACTGGTCGATCCCGGCGTCCGAGCCCACCGCGATTGCGGGCAGCTGGCAGCCCGGTCCGGGCGGCGCGCTGTTCGAAGCAATGCTGCAGCACTTTGGGGAACTGCCGCTGCTCGCGGAGGATCTCGGCGTGATCACGCCCGAGGTGACGGCTCTGCGCGAACGGTACGGGCTTCCGGGCATGAAGATTCTGCAGTTTGCGTTCGACGGCAGTCCGGACAACCCCTATCTGCCGAAGTACCACGAGGAACGGTGCGTCGTGTACACGGGCACGCACGACAACGACACCACGCTGGGCTGGTTCGAGTCGCTGTCCGAGGAAAGCCGGGCGTTCGTGCTGGAAAGCCTGGGTGCGGAGGCGAAGGACATGCCTTGGCCGATGATCGAGACCGCGTTCGCCTCACCGGCCCGGCTCGCGGTGATCCCGATGCAGGACGCGCTCGCGTTGGGCGCGGACGCCCGCATGAATACCCCGGGGACGACCGACAAAAACTGGGGCTGGCGTTTCGACTGGCAAGACGTGCCCGCGCAACGCGCCGCCGAACTGCGCCGCATGAACGAGACCGCCGGCCGGGTCGTCGTCGAGGGCGAGGTCGGCGCGGCGGAAACGGTTACTGACTGAGCCAGTCGAGCGCGCGGCGCCGGGCTTCCATCAGGCTCTCGCGGTCGAGCTGCGAGGCGAGTTCACGACGGATCTGTTCGCCCACGGGATCGCCGCCCGCGGCCGAGAGACTGGCCCACTTGTGCGCCTCGACCAGATCCTGCGGCATGCCTTCGCCGCGGCCGTGCAGCATGGCCAGCCAGCCCTGCATCTGGGGGTTTCCGGCCTCGGCCCCGATCTTCGTGAAATGCACGGCGCGTTCGGGGTCGGCGGGTACCGTGCCCAGCCCGTCCATGTACAGCCGGGCGAGATAGTACGCCGCCACCGGCATGTCGTCCTCCAACGCCTTCGAGAGCAGCTCGACGGCCTCCGGCGCCCGGTCGGGCTGGACGTTCCTCGCCGCCTCGGCGATGAGCACGGACGCGAGCGCCAGGCGCGCCTGGCTGTCGTCGCGTTCCTCGATCACCCGCCGGAACCAGGCTTCGCCCGTCTCTGGGTCGGGATCCATGCCGAAGCCCTGGATGTACATCCAGCCGATGCGAATGCCGTATTCGTTTTCTCCGGCTTCGTACGCATCTTCGTAGAAGGCGATCGCGCGAGCGGAGTCGGCTTCGACGCCGAGACCCTGCTCGTACAGCCAGCCCATCGCGCCCATCGCCTCGACGGAGCCGTTCTCCGCGGCGCTCTCGAGCCACGGCCGGGCGGCTTCGAGATCGGGGGGCTCGTTCTGCAGGTGCTTTTCGGCTTCCTGTCGCTGCGCCTCGGCCGACATGCCGGTCGCGAGTTCCGGATCGAAAGCCTGTGGATCTGCGGAAACTGTGCCGGCGAGAGCCAGCCACATCAGGAGAGTGATTGCCGTTCGCATGGGTCGGGTCCGATGCCGGTGTAACCCCTCTATGCTACCGTTTATGTCGAGCCGATGCATAAAGGAGTGACGTTCGTGGAAGAGACCGTTTCCGAAGGCCCGCGGCGCAGCTCCCGACTGCCCTGGTTCCTCGTTGGCTTCCTGGTGTTGCTGCTGGTTCTGGCGGGGGTGTGGATCTGGCAGCTCACGCGCGTGCAGCTGCAGACGGCACCCCTGACGCAGGCCGAACAGCGCGTGCTGGAATCCAAGATCGACCGTCTGCGCAGCGCCGCGTCTCCCGAGCGTCCGGCCGCGCTTCCGCCAGAGACGCCCGCGGAGGATGCCGCCGGCGAAGTGCAGCCGGAAATCTATCGAGAGGACGCCAGCCAGCGGCAGGTACGCTTCACGGAACGCGAATTGAACGCCCTCATCGCGGCGGACCCGGCGCTGGCCGGTCGCAGCGCGGTGCGCCTGTCGCCGGGTCAGCTGAGCGCCAGTTTCCGGATCGATCTGCCACCCGACGTGCCCGTGATGGGAGGGCGCAGCGTCCGCGTCCAGACGGGCCTGCAGCTGGCGACCCTGAACGACCGCGTCGAGGCCCGGCTGGTCGGGGTCAGCGTCGGCGGGATCCCGCTACCCAACGCGTGGCTCGGTGGCTTGAAGGGTACCGACCTGCTGGCCACCAGCGGCCTCGGCTCGCTGGGTGCGGGCATCGAGACCCTGAGCGTGGGCGACGGCTGGCTGGAACTGCAGCTCGCGCCCTGAGGGGGGTGTCAGCGGCCCTCCTGGGTGCGCAGCGTGGCAACCCCGAAGGCCCGCGCCTGGCCCGAGACGGTCACGCGCACGGTGGAACGTCCGGCCTCCAGCGCGGGCGCCGAGGCGAGGGCGCCGTCCATCGCCGCCGGGCGTAGCATGGGCGAGGGGTGGAAGCCGCCGTTCTCGTGCAGCGTGAGTTCCGCCGGGAACAGGTGGGACGCCCCCAGCGAGGCACCCATGCGCCGGGCGATCCGTTGCCAGCGCAGGATGGCCTCCTCCAGCAGTTCGTCCCGGTAGCCCGCCTGGGCTTCCGGGCTCACCGAAAACTGGATCTGCGTGATCGCCAGCCCGGTTTGCTGCAGGTCGCCCGCCAGCGCGGTGAGCTTCTCGAAGTCCTTGCCCTTGAGTTCCAGCACCTGCGTGACCTGCCAGGCGACGGGCTCGACCTGCTTGCGCTCGCGGTCGTAGACCGGGGAGGTGGAGTATCCCAGGCTGCGGACCTCCGCCGCGGGTTCGCGCTTCGCCTGATCGAGTGCCTGGCGCATCAGCGTGTTGACTTCCTCGACGGCCTCGCTCAGGTCCGCGGAGCGGCGTTCGATGCTCAGGTTCACCGTCATCAGGTCGTTGTCGACCTCGCGTTCCGCGCTCGCGGTGAGACTGAGCAGCGTGGCGTCGTCATCGTCGTCGGAAGCCGGCGTCACCGTCGGCACGAAGAGCAGGGCGATGAAAAGGGCGATCAGGATGCGCGGCATGGGGGACCTCGGGGTTCGGCAGGTTGTGGGTTCTTCGCTGTAGATTCCCTACAGCGGTAAAGGTTGCAGCGGCCTCGGGCCGCGAGGCGGGACAGTGCTTCAGAGCGCGACCAGTTCCGGGGGTTCGTCCGGCCGGACCCGCAACAGGTGCCCCTCCGGGATCGGGTGCCAGCGCTCGCGTTCGGTCAACGGCTCGGAGGCGATCACGACCGCGCCTTCCGGAAAGCTCTCGTCGTCCAGCGTGTAGTAGAGACTCGGAGCCGAATCGCCGACCGCGTGGCGGCTCGCGACCAGGTGCTCCCCGTCGGTCAGGATCACGTTCAAGAGCGCGCGGTGTTCGCCCAGCCACGGCTCCAGAGCGGCGAAGGCCTCGATCATCGCGCCCTCGAGACTTTGTTCCGCGTCGTCGAGCAGATATTGGCGAACCAGCGCGAACAGGTACTCGGAATCGGTGCTGCCCAGGATGTCGGCCTCCACCTCGGGATCGATCAGGTCCTGGATCTCGCGGCGCACGCGCGGGCGGAAGCCGTCGATCACGCCGTTGTGGCTGAACAGAAGGGGACCCACCGCGAACGGCTGGGCATTGACGACGTCACCCCCGAAGCCGGGCGAGGCGCTGCGCACGGCCGCGACCCAGAGATCGGCATGCAGATGACGCGCGAGTTCGGCGAGGTTCGGGTCCTGCCAGATCGGATCCGCGCGGCGATACAGCATGGGTTCGTCCTGCTCCCCGTACCAGCCGAACCCGAAGCCGTCGGCGTTGATGCGCGCGTCGCGCAGTTCCAGTGGTTCACGCGCCTGTCGCAGCAGGTTGTGCGGCGGCAGCAGCAACAGATCCTGCAGCGGAATCTCGGAACCGACATAGGCAACGTGGCGGCACATCCGGCGGACCTCGCGCGGTGGGTCAGGACACGGTTTTCATGGTAGCGTTCCCGTGGGTGCCGCGCACCTGGCGACGACACCCGCCAACCACCGGATCCAGGGGGGAGCCATGGCGACCAGGAGAGCGGCCGGAAAGACACTCGGGGGGATCCGTACATGAAAAAGACCGCGCCGGAAGCGGACGAGCGGCTGCTCGTCCTGTTTCGCCACGCGCAGGCCGGCGATCCCGAGCGCTTCGCGCGCGAACAGGGCCGCCCGGACCACGAACGTCCGCTGACGTCGGAAGGCCGCGCCCGCAACCGCGCCGCGGCCTTGGGCATGCGGCGAATCCTGCGCCAGGTCGATCATCTCTGGAGCAGTCCCTACCTGCGGGCCCGGCAGACCGCCGACGGCATCGCCCAGGCATTCGGGATTCCCATGAACGCCCCCGAGGACCTGGAGCCGCCCTGGAAGCCGGCGGTGCTCGCTCGGTGGCTGAGCACGCGCGTGCAACCGGGGGAGACCGCGGTGCTGGTGGGGCACGAACCGGATCTCTCGCTGCTCGTGGGCTTCTGGCTCGGGGTCCGCGGCGCGCGGCCGGTGCCGATGGAGAAGGGCAGCGCCTGCGCGCTGCGGGTGACCGGCGAGATTGCGCCCGGACAGGTGGAATTGCTCTGGAAACTCCCGCAACATGCGCTCCGCCGACTCTAGCCTCAATCGCTCCAGGGAAACCGATGCCGACCCGAAAGCCCGACACTGACCTCAAATTCGAAACCGTCGCGGCGGTGGACCTGGGTTCGAACAGCTTCCACATGATGGTCGCGCGCTGGCACGACGGCGAAGTCATCACCGTGGACAGGCTGAAGGAGTCGGTGCGGCTCGCAAGCGGCCTGGACGCCCGCAATCGGCTCTCCGAGGAAGCCCAGCAGCGCGCGCTGGAGTGCATCGGCCGTTTCGGCCAGCGGCTGCGCAACCTTCCGCCGGGCAGCGTGCGCGCGCTCGGCACCAACACCCTGCGCAAGGCGCGCGGCGCCCGCCGCTTCCGCGAGGCGATGGAGGAGGCGCTCGGGCACCCGATCGAGATCATCGGCGGGCGCGAGGAAGCGCGCCTGATCTTCCTCGGCGTTTCGCACACGGTCGCGGACGACGGCGGCCGGCGCCTGGTGGTCGACATCGGCGGCGGGAGCACGGAGTTCATCATCGGCGAGCGGTTCGAACCGTTGCTCGCCGAGAGTCTGCAGATGGGCTGCGTGACCTTCACCCGCACCCACTTCCCCGACGGGCGCATCAACGGCGCGCGTTTCCGGCAGGCGGAGCTGCACGCGCAGCTGGAACTGCAGCCGATCGTCGCGCCGTACCGCGAAATGGGCTGGGAGAAGGCGCTCGGTTCCTCCGGGACCTTCCTCGCGCTGGACAAGCTGGTGCACGAGGGCGGTATCGAGAAGGCACCCGGAATGAGCCTGGCCGGCCTCGAGACGCTGCGCGCGCGCATGATCGACGCCGGTACGCTGGACAAGCTGAACCTGCCCGGCCTTTCCGAGGACCGGCGCGCAGTGATCGTGGGCGGTCTGGCGGTGGCGATCGGCATCTTCCGCGGCCTGGGCATCGAGCGCATGACCACCTCCGAAGGCGCGATGCGCGAGGGCGTGGTGCACGACCTGTTCGGGCGCTTCCAGCACGAGGACGTGCGCGGGCGCACGATTCATCTGCTGCGCAAGCGCTTCGCGGTGGACGCCACGCACGCCGAGCGCGTGGTCGCCGAAGCCCAGCGCCTGTTCAGACCGGTGGCCGAGAGCTGGGATCTGGGCGAAGCCGAGGCCGACATGCTCAGCTGGGCGGCGGAACTGCACGAGATCGGCCTCGCGCTGGCGCACAGCCGATATCACAAGCACGGCGAGTACATCCTGACCCACGCGGATCTCCCGGGCTTCTCGCGGTCGGAACAATCCGACCTCGCACTCCTGGTGCGCGTGCATCGCCGGCGCCTGCTGCCGGAGTTGTTCGAGAAGCTGCCGAAGCCCCGCCGCCGCAGCCTGATGCGCCTGACCGTGCTGCTGCGCCTCGCCGTGCTGCTGCACCGCTCCCGAACCGACGAGCCCGTTCAGGTGCAGAAGGTGGAAGCGAAGCGACGCGACCTCCGCGTCGAGTTCGAACCGGGATGGCTCGCCGCCCACCCGCTCACCGCAGCCGATCTCGAACACGAGAACGAGCAGCTGCAGACGCTCGGCTTCAGCCTCGAGGTGAGCTGAGCGCCCGCGATTCGTCGCGAATCCGGCGGCGCCGGAGCATGCGGAGCATCCAGTAGACCGCGGTGGCCGCGAGCAGGTGTTTCAAGGTGTGACCGCTGAGCCAGCCGCTGGTCCAGACATGAATGGCCTGGTCGAGCTGCTGCGCGATCAGGGCGAGCAGGTACCACCCCGCGGCCACGACGAAATCGCCGCCGCGCGTATAGGGGCTGCGGTACAGCAGAATCAGCAGCAAGCCACCGAGGATCGGCAGCACCTGCGTGAGCAGGTACGCGCGCAGGTCCCCGGCACCCTGCAGTTCCGTGTACAGCCAGTGCATGGCGCCGGCCATTCCGAGCAGAACCAGAAAAGGCAGCGCGATCCAGCCCGCCCGCGGATGAATGCGCTCGCCCAGGATCGCCGCGAGAATCGACATGAACAGCACGCTCATCGCCAGCCGATCCCAGTACAGGCGCAGGTGCGTGGGCTCCCAGTGGTAGTAGGCCGAGCCGACACCCACCAGCACGACCGCGGCAAAGGCCACACGCCAGGGCCAGGCCTCTCGCGGGTGCGTGAAGCAAGGCCCTCGCGGCTGCCGGCTCCGGAACAAGACCGCCAGCCCGAGAATCCCCACCAGCACGAAAGCCAGGTTCGAGACCACGTCCCCGAAATGCGGAATGCCCAGCACTGTCCGCGTCTCGGCGAACGCGTGGTAGGCCTCGGGCTGGGGCAGGGGAGGCAGCGAGGCGGTGATGAGCGCCACGGTTGCCAGGGTTAGGGCCAATACGGCTTCACGCCAGGGGATCCTCATCCATTGAGGATAGCGTCCTCGCCAGAACGGGGATGTGTGGATTATCCACTGAGGGTTGTTTGCGGGAATTCCCTGTGCTAGAAAATGGCGCAGGAAAGACTCGACAGGGATTCGGGCATGGATGCTCAGTCTGCACGTCGGCACCGGAGGTGCCGCAAGCTCGCCGCACACGCGGCACTCCTCTTCTTCGCACCCGCACTTTGGCCCGTTTGCGCCCTGGCGGATGCGGCCGGCCTGAACTGGCTGCTCTTGCAGCAGCAGTCCGATGGCCGAATCGCGGTACCCGCGGACGAAACGCTTCCACAGCATGCCAGTTTCGAGGCTCTGCGAACCCTGGTGCACCTGGGTGCCTCGGAAGCAGAACGTGCTCAGGCCGCCGCGTTCATTTCGGGTGACGGCGCCGAGGATCTTCCCTTCCTCGCAAGGCGCTTGAGGGCTCAGCACCTTTCGGGTGCCGACGCAGGCTCTTCCCTGGCGGATCTGATCACGTATCAGAACCCGGACGGTGGTTTTGCATCTCGGCCCGGCGATCAAAGCCGCGTTCTCGACACGCTGGATGCACTCGAAGCGCTCCGTGATCTCGGTGCCGACGAGCCGGCCGTTGTCGGATCGGCGCTGGGTTTTCTGCTCGCGAAGCAGCGTTTGGACGGTGGTTTCGGGTCGAGCGAGGCGAGCCTGAGTTCGGTTTATCTCACGGCCCGAGCCGTCATGCTCCTGCGGGATCACCGTTTCGAATTCGCGGTATCGGCTGCACTCGAAGCGGCGGCCCGCTTCCTCTGGGCCGAGCAGCGCGGTGGTCTCTGGGGCAGTACCGGGGAGAGCACTCAGGCGTTACTGGCGTTGACGCCGTTGACAGTGGAAACGCCGCTGTTGGCCCCTGCGATCACGGAACTGCGAGCGCGGCAGCATTCGGATGGATCCTGGAACGGAAGCGTCTACGCGACCTCATTGGCCATGCGCGCACTACACGTCTTCTCGAGGCGAGCGGAGTCGACGGGGCCAGAGGATGAAGGCTTCAGCGCAGCGTGGGTGGCGGATCCTGCTGACGTGGACACGGTGCTGTTTCCCGATCTCGCTGTCCCGGTGGATGGGACGACCACCGTCTTCGGTGTGGTTCGCGATCGCGCCACCGCCGACCCGATTGCGGACGCTCTCGTTACACTGGGTGGCGCTGCGGTACGGAGCGATTCCCAGGGGCGCTACCGGATCGAGGGAATCGTTGCCTCCGACGTCGACATCAGTGCCTCGGCGACTGGCTATCGCCTCCAGTCGGCGTCTTTCGCGATGGCGCAAGGCGGCCTGTTCCAGGTAGATATCGCTCTTGAGATGGCGGCGGTCGACGGTGTGCAGGTGCGAGGCCTCTGGATCGGACGAGAGGATTACCAGGCGTTCGAAAATGTGCCGGTGTCGATGGAAATCGCGAACACGGGCGATCATGAGCAGCGTCTCGTTCTGGCGGGCCGTATCCAGGGGCTTTCGACTGGATTCGCCGAGGACTTCCTGATTTCTGCCCCCGGAGGCGAGCGCGACGAAAGCTTCGCTCTGGCGCCGGGTCACGTCGTGATACAGGAATTCGCCTGGTTCACCCGAAATCTCCCTCCCCAGGAATACCGGTTGTCGGTCCAGGTTCTGTCCGAGGACCGCCGAAATGTGTTTTCGCAGTCCTCTCTGCGGGTCCGCGTTTTGCCGACCGAGCGTATCGCCGGTTTCGCCCTGCGGGCCAACCCGGCGGATTTCGTCCGTGGGAAATCCGGTGAGGTCGAGGTCACTGCGCATATTCGCAATGTCTCCAATATCGACACCCGGGTGGAATTCAATCTCACGATGTTTTCACCCTCGGGCCAGTTCCTGATGCAGGAGCGGATGGCGGCCGACATCAGGGGAGATGCCATTGAACAGACGCTATCCCTCGGTTCCTTCGCCCACGTATTCGATGAGGCCGGGAGGTACGAGATCCGGATCACGGATGTCGTGGGTCCTGCGCTCGATTCTTTGGCTCCGGCGCGGATCGACGTGGCCCCGAATCTGAGGGTGGAAGGGGTGCTGGATATCGAGCCGCCGCAGATCCTTCCCGGACCGCGCCGCAAGATTCGCATCAGGCTCGCCATCGAAGGCATGGAGGACGCCCCATGACACGGAATGCATGGCAGACGTTCGGCCTTTACACGGCGCTCGTTCTTGCGCCGATGCCCTTGAAGGCGACGGGCTTCGCAGAGGGTATTCCCGAAGGGTGGAGCTGCGAGGGGAATTGTGGAACGTCCGCGGCGAACGGGGTCGTTACGTTGGCGCCGGAGGGGGGTGAACGCCATGGCTGGGTCACTACCGCGGGCAGCAGTTTTCGCCATGGGTCCTTGCCAGGGATCGGTGGAACCAATGGTTCGAGGCTGCGTTCGGCGCCATTCAGCGCTCGGGCTGGGGAGGATCTCGAGTTCAGCTTCAACTACGTGACCTCTGATGGAGCGGGTTACGCCGACTATGGTTGGGCTCGCCTTCTGGATGGGTCGATGGAGCCCGTGGCCCTGCTGTTTACCGCTAGAACACGTTCGAGTGGCGACGTGGTCCCCGGTTTCGGCATGCCGGATATCGAGGCGGGCATTACACCGGAGACCGTGAACATCATAGGCCGAGGACCCTCATGGGCTGTCCTGGGCGGAGATTCCGGGCGCTGCTACGCCACAGGCTGCGGCTACACGGGGTGGGTGAAATCCACATACACGATTCCCGAGGCCGGTGACTACGTGCTGGAGTTCGGCGTGGTCAACTGGGCGGACACCCGTTACCAATCCGGACTGGCGTTCGACGGCTTGCTGATCGGTGGCAAACCCATCGAAGCCGAACCCGACTACCGCGACGTGCGCGTGGTTGCGACGCTTCCAGGGCAGGGAATTGAACTGGTGCCAACATCTTTTGTAACGCCACCGGTCCGCGTCGACGCAGGTCCTGAGACGACCGAGGTCGAGTGGTTCTTCGAAACCTTCTCTCTACAGGATGCGAAAAGTCTTGATTTCAGCGTTGACGTTCTGGAGGCCCAACCCGGCGAAACACGGCCGGTGGTGGATCAGGTGCTTATGCAATACCGGGACCTCGCGGGTCAGACACACCAGCGTTTATTGGGATCCAGAAACGTGGAAGTGCTCTCTTCAGCCCTGGATCTGGAGGTGGGCACCGACCGCACTGCCTATGTGGCGGGAGAAAGCCTGCAGGTTCGCACCGCGATAGGCAACCTCGGCGAAGTCGAGTTGCTGAGCAGGGTCGAACTCGAGATTCAGGACAATGCCGGACACACGGTGGTGGTGCGCAGACTCCCGGGCGAACACTCCCTTGCTCCAGGCGCCACGCGGACGCTGCCGATCGAGGATTTCAACAGTGCCGGACTTTATGCCGGTGACTATCGCTTGTTGGCGCGGGCAACCGACCTCGACACGGGTTTGTCTTCGACCGTGGGTGCGGCGTTCACTGTGACCGTGCCGACAGACGCAGGCTTGAGTGCAACAATTCTCGCGAATCGCGATGTCTATCAGCCGCTGGACGAGGTTCTGTTGACGGGACACGTGTTCAATGACGCGCCCAATTGGCAGGCCGAAGGATACACGCGAAAACTTGCGGTCTACTCGCCTCAGGGCGAATTGTTCTGGTTGAACGAGTCTCCATTGTCCACCCTCGTGGCTGGTTCGCAGGTAGAGATTCCGGGCTCGGTCGCCCTGGGATCGGCGTCTGCGGGCACCTACCGGGTTGTGCTCGTGGTGCAGGATCGCGATGGACTCGTCGTGACGATGGCGGAAACCCACTTCTCGGTCGCATCCACGGCGGAAACCGGAGCCGGTCTGACCGGCATCCTGACGGCACACCCGAGTCCGGTACTGCGCAGTGACTGGTTGGACTTTTCAGCGCGTGTTTCCAATCGGGGCAATGCGGGTCTGGCCGGAGTCCCTGTTGCGTTGGTTTTGGTCGATCCCGCCGGTGAGGCCGAGCAAGCCCGATGGTCGTGGACACTTGATCTCGGTCAAGAAACCGAGCTGGACCTGCGCGCTGACTGGATTGCCGATGTGCCCGGAGGAACCGTCCTCGTGGCCATTCTGACTGCGGACGTCGGGGGCGAGACGCGGGTGCTGGACTCGATGACGCTTCGTGTGGAGGAGCGCTTCGTCTCTGACCTGGCAGTGCAGGGCTACGGGCGGGTCCTTGTTCTCATGGATGGTCCGAAAGGGGATGAGTGCGCAGGAATTTCCGGCCTCGATCTGGCGTTCAACTATATCGCGGATCTCATCCCCGGCGATCGCCTGGAAGTGGAATTGCAGACGATCGACGGACGCTTGCTGGATGTGGAGACCGTCCACATCGGAGAACCCCATTCCACGGATGAGAACGTGGGGCAGGTGGTCAATCTAGTGGTCGGAGAAATGGACGCGGCCGGCTCGCTACTGTCGTTGTCAAACGCGAATGGGGACCCCATTCCAGCGGGTCCCTATCGAATCATTGCGACAGTCGTGCAGGGTGGAGGGGTCGAGACGTACGAGTCCCCGGCATTCTCTGCCGCTTGCGAAGGTCTGGACGCATCGTTCGATGTGGGTGCTGAAAGTGACAATGTCTTTCGGGTCGTCGGTGCTCATCGGCTGGCAGGAGGGCCCGCCCACTCCCGCCAGGATTTTCTAAAAACGCTGCTTTCCGATCAGAAGTGGTCGTACACGATCGTCACTGACCGAGACGACTTTGCCAGGGAACTGCGTCGGGGCGGTTATGCGAGCTACCTGCTGTTGGCCGACCACGTGAAACTGGACAACCAGGTCGCACGCGAACTGCGTGAGTCGGTTTTTACCGGTCGCGGCATCTTGATGGCTGGGGCCCATGATCACCGCAACCATCACCTTTTGGAGGCATTCGGCGTAGAGCTGGTCGGCGTTCATTCGGCTGCGTCGGCGATCGTGCCCCTGA
>Ga0207796_1000584_pt1 | contig 14180 bp, 10 predicted proteins | sample Pon1CUnioCityCA_6_FD_187274 | JGI IMG/M metagenome (GOLD analysis project Ga0207796, IMG submission 187274) | Marine sediment microbial community from Union City, CA, USA - Pond 1C Sediment 1 (SPAdes) | ecosystem: Environmental > Aquatic > Marine > Intertidal zone > Salt pond sediment ...
GGTGCAATAGGGAGTTGCTATCCGCAATCGCTGCCGCTGCGGCACTCGTCTTTATGATGTCATCGAGCAGGACTGGCTTCTGGCGCTGTGGTGCGCCAACTGGCCCGGCGCGGTCGGGCACAAGCTGGCAAGGTTCAGAGAGCAACGAGAGACGTGTCACAGCCGCGACGACCACATGGTGCGAAACAGAACTTTAACGAATGAAAACTTATATATAGATGTGAAATACGGTGATTAGTGTGTCGATTTTTCGCCGGGGAGCTTGGCTGTGGTTCGCGATCGCCTCGGGATCTGCCTGGAGAGCAACGCACGAAGGCCAAATTCGCCGGCAAAAGACCGCTGCCACCTCAAGTTAGCATAAATCGCGCCAGGGAGCTGTATTGCATAGGGTGGCAATCACGATGAAATGTGAGGTTTAGCATTGGATAGGGTTGAAAGAGGTGCAAAGACTATGCGGCCAAATATCGTGTGCATTCGCGGGAAGCCATGATCGGAAAACGAGTTACCATAAAGTGAAAACCGGCATGGCCTGGATCATCATGATCTCGCTAGCGCTTGAGAATGCACCACACTTCCGACCCGCTTTCAGGGTTACTTTTTATGTCAATTTCTGCACCGATCATGTCTGCCCGCTCGCGCATGCCGGTCAGCCCATAGCGTTCGAGGTCCACCGTCTCTGGATCGAATCCTGTACCGTCATCGCGGACCATCAGGTCGATCTGGTCCGCCCCGAAATCCAATCGCACGTCGACCCGCTGCGCCTTGGCGTGGCGCTCGATGTTGGACAGCGCTTCTTCGGCGATACGGTACAGGGCTTGTGCTTCCTCCGGCGTCACGTGCGATTCCTCACCCGCGGTGCTCAGGTTGGTCTGCACGCCGGTTCGCGCCTGCAATGTTTGCATCGTCTCGCCAAGCGCGCCTGTGAGGCCCAGTGTCTCGACCGGATCGCTGCGGAGTGCCTGGATGGCGTCTCTGGATTCCTCGAGGCCGTGGCGGGCCAGCTTGGCAATCCCGTCCACTGCCTCCCGGGCTGATGCAGGGTCGTTGGTCATCAAGGTGCGCAGCGCCTCCAATTGCACAGTCAGCGCTGAAAGGGAATGGGCCAGCGTGTCGTGCAGGTCGCGCGCCATCCGGTTGCGCTCGCGACTGACGGCAAGCTGTTCCATTGCGGCAGCATGTCGCCGCAGTCGCCGGTGAGCCTTTTCCAGGCGCGTGTGTTGCTGCCGCTCACGCTCGGCGAGGATGCTGACGATCAGGGGCACCAGGTACAACAACAGGATGCGCATCAGCGTCTGCGCCACGGAAATGCGCGAAAGATCGCCTTCCGGCAGCAGCCACAAGCTGATACCCACGTGCAGCACCGAGGCCCAGGTGCTGCCCAACAACGCACCCTGGCGCCCATATCCCCAGGCCAGCAGGACCAGCGGGATGAGCAGAAAGAAAAAGGGTTCGACGGCGGGGGCTGCTGCCAGCGGCTCCATCAGTTCCATGGACAGGGCAAAATGCGCAAGTCTGGAGTTGGACCAGTCGGCAAAGATGTACGCCGTGTCCAGGCTGGAAAAAAGGACCGACAGGCCCAGTCCCACCGCCAAAAAGCTCCGTCCCAGGAACCGCTCCAGCCAGGGAGGCAGGAACAACAGCGCAATGATCAGGGTGGGTATGGCCCGCAGGACGGCGCCTACGCGCGCTGCCACCCCCAACCGGGGCAGCGCCAGAAAACTCATCGCCAGGAAGGCAAGCTGGACGATCAGCACCAGACGCCAGATGCGTAGCGCCTCGCGCCTGGCTAGTGACTGATCCATGGGTATCTCACTCTTTCACGCACTCGCCGTCTGTTCTCGTCTGTGTGACAGTCCGCTACGGCCTCCATGTGCCGGGAATTGTCACCGCTACAGTATACTGCTCGTGGCTCAGTTTGGCAACATGACGCAAAGTTGCCCCAGTGTATTTTGCCCGGCATCTCTTGGCTTGGATGCCGGGCAAAATCCTCCCCAGGTCAGCAAGCGTCCTACTCCATCCAGGAGAGGGCCCTTTCGCCACCGTAGGAGTATTCCAGGCTCTGCCCTTCCAGTTCTGGCGTGAACAAGGGTCGCGGCCCACCGCCTCCCGGGCTGCCCGGAGCTGCGGTCACCCAAATCTCCCACCTACCAGTCTGGTCGGTGAGGAATGCCAGATGCTTGCCATCCGGCGACCAGGTCGGTGCCGCGCTGCTGCCGGGCTGTCCATCGGGGCGTTCTGGCGTTTCGGTCAGCCGCGTCAAGCTGCGGGTGCCGGCATCAGGCCCATAGGGAAGTGTGATAACATAAACCTCCCAGTGATCGTGCTGGCTGCGGGTAAAGGCCACCTGCGTTCCATCGGGCGACCATACAGGCCCGGTGTCCCTCGTCGCGTCGGTGATTTGTACAACATTCTCCCCCGGCACATCCTGAACGACCAAGCCCCTCTCTCCCGCATAGACGATCCACTCCCCATCGGGCGACCAGGAAGGTGCCTGGGCGACATTCGGGCTGGGAGGTTCGGCAAATGTGTCGTCCCGCACATCGACAATCCCCAGCTTCCAGTACGGCTGCGCTGGAATGGTAAAGCACCGGCCCTGGAAGCAGATCTCCTGCTCCTCTTTGCCGCCATGCTGCCGCGAAAACAGGAGTCGCTTCCCATCCGGCGACCAGGAGGGCCAGCGTGCTTTGTCCCAGTCGAACACGCGACGCTCGCTACCGGCTGGACTGCCCTTGTCGTCGTCCGCACGCACGATCCACACGCCGCGCGGCTCCCGCCAGCGAGTGAAGGCGATCCACTGCCCATCCGGCGACCAGATCGGATCGATCCCGTCGGTGATGCGCCGTGGCTCATCCGCCTGCGGGCCATCGCCGCTAAGCTGTAGGACATAGAAATCCCCGCCTACGGTCGTCTGGAAGACCAACTTGCCTGTAAGCTCAGAGGAGGCGGTCGACCTTGGGGCAGCCGGTCGCTTGGTGGGCGCTGGCGTTGGCGATGCCACAGATGTAGGCGCAGGCATCGGCGGCATCGGAGTAGCGGACGGCGGAGGCTGCGGTGATGGGGTAGCAGTTGGCTCAGCTGTTGGGGTCGCCTCTTCCGTTTCTTCTGGCCGGACTCTTTCGGTGACTACGCCTGCCGTATCTGTCGCCGCCCGTGTAGGCAGCGGGATAGCGGTCATGGTCGGCTCACCCGAGCCAGAAAGCGCAGTGCCACCGGGCCTGGGGGAGCTGCAGCCCGCCAGCACCAGGGCTACTCCAGCCAGCAGTAGGACAGCCAGCAGTGCTTTTCTATCCCTCATCGGTTTCTCCTGCACGTCGGGAATTGGCCGCTCATTACTCGTAGCGCAGCGCCTCGATTGGACGCAGGTTTGCCGCGCGCATGGCGGGATACACGCCGAATACCAGGCCCACTGCGCTGGATACTCCCGCCGCCAGACTTACCGTTCCCAGCGTCACCTTGGTCACCAGGTCCGGTGTCAGGTTGGAGATCAGCGTCGCCCCACCTATCCCCAGCGAGATACCCAGCACACCGCCCAAGAAGCTCAGTACAATGGCCTCCAGCAGGAATTGAAGCAGGATATCGCGCCTGGTGGCCCCTACCGCCTTGCGGATGCCCACCTCCCGCGTCCGCTCGGTGACCGATACCAGCATGATATTCATGATGCCGATGCCACCCACCAGCAGGCTGATGCCGGCGATGGCCCCCAAAAAGACGGTCAGGATGCCCGTGATCTGGCTGGCGATGTCCAGGATCGCTTGCTGGCTTATGACCTGGAAATCATCGGGGTCGTCGGGTCCGAGGTTGTGGCGGTCGCGCAGCGTCCACTCGATCTGGGTGATGGCTGTATCCACCTGGGTCTCGTCCACCACACTGGCATAGATGGCCGCCACCGGGCGCTCGCCCGAAAGCGTGCGTCGTGGGAAAAGGCGCTCATGGGCTGTGGTCAGCGGCACGTAGACCGTATCGTCGTCGCCGGTAAAGCCGCCCTGTTCCTCCAGCACTCCTACTACTTCAAAGCGCACGTTGTCGATGGTGATCGTCTGGCCCACCGGGTATTCCCCGTCGTCGAATAGCTCGCTGTAGGCGCCCCAGCCCAGCACCGCCACCTTGGACTCATCGTTCAGGTCTGCTCTGGTCAGAAACCCACCGAATAGTACCTCCACGTTGCGCACACCCGCATACTCGCTGGTCGTGCCGCTCACCGTCAGGTTCTCGTCCTTGTCGCCGTGAGCTACCCGTTGTTGCCCCTGCACTGCCGGCGCCACAGCCACCAGCGACGGCGCGTTGAAAGGATCGGCCAGCGCTTCGGCGTCGTCAGTGGTGATGTAGGCTGGCGACGTCGAATCCTCCGGTTGGTCGGCCGTCACAAAGAGCAGGTTCGCGCCCAGGCCCTGTATCTCACCTGTGATCGACGCCTCGACGCCCTCGCCCACTGACATCAGCGTCACCACCGAGCCAACGCCGATGATGATGCCCAGCATAGTCAGGATGGCGCGCAGCTTGTTGGTGGTCAGTCCTGTCGCCGCCGTGCGCAGGCTCTCGTAGATATTCATCGCTCTCTCTCCAACTCTACTTCCTCAGGCTCATCCGCGGGAGCCGCAACCGTTTGGCTGCGCCAGGTCCTGCTCGATCAGGCCGTCGCGGATATGGATCGTCCGGCTGCCATATTCCGCGATCTCGGGGTCGTGCGTCACAAAGATGATGGTGATGCCCTCCTCCTGGTTGAGCCTCTTGAAGATGCGCAGCACCTCGTCGCCCGATTTTGTATCCAGGTTGCCCGTTGGCTCGTCTGCCATAATGATGCTGGGGCCGGTCACCAGCGCCCGGGCGATGGCTACTCGCTGCTGCTGTCCTCCCGACAGCTCGTCGGGTCGGTGGTGGATCCGGTCGCCCAGTCCCACTTCCTCCAACGCTTGCTCGGCCCGTCGCCGCCGCTCGCGGAGGCCCACCCCGGCGTAGACCAGGGGCAACTCCACCTGGCGCAGCGCCGTCGTGCGGGGCAGCAGATTGAAGGTCTGAAAGACGAATCCTATCTCCTTGTTGCGGATGTGGGCCAGTTGGGTGTCGCTCAGGGTGCTCACATCCTGTCCATGGAGGTGGTACGTGCCCTCTGTGGGAGAATCGAGGCAGCCCAGCACGTTCATCAGCGTGGACTTGCCGCTGCCCGATGGTCCCATGATGGTTATACATTCGCCGTCTTCGATCTTGAGCGACACGCCGCGGAGGGCGTGGACCTCGATCTCACCCATCTGATAGACTTTGGTTACGTTATCGGTCTCGATCATTACTGGTCTCTCCTGCAGGGACTTGCCATTCTCGGATATTTGCCATCGCGCCCTGCTAGTTGTTGCCCGGTCGCATACCGCCGAAAGGCCCGCCAAACTGCTGGTCGGTCGTCTGTCCCGGCACCTCAGGGAGCACCAACTCGTCGCCTTCCTCCACACCCTCCAGGATCTGCGTGTTCGCTTCATCCCGTATCCCGATGCGGACCTCCAGCCTCTCCGTTGTACCCAGGGCTTTTTGGAGGGTGATATAGTAACGACCCTCCTCCCGGTCGGCCTCGATGGCCCGGTTGGGCACCAGGAGCGCGTCGTCGGCGCTGTCCGTCACAATCTCCACATCGGCCGTCATCCCCAGGCGGATGGGCAATTCGCCCCGATCGAAGCCGATCTCGACCGCATAGGCCACGGCGCCGCCCACGTTGGTCGAAGATGGCGCGACGTAACTGACCGTGCCTTCGACCTCAGCGTCGTCGAGGGCGCTAAAGGTCAGGTGGGCCGCCTGGCCCTCGGCGAGTCCCGCGACGTCAACCTCGTCCACGTTCACCTCCAGGATCAGCGAGTCGGTGGAGGCCAGCACAATGGCTGCTACGCCGGGGCTGGCCCATTCTCCCTCCTGGACCTGCACGGCAATGATGGTGCCGCCAAAGGGCGCGGTGATCACAGCATCCTCAAGCTGGGACTCGGCCTGGGCCAGGGCGATGGTCGCCTCGTTTACCTGGGCCTGCAGCACGGCGATATCCTCCGGACTGGGCCGGCTCTGCAACTGGTAGAGCGCCGACTCGGCCTGCGCCACCTGCGCCGCGGCTGAGGCCAACTCGCTGGCTGTCGGTCGCTGCTCCAGCGCAGCCACCTGCGCCGTGGCCTGCGCCAACTGGGCGTTGGCAGAGGCCAGCTCGCTCGCCGTGGGGCGGTTGGCCTGTCCGTCATAGTTGGCCTGGGCCTGCTCCAGCGTGATCGTGGCGTTCTGCAAGTTCAATGATTCTGGCAACATGGCCACGAAGGGACTGTCCTTGACCCGGTCGTAGCTGGCCTGGGCCTGTTGAACCGCAGCCCTGGCGCTGTCGAGCTGGGCCTTGGCTGCCGCCAGTTCTGCCTCGGTAGGACCGGCCTTGACCCTATCATAGTTGGCCTTGGCGCTGTCCAATGCCGCCTGGGCTGAGGCCAGGTCTTCCGCGCTGGCCCCCTCCTGCACCTGCTCATAGGTGGCCCTGGCGCTATCCAGCGCGGCCTGTGCCGAAGCCAACTCCTTCTGGCTCGGCGGGACTTGTGCCTGCGCCAGGCGGGCCCTGGTAGTATCCAGGCTGGCCTGCGTCTGGTCAATCTGTCCCTGCAGGGATGACGTTTCCAGCCGCGCCAGCACGTCCCCGGTCTCGACCGTCTGCCCTGCTTTGACCAAAACCTCGGCAATCTCGCCGCCAGTGCCAAAGGGCAGCGCCACCTGCTCCTCAACGCCCGCGTTGCCCGTCGCGCTGACCGTCTCCTCGATGCTGCCCCGGATGACCGTGGCGGTGGCAAGCGGAGTGTTGTTCGCGGTGGATGGCCGGTTTGCCGCGCGCAGCGCCATGACCCCCGCCGCGACCAGGACCAATACCAGGACAACGATCCCTCCAATTTTAAGCGCTTTGTTCATCTGTTCTGTTCCCTCCATCGAGACCGCCCAAGCAGGCGCTTTCTCGTAGTAGCCCCTTTCCTTCCGCGCCGGTGCGCGGCAAAACGTGAGGTCCGCGACCTCACCGGAAACATAGTATCAGAAAGCGTGCCCGCAGTTAAGTGCGATCCGTCACCTCCTGACCCATGACTTTGGTCATGGCCATGACTTTGGTCATGGGTTGACAGCTCCAAATGCCCCTGCTACAATGCTGGCAACGACGGGGAAGGGATCGGCGCATGCGCGTACGGCGAGTCGAATGGGGGCTGTGGATAGCTCTCACCATCATATTCGTGGTGGGCCAGCCCCTCGCGCCTACTCGCGCCGCCCCGCCACCCCTCACTTACGCCGGCTGGGCCGTTGACGCCTACCCGGAGGACTCGGCGCGCGAGATGCAGGCCACTGTGCGCCGCATGGCGGACAATGGCGCCAACGTGGTCTGGATCGGCCACAATAACCCAGGCATTGTCGACCCGGACAAGGTGGAGCCGGGCCTTTCCTACGCAGTCTACGAGGCCTTTATCAACCCTGCTGACCCCCGTCACGGAGCCGCCGCTGCCGTCGTCCAGGCGCAGCACCGCATGCTGGCTGCCTGCCGGGCCGCGGGCGTCAAGGCCGTCCTGCCCGTGGGCTACCAGATCCAGATGGGCCGGGTGTGGAACGGGGATCACCCCGCCGATCTGAGGCGCGACGCCGCGGGCCAGCCGTTGGATATCTATGGCGGAGGTGTCAGCGCCTCCTTCTACGCACCCAGCTACCGCCGCGATATCGAGGCCTACTACCGCTGGGTGGAGGGCGAGTTCGTGCAGCCCTACGCCGATGTGCTGCTCATGCTCAACCTGGCTGACGAACCGATCGGCGGCGACTATTCCACCCATGCTGAGGCAGCGTTCCGGGAGATGCACGGCTTTGGTTTTGACGACGTGGGCGACGACCCCGGCCGCCAGCGGCTGTTGGGCCAATTCCAGTCGCGCTACGTGGTCGAGTACGCCATGTGGAGCGCCACGCTGTGGGACCAGATCCATCCCGGCCTGCCGGTGACGATGTCCTTTGACGGCGCCCAGGCCCGCCAGACCTTTACCATGCCGGACGTCGAGGCCCTCTTTCGCGATACGCCCGCCAACTTTTGCGTTACCTTTGACGCCTATCCCCGCGACGGCCTGCCCGACGTGCCCCTGAGCGACCAGGACCTGGTCGGCCTTTTCCTGCTGGCTCGCTCTGCCGGTCTCTACTCGGCGCGCTACGACAAGCCGCTCTGGCTGTGGGCGGCAGCCAATAGCTGGGGGCTGAGCCAGGCCAGCTCTGATCCCGGCACCGTCTCCGATGCTGTTGCCAATGGCATAATGCTGGCCCTGCTGATCCGCCAGGGCGGCGGCGAGCTGGAGGGCATTGCCTACTGGAACTATAATGTCCGGGAGCAAGGGCTCTACAACGACACCCACGACACCGCGTACGACACAGAGACCATGTTCCAGGGGGTCTCGGCGGTATTGCCCACCCTGCGCCGCCTGATGCGCTCCACTCCGTCGCGGCCCGAGGTGCTTGTACTCTCGCCCCCGGCCCGCTCTCACGAACAGATCGGCGCCGGGCGTGCCTCTGTGCTGCTGGAGGTGCAGCCCTACCAACGGCTGGCGATTCTGGCCAAGGAGGGCGTCAACACTGCGGTCGTGGGCGCGCTGGACGGCTATGACCTGGACGGCGTGCGGGCCATTGTGGCGCTGTCGCCGTCAACCGATCACTTTGCCGCAGCCGATCTGGACCTTCTACGCCAGTTCTTGGCGCGCGGCGGTAGAGTAGTCACCTCGCCTGAGTTGGGCGCGGCGCTGGCGGATGCGGTCCAGGCACCGACCGAACCAGCTTGGGATGGGCTTGTAGAGCAACAGGGGAATCTCCATGTGGCGCAAAAGGGCATCGCCGTGCTATTTGAGGACGCCCGCCACGATACGCTATCCGGTTTCTGGCGGGAGGTCCTGGGGTTGGAGGAGCCCCAACCAGGCTATCGCATCGCTACTGATGACTATGTCTTCCACTATCATATTGGCGCGGAGCCAGCGTCTGTGGCGTGGCGCCTGCCCTTCGAGGTGGCCGGATATCGTTATGACAACTTGTCCCGGTCCGCCGGCTGGATCCACAGCAACTTCCTGTCTACGGTGCTCGGCCGGCGCGAATACGTCTTCCTGCAGCGGATCTGGCCCTTCTGGCCTCTCGCCTAGCCCGTTCAGCCCTCGAGCAATTCCTTTGCCTTGAGGCCGGCGCGCGCGACGGCGCCCAGCACCCTCGAGCCGGTATAGAACAGCATCGGATACGTTCCCTGCGGCGTATACCCCAGTTTCGTGGCCAGGCCAACCGATGACTCGTTGGCGGCATCCCAGTTGGGATCCAGGCCCTTCCGATCAGCTTTCTCTACCTCTATCATGCCCGGTCGCCCAACAGGCCATCTGCGTAAGCAAATAGGGCCGGACTGCCTCCCGTGTGCCAGAACAGCACCCGTTCGCCCGCGCCGATCTCACCCTGGCGGATCAGGCCCATCAACCCGGCCATCGCCTTGCCCGTGTACACCGGGTCCAGCAGGATGCCCTCGGTTCGCGCTACCAGGCGGATCGCCTCCCGCTCGGCGCCGGTCAGCACGGCATAGCCCCCGCCCATGAACCTGTCGTCGACGAGGATATCCTCCGGGACAAAGCTCAGCTCCAGGCCCAGGCTCTCCGCAGTGGGAGCCAGCAGCGCCAATACCGTCTCGCGCAGGTGCCCGCCTGTCTTGTCCACGCTGATGCCCAGCACCTGCCCCTCGTAGCCGCACGCTTTTGCGCCGACCACCAGCCCGGCCTGCGTCCCGCCCGAGCTGCTGGCAAAGACCACGCGGTCAAAGTGCAGCCGCTTGCCCTCAGACATGCCCTCAGCCTGTTCCCACAGCTCCTCGAAGGCCAGGGCATAGGCCGCAGCTCCCATCGAATTGGAGCCGCCGTAGGGGACCACGTATGGTCGCCGTCCCGCGGCGCGCTGTGCCGCCGCGGCCTCTGCCAGCGCGTCCAGCGGGTCGGCTTCCTCCGCCCACCACAGCCGAGCCCCCAGCAGGTCGTCCAGCAGCAGGTTGCCGGTCCACTCGTTCCGCGGTGGGGCATAGCCGCGCAGCACCAGCACGCATTCGAGCCCGGCCCGGGCCGCTGCGGCTGCTGTCTGGCGGCAGTGATTCGACTGCACCGCGCCAACGGTCAGCATCACGTCGGCCCCTTGCTCCAATGCCTCGCCGGTGAGCAGCTCTAGCTTGCGTGTCTTGTTGCCGCCGGTAGCCAATCCGGTCTGGTCGTCGCGCTTGATCCAGATCTCGGGGCCGTCCAACGCCGCGCTCAATCGCTCCATCCGCTCCAGCGGCGTCGGCAGTTGCGCCAGTGGAAAACGCGAGGGCACCTTCATGCTCCATCCTCCTTCTCTGTCAGGGCCAGCTCGACCGCCTGCGCGATCTTGCGGCTGTGGATCAGCTCCGCCGCGCGCTCGATGTCGGGGGCCAGGATCCGGTCCTGCCCCAGCATCGCGACCCCACCATCCCGCAGCGCCCGGTGCGCTGCCCTCGTGCCGTCGCCGGGACGGCGGCTCGAGCCCTCTGTCCGCAGATCCAGCGCCTGGGCGGCGCACAGCATCTCGACAGCCACGATCCGCTCTGTGTTCCACACGATCTCGGTCGCGTGCCGTGCTGCGTTGGCGCTCATGCTGACGTGATCTTCCTGGTTGGCACCCGTCGGGATCGAATCCACACTGTCGGGATGGGCCAGCGTCTTGTTGTCCGACACCAGCGAGGCCGCCGTGTACTGGGCCATCATCAGCCCGCTCTGCAGGCCGCCGTCCGACGTAAGCATGGCCGGTAGATCGCCGCTGAGCGTCCCATCCAGCAGCCGAAAGGCGCGGCGCTCGGCGATGCTGCCGATCTCGGCCACCGCGATTCCCAGGAAATCCATGGCCAGCGCCAGCGGCTCGCCGTGAAAGTTCCCGCCGGAGAAGGCCTTGTTGTCGCCCGGCTCGTCCAAAAAGACCAGCGGGTTGTCGGTGGCGGCGTTGATCTCGTGCTCCACCGTGGTGCGCACAAAGGCCAGCGTATCGCGCACCGCGCCCAAGACCTGGGGCGTGCAGCGCAGCGAGTAGGCATCCTGCACCCGCTGCGTCGAGTCGATCAACTGGCTCCCGGCGATCAGGCGTCGGACGTGGGCCGCGCTTTTCTGTTGCCCGAGGTGGTTGCGCGCAGCCTGAAGCCGGGCATCAAAGGCCCGCGAGGCCCCCTGCACCGCCTCCAGGCTCAGGGCCAGCGCGATCTCGGCGTGCCGCACCAGGTTCTCCGCATCGGCCAGCGCCAGGCAGGCCAGCGCGGCCGTGACTGACGTGCCGTTGTTGAGCGCCAGACCCTCCTTGGCCTGCAGGGTGACCGGTTCCAAGCCTGCCCGGCGCATCGCCTCTCCGCCCGGCAGCCTCCGCCCCTCGTAGAGCGCCTCCCCCTCGCCGATGAGCGTCAAGGCCAGGTGCGACAGGGGCGCCAGATCGCCGCTGGCCCCCACCGAGCCCTTTTCCGGGAGCACCGGCAGCACACCCCGGTTCAGCATCTCGATCAGCGTCTCCAGCGTCTTGGGCCGGATGCCCGAATATCCCTTGGCCAGCGTATTGGCCCGGATCAGCATCGTGGCCCGCACAACCTCTTCCGCGAGTGGGGGCCCTACGCCCGAGGCATGGCTCAGGATCAGGTTGCGGGTCAGTGTGGCTACGTCGTCCGGTGGGATGCGCACCTCGGCCAGCGAGCCAAAGCCGGTGTTGACGCCGTATACCGTCAGCGCCTCACCCCGGCTGATCTCATCGATCCAGGCCCTCGATTCCCGCACCCGCGCCGCCGCGTCGCCATCCAGCCGCACGCCGACGCCCTGGCGCGACACGGCGAGCACCTCCGCCAGCGTCAGCGAATCCCCGTCGAGGATCACGCCGTCCCCGGAGTCGAGTACCATAGTGGAACTCTCCATCATAGCCTCTCACCTACCAAAACTCTGGGTTCTGTGTACGATGGGATCAGTATAACACGGTCTGGGGGGCGCCGCAACCTGCTATTTCGAGGGGGGCTGCACCGGCCCACCGTGGGACGGCGCGGCCGGTTGGCGGGCAAATGCGCGCTGCTGCCAGTAGACGATGCTGCTGCCCAGCAATGCCACCGCGATCGCCAGATCCAGCACCGCGACTGCGATCAGGAACGCATAGTTTCCGTGGGCCAGCCGGGACAGGCTTGTACCTGCTGCGATCATCACAGCCAGCGCTACAAAGAACCCCGGGCTGAAGAACTGCCAGATCCTGGGTAGGTCCAGGGCCGCGATCCGCGCCAGGTTTCGCTTGATGCTCCTGCCAAAGATGAATCGCGCCTTCAGAACCCCCAGCAAAAGCGCCATAGCGCCGGCGAGCCAGGGCCAGATCCGTTCCGGATGGAGCGCCTCTGCCTCGACCAGCAGGCTGCCCCCTTTGAGCAGCAGCGCCATGCCCCCGGCATACCACACCAGGGCTGCCAGGATATGGAGGATGTGGGCGGGTACAATTGCCATAGCGATTTCGCCAACTCCCAACGATAGAATCTCGCCGTCCGGTGCGCCCGGGCGGCCATTCGGGCAGGGACCGATTATAGAGCACGAATGCAGAGGCGTCAACTCCCCGCAGGGCGTGGGTTACGACAGAACCTGTCCACTCGCGCTCCTGTCGTCACGGAAGAGTACTCTATGCCGCGGGCAAGGGCCGTACCCCACCCGCGTCTGGCGGGTTCGCTCTCCCCACAATTGACAGCCGGCGCGTTTTGCGATATCATAAATCGCGATAATTCAAGGAGAAATAGCGTAAAAGCGGCGTGGAAAGGACCCCGTCCGCGCATCATGGGCGGCTGTCTTAGAACGATAGCACCCTCAAAACTGCGGGAGAGTGGGAGAGTGAGACAGTGGCCAGACAAGGGGAGGGACAGCCTATGACGACAACTGAAGAATATGACGCCATTGTGATCGGCGCTGGACAGGCCGGCAACCCCCTATCGCGGTCGCTCGCCGGTGCTGGCTGGCGCACGGCCCTCGTCGAGCGGGCACACGTGGGTGGCACCTGCATAAACGAGGGCTGCACCCCCACCAAGACGATGGTCGCCAGCGCCCGGGTGGCCCATCTGGCCCGGCGGGCGGATGACTATGGCGTGCGTGCTGGTCCGGTGACAGTGGACATGGCCCAGGTGCGGCAGCGCAAGCGGGACATCGTGGAGAGCTTTCGGAGCAGCAACCGGCAGCGCATCGAGGGCACCGAGGATCTTGACCTGCTGATGGGCGAAGCCCGCTTTCTATCCCCCAAGGAGGTGGAGGTCTCGCTCAATGGGGGCGGGACCCGGCGCCTGACTGCGGACACTATCGTGATCAACGCCGGCGGCCGCCCGCGGGTACCCGATCTGCCGGGTATCGAGGACGTGCCCTACCTCGACTCGACGACGATCATGGAGCTGGGCGAGGTGCCCGAGCACCTGCTGGTGATAGGCGGCGGCTACATCGGAGTCGAGTTCGGCCAGATGTTCCGCCGGTTCGGAAGTCGCGTGACCATCGTGCAGCGGAGAGATCAGCTCATCGCCCGTGAGGATGCCGACGTGGCCGAAGAGGTGGCCGAGATCCTGCGCGATGACGGCATCGAGCTGCTGCTGGAGGCGCATCCGGTGCGCGTCGACCTCGCTGGTGATGGCAGCATCGAGTTGGCTGTGCGCGCCCCCTCTGCCGAGGGGGCCCCCGGCCGAGAGCGCACGCTCAGCGGATCGCAGCTGCTGGTGGCGGCGGGCCGCGTGCCGAATACCGACAGCCTCAATCCCGAGGCCGCCGGGATCGAGCTGGACGGGCGGGGATTCATCCGCGTGAACGGGCGCCTGGAGACGAACGTGCCCGGCATCTATGCTGCGGGTGACATCAAGGGCGGCCCGGCCTTTACCCACATCTCCTACGATGATTACCGCGTCCTCGAGGCCAACCTGCTCGAGAAGGCTGAGGCCACAATCGAGGGACGCATGGTACCGGCCGCCACCACGAAGGGACGCGTGGTGCCGTACACCGTATTCATCGACCCTCAACTGGGCCGGGTGGGCCTGAGCGAGCGTGAGGCCCGGGCGCAGGGTCGCAATGTACGCGTGGCCAAGATGCCAATGACCTGGGTGGCCCGGGCGCTCGAGACCGACGAGACCCGCGGCTTGATGAAGGCCGTCGTCGACGCCGATACCGATCAGA
>Ga0207796_1000585_pt1 | contig 14169 bp, 12 predicted proteins | sample Pon1CUnioCityCA_6_FD_187274 | JGI IMG/M metagenome (GOLD analysis project Ga0207796, IMG submission 187274) | Marine sediment microbial community from Union City, CA, USA - Pond 1C Sediment 1 (SPAdes) | ecosystem: Environmental > Aquatic > Marine > Intertidal zone > Salt pond sediment ...
GCTCTTGAAACACAGGACGGAGAGGTCTTGGGAGGAGTGATCGGCGAAATTTTCTGGGAATGGTTTTACTTGGATCTGATGTGGATCCAGGAAGACCTGCGGGGCAAGGGCTACGGAGAGCAATTACTGTCAGCCATCGAAGAGGAGGCCAGAAAGAAAGGGGCAAAACATGTCTACCTGGACACCTTCAGCTTTCAAGCACCGGGCTTCTATCAGAAGTACGGCTATCAGGTTTTTGGCGAGTTGCCCGACTTCCCCCCGGGGCAGAAGCGGTATTACTTAACAAAAGATCTATAAAAGCCAAGAGAAGTCTCGCTGAGAGGGACCCGGTCCCTTTAAGGGACCGGGTCCCTCTTCACTTGACCCCCCTTCATCCCCTGACTACAATATCTACATGAATCATACAAACAGCCCCAGGGAGGGAAATCAATTGGTTTTCCTGAAACTGGGAGGTTCGTTAATCACCGATAAACACAAACCGCGGACTCCAAACATGCCTGTCCTGGGTAGATTGGCAGAAGAGATTCAGTCCGGACTGGAGGAAAACACCGGCCTCAAGATCCTGCTTGGGCATGGTTCTGGATCTTTTGGACACACATCCGGCAGCCAATACCAAACCCGGGAAGGTGTTTCCACACCTGGAGACTGGCTGGGTTTCAGTCAGGTATGGGCGGACGCGGCGGCATTAAACAGGCTGGTGATGAGCGCTCTCCAGGACGCAGGCTTGCCTGCAGTGGCCTTCCCACCTTCTGCGAGCATCCTGACCCAAAGCAGGAAGATCATCTCCTGGGAGCTATCACCGATAGGTATCGCCCTGAAAAACAACCTGCTGCCTGTCGTCTATGGCGATGTGGTATTTGATGAAAACCAGGGTGGGACCATCCTTTCCACTGAGGAACTTTTCGTCTACCTGGCAGCTGCCCTCAAGCCTAAGCGTGTCCTGCTCGCTGGCCAGGACCCTGGCGTTTGGCAGGATTTTCCCGCCTGTACAAGACTCTTCGAAGAAATCACACCCACCGATAAGAAGGACCTGATCAGCGGAGTCAAAGCATCCCGGGCAACGGATGTGACCGGTGGTATGGGGGAAAAAGTAAAGCAAATGCTGGATTTGATCCAATCCCTGCCGGCATTAGAAGCGCTGATCTTCTCTGGCGCTGAACCAGGTCAGGTCCAGCGCGCTCTGTCAGGAGAGTCGCCTGGCACCAGACTGCATGATTGATCCCCGTTAACATCACATTCCCCAACTCTCCATAATCAACCCTGGAAGGTATAATGAAGGGACTTTCAGATCAATAGAGGACCTATGGAGCTAATGAACGAAAGCCAAAAGGACCTGCTCAGTCACGAGCGGGAACTGCTTAACAAGATCCAGATCACACTGGTTAAATACGGCATTCAGAACAAAGATCTGGCCGCTCTGGAGGAATCCATACGGCAGCTGGATGACTTCTTCTTGCTGGTTGTCGTCGGTGAGTTCAACGCTGGAAAAAGCGCTTTTATCAATGCCTTGCTAGGAGAGAAGGCATTAGAAGAAGGGGTGACACCAACCACGACCAAAGTCAACATTTTACGCTTTGGAGAGGCCAAAGAGAGCACGACCATCTCAGAGAACATCGAAAGCCTGACACTGAATTCGCCCTTGCTGAAGGAGATCAGCATCGTTGATACACCGGGCACCAATGCCATCATCCGCGAACATGAAGAAATCACCTCGCTCTTCATTCCCAGATCAGATTTAATCCTGTTTGTCACTTCTGCTGACCGGCCTTATACAGAAAGCGAGAAAACCTTTCTGGAACAGATCCAGGCCTGGGGAAAGAAGGTAGTCCTGGTGATCAATAAGATCGATATTTTAGGAACCTTGGAAGCCCTAGAAGAGATTGAGGAGTTTGTTGCGGAGAACAGCAAGAAGCTCCTCAAGGTCGATCCAGTGATATACCCCATCAGCGCCAAACTGGCCCTGGACGCCAAAACCGGCCAACCTTCCCTGTGGAATGACAGCCGGTTCGAACCCCTGGAAAAGTACATTCAAGAAACCCTGGATGAACAGAGCCGGTTGAAGCTCAAGCTGCTTAACCCGTTGGGTGTGGGAAAACGCTTAGCTCTTCAGTACAGCGAATATTATCAAAGTCGGTTAAAGCTGCTTGATGATGACTTATCTCTCATCCAAGACATTGAAGACCAGCTGCAAATCTTCCAGAGCGATATGCTGGACAGTTTTGGGATGCGGCTTTCGGATATCGTCAAGATCCTGCTTGAAATGGAACAGCGCGGGGAAGATTTCTTCAGCGAATATATCCGGCTGGCCAGGATTCCTGACTTGATCAAAAAAGAAAAGATCCAGGGCATCTATGAAAAAGAGGTCATCGCTGATGTCCCCAGCCAGGTGGAAAGGAAAGTCACTGCGATCATCGACTGGTTGGTGGACGCCAATTTGCGCCAATGGCAGGCCATCACCGACCATATTGCCGAGGGCCGGCAGAAATACAAAGGCCGGATGATCGGGGATATTGGCAGCTTTAACTATGATCGGGAACGTTTGATCACCAGCATCCGCGATGAGGCTAACCGGGTGATCGATTCCTATGACAAAGTCCGGGAATCAAATCAAATTGCCCGCCGGTCGCAAAACGCGGTGGCTGCTGCTGCCGCAATCAGTGCGGGAGCGGTGGGATTGGGCACCCTGGTAACTATTCTGGCGTCAACCGTGGCTACGGATGTTACCGGGATCCTGCTGGCAGGTGTGATGGCGGCCCTGGGACTGTTTATCATTCCCACCCGGCGCAGAAACGCAAAAAAGGAAATGCGCCAGAAAGTCCGCGCCATGCGGGAGCAGCTGACAAACTCGTTGGGGGATCATTTCCGGGAAGAGATCAATCGAGGTCTGCAGCAGATCCGGGAAACCATCAACCCCTATACACGATTTGTCCGGGCAGAAAATGAGAAGAACCAATTAGCGCATGACACCCTGCAGGGGTATCTTACTGAGATCATCCAGATCGAAGATCGCATCGAGAACCTACCAGACTGAGGGCATGTTGACAGTTGAGTCCCCCTGCATTAAACTGGTCTTGCTTGCCAAGACCAGGAAAGCGAGGAAAAGATGGTGATTACCAGACAGCAGCGTGAAGAACAGGAAGATTACTGCCTGGCACCCTATGGCATCCGCAGCAAGGACAGCAAGGGTCGCGCCTATCCAGATGATGAGCCCCTTTACAGGACCGTTTTCCAGCGGGACCGGGATCGGATTCTGCACACGACTGCCTTCCGGCGCCTGGAATATAAAACCCAGGTGTTTTTGAACACCGAAGGCGATTATTACCGCACGCGCCTGACCCACACTCTGGAAGTTGCCCAAATCGGAAGAACCGTCGCCCGGGCATTGGGTGCCAATGAAGATCTCGAAGAGGCCATCTGCCTGGCTCATGACCTCGGGCATTCCCCGTTCGGTCACTCGGGCGAGCGCATCCTGAACGAACTGATGGCCAATGAGGGAGGATTTGATCACAACAAACAATCCCTGCGCATTGTCACCAAACTTGAGAATCGCTTTGAGGACTTTCCAGGCCTGAACCTTACCTGGGAAACACGGGAAGGGATCGTCAAACATGAAACCGAATACGATGTTGCGGATGCCGATGAATATAATCCTCACTTACGCGGACATCTGGAAGCTCAAATAGCCAATGCTGCTGATGAGCTGGCTTACTCCGCTCACGATCTCGATGACGGCTTGCGATCTGGCTTGCTGGCAACGGAATGGCTCCAGGACCTGACCATCTGGAAAACCCTGGTGGAGAGTGTCGACTGGAAAGGTCCCAGGTTGAATGAATTGGACCGGAAAAAGATCATCCGCAGGATGATTGGCATGGAAGTCAGAGATCTGATTAAAAGCACAGACCAGGAAATCAAACAAAGCGGCATCAAATCGGTAGCAGAGCTGCAAAAACTGGATCACAACGTGATCAGATTCAGCGATGAAATGACTAAGATGAACCGCGAGCTTAAGGATTTCCTATTCGCAAATCTATATAAGCATCACCGTGTGATCCGCATGCAGGTAAAAGCAGAAGGCATTATCAGCGATCTGTTCTCTGCCTATGAAAAAGACCCCCTGATGCTGCCCAGGCACATCCATGCCGGGATCGAAGCCAAGGGACTCAAGCGAGCCATCTGTGATTATATTGCCGGGATGACAGACCGCTTCGCGATCGATGAGCACCAGAAATTATTTGATCCTGTCCGACGACCTTAGACAAACGAAGGATTTAGAAGTATGCAGGCCAATGAGAAGATTTATTTAACAGAAGCAGGAAAGCAAAAACTCCAGATCGAACTGGCGGACCTTGAAGGGCCGCGCAGAAGTGAGATCGCAGCCAGATTGAGGTCAGCCATTGAAATGGGGGATCTATCAGAGAACGCCGATTACCATAAAGCCAAAGAAGACCAGGGATTTCTGGAAGGCAAGATTCTGGAAATCAAACACATCCTGAATCATGCCATCATCGTAAAGGAATCCAACGGGAACGACAAGGTGACAGTGGGTTGCAAAGTGACCGTACAGGAAGCTGACGATCCCCCAGAGACATATTACTTGGTGGGCAGCAAAGAGGCAGATCCAGCTGCAAACATGATCTCTCATAACTCCCCGATTGGCAAGGCTCTCCTGGACCAGCAGGTAGGAGACCAGGTCACGATAAAGACCCCTGGAGGAGAAATCAACTTAAAAATAATCAATATTGATTAATTCCCTTCCAGGACTGATTGAAAAGAAAAACTCCCGAACAGCAGGGCTGTCGGGAGTTTTATGATTGGTGACAGATCAGCATTTAGAATTCATCAAAATCAAAGGCTTCGACTTCATTGGTGCCTTCATTTGGCCAAACGGAGAGTTCAATCGAAAGCCTCTCGAAGAAGCTCTCCTCAGGCAAGGGGCCTTCCCCATAACCCATATCCATCACCCGGCCAATGACCCGCAAGTTGTTGGTCGTCAGTACAAATTCAACCCCAGGGTCCGCGAGCACAGGTTCCCCTTTCTTTTCTAATTCAGAGCGAATGACATCATCATAAAAAGCATGACCGCTCATCAAGACCTTGGTAACGGTTTTGATATCATTTTGGTCAAAGAGCCAAACTTCAAAAGCCGTCACGCGTTTAGGTTCGCCAACACCAATAGCCTCAGAAATACCCACACCACATTCACCCAAGAATTCTCCCGCAGCAGATTCAATGCTGAAGGAATCATCAAAGAGATTGTCCCCCAATACATAGGTGGTCACAAACTGGTGCATCGGAGGAGCTTCCCCTCCTTCAGCATAGTCCGGCGCATCCATTTTAGCGGTGATCTCTTCAGCCATACTTGCAGCTGCCTTTGGTGAAATGCCCCCTTCTTTGCGCTTTTTTAGGAAATAACTCCCAACCAGCGCGGCCGCTAAGACCACTGTGAACAACAAGGCCCACTTGAGGAGATTTCTGCCAGATTTTTCCTCCTCGGGGACAAAGTCATCCACGGGCTCTGTGATCATCGACATCTCAACCACTGCCCGGAAGGAATCAATATCACTGACCAACTGGTCGTCAGGGTTAAATTCAATATCAGAAAGGTAGGAGGAGGCGTCCTCTCCCAGCTTGTTATAGCGCTCTTCAGCCAGGGCAGCGTCTTGATTCAGGGCATAGGAATCAATAGCCATGCGCAAGTATTCCACCTTAAGATCATCCCGAAGCTGGGCGATATTCCCATCAATATACTCAATCGGGCTGATTTTATAGGCATACAGGATGCCCAGCAGAATCCCCAGCACCAATCCAACTGCAGCCATGATAGGAGGGCTATCAATTCCCTTTTTGAAGTTTTCTCGTACTGTATCCATAATCGATCTCCATTGAGTAATGAGTTTTGATGCAATTGGAGGCTAGATATTGATATTGTAGACGAGAGACATGTTTCACGCAATGCTCTCAATTCCAGTCCAGCCTCTCCTCTCTAGATGCAAGGTCTATGCCAAACCAGCACATCTTCCCTGCTGAAGAAAATCAGCAATCCGAGCACCTGGGCCCCTTTTAACTAATAAACAAAAAAAGAGAGATGGAAGTCAAGGTCCACCTCTCTCTGGGGACAACGCAGAAAGCATCCCTCACTCATTCTTGAATTTCTTACGGTTGAACTCCGAGGAACATTCAGTGCACTGGATTCTCTTTTTATTCTTGATAACCAATAATCCCCCACATTCCGGGCAGGGTGCAGGGATTGGTTTCTTCCAGGAGGCAAAATCACAATCCGGGAAATTCTCACAGCCATAGAACACGCGGCCTTTGCGGGTTTTCTTCTCAATCAGGTCCCCTCCATCTTCGGGACAGGTGACACCGATCTTTTCCAACCAGCGCTCAGTGTGGTCGCATTCCGGATGATTGCTGCAGCCTACATATAAACCATAACGTCCCCAACGCTGGACCAGTTCAGCACCGCATTCAGGGCACTTTTTGCCGATAGGAATATAAGCTGGTTCGATCTCTGGCATTTCCCTTTTTGCATAATCAAGCTGCTCTGCAAAAGGTCCATAGAACTCTTTGACACTTTTCCGCCAATCTTTTTCACCGGACGCAACCAGGTCCAGCTCTTTTTCCATCTCCGCTGTAAATCCGATATCCACGATCGACGAAAAATATTCCGACACCAAATCATTGACAATAAACCCTGTCTGGGTCGGTTTTAAACGCCTGGCCTCCCTTTTGATGTAGCCCCGCCGCACTAATTTCCCCATGATGGGGGCATAGGTGGAAGGACGGCCAATCCCGTTCTCTTCCAGGGTGCTGACCAGCGTAGCTTCCGAGAAGCGGGCAGGGGGTTTTGTGAAGTGCTGCTCTGGCAGCAATTCCAGCAAACGCTGTAGTTGTCCCTGGGCTAAATTATCTGGAATGCTTTCCAGGGCTTTCTCTGCCTGAGATCGTTTCCCATTGGTCTTTCGATACACTTTCAAAAAACCAGGGAAGTTGATCTTTGATCCAGAGGCCCGGAAGACATAAGCATGCTGCTCACCATCTGCGCCAACAATCACACTGACAGTGTCATATACAGCCGCCGCCATCTGGGAAGCGACAAACCGGCGCCAGATCAGCTTATACAAACGATACTGGTCACTCTTCAGATGGCCTTTGATGGATTTCGGGGTCCGGAAAACGGAGGTCGGACGGATCGCCTCATGGGCTTCTTGGGCTCTCTTGCTCCTGGTTTCATACTGGGGTGCTTGTTCAGGCAAATAATCTGAGCCATAGGTCTTCTCGATGAACCGCCTGGCATTACCCTGGGCAACCTCCGCAATATTGGTTGAATCTGTCCGCATATAGGTGATCAAGCCTGTTTCACCCCCGTTGCCAACATCGATACCCTGATAAAGCTGCTGGGCAACTGCCATCGTCTTCCTGGCAGAATAGTTCAGTTGACGGGAGGCATCCTGCTGCATTGAACTGGTGATGTAGGGGGGATAAGGGTTCTTTTTCCGGGTACCACGGCGGATCTTGCGGACTTCGTAGCGAGCTTGCTCCAAATCCTTCAAGACAGGATCAAGTTCCTCTTTTGAACCCAGATCAAGCTTCTTGCCATCCATGTGGGTCATCTTAGCTTGATAACGTACCTCAGCTGGGCTCCCATCTGGCTGCAGTTCAGCAGCGATGGACCAGTACTCCTCAGGAACGAAGGCGTCAATTTCCCGCTCCCGGTCGATGATCAAACGCAGGGCAACAGATTGCACCCGTCCAGCAGTCAAACCGCCGCGGACTTTATCCCACAAAATGGGACTGATCTGAAAACCCACCAAACGGTCCACGATCCGGCGGCCCTGCTGGGCATCCACCAGGTCCATATTCAAAGGCACCGGATGCTCAAATGCTTCCTGGATCGCTGACCGGGTGATCTCATGGAACACCACCCGCTGGGTGAGTTCAGGCTCCAACTTTGCTGTTTCCATCAGATGCCAGGCAATAGCCTCTCCTTCCCGATCTAGATCTGTAGCCAGATAGATCTCTTCAGCTTCTGCTCCATGCTTTCTGATCTCTTTGACAATATCCCGCTTGTCATTGGGAACACGGTAGGTGGGCTCAAAATCGTTCTCGATGTCAACAGATAATCGGGATTTTAACAGGTCCCGCACATGGCCAACCGAGGCAACAACCTTATACTCATCGCCCAGATAGCGCCCAATGGTCCTGGCTTTGGCCGGGGACTCAACAATCACCAATTTTCCATCCCGGATGATCTGCTTGGATTTGCGCTGGGTATTCTTGGGGGGTGTAAGCCCCTGGTGGGCCTCGGTTTTCCCCATCCGGAACATATTTGTCCCACAAACCGAACAAACCCCGGACGTCGCAGGGGTTCCGGTTTTCGTGAATACCGCTTGGGGAGACTCCATCTCCCTCTTTTCTTTACACTTCACACAATATGCCTTCAAAAGGTTCCTCCAATAAAATTAACTTTCAAACCAGGTCGTTACGCCCTGATTCCTTTAATAATTTCACTACTTGGCGAACATCCTGAGCCTGGCCCCGGTGGCAAATCAGCAGGACATCACCGGTATCCACAATGATCAAATCTTCGATACCAACGGTAACCACTGCCCGGGGATCACCCGCAGCGAAGATAATCGTACCCGTTGTATCGAGCGAGATGTGGTCACTGCCCTCAACGATATTACCATTCTCGTCAACGGGAAGAAGATCAAACAAAGCTTCCCAGCTTCCGACATCATTCCAATCCAGATCGCTGGCTGGGATGACCGCTACCTGTTGGGCATTTTCCATAATGCCGAAATCAATTGTCTGTGGTTCGATCTCCGGCCAGATTTTGCGGATGGTCTTTTCTCTCTCAGGCGTGTCCCAAACTTCATTAATAAGGGAGAGCCGGTCATCCAGATCAGGCATCTGCCGGTTGATCTCATCCAGGATTACCCCGGTTTTCCAGATGAACATGCCAGAATTCCAGGCATATTCCCCACTGGCAAGCATTCTCTCTGCTTCTGGAAGATCCGGCTTTTCCGTGAACTCTTCCACTTGATGAACCGCCAGATCATGGTACGTTCCCACACTTTTTCCCTTTTTGATATATCCATATCCCGTTGACGGGTGATGGGGGGTGATGCCCAGAGTCACCAGGTAATCCTCTTTTGCGACCTGGTAAGCCGCGTTGAGGATTTGCTTGAAAAGCTTTAAATTACCAATGATGTGGTCAGCTGTCAAGATTGCCATCACGGATTGGGGATCCTTGTGATGCAAGACCGTGGCAGCAAAACCTGCCACGGATGCTGTGCCTCGCGGCATGGTTTCCAGTAAAAAATTCTCCTCCGGGATTCCAGGAACCTGTTCCCTGAGACCTGGCACCAGGTCTTCGACAGTCATCACCAAAATCCGTTCGGGAGGGAAAATCCCTGCTAAGCGATCCACAGCGATTTGGAATAGCGACCTTTCCCCACCTAAGCTGAGCATCTGTTTGGGGCGATCCAGGCGGGAGAGCGGCCAGAGTCTGGTGCCCCCGCCTCCTGCCATGATCAAAGCATAATAGTCATCAAACATGGATTCATCCTCGCACTTCGCCTACAATTTAATCACAATACGCTGCCTGACGCTCCCGCACAGCCCGATATTTCATCCCGAAAGTTTTCCGCACCATACCCTTCAATTCCATGACCGCCAGTGTTGCTGTTACTTCTTCGATGGGTAAATCTGTTTTGATACTTAGTTCATCCACATGCAGCGGCTCATCTCCCACCGCATTGAATAATACCGCTTCTTTTGGGTCACTGGGCAGGGTTCTGCGAACAACTTGCTGCCTGGCAACCAGCTTCATATTCAGAAAGTCTAACACATCCTGGACCTCCAGCAGCGGATGGGCACCGAGTTTTATCAATTTATTGGTCCCCTTACTCAGCGGCGCAGTGATCTTTCCAGGCACAGCGAATATCTCTTTTCCTTGATCAGCAGCGTAGTTTGCCGTGATCAAAGCCCCGCTCCGCTGGCCGGCTTCAATGACCAGGACTGCTTTAGACAAACCAGAAATGATCCGATTCCTGGGTGGAAAATTTGACCCATCAGGAGGTGTGCCCGGTGGATAGTCACTGATCAACCCTCCCTGCTGGCTGATTCTGTGGGCTAAATCCCGATGTTCTGGCGGATAGATCTGGTCTAACCCACTTCCTAACACTGCCAGCGTCCTCCCTCCGGCATCCAGGGCTTGCTGATGGGCAATGCCATCGATCCCACGGGCCAGACCGCTGACAATCGTGATACCTTGTTCAGCGAGCGCCCATGCCATTTGTTCAGCGACCTGCTGCCCATACGCGCTGAAACGCCGGGTACCAACAACCGCGATGCTCCAGACATCCTCGTCTAGTAGATCACCTTTAAGGTAGATCACAAAAGGAGATTGATTGATCTGCCGCAGCTGCTCAGGGTAAGCCGCATCATCCCAGGTCAGGACTTGAATACCTGCAGCCAGCAAGTCTGCTATCAGTTTATCTAAAGATACATTTTGACGAATTTGGATTAACTGCTGGCTGAGTTTGGCATTGAGTCCCGCCGCTGTCAGGTGACACGTCGGAGAGGACCAGGCATCAGGGAGGTTTCCAAAATAATCCAATAGCTTTTCTATGCGGGCCGGTCCTATCCCTTTGACTAGGTTAAATCCAACCCAATATTTGGTATCTTTCTTCACTCCTCACCCCCAAGGCCTGAAAGGATGCCAACTTCCCAAACCGCGCTCAGAATACCATAATGAAATTCCCTATGTCAAGAGAGATGCCAAATTGCTTAAGTCCAAAAGGATGTAATTTATCCAAACACAGTGAAAGGATTGAAATGTTTCTCAGGCAATTCCCCCTCCGGGACAGGCCGCTAATCAAGCAAACCCGGGAGAATGTGGACCAGCAGGGTTTTGTCTTCCAGGTTGATATCCAGGACCACATCATCGATTGCAGGAAGCAGGACTTCTTTGCCCTCAGGTGATTTCACCAGATAAACATCATTCGCGCCGGTGATTAAGACCTCACTCAGAAAGCCCAACTTTTCGCCCTGATCTGTAATGACCTCGATTCCTATCAATTGGTGAAGATAATATTCCCCCTCTGGCGCTGCTGGTATATCTTCCGTTTTCATGTAGACCGGGATATTACGGAAAATCTCTACCGCTGTTCGGTCAGGCAATTCCTGCAGAGACACCAGGAGATCGTCGCCTTTCCAACGCAGGTTTTTAATTTGATAGCGCTGGTAATTTCCCCCTACATAGAGCTGTTGACCGATTTCAATCAGGTCCGGGAAATCAGTTAACACCGTCATCCGAATTTCCCCGCGGATCCCATGCGGTTTTCTGAACTTCCCTACAAGGACAAACACAGGTTCATCCGGTAAAGGGGAACCTGTGTTTGAATTCTGGTTACGATCAGGTTTCATTGAGGTTCAACAATATCCAGGTTCACTCGCTTTCCAATGCCGGAAGCCGGCACAGTTAACAAAGTGCGCATCGCGTTAGCAACCCGGCCGTTTTTGCCGATCACACGCCCCATATCTTCCTGGGCGACCTCAAGCTGAAAATTAATGCTATCTCGATGCCGCTGGTGGCTGACTTTAACCTGGGTAGGATCTTCCACCAGAGAACGAGCGATGTAGGTAATTAAATCTATCAAGCTAATCCCTCCAAAAGGTTCTATCCAGGATCAAATGCCTTTTCGTGCTAGTCCCCAATCAATTTTTCGATATCGGATTTTAAGATATTTCCTGTCTTACCAGTCCCTTCAACGGTTGAGATGTCAATACCAGCCTCATCTGCTAATTTCTTGGCAGCGTCGGTGATCTTGATCTCCTCATCTTCTTCCGGTTCCGGTTCGGGTTCTGGTTCGGGCTCAGGCTCCGGTTCGGGTTCTGGTTCGGGCTCGGGCTCCGGCTCGGGTTCTGGTTCGGGCTCGGGCTCCGGCTCTGGCTCCGGTTCCGGCTCCGGTTCCGGCTCCGGTTCCGGCTCTGGTTCGGGCTCTGGTTCGGGCTCGGGCTCCAGTTCCACGGTAGCTGCTTCCGGGGCTTCCTCATCTGTAATTTCTGCTTCAGGAACCTGTTTTGTTTCAGTTTCTTCAGCTTCCTTAGGTTTGCCAACCTTCACCAGGTCATCCCGGCGGGTACGGGGATCAACATTGCGCTCTTTTTCAAGCTGCTTACTTTCTTCAACCAGCTTTTCAATGTCTTCACCATCTTTGAACCGTTGGTAGCGTTCCATTAATCCAATGGAATTAAATACCTGCAGCACGGCATTGGAAGGCTGGGCACCAACGCTCAGCCAGTAATAAATGCGGTCTTCCTTCACCCGAATGGTCGCGGGTTCTGTGCGGGGGTTGTAATCCCCTAATATTTCAATGAATCTGCCATCCCGGGGAGCTTCCCGATCAGCTGCCACAATACGATGGGTGGGCTGTCCTCTACCGCCAGCACGGCGCAAACGAATTCGAACCATATCCTGTACTCCTTGATCTTTCCTACATCCTCCTGCTGTGTTTCAACACAGAGGAGACTATTATACACTATATCTTATTTAGTTAAGAGAATCGAGTCAGATTTCCTAACCCTGATTTCTTAAGCTCTTTCATCAATCTTTTTGCATCTCTGTACTGCTTGACCAATTGATTCACATCGTAAACCTGGGTCCCGGATCCGGCTGCGATGCGCTTCCTGCGGCTGGCGTTGAGAATTTTTGGATTCCGCCGCTCTTCAGGGGTCATCGAATAGATGATCGCCTGGGAGGTGCGCACCTGTTTCTCAGCTGCCTGCGGGTCAATGGATTGGGACATTTTACCAAATTCTCCGGGAAGCATGCCCATAATCTTGCCAATTGGCCCCATTTTTAATACCTGGGAAATCTGCTGGGAAAAATCCTCCAGGGTGAACTCCCCTGACAACATGCGCTCAGCTCCTTGCTGGGCTGATTCCTGAGAAAAACTCTCCTCAGCCCGTTCAATCAAACCGATCACATCGCCCATTCCCAGTATTCGGGATGCCAATCGAGAGGGATCAAAGGATTCCAGGGCATTCAAGCTTTCGCCAGTCCCCAGGAATTTGATTGGCACGCCAGTCACTGATCGGATGGAGATCGCTGCACCACCCCGGGCATCCCCGTCCATTTTGGTCATGATCAAACCCGTGATCGGCACGGTTTCCTTAAACCCCTGAGCGATATTGACTGCTTCCTGGCCGATCATCGCATCTACAACCAAGAGGACTTCCCGGGGGTCCGCTGCTTGCTGGATTGCGCTTAACTCATCCATTAACTCCGGATCGATCTGTGATCTACCTGCCGTATCCAGGATCACCGCATTTGCACTCATCTCCCGGGCTTTGCTGAGAGCTTCAACTGCCAGTTGGGGTGGTTTCAAAGCAGGATCAGCCAGGGTTGGGACGGCTAACTCTTTACCCAGGATTGAGAGCTGCTCCGCGGCAGCAGGCCGGTAGGGATCGGCTGCAACCAGCAGTACCTGTTCTCCCCGCTTCTTCAGATGCCGGGCCAGCTTTCCAGCAGCAGTGGTTTTACCCGACCCCTGCAATCCCACCAGCAGGATCACCAGGGGGGAGTCTGATGAAGAAGCCAGCGGAGCGGGTTCGCCGAGAAGCTCAATCAGTTCTTCATGAACGATCTTGATTACTTGCTGTCCCGGATTAAGCGCTTTCGATACCTCCTGACCTAAAGCCCGCTCTTTTACTCGGGAGACAAAATCCCGCACAACAGCGTACTGGACATCCGCTTCCAGCAATGCCAAGCGGATCTCCCTCATGGCGCCATCGACATCTCTTTCAGATAATTTTCCCCGGCGCCGCAAGTTGTAGAAGATCTCATCCAAGCGGTTGGTCAGTTGTTCAAACATAGCTCATCTGATCCTAGGTTGACAAAAAAACAGCGGATGACAGGTCCAACAACGGAGCCATCCGCGAGTTGACATTTTAGCTTGCGGGAGGGTACCCGTCAAGGGGAGGAAGAGTGGTTTTACATTGCCTCGCTCTATCAGCTATGGTAAAATCTCTCCGCTCGGAGAACCATTTCTGGGAGGGATGGCCGAGTGGACGAAGGCGGCTGTCTTGAAAACAGCTGTGGGTGTCAAAGCCCACCGGGGGTTCGAATCCCTCTCCCTCCGCCTGATAGTACTCCCCGGG
>Ga0207796_1000587_pt1 | contig 14131 bp, 9 predicted proteins | sample Pon1CUnioCityCA_6_FD_187274 | JGI IMG/M metagenome (GOLD analysis project Ga0207796, IMG submission 187274) | Marine sediment microbial community from Union City, CA, USA - Pond 1C Sediment 1 (SPAdes) | ecosystem: Environmental > Aquatic > Marine > Intertidal zone > Salt pond sediment ...
GGCCTTCCCCGCGCCGTTGAAGGCCAGTGTATCGCGCACTTCAGCCTCGATCTCGGCAGCTAGGTCGGCATACTCACGTAGAAAATTCTTGGTGTTCTCCCGTCCCTGCGCCAGATAATCGTCCTCATCCTGGTAGTAGTAATAGGAACCGCGCTTCTCAATGACGCCTAGATCCACGGCTACGTCCAGTAGATCCCCCTCCCGACTTATGCCCTCGGCGTACATCAGGTCGAACTCCGCTACCCTAAACGGAGGTGCAACCTTGTTCTTGGTCACGCGCACCCGGGTGCGCATACCGATCAACTCACCTCGCTCCTTGATCGCCGTTACGCGCCGAACGTCGAGACGAACGGAGGCGTAGAACTTGAGCGCTCGGCCGCCGGAGGTGGTCTCTGGGTTGCCGAACATCACACCGATCTTCTCGCGAAGCTGGTTGGTGAAGATCAACGCTGTGTTCGACTGCTTGATAGCTCCGCTTAGCTTACGCAGGGCTTGGCTCATCAAACGCGCTTGAAGCCCTGGATGTGAGTCCCCCATCTCCCCCTCGATCTCGGCGCGCGGCACCAACGCAGCCACGGAGTCCACGACGATGATGTCGATGGCGCCAGAGCGAATCAGCGCCTCGGCGATCTCCAGCGCTTGCTCTCCAGTGTCGGGCTGGGAGATAAGGAGCGAATCTGTGTCCACGCCACACCTCCGCGCATAAGCTGGATCGAGGGCGTGCTCCATATCGATAAAGGCCGCGATACCTCCTACCTTCTGCGCCTCGGCGACCACATGCTGGGCCAGCGTGGTCTTCCCTGCCCCCTCAGGTCCATAGATCTCAGTGACCCGTCCTCGCGGCACGCCCCCTACCCCCAGGGCGAGATCGAGGGAGAACGAGCCAGTGGGTATCACGTCGACGTCTAGGTGAGAGGCCTCTCCCAGGCGCATGATCGCTCCATCGCCAAAACGTTTGGTCAGATTGTCCAGCGCTCTATCAAGTGCCTTTTCTCGTTCTTTATCGACCATCGCTCTAGGCTCCAAACAGTCGTATCGTGAGGCCCCACAAACTTGATCACCGCCCTTGTGCGTGTATTAGAACGCATGTTCTAATGTACTATGTATCATATCAAATTCGGGTGGTTGCGTCAAGCAGGAGATATCCCAACTTAACCCAAACTTTGTCCTCTTTCCCAAACAGAGATCACATCGCCCAAGTTACAAGGATCGCCAGAGGCTTGACCGACTTGAAGTCCATCCGGGTGCCGCTTCGCGTGGTCCTACCACTGGTATCAAAAAAGCCCAGCCCCTAGGGGCTGGGCTTGGCGGGCGTCGGAGGCGTACCCTCAATCCAGCTTTCGGATAACCATCACGACCTTGCCCTGGACCTCCACCCGGGCCGGGTCATCAACGTAGATAGGCCCCATCGTCGGATTAGCCGGCTGCAAGCGAACTCTACCGCCCTTCTCCTGGTAGAAGTGCTTGAGCGTGACCTCCCCCTCACCCCGCAACCACACGGCCGCCATCTCACCGTTTTCGACCCGCTTCTGATGATGCATAATCACAATGTCGCCGTCGTTCACCAGGGCATCCACCATCGAGTTGCCCTCGACCTCCAAGGCGTACAATCCCTCCAGATCGCCCAGAAGCTCCCGAGATACCTCGATCGTCTCGTCGCCCATCAAGGCAAAATCACTGCTCGGCACCGGTACCGGCTCGCCCGCCACGATGCGACCCAACAGCGGCAGCCGGAGCATCTCATCGGACATCAGATGGGTCTGGCCTGCCTGCGCCAGCCGCAAACCGCGGGACACGTCGCGATCACGAGCGATGTATCCAGCCTCCTCCAGACGGTCCAAGTTATAGCTCACCACCGACGTCGAGCTGATGCTTAGGGCAGAACAGATCTCCCGCATCGAGGGCGGATAGCCGTTATCGTCGAGATACTCGCCCACGAACTCCAGGATCCTGCGCTGCTTCTTTGAGATACGCTTTCCCATCCTCAGCCTCCTTGCTAGACGTTGCCCATACTCTCATTATATGAGAACATACGTTCTATGTCAAGAAGCAATCGCCCTGCACCTGCAGTTGCTTTTCTACGCCCTCTCTTGTACAATCAACTCCAGTGTCAACGTTCCAGCCAAGATTCTTGACTCGGCGGCTCCCAGGCCAAACCCGTAGATCAAGGGACGCAGATCAGAGAGTACGCTCGGAACACGAACTATACAACCGCCCATCACCCTGTCATCAAGCCGACAACACAGCGAGGTGAGCTATGAGGATCTTCATCACTGGATGCAAAGGCCAGTTAGGTCGCGCGCTGAACGACGTGCTGACGGACCACACCCTGGCAGGCTGCGATCTTCCTGGAACCGATATCACCGATCGAGCAGCGATCACGAGCCGCATCGCGGACTTCGCCCCGGACGTCGTGATTCACACTGCCGCCTGGACCGACGTCGACGGCTGCGCCCGCGACCCAGAGGGAGCGTACCGGGTCAACGGCCTGGGCACCCAGAACGTAGCACTGGCCTGCGCCTCGTCAGGGGCTGCTCTGGTCACCATCAGCACCAACGAGGTATTCGACGGGACAGCTGACAGCCCCTACCGCGAGTGGCATCCGCCCCGACCCATCAATCCCTACGCTCGCTCGAAGGCAGCCGGCGAATGGTTCACGCGCCATCTTCTGAGACGCTTCTACATCGTGCGCACTGCCTGGCTCTACGCGTCGGGCGGCAACAACTTCCCCCACCGCATCATTGAGCTGGCCGACGAGCTGGGGGCCCTCAAGGTGGTCACCGACGAGGTGGGCAACCCCACCTACGCGCCAGACCTGGCGTCAGCGCTGGCTCAACTGATCGAGACGGAGGCCTACGGGGTCTATCATCTGACAAATGCCGGGCACGCCTCCCGCTTTGACTTCGCCCGAGAGATCCTGCGCATCAGCGGGCGCGAGCACGTTCCGGTGGAGCCTATCACGCTGGACGACTTCAAGCGCGACTCAACGCCGCCGCGCTTCGCCCCCTTGGCGAACACCGCCGCGGCCGCGCTGGGCATCCGGCCGCGGCCCTGGCAGGAGGCGCTGGCCGCCTTCCTCGACGCGAGCTGGCAGAGAGAAGGCCACGCCTAAGCCGCCAAGACAGCAGGAGGGTGTCACGCTATGTTCACCGAACATAACACTGAGGATAGGCAGGCCCATCCTGAGAAGCTCTCGTTCCTAGAGAAACTGACCTACGGCCTGGGAGACGTCGCGCATTCGGTGGGCCCAGGAACTATCCTCCCTTTCTGGTATCTCTTCTTCCTGACCGATGTGGCCCATCTGCGGCCCGACCTGGCCGGACTCGCCATTCTCATCGGCGGGATCTGGGACGCGGTCAACGACCCTTTGATCGGCCTATGGTCAGACCGCACGCGCACCCGGTGGGGGCGCCGGCGTCCCTTCCTATTGTTCGGCGCCCTTCCCTATGGCATCACCTTCGCGCTGATGTGGCTGGTGCCGCCCATCGAGAGCCAGATCATGAAATGCCTCTACTACGCCGGGATCTACATCCTGTTCGACACAGCGGTGACCGCCGTCAGCTGTCCTTACTACGCCCTGACCCCGGAGCTGACCCTCGACCACGACGAGCGCACGTCACTCATCTCGTATCGCATGTTCATCTCCATTGTCGCCGGCCTGGCAACCGCAGTCGGTTTCGCGCTAGTCCTCGACGCAGCTCCCAACGAGCAAGCTGCCTTCCGCACCATGGGGATCGGCGCCAGCGGCCTCTTCGTCGCTACCATCTTGGTCACCTTCTTCGGCACCCGCGAACGGGTCGGTTTTCAAGCCGAGCGCCCGTCATCCCCGCTGGAGAGCCTCCGCTTCGTCCTTCGCAACCGGGAGTGGTGGTACACAGTGGGTATGCGCATCCTGAGCTGGATTCCAGTGGACGTAGCGTCTGCCGTCTTCGCCTATTACTTGATCTACTGGATTCGTATGAGGCCTATGGAGGCCTCACTGGTTCAAGCGGCCCTCCTGGCTAGCGCAGCGGTGAGCCTCCCCGTGGTGCTGTGGATGACACGACGGTGGGAGAAGAAGACATCCTTCATCATCGCTATCGCGTCCTGGGCCGTGGTGATGCTCGGTCTATTGCTGGTGCCTCAGGGGGCGAAGGACTTGGTCTATCCCATCGCCGTCCTCGTCGGACCGGGTGTCGCGGCTGCCCACGCCCTACCGACGGCGATGAGCGCGGATACCCTCGACGTGGACGAACTCAACAGCGGCCAACGCCAGGAGGGCGTCTACGCCGGGTTTGAGGTCTTCATCCGCAAACTCTCGACAAAGCTGGTGCTGGCGGCCATCGGGCCCATCCTGGCCTGGTCCGGCTACGTAGAGCGAGCCACGACGCAGACGCCGGAGACGCTGATGGTTATCCGTCTGCTGATCGCGGTGGTGCCGGCCGTCATCCTCTTCGGCGCCGTCGCCGTAGCCTGGCGCTACCCGCTGACCCGGGAGCGCCACCGCGCGATTCAGAAGGAGCTGGCTGACCGGCGCACTGTGACGGCGGACCCTCGGTTCGGGGAGCGGTGAGCGGGATCCAGACCTGCGGGCTCACGATTGTGAATTCCTGGTTGAACCGCTCGTCGTCTTGTTGAAGGATTGAGGGGCGAGCGGCACTGAGAATCCCAGAAATCTCTGCCAGGTCAGGACACCACAAACGGAAGAGGAGCTGCTGTGAAACAACCCCACAACCTACTCATCGTCAGCGATCTACACCTGAGCCGAGGCTGGAACCCCGAGACCGGCAGGACGTCGCGATTGGAGGATTTCCTGCGCGACGACGCCTTCGCCCGCTTCCTGCGCTATCACGAGGCGATCAAGGCACAGCCACGCTTCGGTGGGCGGCCGTGGCTACTGATCCTGAATGGCGACATCTTCGACTTCCTCCAGGTCGTCTCGCTACCGCGGGAGGGCCTGGAACTCCAGACGATCAAAGGGGTTGAACACTGGAGCCAGCTCAGCGCCAACGAGCGCGCGTACGGCCTGGGCACGACGGCCATGGAGTCGGCCTGGAAGCTCAAGCAGATCGCCCAGGGGCACCAGACCTTCTTCGCCGCCCTAGGCTGGTTCGTGGCGCAAGGGAACCGCGTCGCCGTGGTGCGCGGCAATCACGATATCGAGCTTCACTGGGAGGAGGTCCAGGATCGCTTCACCCTGGAGGCGAAACGCGCCCACACGCGCCAGTGGCTGCGGGAGGGCGGCGCCCCCCCGGCAGCGATGGAAACCTGTCACAAGAAGATCCACTTCTACCCTTGGTTCTATCACGAGCCGGGCCGCATCTACGTGGAGCACGGCTGCCAGTACGACGCCGCGAACCATTTCCACAGCGTTCTGAACCCCGTCTTGGCCGACGACCCGGAGCATATCGAGCTGCCGTGGGGCAGCTTCTTCGTGCGCTATCTGTTCAACAACATAGAGGACCTGCACCACTTCGCCGATAACGTCAAGCCCCTCACCCGCTACCTAAGCTGGGCCTTCCGGAAGGATCCCCTCAAGGCGCTGGAGGTCTTGGTCCGCCGGGGCTGGGTCTTCCTCAAGGCGTTCTGGCAAATGAGGCGGAAGGCCACAGCCTCAGCGCTACACCCACCCGACCGGGAGGGAACAACCAGGGGAGAGCGGGTGCCCTTGCCGCCGGAGACAGCCGATCAGATTCAGGCGCTGGCACGCCGGCACGTCGCGTCCTCCCCGCAGGCATGGATGGGCTCGGTACTGGAGGGGCTGATCTCGCTGCTGAGCTTGCTCATCATTGGGACCTTCCTCGGTCTGGCCATTGCGACCTTTTTCGTACAAAGCGGCCCGCGCTGGCTGGCCGGCCTCTCCGCAGCCGCAGCGATCCTCGCCGCGCTCCTACGTCAGGGATTGAGGGAGAGCTTCGCCTTCGGGCTGGAGGGCGACCGCCTGACAAGCGTCGCCTTTGAGCTGGAGCGGATCCTGGCCGAGGAGCCCACCCAGGGCGTGCCCGTCATCACGATGGGCCACAATCATCGACCAGCCATCGAGCGCCTGGATAAGGCCTGGTACGTGAACACCGGCGCCTGGGTGCCGCTCTACGAGAGGGAGGGACCCATTGAGGGCCGCGAGGCGCTGACCTTCCTCCGTCTGGCACAGGACGACGAGGGCGCGCCGGAGCTGCTGCGCTGGGACGACGGCGGCGGCGCGCCGACGCGGATGGTGCTGTGGAACGACGCGGCCGGTGATTAACCTTACTGTCGCTTAAGTAGAGCCCCCCACCTTGCCGAAGGTCCCACCAGTCCACGTAGCGTTAAGACGGATCACGTCGTCTTCTCTGATGGCGACCGCACGCTTCTCTAGGCACAGTCCCCCGCCATAGTTGTCGCCGTTGTAGCTGGCGATGTTCTCCCCCCTCACCGCCGCCGATCACTGTTCGCGACGGCTCGCGAGGTGAGGGGGAACGCCAACGCGGGACTCGACCGAGAGCCAGCATCCACCCCGCATCAGAGCTATGTAAGCTGGCTCTTGACTCGGCCGTTAGGGTTCATACGGATCCATATCCTCGCCAAAGGCTCCCGCAACAGGCAGGGCATCCTCCCACCCCCACTCCAAGATGTCGTCATAGGAACCATCGTGGTCGTGGTCGAACAACCATAGGCTGATGGGCTCCCAATCGGGGATGAAGAACCCTACGTCGTCGACATAGCCATCACGATCGAAGTCGCCGGCTACGGGGAGGCTAGTATCGCTGGTCCAATACGTGACTTCCTCATCCGTACTGCCATCGTGGTCGTAATCGTAGTAGACGACTCTCGTGGTCGGCCGGAACACGGCAACGTCGTCAACACGACCATCGCGGTCGAAGTCCCCAGCGAAGGGTCGGCAATAGCGCCCTCCCCAGGGCCCGCTGGTATCGTCCGTGCTCCCGTTATGATCATAGTCGTAGTACCAGACGTGGGTAGACGGACGGTAGACCGCCATGTCATCCACATATCCGTCGCGGTCGAAGTCCCCGACGAGAGGGCGATCACCGCCCCAACTCCAAGGGCCGCTCTGCTCATCCGTGCCCCCGTCATGGTCGTAGCTGTAATGCCACCGACCGTTGCCACTGTTGTCCAAACGGTAGATGGCCGTGTCATCCACGAACCCGTCGCGGTCGAAGTCGCCTGCCAGAGGTATATCCCCGGCCTGCTTCCCCCAGGCGGGACTCAGCGTGTCTGTATCGCCGTCGTGCCCAATGTCATAGTACCATTGATGGTCGGAGGCACGGTGCACGGCCACATCGTCGATCTCGGGCGAGGGGACGTCCCGGTTGGAACGCACCTCACCAGCGAACCAGATCGGGAAGGCACGGATCCAGCCTTTATACTTGCCGCTGCCCCACCCGCAGTTGGTGTAGAACATGCGCTCTGTGCTCCATGTAGTTCCGAAGCTGTCCTTCCACTGTCTCTTTGCGAAGCCGTAGGCAAGTGGGTAGTGCTCCCAGAAGCCAATCCCAATGATGGCCGGACCGCGGTATTTGATGGCGGTCTTCGCCTTGCGGCGATACTTCCCCAACTTGTGGTCGTTGAGGTTGTTGCCGGAGGCGTGCACCCTGACATTGGAACGGTTCACCACGTACTTCCGGGCCTTTTGCATATCAGTGGCCCACGTGGCGGCGTTGTCATCGCCCGGCAGCGGGCTGCACCACGTGTCGATATAGTTCCGAATCTCCCACGTCATAGTGCGCACACCGTTGTCCCCGTTGTCCATGGTTGAGGGCGCTACGGCATCCGGGGTGCTGGGCCCAGGCCCACCGTCCTCCCGATACAGTCCCCAGCGGCCCTCCCAGTACGGATCATCCCCCAGGTGGGCCTGATAGTCGACCCAGCCAAACAGCATAGCCCAAGCTGTCGCGCCGCACCCGCTGTAGCAGTCGGACGTGTTCGGGTCCTCCCCAGGGTCGAGCTGGTCATACCAGCGTTGTTCGTCATGCGAAGGATAGGCGTCCCCGCCGGCCCACACGTAGCTCCAATCCGTCCAGCCGTTCACCACCTGAGGCTCTATGCTAGCCGCGCGCTGTCCTCTCAGCGAGATATCGCCAGCAGTGGGCGAGAGACGCAGGTCGCCGCCGAGGACCAACGGCAACCAGGTCTCGTACGGCTCAACGATCTGGAAGCTGAACCTCTCTGTCACACCATTGGGGTAGCTCACCGTCACCGTGAAGGGAAGCGTGGCCCCCAAGCTCGAGTCGAGGGCTGTGATCCGTAGGTTTGGCGGCATGTTGGACCCAGTCGGCAGTAGCTGGCTCGCGACGAAGCCCCGCTCCACAGCCTCGCCGGCAAGGGAAACGCTCGGCGAAGGCCACAATGCAGCCAGCGTACGGGTATCGCCCCTACGCAGAACACCACCTTCCGTGAACATCGCTTGGATCTTCCAAGCCTCCCTCGCCTCCTCTCTCAGCGCTTGGAGCCAAGGCGCGTAGCTGGCACCAAAGCCGTTCTTCAGTTCCGTCCAGGAGGCCCAGCCTTCCCTCTCCAGGCCCGTAGGCGGTGCCAGCGTGCCACTGATGTAAACCGTGGGGCTGATCGCCCCAGTGTCCACGTCCGTGTCCGTTGGAGGGCCCGGGGACCAGATCGTCTCAAATCCCGGCATGTCAAAGACCTTGCTCGGATCAAAGCCGCTGACTTTTAGCGGCAGAGCTCCCAGCCGAGCAGCGAGAGCACCGTGCCGATCCTCAGCCACGTATGACAGCGCATCAAGCTTATACACTCTTTCAGCATCCTTGCTCATCCTCTTGAGTGCAATCGAGGGCCGCCAACTAGAGAAATCCCAGTGCGGGATAGGGGTGTCATGATCCCCGGTGGATACAATGACAAAGCCAGCTGGAGCCAGGGCACCAGCTAGACCGGGCGCCACAACAGGAAACTCGTAGTAGGCAACCCCCTCGACATCAGGCCGATACAAGCGCTCCACCCCGGGACCCAGCCGAGCGCTCTCCCAGCCCAAGGCCATCCCAGTGCCACGCATCTCCGCAACCAGCTGAGCGGCCAGGCGCTGGAAGCGAATCGGAACGTCGGTTGCGTACTTCAGATCGCCCTTGGTTTCATCGCGGTAGACGATGTGCGGCTGCCCCCGCCCGTCCAGTTCCAGCGAGGTATGCGTCCCCACATCTCCCGAGGAATCGACAACCCGCGCGTACCAGTCGCCCCCGAAAGGATAGGCATACTTGAGAGCCCCGTCCCCGTAGTAGCTGATGTGCGGCTGTCCAGCCGGATCCAGGGCCAAGGACGGATACCATCCCACAGCACCGACATTGTCCACGATCTCCGTCTGCCAGTCGGAGCGGTTGAGGGTAGCGTAGATGAGCGCATGCCCAGGCGCTGAGAGGGACGGTCCAACGTAGAAGCTGACGTGCGGTTGATCTCCCGCGCCCCAAGCAAGAGAGGTAAACGCCACGACATTTCGCGGGTTCTCGTACACCGTGCTGATCGCCCAGTCCTTGGCATCTCGGCAGGCACACTTCACCTCGTGATCGTCGACGACGTACGTCACGCACGGCTGTCCGTCGGATCGAAGGGCCAAGGAGCTGAAGAAAGCTTCCTCGCCGGCCCCGTCCACTAGCTTCCCGGATCTGGTCGATTCACTCAGGAAGAGATACTTGAGGGCCTTCCTGCTGGCGTCGTAATAACTGACGTGGAGCCAGTCATCGGCGTCCAGCGCCAGAGATGAGTGCTGGCCCACGTCTCCGTCGCCGTCCAAGAGGGTCACACGCCACGTTTCTCCCTCCAGACTCGCTAGCTTGAGATCAGCATCGGTCGCGTCATAGTAGCTGATGTGAGGATGGTCATTGGAATCAAGAGCCAGAGAGGCATACTGCCCTACATCCCCCTCACTCGTGACAGTCTCCAAGATCCACTGAGATCCATCGTATCTGGCGTATTTCAGATCCTGCTGCTCAGCATCATAGTAACCGACGTGAGGCCGACCGGCTGAGTCCAACGCGATGGAGCTATGCTGACCAAGTCCATCGAGGGAATCTCCACTGTCGACCGTCTCGATCTGCCACGTCAGGGCGGGTAATGCGGCACTCGAGGCCGCTGCGGCTGTGCTCGAGAAGGGCGGCTCACTGGTAGGGGCGACATCGTCAACCAGAGAATCCATGGACTGATCCATCACAAGCCAAGTCGGCTGGGGTGGATCCACACGTGTCAGGGTATCTGCCTCGCTTATGCTCGCTCGACCTCCAGCTATCAAAGCTAGGGTGACGAGGGCAAACAGGACTGAGAGAAGTCTCTTCGCGCTCATTGGTCGCTCCTTCAGATCTGCTCCCACTGATCAGCTTCGCCGATCTACGCGTATGGCCTGGCGGTTCTGGTCCCATTGACGCTTTCCTGGCACCTCCTTTCAGACTCAGACTACTCCCTGTGCACATCCCAGGCAGCTACGCGCTTCAACGCCATCTCGCCCTCGGGCACCAAGTCCTCCATACCCGCCTTGGACGGTTTAGAAGAAGAGGCAGCATAGCGCCGCTTGTCATGGTCTGGACTGGATAGAAGAGGTGGACGGCTTCGGCGGCCATAGGCGCGCCGACCGTTTTGGAGGATGCTGCCACCCCAGAACATCAGTACAGTGCCGACGGCGCTGACCAGCTCCGGGAGCGCGATGCGCGCTGCCGGGACAAACGGCACGTGCAGTTTGATCAGCTGCCGAACGTCGGGGCGGTGGCGGTCCCCCAGGCGCAGCACCTCAGCGCCACCGTCGCCTCCCGCTACACAAGAAGGTTCGGCAGCAGCGTTGAGCGCCCTCCGCATACCAGCGAGAACGACGGGATGGTCGTCCACGGCCGTGACCATGCCACCTACCCTTAGGCTAGCTCTGATCTGCGGCCGGCGGGACGGGCTAGATTGAGGATCGCCGGTGCGTTGTTCTTTTTCGAGGAAATGAGATAGTACTTGGGACTGCCGAGAGACCGCCTTGCGATCTCGATCGCTGGAGCAGAACGTTTCAAGTGCAGAACGTCGATTCTATTGTGGGCGCAGCCGCGGCTCTATAGAATGCCAACCTGACTGTGATCGGCCAGCGTCAGCTTGTATGCCTTCGGCTTGATCGGTGAGCGGGTCAGGTTAACGTTGCGCCCGATGAGACTGTCCTGGATGCGCGCCGGGATGTCGCGAATGACGCTCTCCTCCAGGACGATGGCTCGCTCGATCTCGCTGTCCTCAATCTCCACGTCGTGGTAGATCGAGGTAAAGGGCCCGACGTAGGAGTTCACCACCCGGGTGCGCTCTCCGATGATGGCCGGCCCACGAATGACGCTGTTGATGATCTCGGCGCCATTCTCGATGATCACTCGGCTGTCCACCTCGGAATCGCGATCGACATAGCCCTTGACCGCCGGAGTCAACTCCTCTAGCACCAAGCTGTTGGCCTTAAGGAGCTCGTTGGGCTCCCCGGTGTCGATCCACCAGCCGCGATGGATGTAGGGATAGACCTTGTAGTCGTTCTCCACCAGCCACTGGATCGCGTCGGTGATCTCCAGCTCGCCACGCCAAGAAGGCGTAATGGTGTTAACGGCCTCGTGCACGTGGTGGTCAAACATATAGATGCCGACCAGGGCCAGATCAGAGGGAGGCTCCTGAGGCTTCTCCACCAGGTGCACCACACGTCCCTCGCCGTTTAGCTCCGCCACCCCATAACGCTCAGGATGCTCCACGCGCGTCAGCACGATCTGCGAGTTCCAATCGGACGCCTGAAACTGACGCACTAGATCGCCGATACCGCCCTGAATCACATTGTCGCCCAGGAACATGACGAAGGGCTCGTCGCCCAGGAAATCCTGACTCACCTTGACCGCATGAGCTATGCCCAGCGGTTTCTCCTGATGGATGTAGGTGACGTCGACGTCCCAACGCCCCCCTCGCCCCACGGCGGTCTTGATCTCCTGCGCCGTGTCGCCCACGACGATGCCGATGTCGTCAATGCCAGCGTTGCGAATAGCCTCAATGACCCGGAACAGAATCGGCTTATTCGCCACCGGGATGAGCTGTTTTGCACTGGTATACGTCAAGGGGTAGAGGCGAGTGCCCGTACCCCCACTGAGAATTAGAGCCTTCACGTAAAGCCTCCTTTCAAACCCTCGCCCAGCCCCTCCCTACGAGGGAGAGAGCTACACATCAATAGGCGCTCAGCGTAGTGGCGCGTGTTGCTTCGTTCATTACGGCCCCGACGATGCGCACGTTTACGCGCTCCAGTAACTCCTTGGCACGTGCGGCGTGCTCACGTCGCGTACGCCCGGCGGCGACGACCAGCAACACGCCATCGACCTTGGTGCCCAAAACCGCCGCGTCGGTCACGGCGACGACCGGTGGCGCACCGAAGAGAATGACGTCGGCCCGCCCCTTGAACACGTCGATGACTTGCTCCATCTTGCCCGACCCAAGGACGTCTGCTGGATTGGGGGGCAAGGGGCCACTGGGCACCAACAAGAGGTTCTCCACGCCGACGTCGAGCAGTGGCGGATCGTCAAGGGCCTCCTCCTCGAGGATCATCGTCGTCAGCCCACGATCATTCGCCACCCCAAAAACCTCGTGGAGCCGAGGACGGCGCAAGTCGGCGTCGACCAGGATGGTGCGACGCTCGCCCTGGGCCATCGTCACAGCCAGGTTGGCCAGCACCTCGGACTTACCCTCGCCTGGCGCAGCCGAGGTGACGACCAGAGTCTCAACCGGTCTATCAAGCGCGGCGAAGAAGGTGAGATTTGTGCGGAGTGTGCGATACGCCTCAGCCGCCGGGCTCCGTGGATCCTTCAACGTGATCAGGTCGAATGTCTCGGCCATGGTTCCTTCCTTTGCTCTCACTTGCTCAGGCGTCACTTGGCAGACGGGATAGCACCCACAACGGTCAAATCAAGCTGGCGCTCAAGATCCTGCGGCGTGCGGATGACGCCCGCCTCGAGCCACTCCAGGAAGAAGATAGCCAACCCGGCGATGACCAGGCCAAAGACCACGCCAGCGGCCAGCATGATCTTGCTGCTGGGAGGCCAAGACTGGCCATAGCTCGGAGGGTCGCGGAGAATGGCATCGACACGATCCTCCTTGCGGAGCTCGCTGTTCTCCTCATTGCGCCACTGAACGAGCAACTCAGCCCACTTACCCGCGATACGATTGGCCTGATCGCCGTCGTAGTCCTCGATCTCGATCTTGATCACCATGCGATCATCCTCGGCGGCGAAAAACGCGTTTCCTCGCAGACCCTCGGGCGTCATTGGCAGCTGTAGCTCGTTGATCACGTCCTGAGCCCAGGTATTAGAGTTGGCCACCGTCATGTAGGAGCGTAGGAGGATCTTGGCCGACTGTGTGAGGCCGAAATCTGGTCGAGCCGGAGAGATGATCACCTCGGCGGTGGATGTGTACTGGGGAGGCTGAAGTTCGCTGAAGACCACGGCGCTGCCAGCCGTCAGCACGACGGCAACAACGATGATCCACCACCGTTTGCGCAAAATCCGAACGTAGTCGTTAAGTGCCATTGAAATGGGTACCTCCTTCAAACACCAGACGATATTTTACCATGCCAGAGGACAATGAACAATGAACATTACTTCCGCGGTATACGCGCGAGGACCTCCAGACCGAGTTCCTCCAACCCATCGGCTTCGTGGATGGTGGGATCAAGGTAGTGCCAGAGAAACGCCAGGCCGACGCCCACGAACAACGCCAGACCGATTCTGATTGCCGGACCCATGAGCTGGGCGCGCAGACTGGGCGCCATCGGGGCCGGCACGGGTTCGTCAAGCAGCCGAACAGCCGGTTGGACGTCCTGCAACTGGGGGTAATACGCCACGCTGTTGTCCGTCAGCTCCCCGATCACAGCATCGGCGACGGCCACGATCTGCTCCGGGTCGGGCCACGTCAGGTAGACCACCAAAATCGACTGGGCGTTGTCGGTGACGATAGCACCCTGGAGGGCAGCCGCAGCCACGTCCTCGCCCGCCGCATCGAGACGCTCGGCGACAGCCTGCGCAAACACGCCGGTCTCGGCAACGTCGGCTAGGCCGTTGGCCACGTACTCCGAGGTCAACCAGGGGTAGTAGCGGTCGTAGTCCAGACTGAGACCCGCTGGTTCGGTACCCGCCGAGAAGCGCATCACGACCTGATAGATCGTGGCGGGCGGCGCGTA
>Ga0207796_1000588_pt1 | contig 14131 bp, 12 predicted proteins | sample Pon1CUnioCityCA_6_FD_187274 | JGI IMG/M metagenome (GOLD analysis project Ga0207796, IMG submission 187274) | Marine sediment microbial community from Union City, CA, USA - Pond 1C Sediment 1 (SPAdes) | ecosystem: Environmental > Aquatic > Marine > Intertidal zone > Salt pond sediment ...
CTGGTTGTGCCTAGCTTACCTCTTTTCACGTCGATCAGAAAAATATCGTCACTGGCAGATTATGGCTATGTTGTTACTGCTGGTTGCAGGGTATTTCCTTAGAACCGGCGTTTTGATTTTCCAACCCCGTCAATTGGGCGAGGAACCCGGTGAACGGGCAGCCTTGATTTTACGAGAAACCACCGAGCCTGGTGATGCCGTCCTAACCTGCACCCCCTCCGTTGTTTTCCTGGCAGATCGTGAGGTAGCAAATTTTTGCAGTTCGGATATCCCAGAATTTGAATCCTCAGAAGCATATATCGATTGGGTGCGCGCCCAGGATTTTCGAGCGATCTATTTAGATAGAGCAGCACCGAAGGTTATGCGGGATTTGACACTGGCGCAAAGAGATATAGCGCTGGATCAGGTGTTTGGCACAGAAGACGGGGAGGCATACATCTTTTTAGTGCAACCCGAGAATTAAGCTCCTTGCAGCGTTATGGGTTTACAAGCGTTTCTTGTCGCTAGTCAGTATAATAAGATCGTATTAAACCAACCCAACTGTTTGCAGTTGTGACGGGTCAATCCAGTGGTCAAGGTCTTGAATGGTTAATTCCCCAATAATATCGATTGTGACACCTTCTTTTAACCAGGTGAATTTTCTGCGGCAAACCATCGAATCGGTTTTATCCCAGGATTATCCCAACCTGGAATATATTATCATTGACGGCGGGTCGACGGACGGCAGCCCTGATATCATCCAGGATTATGCGGATCAGCTTGCTTATTGGGAATCACTCCCTGATAAGGGCCAAACCGATGCGATCAACAAAGGATTTGCTAAAGCCACCGGCAAATACCTGGCATGGTTGAATTCGGATGATGTTTACCAACCAGGGGCAGTTGCTGAGGCTGTCGCTTATCTGGAAGCGCATCCCGACGTGGGAATGGTTTACGGAGATTGTACTTTCATTGATGCGCAGGGTGAGAAGATCGGCACCTTCCCAGCAGCCCAGACGGATTATCAGCGTTTACGAAGAGGCTATGTGCATATCCCCCAACAAGCGGCTTTCTTCAGGCAGGATCTCTGGCAACAGGTAGGTCCCCTTGATCCGAGTTTCTTTTTTGCGATGGATTACGATCTGTGGGTGCGCCTGGCGAAAGAAGCACCCCTGGTCTACCTCCCTGGTCGTGATTGGGCTAGCTTCCGGCTGCATGGTGAGGCTAAAACGATTGCTGCAGATGCCAAGTGTTGGCCGGAGATGCTGAAGGTTCATTTCAGGGAGGGCGGAAGTTGGTTATCACCCATTGTGCTGAAGTATGGCTTACGTAGGATTGCGGCGCCCTGGATCAATTGGCGGCGGCGGCAGATGTTCCGACAAAATGATGGCTAATATCATATAAGGCGGCTTGACATCTAAAATAAAATCAAGTTAGTAAATAAAGTACTGAATTGTAAAGGTAGAAGACTATGACCAATAAACAAGATCAACAAATTGAAATTGATCGTAAAAAAGAAGGCAATGAGGGGTTTTTTGGTGGGATCTATGAAAATTTGCGGTTGATTGTCCGATTGATCAAAGATCCCCGGGTCAACATTTTATTGAAAATCCTCCCCATTGGGACATTAATTTATCTTGTGGTTCCCTTTGACTTTTTGCCAATCAACCCTATCGATGATGGTTTTGTGATTTTCCTGGGGAGCTATTTATTTATCGAATTGTGCCCGGAGGATGTGGTTGAAGAGCACAGGAAAGACCTGCGCCAACCAGTATCAGTGGATGTAAGTGTCAAAAATTCAGAGGCGGATGTGGTTGAGGGGGAATATAAAGATGTTCCAACTGGAAAAATTGAAGAATAATTCGCATATACAAAAAGGATGTTTCTGGAGATAAGTATTGAATTTCACAGTCATTTGCTACTTATCGGGAATTAAATGGATTTTCGTGTGATCAACAATTATTCAAAGATCAGGTATGTCCAAGATTGCCTATAAACACCCTTCGGTTTCTTTATTCCTGACTGTATTTATTCTTGTGCTTACAGCAATGGCATTGATGACTTTGGCAGCGCTTGCCAGTCGAATGCGTTTGACAGGAGATGATTATTGTTATAATGCCATACTTGCCAGAGAAGGATTTTGGGGGATGCAATCCTATTCCTATCTAAGTACAGGATTATATAATGGCAACCGATTTTCATTAACATTTTTTTCTGGACTGGCTGGCCTTTTTCCCCAATTTGGTAGTGGATTTTTGAGTATATTTGCCCTGCTCATGTGGTTGTTGGGCCTCACTCTCTTGGTAGACTGGGGCAATAAGAAGATCCAACTGAAATTATCATTACTTGAAGAAATCGTAATAGCTGGAATTTTCGCTACTCTGGTTTTATGGAGTACACCAAACCTTGAGCAGAGTTTCTACTGGCGTTCTGGGATGTTACCTTATTTTATGCCCTTAGTAGGTGGAACCTGGTTGTTATTACTCGTCATCTGGGTAAGTGAATCTAGAAAAAATCAATGGTTTATTTTAATCTTGCTATTCCTGGCAGCCATAATCGTTGGTGGTTTTTCTGAGACAGGCTTGGCTTTGCAGGGTGGTTTTTGGGGCTTATATTTCTTGATCGCTCTTTTATTGTCGCGATTTAGTAAAGATAAGAGTCTTGCTTATGTCTTACCAGCATTGAGTGTGTTATTAGGAACGATTTTTGCATTGGCATTGTTATTTTTTTCACCGTCTACAGCAATCCGACGAATGGATCTGAACCCTTCCCCTGATTTGATAACGCTGATTTCATTATTGGGACTTAATATCAAGGTTTATCTCTGGATAGCATTGTTTCGACGTACATTGACAATACTCTTACCATTTATACTTGGGACAAGTTTGAGTTTTTTGATCCTGACTTGTCGTCGAAAAAATTTTTCATTCCAAAAAGATATTCTTTCATGGCAAAAAGGGTTGCTTATACTCATTTTGTTTGCGACCTTTTCGTTGATACTTATTGCCTTCGTTATGCTTCCAGCAACATATATTTGGGGAGATTATCCACCAGAAAGAGCTTTGATACTTTCCCAGGTCGTGTTAACATTTTCCTGTATTTTTATAGGTGGTCTGTTAGTTGTGATCTTAAATTCTCTATTCTCTTCTATTTTTCAGAGAAATGTCAATTTAAGGAATGGCCTTTGTTACGTGAGCTTGTTTATATTTCTAAGCTTTCTGATTGCTCCTATTATGTTGATTAATAGTGAATTATCACAATGGAGGATATTTAATAAATGGTCTCGGATGTGGGATGATCGTCATGAGCGATTAATTCAATCAGGTTTAGTTGGAGATGACGAGATACACGTTGTTCAGCTTGATCATGTGATACGGGATGTGGGTGAACTTGGTTCAGATGAAGGATATTGGTATAACAATTGCGCTGAAATGTATTATGGAATCGATAAGATTTACGCTGATCAACCAGGTTGGTGAGGTTCAAATTAAGTTAAGTGAACTTTATGTAATTTCAATCATGATAAGTACCAGTCGACCACGGTAGGATGAAAAATCTCAACAAAATTATTCCCAGATTGGGATGTTTCAGGATGTCAATGTAGATATTACGAGTGCTTAATCCATGTGTTATAATTCAAAAGGTAAATATTGGTAATTTGGTCAAACATGGAGGTAAACCTGTGGCATATCGAAATTGGGAAGTCATTAAAATTTCCTATTGTGAACGTGCAGGTGAGGAAGTAGCCTTAGAAGCTGAAATTGTTTATCCGTCGACATTCTTGCCGGAACAAGCCCCCCGGATCATCGCTCACCGTTGTTCTCGAGGGCTGGCTTGTAACAGCTTCAATCAGCCAGGTTGCTGCTGGTCAGGAACGAATCCTGACTACGACCCCTTCAAGGAGCCGGAAAAAGCCAAACCCGCTTCCTGATTGCATCGTTTACACCAGCACAAAGCGCCCGCAAGGGCGTTTGTGCTTTAAAAGAAAACACCCCTGGAGAGGGGTGTTTTGGGTTCTTGAGAGACTGATCAAGCGATAACTTCCAAAGCCTTCCCCACCTTTTCAAAGGCATCCAGGGCGCTTTGCAGGTCTTCCTCTGAATGGGCTGCGGAGATCATCACCCGAATGCGCGCCAGGCCGCGTGGAACGGTGGGAAACCCCAACGCCATCGCAAAGACACCTTCCTCGTAGAGGCGGCGGCTGAACTCCCGTGCTAACTTTGCCTCACCCAACATGACAGGGGTAATGGGAGTCATGCTCTTCCCGGTATCGAATCCAAGGTTTTCCATGCCTTTCTTGAAAATATGTGCATTCCGCCAGAGTTTATCAACCAGTTCGGTGGATTCCTCCATGACGTTGATTGCCTCAATGGTCGCCGCGGTATCCGGCACGGTCACAGCCGATGAAAACAGGAAAGGCCGCCCACGCTGCCGTAGCCATTCAATGATCTTTGCATTGCCTGCCACAAAACCGCCCATCACACCAAATGCCTTGGAGAAGGTGCCCAATTCGATATCTACCCGGTCATGGAGGTGGAAGTGGTCCACAAGTCCCCGTCCGCCCTCCCCCAGCACACCCTCACCATGGGCATCATCCACCATCAGCATCACATCATGTTCTTCAGCAATATCGGCGAGTTTATCCAGTGGCGGGTAATCACCGTCCATAGAAAATACGCCGTCAGTGACCACCAACCCACGCCGGAATTCGCCTTCATTTTGGCGTATTACCTCCTGCAAAGATGCAGGGTCAGCATGTGCATAACGCACAATCTTCGCTCCAGAGAGACGACAGCCGTCAATGATGGAGGCATGGTTGAGCTCATCGGAGAAGATCATATCCCCTTTTCCGACAAGAGCAGGGATGGTGCCTGTGTTGGCGGTGAAACCCGATTGGAATGTGATGGCAGCCTCAACCCGTTTAAAGTCGGCAATTCGTTTCTCCAATTCCAGGTGCAAATCCATGGTTCCGGCAATGGTTCGTACTGCGCCAGGTCCAACGCCGTATTCTTTCATGGCTTCTCTTGCTGCCTGCACCAAACGAGGGTGATTGGCTAATCCAAGGTAATTGTTCGAGCAAAAATTAAGCACGCGCTTGCCGTCAACAACCAGCCAGGCACCCTGTGGTGAGCTCAGGGTTCGAATCTGGTTGTACAGCCCTGATTCTTTTAAACTTTTTAGTTCTTCATCAATCCAGTTTAATTTGGTTGGCATGACTCCCTCAATCAATATGGTGGGTTATTATTTTTCACTAACATTATACCTGTGGTTTTGTCTGTTCTGGTCATTCAATAGACACTTCCCATAGGTGGACATGGGCAATTTCCCCATCATGGGTGTTGAGGATTTCAAGTTCCAGTTGCTTGGCGGTTACAGGTGGGTTCAGATCGAAGATGATTTCACGTTTGACAATATCACTGTCAACTTTTTTTATTTCAGTTTCTGGCTTTCCGTTTTCTGGGGATGCCGTGAATGTAATCCGGGTGGGGGTGCCCCCGATCAGCAGTTTCACTTGGTGAACCGTGAGTGGCTTTTGGAAGATCAATATGAGCCGCATAGGGTTTGTTTCAAGGGTGCGGATGACGGTTGTGGGGTCAGAGTCAAAGGCGTGTTGGATCTCGTTCATATCCAGGAGAGGATATTGAACTTCGACCATCTGGTTTTTTAGGTCTATCGTTTTGGACCGCAATGACTGCCTTGCTGCGCTTTCGGCTGCCAGGATTGCCTGGATATTCGGCACATATTCCAACCGCACAAAATAAAAACCATTCCGTCCATCCGGGTAGGGAAGGGTTTCTTCAATGGTGACGTTGATAAATTTCCCGGAATCATTAATGTAATCCAAGTCTTCTCCCGTCATAACAAAAAGGAGATTTTGGTTCAATGGACGGTATTCCTGCCCGAAGGCGTTGATGTTGCCCATGCGAAGGTTGGGCAGATCACCGACGAAATAGCGCATGAGGACGTCCGTGGCATTTGCCCAGGTGGAGCTGACCAGCACGGTCGTTTTGGGTTGTTCTTGGGCGATTTCCGCCGCGCGGGAAAAGACCTGACGGGCACCGTACTGCATCCCTGCCAAGCCGTAATCTTCATACCAGGTTGGTCCATTGTGAAGTGCATCGATCAGCATCCAGGTGCTGAACACGGTGAGGAGGATAAATACACCCATGCTAATCTGTGAAGGGCGTATTGCTCGCCATTTCGCTCCTAGCCATAGGATGGCGGTTTCCAAACCCAACGCAGTCAAAAGCACAGCTGGGATGATAAATACCAGACCGCGGGTGATGCCCCAATCAACCAAGGCAGCGCCGCTGGGTGCGGCCAATACCGCCAGGAGAATCGTGCGATGAGCCGGATCACGAAATTTTTTAATCGCTTCTACCAAACCGATCAAGAAGAATGGGAGGGTCAAGCTCAACAGGTGACCATAGCCCTTCATCGTATGACGGGAGAGATCATCCAGGTTTGAATATAGCCAGGTTGGAGGATCGATCAGGGGAAAAAGCTGGCTGACGAGCGGTGGGTTTGGGGCAAACCAATAGAAAGGGTTGAATCCCTTAAGATAGCGGACCAGGTAGGTAAAAAGCTTCTCTCCTATGGGCAGCGGTTTGACCCAGTAGGAGCCAAGCACACTCAAGTGGTGGAACCGTTCACCACCTTGTTGCCAGGTGAAGCGGATGTAGGGGGTTGCCAGCAGGATCAATAGCCCCAACCCGATCAAGGCTGTTTTTCGATGCTGCCAGTGGTATCGGGCATCGGCGATCAACAGCATCAGACCTGTGACGACCATGATGACCTGTCCCGGGCTGTAATTATAAAAGGTTAAGGCGCCAAAAAGCAGGGCAAGATACAATGCTGTAGGTTTCCCCTGTCGGTAACGCAGGTAGAAATATAGAAAAGCGGCGTAAAAGGCAGCCATCATTACGGTTTCAAAGGCGGTGCGCGAATGCAGAAACCAGGCAGGCGTGGCTGCCAGCAGGAGCGGACCCAGCCACCAAAAACGGATTTTAAGATGGTCCTTCAAGAACAGGGCGAGGCTGACCACACCTAACAGAGAGAGTAGGACAGAGACGCCCCGCGTGATCCAAACGGATTTGCCAAATAGCAAGGTCGGAAGGACCTGGGCATAGACGGAAAGACTGAGGTTATATTGACCCCCGTTTTCGAAATAGGTGGGCAGCAGAACACCCTGAGGGCTGCGGAAACCATTGTTCACCAGGTCTACGGCGTGCTGCGCCTGGATGGCTTCATCGCTGAAAAAGTAAATTGGGAAAGCCGGCAGTCGGATCAGGCGGGTCAGCAGGTAGACAGTGAGAGATAGTATGAAGAGGATCATTGCTAAACGATCAGCGGCGGATTGGATCCCCTTAGATGATCCGTTTTGGGCTTTTTCCATATATGGGGTCTCAGTCTGGGACATGCCTGCGCTCCTGTGCGGACTGTGACCCGATTATAGCATGAGTGTTGCTGCTCGATGAAAAATACACCTGCCAGTATAACTGAGATGAGATTAACTTACGTCTGGGTACAATTGCCTTAAGACGAGTTTTATGGTTGACTTGTTTTTTATTTTGGGATTAAAGCTTGTGTTGATGCTCAGGAAGAAAATTTTTCTAATGGAGATCACCTATCATTAATTTGCGTACGCTCGATATTCTGGACTAATTGTTGGAGAAAATTGATTAAATCTTCCAGGCTGAAGAAAAGTTGCTCCTGCCCAGTATGGGGGTTTTCCAAGGATGCCCGCCATGTCAGATGACTGTTTTGCCTGACTAACCACAGCCTGAATAGGAAAGAATGATAGGTTAATTTTTCCATCATGATCTCCTTAAACTTGGTTGTATTCCCCTGCTTGAGTGAAACCAGCTCTGACTAACCGATGATTTTCATTCTTAAACCGGGTTAGTGCGGTTGGAGAGGGAATCACATCTGCAAAAACGAAGTCTCATTGTGCCCACCCGCAAGTGATGAGGGAGTCGGGCTGATAATAAATTTCCTCCTGGATGATTTTGCCTTCAAAGACTCGAAGGAGCACCACGACCATGACCTCACAGGTTTCGCCTATTGAATTGTGAGTACAGATGTTGTATACACTGCCAATGGTTTGAGGCTTGTCCTGATAGAATCGCTCACCAAACATTTGCGTGGGAGTCCATTGTGCATCGGGATACCAGGTGAAAAAGGATTCTGCAAAGTCTCTAATGGCTTTGTTTCCTTGCTGACTTTCGTTAAAAAGTGTATCCTGGTGAAGGGCATCTTTTGTGTATATCTCTGTAACGGCTTTTGAATCCTTTGAAGACCATGCAACAGCATACGCGGAGAGCAGTGATTCCATTACGTCGGCTTGTGTTTCAGAAAGGAGATCGTTTTCCACAAGAAAATCGTAACCGTAGAATAACCGCCAGGATGAAATTAGGTTCCCCTGTGGTTCAAAAAGAAAAACATGGATGAAAGGATCCTCCTTGTTGTATTGATTTCCTAACCAATTCATATCCCAAAATTCTGCTATCGTGATTGTTTTCTCTGAACTGATGAAGTAGTTTGTTGTTTTCCATTTAAGTTGGTTGAAATAATTCAAGAAATTTCTGGTCATATCCATAAACTCATCGGTACCGACCAGGTGATCTCTGAATGAATAGTCATCAAATGACATATCTTTAGTAAAAAGCGCTTCAATTGCGGAAAAATCCTTTGCTAAATGTGCTTCGCGGTTGGCGTCTGTCAGAGCTTTGAAGTCCTGAGCTATTTGGTTAATTTTTTCTGCTGAGAGCGTCTTGCGCGGTGAGATTGTTTTGGTTACTGTTGGAGTACATGCACTGAGCAGATATATGCCAATAAAAAGGTTCAGGAAAAAATATTGAGCATACTTCATTATTTTGTTTATCATATCTTCCTCCATAAACTCATTGTAAATTTGCTTAAAGATTATGAAAATCGCAAGCCTCCTTGTGTCAGTATCTGTCAACCTGATCTTTCCCATCAATTTAGTTAATCCAACCAGTAAACGGCAATTGTCTGAACCCAGTTAGGACAAGCTAAAATCATTAATTGTCCGCCATCCAGTGGAAGCTCTAATATGATTTCATCGAATTGAGCCTGGTTTTCAAAAACCCAGAAACCCAGGGTTATTCCACTCTCATTATTCATCAAGGAGATCCCCTGGTCAGAGGCGATCAACAACTGCTGACTCTCCGGGCTCATAATGATCTTTCCTCCGCCAACGGCCCCGGGAATATTGCCATGGATTTCCAATCTGTGTATCAAGGAAGGTCAGGATGTTGTAAGCTTGATCTGGAACGGGTTCGTCCATAGTCCCTTGTGGCTTAAAAAAACGAAGGTATCGTTTGTGGACCATATCCCGACCCGAAAATCCTCCCCGACAGCCAACGCCTGGATCGGATTGTTTTCTCCTTGAGATGCTCTAATTATGGATATGGTAGGAGGTTCTTTGATTGCCATAGCAGTTTACGGTACACCCCATAAACGTAAAACATCACGGTACCCTGCTGTCGCTAAGAAGGTACCGTCCGGGCTGAAGCCGACGCTGGTCGCTCCCGGGATATCTAATACAGCTAATTGCTCACCTGTTTGTGTATCCCACAATCGTACAGTACCATCTTGACTCGCTGAAACCAACACACTGCCATCGGCATTGAATTCAACGCTGCCGACATACCAATTTTCATGGCCCTTAAGATCAAATATGATTTCTTCAGTGTTAAGGTTTATTAATCGAAGACTTGTCGTGCCATCATCAAGTTTTTCCGCGCCTCCAACCGCCAGGCGTTTACTATCTGGGCTGAAGGCAACCGCGTAGCCAAACCCGCCTGTTCCTTGAAAATGCTGGATTTCTTGACCACTGTTAACATCCCAAATATATACGTGACCTTCCCCACTAATCGCGGCCAGGAGATTACCTTCCTGGTTAAAGGTCAGATTGTAGATAGTCGCCATGCCCTCATGATCGTATTCGTCAATTAGATCTCCTGTTGAAACATCCCAGAGCTTGACGCCACCTGGTGAGAAACCCCAAGTATTACCCCATCCTGTGGCTAGGATACTGTTGTCATGATTGAAGGCAATACCAAATGTATCCTCATCAAAATCATCCAATGTAAATAACAATTCTTCAGTCCTGATATCGTAGATATTTACAAACCCTCTTGTTTTGAATGAAATAAATGAAACAGCGAGAAAATCACCATTGGGGCTTAAGGTGATGCTATTATCACCGTGGAAGAACCCGTCTTCGTCAAAATCGAAATGGATTTCTTCATGTGTTTGCAGATTGATGACATCGATACCCTTGAAGGTTGCTAATGTCAGGGTTTTTCCATCTGGGGACCAGGCAAAGTCATCGATCGAACCCGTTCCAAATCCAGCTTTTTCCTCTGGTTGATCGGTGAGGGTTGTTATCAACTTCCCGTTTTTGATATCCCACAGTTTGACTTTTTCAGGGCTAGCTGTCACCAATTGCGATCCATCTGGAGAGAAGGCGATGGTAAAAGTATTGCCCTCTTCTTCATGGGTATGCACCAATTCCCCGCTTGTTGTATCCCACAGCTTGAGGGTTGAATTCCCTAAATGATCATCAGGATCCTCATCTGAGGAGGATGCTAGGATTTTTCCGTCCGGAGAAAAGGACAGGGCTAATACTGGCTTTGGCTCTTCATCCAAGGTTAAGTTTATCTGGCCGTTGAAATCTATCAGATGCAATGGCGCATTATAGCCGCCAACAGCGATCAAATTCCCTGCAGGGGATACCGCAAAAGCTGTTCCTGAGATTTCAGAAGCTTTGGTGATCTCTTTCCCACTCACGACATCCCATAAAGTGATTGTGGGATGTTGAGAATATGCTGCAGAAACTAAAGTCTTTCCATCCGCTGAAAAGGCTATATCATGTACAAATGTTCCCGGGCCTTCTAACGATTGCAATTCATCCTCGCTGCTCAGATCCCATAATCTGATGGTCCCATCCTGGGAAGCTGTGGCGAGTAAATTATCTGCCGGTGAAAAAGCAATCATATAGACTTTGTCAGAATGGCCCTCTAAAACCAGTTGTTCGCTTCCGTTCTCCAAATCTCGTAAAACGCCCCGAGATCCCTCGGCAGAAGCCAATAGGGTGCCATCTGGTGAAAAGGTGATGTGGTTTGATGACGTTGTGCTGAAGAGTTTCTCCCCAAAGGTTTGCGGATCGATTAGGTAGATGCCTGTTGTGGTGGCAAGGGCGATTGGGCTTCCGCTTGGGGACCAGGCGATGTCATTGATGTTGCCTTTCCCAAGGTATCCCACCTGGGTGATGGCATGGGCATTTTCTCGGGTGATGACCGTTTGTGATTCAAGTAAAGCAGAATTCTCCGAAACGTGGAAAAGTGTTGGTTCACTCACAGGTTCATTGACAATTGGTAGAACTTCTTCTATGGGCACAATGGGTTCCTCGTCCGGCACCATCTCAGTGGGTGGCTGGCTGGTGCAGGCGCTGATCAACAACAACGCCAATAAGGTCACAGCATTAAAAATTCTTCCGATGGTCATCTTTACCTGCTTACAGAAAAAATGAGTTGAAATGAGTCGTTCTGATCCCAGTCACAAAATCTAATTCCAGGATAGCAAACCAGCGTGTGGAAAACATGGGCAGAGTTGATCAGTTGATGCACCCAGGGTGTATTCACCACTTGATGACTGATTCGCTTATGGTTCGGGTATGCCCCATAAACGTAAAACATCACCATAACCTGCTGTCGCTAAAAGGGTACCGTCCGGGCTGAAGCGAACAAACGCTGCGGCGGGAACTTCCAATACAATCAATTGTTCGCTAGTTTGTGTATCCCACAGGCTAACTTCACCATTCCTTATCAGAGCCATGATGCTTGCATCTAAATTTATCGCTTTTAGCCCACCAAGATGATTGAGCTTGTCGATTTTCTCAAACGTCTCCCTATCCCAGACATAAGTTTGATCGGGTGTCGTTGTAAGACATATTTTTCCATCCTGGCTAAAGGTTAAATCAGTGATATAAAGGTCCTCAATGGACAAACGGTGTTGCTGAATTAAATCACCACTGATTGGATCCCATAAGTAAATATCGTTAGCATGACTCACCATCAATATCTTTCCATTTGGATCGAAGGCCAGTGTCAAGTAGCCCCCATATTCAATGGTGTGCGTCCAATAGGGTTGGATATTTCCCTGTTTGGCACCCTCTGTCATGTCATACAATTCCACTGTGCTGTGCCCCCATACCTCACTATAACCTACAGCAAGGATAGCACCATCTGGGCTGAAAGCCAGGCTTGTTACAGGTACCATCTCTACTATCGAGCCATCTGAGAGGGATAAACTCCCATCGGGAGACCAAGGGATTCCTGCTGTGACCAAAGTCGACTCTCCTGAACTGAAATCCCACAAGTAGACGGCACTATTTGAACCACCCAACGCCACTAGCGGTTTATTTGGATGGAAGGCAGCTGTTGATAATGCCCAGAGATCCAGGCTTTGACTGGCTTGCTCTTTTCCAGTTGCAGTATCCCAAAGGGCAACCCTGCAAGGTTTCTGATTCTGGAAAATAGCATGGTCAAGGGCAATCACAAGATCACCATCAGCGCTGAATTCAATACCTTCAAAAGTGTAGCTGTCGTATTCATCGATGCTGAATAATTGGGTGAGTTCTTCAATATTGTCAGCCATGATGAGCTTTGTTGTGGGTGTAAATTTACTATTATCTTGTGAGCAAGAAGCGATTAACATCAAAGTAAACAAAGTAATTGAACGCATTATAATCTTCTTATTCATTTTTATCTCCTTGCTGTAAAAATGATTTTAAATGGGTCGTTCTGATTGCAGTCACAAAAGCCATATCCAGGATAGCACACCAGAGTGGGGAACACGTGCGAGCGGTGTTTGAAATTGTTTAGTTAAATTCTGTGATGTTTCGGGCACCTACCATTGATTGGTATCTCCTAATGAGGTCCAGCCACATCCTATGAGGGATTTGACATCATAATACAGATCCTCCTGGACGATCTCGCCTTCAAGGACTTGAAGAAGCACGACGGCTTTGATAGTACAGGTTTCATATTTTGCATAGCTGGTTTGGATCGCAAAGGAGCTGCCAATCGTGTGCGGCTTTTCATTGAACGGTCTTTCGCCAAACATTTCTAAGGGTGTCCATTGTGTGTTGGGATACCAGGTGAAAAAGGACTCCGCAAAGGTTTTGATGGCTCTCCTACCTTGTTGGCTTTCATTGAAAAGGGAGTCCTGACGTACGGCATCTTTGGCATACATCCCTGCGACGATCTTTGAATCGCCAGAAGACCAGGCTGAGCCGTAGGAGGAGAGAGCCGTCCGGATTTCTTTGGATTCTGTCTCGGATATAAAATGAGACTCTAGTATATCTATGCCTTCAAATAAGCGCCAATATGAAATGAGATCTGCATGTGTTCTGAAATGAAAAATAAAGTCCCATGGATCCTGAAGCGTATATTCTATTGAGCCAAATTTCCAACCCCAATAGTCGTAAAAGACGATACCTTCCTCAGTGCCAATATAAAGACTGGTCGTTTTCCTTTGAAGGTCAGGGTATATGTCACAGAAGCTGCGAGCCATTTTTAAAACCTGCTTTTTCCCCACCAAATCGTCGCCAAAGGTGACATCGACAAAATGGATATCTTCAGTGAGGATATCCTCGATGGCATCTAAATCCTTTACATTCCATGCTTCTTCATTGGCAGAAGTGATCGCTAAGAAAGCCCCACCCCTTTGTAATACCTCAGTCATAGAGGGGGTTTTACGCGCTGGGGGTGGATCAGAGGTTAGTGCCGTACATGCGTTGAGTTGTTGGCAAATGAAAATCAAGCACATACTCAAACAAGCAAGCTGATAAAATCTGTGTTTCATGAGACCTCCAATTTTTTTGTCACACATTTTACGAAATGCTAAGACAAATGAGAGCACTTGATGGGTTTGGTATAGATTAAATGCCTTTCGTTTTACATGACCTGTTTTTCAACTTGAAGGGCGTGAGAATTCTCCCAGAGGCTTTTGTTTCGTTTGTCATATTAAGGAGCTGGCAAACCCCATAAATGTAAGCCATCGGAACGCCCAGTCGTTGCTAACAATGTACCCTCCTGGTTGAAGGCAACACTTGATATTG
>Ga0207796_1000592_pt1 | contig 14111 bp, 9 predicted proteins | sample Pon1CUnioCityCA_6_FD_187274 | JGI IMG/M metagenome (GOLD analysis project Ga0207796, IMG submission 187274) | Marine sediment microbial community from Union City, CA, USA - Pond 1C Sediment 1 (SPAdes) | ecosystem: Environmental > Aquatic > Marine > Intertidal zone > Salt pond sediment ...
GTTCATTATCGAGGAAGGGAACACGGGCCTCGAGGCCGAACGCCATGGTCATGTTGTCCACCCGCTTGACCGGATCGTCGACGATCAGCGTCGTGACATCCAGGGCCAGCACGGCATCGATGAAGCTGTCCGCGCGGTCGGTCTCCAGAGCGGCGAACGCCTCGCGCAGCCATTCGCCGGCGATATCCGTGGCCGGGGGATTGGCCAGCAACTCGCGCATCTCGGGATCGTCGCGGTCGAAATAATGGCGCCGGAAACGGTCGGCCCAGTCACCCGAGCGTTCCTCCGCCATGTTCGGATACCAGAAGTACCCGCCGAACACTTCGTCCGCGCCCTGCCCGGACTGCACCACCTTGACGTGTTGCGAAACCTGCTCCGCCAACAGGTAGAACGCCACCGCATCCTGCCCGAACATCGGCTCGGCCATGGCCGCCACGGCCTCCGGCAGGCGACGCAGCACCTCGCTGTTCGGAATCAGCGAACGCTGGTGGTCGGTCGCGTAACGCGCGGCCACCGGGTCCGAATATTCGAATTCAGAGCCTTTCTCCTCGGGCTGGTCCTCAAAGCCGACGGAGAACGTGCGCAGATTGGCTGCGCCTTCCTCCACCGCGAGCGCCACCAGGAGGCTCGAGTCCAGGCCGCCCGAGAGCAGCACACCGACCGGAACGTCGGCGACCTCGAGCCGGCGCCGCACGGCCCGCCGAAGGCTCGCTTCGATGCGCTCGCGCCATTCCTCGTCGTCGATGCCCTGTTCGGGGCGCCGCGCACAGAGTCGCCAGTAACACTCGAGGTGCTCGTGCCCGTCGGAATCGATGACCAGATAATGTGCCGGCTGCAGCTTGCGGATGCCCTGCAACACGGTGCGCGGCGCCGGAACCACCGCATGCAGCGAGAACAGCAGGTGCAGAGCCTCCGGATCCAGCGCGGTATCCACCCCGCCGCTGTCGAGCAGCGCCTGGGTGTTCGAGGCGAAACGGATCCCCTCGTCGCCGCGTGCAAGGTAGAGCGGCTTGATGCCCATGCGGTCGCGCGCGAGAAGAAGTTTCCGGGCCTTCGAATCGAACAGGGCGAAGGCAAACATGCCATGCAGTCGGGCGACGATACCCTCGCCCCACTCGGCATAGCCGCGGAGGATCGTCTCGGTATCGCCGGTGGAGAAGAAGCGATGCCCGCGCCGTTCCAGTTCGGCCCGCAGCGCCCTGAAGTTGTAGATCGCCCCGTTGAACACCAGGGCCAGGCCCGTTTCCGGGTCGAACATCGGCTGGTGCGCACGCTGCGACAGATCGAGGATGGAAAGCCGGCGGTGCCCCAGTGCCACGCGGCCGGCCGCCCAGAGCCCATCCGCATCGGGGCCGCGCCGGGCCAGGGCCGGCAACATCCGCGCCACGGCGTCGGCATTGGCCTGCCGATTCCCCCAGACAAACTCCCCCGCAATTCCGCACATGCGATTCCATCCGTTGGGCTTTACCCGAAGTGTAACGCCGCCGACAGGAAAGGCAGAGGCGACGCGCGGCGGGCAGGGTCAGAGACGGGCGCGGGAACCGCAGCGGGCCATCGACCACCAGTCCGGAAAGGCCTCGTCCTCGGGGACACGCTCTCGGAAGACGGCGCAGAGGAATTCCGCGAGTCCCCGCGTAGCGCTGCCCGCCCGGTCATGATCCGCAAAGGCCAACGAGAAGGGAACGACCTGCGTGGCGCCGGCTTCCAGTTCCAGCGCGACCAGTTCGCCCAGATCCAGCGCCCGCCGCACCACGCACTCGGGCAGCCATGCAAATGCGAAACCGGCACTCACGAAACGCATCGCCGTCTGCACGTTTCCGACGGTCCAGCGCCGTTCCGCCTCCAGCCAGCCACCGTCCCCCTGACGCAGCTCGGAGGGATCCCGAATGACCACCTGCCGGCTCAGGCGCAGATCGCGCAGCGAAAGGGGGGGCGTTCTCCGGGCCAGGGGGTGCTCCGGATGGGCTACGCAGATCATGCGGATCTGGCCCAGCACCTCGGCGAGAAAATCGGCGGGAATCGACGGCCCGATCAGCAGATCGACCGCGCCCGACTGCAGCAGGGTCCCGCCACCGCCGAACATGGTTTCATGAACCTGCACGCGGGTATGGGGGAATTCTCTCGAGAAACGATCCAGCGCATCGACCACAGCGTCCTGGGGAACGAATTGATCCAGGCCGAGAGCGACCTCGGATTCGACACCGTCGGCCAGCGCGACGGCGAGCGTCTCGATTTCCAGGGCCTCACCCAGAAGGTTCTCCGCCCGGCGCAGAAGTGCGGCTCCGGCGTCCGTCAACTCGGCTCTGCGACCCCGTACCTCGAGCACGGGCACGCCCAGCTGGGCCTGGAGCTTCTGGACCGCGTGATTGATGCTCGAGGGGCTCTTGTGAACCAGGGTGGCTGCCTTCGCAAATCCCCCAGCATCCACCACCGCCTTGAGCATGCGCCATTGTTCGAGCGTCCCCTTTGGCATGTGCCCGTACTCCTCGAATCGTTTCGCAAAGGTCGGGCCGAAACTCACCCGTCTTTATGTAAGTATTTTATTAAACTCTAATTCTACCACAAAGGGGGCGGCGCGGGTTGAAGCATCGGCGACCGTCCACCGCTGCACGGGTCTCCGTGACAACGTTCCCTGTGGGCGTACAATTGCGGGATTCGACCGACTGCCCATCGCCACGCACCGCCTGTTCCCTCTGGAGCCGCTGATGTCCAAACGCTTCATGCTGATGCTCGTCGCCGTAACGCTGGTCTTCGGGGGAATCTTCGGGTTCAAGCGCTTCATCGACGGTCAGATCAGCACATTCTTCGACAACATGCCCGTGCCGACCGCCACGATCACCGCCACCGAGGCCCGCGTAGAACGCTGGGCGCCGGAGATTCGCGCGGTGGGGACTCTGGAGGCGGTCCAGGGCACGATCCTGAGCACCGAAGTCGGCGGCATCGTACGCGAGATCCTCTTCGAATCCGGATCGGAGGTGACGGCAGGCACGGCCCTGTTGCGCCTCGATACCGAGACGGCGGAGGCCGAGCTTGCCAGCCTGCAGGCGGCTGCACGGCTCGCGGAACAGGAACTCGAGCGCGCGCGGCAACTGGCACGCGAGCGCAATATCTCCGAGGCCGATGTCCAGCGGCGGCAGAGCGAGGCCGAGCAGGCGCGCGCCGCGGTGCAGGCACAACGGGCGCGGATCAACCAGAAAATCCTGCGTGCACCGTTCGACGGCGTGCTCGGAATCCGGCGGGTCAACCTCGGGCAGTTCGTCTCGCCCGGTGACGGCGTCGTCGCGCTCGAATCGCTGGACCCGATCTACCTCAATTTCACCCTGACCGAGGAACGCCTGAGCCAGGTCCGCCCGGGCCAGACCGTCACCCTCGAAGTCGACGCCGGCACCAAACGGTTCGCGGGAACGATCAGCACGATCGAACCCCGAGTGCGCGCAGCATCCCGAAGTTTCGAGGTGCAGGCGCAGGTGAACAATGCAGGAAAGCGGCTTCGTCCCGGCCAGTTCGCGCGCGTTGAACTCGTGATCGGGGAACCGGAAGACGTGGTTGTTCTTCCACAAACCTCTATACGTTTCAATCCTTTCGGAAATTCGGTTTTTGTAATTTATGAGGAAGGTGACGCCCTACGGGTACGCGAACGCTTCGTGCAGACCGGCGAACGCAGGGGCGACCTGATCCGGGTGGTCGACGGCCTGGAGGCTGGCGAACGCGTCGCCAGCAGCGGATTGCTGAAACTCCAGAACGAGACCCCGGTCCGGATCACCGACGAAGCCCGGCCCACCGAGGAAACGGACCCTCTTCCCGGCAATGCCTGAGCATTGGCCGATCACAGCCTGACGCACCGACCGGGAACCTTCATGCGCTTCACGGACGTTTTCATCCAGAAACCGGTGCTGGCCACCGTCGTCAGCCTCTTCATCGTGCTGCTCGGATTGCGGGCGATCGTGGACCTGAACGTGCGCCAGTTTCCCGAGGTCAAGAACGCGGTGGTGACCGTCAGCACCACGTACATCGGTGCCGATGCCGACCTGATCCAGGGTTTCATCACGACCCCGGTGGAACGCGAAGTCGCCGCGGCCGAGGGCATCGACTACCTCGTCTCCACGAGCGTCCCGGGGTTCAGCGTGATCCAGGCCTATCTGCGCCTCGATCACGATCCGAACGAGGCCCTGACGCAGATCGCCGCACAGGTGAACAAGGTGCGCGGAGACCTGCCTTCGGAGGCGGAAGACCCGGTGGTCGAGTTGTCCGTGGGCGAGAGCATCGCCGCCATGTATCTGTCGTTCTTCTCCGACCGCCTGGAGAACAACCAGATCACGGATTACCTGACCCGGGTGGTGGAACCCGAGCTCTCCACCATCGCCGGCGTGCAGCGCGCCGAAATCCTGGGTGGGGAAACCTTCGCGATGCGGGTATGGCTGGATTCCGACCGCATGGCCGCGCACGGCGTGACCGGGCGGGACATCCGCTCCGCCCTGCTCGAAAACAACGTGCTGAGCGCGGTGGGCCGAACGCGGGGGCAGATGGTTTCCGTCGATTTGACGGCCGCGACCGACCTGTCACGACCCGAGGAGTTCGAGCAGTTGATCCTGCGCGAGGAAGCGCAATCCCTGGTCCGGCTGAGGGATGTCGGTACCGTGGAGCTTGGTTCGGAGAACTACGACGTCTCGGTGCGGTTCAACGGCCAGAGCGCGACCTTCGTCGGGATCGAGCTCTCCCCCGATGCGAACGCGCTGGACGTGATCGCCGAAGTGCGCAGGGTGTTCGAACAGCGGGTGCAGCCCCAGCTGCCGGAAGGCCTGAACGCGTCGATCGTCTATGACTCGACCGAGTACATCGAGAGCGCCATCGACGAGGTGGTCCTGACCCTCGTGCTGGCGCTCGGCATCGTGCTCGTGGTGATCTACCTGTTCCTCGGCTCGCTGCGCAGCGTGGTCATTCCGGCCGTCGCCATCCCGCTGGCATTGATCGGCACCTTCCTGCTGATGCTGCTGATGGGTTTTTCGATCAACCTGCTGACCCTGCTGGCGATGGTGCTGGCGATCGGCATCGTGGTCGACGACGCGATCATCATGGTCGAGAACATCCACCGGCACGTCGAAGACGGGATGCCGCCCTTCGAAGCCGCGATCCAGGGCGCCCGTGAACTCGCCTGGCCGATCGTCGCCATGTCCACCACGCTGATCGCGGTGTTCGTACCCATCGGTTTCGTCGGCGGGCTCACCGGCACGCTGTTCGTGGAATTCGCCTTCACCCTGGCCGGGGCGGTCCTGATCTCGGGTATCGTGGCCCTCACGCTGTCGCCGATGATGGCCTCGCGCCTGTTGCGGGGGCACGCGGAAGGCCGGCCCGGCGGGCGTCTGGAGGCCTGGCTGGACGCCCGTTTCAGTGGCCTGCAGGACCGCTATCGAAAACGTCTGCACGGGGCCCTGAACGAACGCTTCACCCTGCTGGTGTTCGGGCTGATCGTCCTCGTCTCCTGCTACTTCCTGTTCATCACGAGCGCGACCGAACTCGAACCTCCCGAGGACCAGGGCTTCGTGTTCTCCATCATGGAGGGGGACGCCTACCTGGGACTCGACCTTCTCGAGCGTAATACCGAACTGCTCGACACGTTCCCGACGGAGATTCCCGAGCTGCGCAACACGTTCATCGTGAACGGCTTCGGCGCGGGCGCAACGCCCAGCACCAATGAGGCGATCGCCGGCTTCGTGATGGCGCCGTGGGACCAGCGCGAACGGTCGACCAAGGAAATCCTGGAGCAGCAGCTGCAACCACTGCTGGACGAGGTCCCCGCGCTGCAGATCTTCGGCGTGGAGCCGCCCTCCCTGCCCAGTCCCGGCGGCGGCGGAGCGCCGGTCACCATGGTGATCGGATCCACCGGCCCCATGGAAAACCTCGGCGAACTGGCGGACGACATCATCGCCCGCGCAATGGCCAGCGGCCGCTTCATTTTCCTGGACGCCGATCTCGATTTCGACAAGCCGCGCGTCGACCTGAAGATCGACCGCGACAAGGCCGCCCAGATGGGTATCGACATGGCCACGCTCACCGCCGATCTCGCCCCCCTGCTCTCGGGTGGCTTCACCGGCCGCTTTGCCCTGGACAATCGAAGCTACCGCGTCATCCCGCTGGTACAACGCAGCGAGCGCCTGAATCCGGATCAGATCGGGGAGCTCTTCACCCGGACCGAGGATGGCGAGCCGGTGCCGTTATCGAACATCGTGACCCTCGAGGAAACCGTCGTCCCCCGGAGTCTGCGGCGTTTCCAGCAGTTGAACGCGGTCACGATTTCGGGTGTGCCGCGCCCCGGCGTAACCCTGGGCGAGGCCCTGGAACTGCTCGACGGCATTGCCGCCGAAGTACTGCCCGTGGGCTACAGCATCGACTATTCCGGCCAGTCCCGGCAGCTCAAGGCCGAGGGCGCGCAGTTCGTGGCGACGTTCTTTTTCGCCCTGCTGGTGATCTATCTGGTGCTGGCGGCGCAGTTCGAGTCCTTCCGCGACCCGCTGATCATGCTGATGACGGTGCCCATGTCCATCGCGGGAGCACTCGTCTTCATCAGCCTCGGTTTCACCTCGCTGAACATCTACACCCAGGTGGGCCTGGTGACCCTGATCGGCCTGATCGCCAAGCACGGCATCCTGATCGTCGAATTCGCCAATCAACTGCAGGCGCAGGGCCGCACGATCCGCGAAGCCATCGAGGAAGCTGCCAGCCTGCGTCTGCGCCCGATCCTGATGACCACGGCCGCCACGGTCATCGCGATGGTGCCCCTGCTGATCGCCACGGGCGCAGGGGCCGGATCCCGCTTCGCAATGGGCCTGGTGATCGCCAGCGGGATGACGATCGGGACCCTGTTCACGCTGTTCGTCGTGCCGGCCGTCTATCTTTACCTGGCCCGTTCGCGTGCCCCGCAGGCCGTGTGACATGCCCCTGCCGGGGGAACAATCGACACCAGACGTTCCAACCACAATCGAAATGGGTAATAATCGTCCCGTTCGGCGGGAGCCTCTTCCGCCATACACCGATCACCACCGCCGACCGGCCATGCATAGATAATTCGCAATCAATACCATCTAAACTATCTATTTGTTATTGGCTATCGGTCTTTCTACTCTCACCAACCGATCTCACCATCCGATTTCTACAACGCGCAGGAGACAACCAATGGCCGTCAAGAAATACGACGCGGGTGTGAAGGACTACCGCGAAACCTATTGGATGCCGGACTACATTCCGCTGGAAACCGATCTCCTGGCGGTATTCAAGATCACCCCCCAGGCCGGTGTCGATCGCGAAGAAGCCGCGGCTGCGGTCGCTGCAGAGTCCTCTACCGGCACCTGGACCACCGTCTGGACCGACCTGCTGACGGACATGGACTACTACAAGGGCCGTGCCTACCGCATCGAAGACGTGCCGGGCGACGACTCCTGCTTCTACGCCTTCATCGCCTACCCGATCGATCTGTTCGAGGAAGGCTCGGTGGTGAACGTGTTCACCTCCCTGGTCGGCAACGTTTTCGGCTTCAAGGCGGTCCGCGCCCTCCGGCTGGAAGACGTGCGCTTCCCGATCGCCTACGTGAAGACCTGCGGCGGTCCTCCGATGGGCATCCAGGTCGAACGCGACACGATGAACAAGTACGGACGCCCGCTGCTGGGCTGCACCATCAAGCCGAAGCTCGGCCTCTCCGGCAAGAACTACGGCCGTGCCGTGTACGAGTGCCTGCGCGGCGGCCTGGACTTCACCAAGGACGACGAGAACATCAACAGCCAGCCCTTCATGCGCTGGCGCCAGCGCTTCGACTTCGTGATGGAAGCCATCCACAAGGCCGAAGCCGAGACCGGCGAGCGCAAGGGCCACTACCTGAACGTGACCGCCCCCACCCCGGAAGAGATGTACAAGCGTGCGGAGTACGCCAAGGAAATCGGCGCCCCGATCATCATGCACGACTACATCACCGGCGGCTTCTGCGCCAACACCGGCCTGGCGAACTGGTGCCGTGACAACGGCATGCTGCTGCACATCCACCGCGCGATGCACGCGGTCATCGACCGCAACCCGCACCACGGCATCCACTTCCGGGTGCTGACCAAGATCCTGCGCCTGTCCGGTGGCGACCACCTGCACACCGGCACCGTGGTCGGCAAGCTCGAAGGCGACCGTGCCTCGACGCTGGGCTGGATCGACCTGCTTCGCGAGTCGTTCGTGCCCGAAGACCGTTCGCGCGGCCTGTTCTTCGACCAGGACTGGGGCTCCATGCCCGGCGCGTTCGCGGTCGCTTCCGGCGGTATCCACGTCTGGCACATGCCGGCTCTGGTCGCCATCTTCGGCGACGACTCCGTGCTGCAGTTCGGCGGTGGCACCCTGGGCCATCCCTGGGGCAACGCGGCGGGTGCAGCGGCCAACCGCGTGGCGCTGGAAGCCTGCGTCCAGGCGCGCAACGAAGGTCGTCAAATCGAACGCGAAGGCAAGGAAATCCTCACTGCCGCTGCCCAGCACAGCCCCGAACTGAAGATCGCCATGGAAACGTGGAAGGAAATCAAGTTCGAGTTCGACACCGTCGACAAGCTGGACATCTCGAACAAGTAATGATCCCCGGGGTCTGGATCCGCCGGGCGCCAGAGGCCCCCGGGTGGATCGGACCGGGTTAAACCGCTTACCAGAGGAAGACCGATATGGCCGTTCAAGTTTACAAGTCGTCGACCAAATACGAGACCTTCTCCTACCTGCCCCCGATGACTGCGGAGCAGATCCGCGCGCAGATCGCCTACTGCATCAGCCAGGGCTGGAACCCGGCCGTGGAGCACACCGAGAAGAACAACTCGATCAGCAACTACTGGTACATGTGGAAGCTGCCGCTGTTCGGCGAGCAGTCCATTGAAGCCGTGCTGGCGGAACTGGATGCCTGCCACCGCGAGTTCCCGGACCACCTGGTGCGTTTCATCGCGTACGACAACTACGCGCAGAGCCAGGGCATGGCGTTCGTGGTGTACCGCTAATTCGTCGCGGAGTCCCGTCGGGTGGCCTGTGGCCACCCGTGAATCACCTTTCCGCAAGTTGTCTGCCGGCATGGCGGCCGCATCGCACCGCGATTCCTGCAGACCCCAACCGTTCGAGGTACGTGATGCCACAAGCCGAAGAGAGCACGGCCAGCGCCACCCTATCCGGGCGTGAGCTGGCCCTGAAGCGCCGCAAGGCGATGGCTTTGCATGGCAAGTCCGCATTCGTGAAGACCGCGGCTGCCCGGCACGAGGCATCGCCTCGCCGGTCGGCTGCCGCGGTCACCCGGACCGCTGCGAACACAGGATCCTCCGCACCGGCTGCGTCCGTTCAGTCGGCGGGCGACATCACCCCGCCCGGGCGGCAGGCCGCCCGGGCTCGCCGCGAAGCCCTGAGCCTTGCGGGAAAGGCCGCACTGAAGCCCTCCTCCAGCCGCCCCAGCGGCCGGGTGCGGCCCGCGCCGCCGGCATCGCACCCGGACGTCTCCGCCCACGGCACGGCGACCGCCGGCACACAGTCCGGCGATTGCGACTGCAAGGGTGACCCTTGCGATTGCAACGAAACCAACCGGACGCCCGCCACGGATACCGTGTCCAGCGGCCCCGCCGTCAAGCCTGCCGTCAACGCGACACCGAAGGGACGGGCGCTTGCGCGCGCCCGTCGCGAGGCTCTGGCGCAGAACGGCAAGGCCGGCCTGGTGCGTGCAACGCAACTCGCACGCGTCGCAGCCGTGATGCCGGACCAGGACTGGCAGACCGCCCTGAATGGCGGTCACACGGGACGGCAGGTCGCGATGCAGCGGCGGAAGGTCCGCGCCCTCAGCGGGCGCGGCACCGCCAAGTCGTCGGCCAAGCCCCGCCCGAGCGGGCGCATGAAAGCCCGCCTCGAAATCCCGGCGCCGCCCAAGGTCGAGGAAGGGCACACGCTTTCCGGCCAGCCCGTCACCGGCACCATGGTCGAGCGTACCCAGAAGGTCACCGGAAACGAGCCCGGCTCCTGCCGCGAAATCACCGGGACCGAGTACATCGGTGCCGAACTGTTCGAGCGCCAGTGCGCCACCCGTCCGGATCCGGCTCCAAGCAAGGTCGGCGTCAGCACCACGACCCGCGAACACAAGGTGACCGGGACCGAGGTCGGTCGTTCCCGACGCGTCACCGGCGATGAACTGGGCGCCTGCCGCGGAATCACGGGTACGGAGTACCTCGCCGTCGAACGGTACGATGAATTCTGCGAGACCAAGCCGGCACCGGCGCCGCAGAAAGTTGGGGTCGCCCCGACACCCAAGGGAAAAACCGTCACCGGAACCCAGGTCGGACGCTCGCCGCGCGTCACCGGCGACGAGCCCGGCTCGGACCGGGTCGTGACCGGCACCGGCTACACGCTGCCCGCCGGCACGGATCCCTCGCCCGAGAAGGTCGCGGTCACGCGTACCAGCCAGGGGCGAACCGTGACCGGTACCACTGTGGGCCACGGCGAGCATGTCACCGGTGACGAGCCCGGCGCGTGCCGCAGCATCACCGGCACCGAGTATCTTGCCGCCGACGCCTTTCAGGCTCAGTGTGCCACGGCCCCTCCGGCGACCCCGCACAAGGTGAGCGTGATGCTCTCCCACGGGCAGCAGCCGGTGTCGGGTACCGGGGTCGGCCGGTCGAGCAAGGTGACCGGAGACGAGCCCGGTTCGTGCCGGGAGATTTCCGGGACGCAGTACTACACGGCGTCGGATTTTGCCGATTTGTGCAGTGCCACGGGGCCGCGCAAGGTGGGGTCGATGCAGACCCTGGGCGGGGGCAGCGTGACCGGCACGGAGGTCAGCCACAACCCAAAAATGACCGGTGACGACAAGGGGGGGTGCAAGCCCGTCACCGGTACCGATTACGTCAGCGCGGAACAGCTCAAGCCTGTCTGCGCCGACAGCACCCCAGTGTCCGCCGTGGAAAAGGTGTCGGTGGACAAGACCTGGCGTGGCCAGGCCATTACCGGAAGCCCCGTGGGCCGGGGCCCGAAAGTGACCGGTGACGAATCCGGTGGATGCGCCCCGATCAGCGGCACGCCCTACATCGGTCGCAGCCAGTACGGACAGTTCTGCGAAACGCCCTCGGTGAGTGCGCAGGAGGCCCGTATTCCCTCCAGCGCCCTGATCTCCGCGACCGCCGTCACCGGCGATCGCCCGGGCGCCGGTGGCTCGGTGATGACCGGCGACGAGCGCGGAGCCTGTGAACCCGTCAGTGGAACCCCCTATGTCGGAACCGACAACATGGTTTCCCAGTGCATGACGAGCGGTCGTTTCGTGGCCCGGGCCCAATCCTGGGACGAGCCTGCCCGCCCGCCCGCACCGGCCGATTTCAGCATCGAGTCGCCGGCACGGGTCGCCCGGGAACGACGTGGCGACCAGATCACGGGATCGATTTACAGCAACGAGCGCATCACCGGCCCCGTGAACAAGGCCACCGGTCTGATCACCGGAACGCCGGAGTTTCGTCATCGCGACGCCCAGAGCCAGCAGGTCGAGCAGGAGGAGCTGGCCGCGGCCGCCCAGCGCCTGACAGGTGAGGGCAGCCAGGCCGGCATCCGCATCACCGGCGACGCCTGGGATTCCTCCAGCCGCGTCACCGGCACCGAGGGCGCTTCCAGCCTGGCCCGCAACATGTCCCTGCGCGGACAACCGCGGGGCGAGGGCGCCAACGCGCGCCGGTTCCGGGAAGTCGTCGAGCACCCCCCTGCCCCGGAAAGCCGCATTACCGGCTCTTCCGGCAATTACGGCAAGGGCGCCCTGATAACGCTCTCCGGCGGCGCACGCGGCTGAGGACGCACGGGTGAACACGCGCAAACGGCTGGCAGCGATGCGGAAGGCCGGGGTCCTGCCCGAACAGGCAGCGACTCCGCCGAATCCCGCGTGCGTGATCGCCGCCGACCAGCCCTGCGAGCATGCCCTCGTCGACCGCGAACTGAATCGCCGCCTGTACGAATACGAGGAGCGCGTGCGCGGCCGCTTTACGGCGATCGTGGACACCTTGAAAACGCTGTCCGACTGTCGGCACACGCTGGACTTCGTGGAGAAAGCGCAGCAGATCGCCATGGAGCGCCTCGGTTACGAATTGCCGCGTCACCTGCTCGACGACGCGTGGGTATCCGGCCTCAACCTCCGCGCACTGCACGCGTGGTGCACCTTCCGCAGCTTCAAGACCTGCGTCGAGCAGGCGCATGTCGATCAGAAGCCGCTGTGCGAGCGCTCCCTCCTGGATGCGGGCTTCCTCCTGTCCTGCGGCTATCACACGCTCGACATCAGTCCCTGCGCCGATGGCCGACTGCAGGGCCTGGTACCGTTCGTGTTTCGCATGGCGCCGAACGACGCCGTGTACGTCAAGGCCTACGCCGGCGCTCTTTTCGACATCGAGGGCGATGTCGTCGACTGGACCCATCGCGAGCTGAATCGGCTGACGGGCGGGATTCCCGGGGGCGAAGACGCGAACTATCTGAAGATTGCCGTCTACCACTTCAGCACGTCCAACCCGAACCACGAAGGCTGCGCCGCGCATGGCAGCAACGATCGCGTGGCCCTGGAGAGCGCGCTCGAGCGTCTCAATGAACTCCGCGCAGCGATCGAGAACACCTTCGGGCTGGGTGCCGCACCCGAGATCCTGCTGGTGGGTGTCGACACGGACATCGACGCCATCCGCGTGCATCTCCCCGATGGCAACGGAGACATCAACCCGCACCGTTACGTCGAGAGCTTCCAAATCTATCAGGAGACGCTCGGGATGAACGCCGCGGATGCCCGCGCGCACATCGAGCGCTCGGTGGCGGAGGCGGAAGGCGCCGAGGGCTGGGCACGTGGGACCGGTGGCGCCGGGCCCGGCATGCGGCGGTTCATCCTGCACCTGCTCGAGGCCAACCTCTCGCAGATCGAATACGTGATCCAGCACCACGCCGGTCGCTACCAGGTCATCGGGCACAACGAGCGCTTCATCTGCGTCGGCGAGGCCATGACCGAGCTGCAGCTGCGCAACAAGTTCTATTTCGCCCACCTCGACACGATCGAGGAAGGCGCGAACGACATGGACGTGGGTATCCGGATCTTCACCGGGCTGAACATCCGGCACGGGCTGGGTGTGCCGATCCTGGTCCACTTCCACTACTCGTCGCACGTTCCCGGTGCGCGTGAACGCGCCATCCTGCGCTGCCGGCGTGTGAAGGACGCCGTCGAATCGCGGTACAGCACACTGCAGGAGAACCAGCAGCTGTTCTGCCAGATGGCGATCAGCGACCTGCATGGCAGCGAGCGCTGTACCTTCGTGGAAGATGAAGTCGAAATGGTTGGACATTGAATGAAAGGCTTGAGCGAGAAGGCACGATGAAGATCATGCGGGTTGAAAAGACGCTGGTTTCGACCAACCGCATCGATGGCTTTGGTCATCGGCCTCTGCTGGTCGTGCAGGAGAAGGAAGGCGGTACGCGCAGCGTGGCGGTCGATGCGGTCGGTTGCATCCCGGGCGACTGGGTGATCTGCGTGGGTTCTTCGGCGGCACGCGAAGCCGCGGGCAGCAAGGAGTTTCCGTCCGACCTGACCATCGTCGGAATCATCGACCACTGGGCCGGAGAGAGTGCCTGATGGAGATCATGCGCGTACTGGACGACCTGGTCTGCACCCGCCGCGTGCCGGGATTGCAGATGTCGTCGCTGCGCGTGCTGAAGAACCAGAGCGGCGGTCTGTTCGTGGCCACCGACCCGGTGGGCGTCCCGCCGGGCAAATGGGTTTTCACGGCGAGTGGCAGTGCCGCCCGCTGGGCCATGCCGGACAGCAGTTGCATGACCGATCTGACCATCTGCGGAATCATCGACCACTGGGAGGAATGACGACGCAAAGGTTGGTGCAGCGGTTCGGGACGTGGAATCGATGGGTCGGTAGAGAGGTTTTTGGAGTGCGGTTCATCCGGTAGTTGAGTTGGGCAGTACGAATCGTTTTTTTAACGTTGTCCCTTTTAAGGAGTAGTGAAATGGCTGAGCGTATGGGTATTGCCCTGGGCATGATTGAAACCCGCGGTCTGGTTCCCGCGATCGAAGCGGCGGATGCCATGACCAAGGCCGCCGAAGTCCGTCTGATCGGTCGC